>Ga0207695_10002654_pt1 | contig 26145 bp, 19 predicted proteins | sample KBSC54metaG_FD_184354 | JGI IMG/M metagenome (GOLD analysis project Ga0207695, IMG submission 184354) | Corn rhizosphere microbial communities from Kellogg Biological Station, Michigan, USA - KBS C5-4 metaG (SPAdes) (version 2) | ecosystem: Host-associated > Plants > Roots > Rhizosphere > Soil...
CCCGGATCGGCGCCAGCCCCGCGACCATCACCACCTCATCGGCCGCGGGAAGCTGCATGACCTCGCCCTGGGTCAGCAGCGGACGCGCGGTCTCCTGCCGGCTGACCATGACATGCGCGAGCCAGGGCGCGAGCCGGTGCCCGGCATAGTTGCGCATCGCCCGCTGCTCGGTCGCCTGCCCCAGTGCATCCGAGATGCGCCGCGCGGTGCGCTCGTCATTGGTCGCGAAAGCGACCCGGACATGGCAGTTGTCGAGGATCGAGTTGTGCTCGCCATAGGCTTTCTCGATCTGGTTCAGCGACTGGGCGATCAGGAAGGCGCGCACGCCATAGCCGGCCATGAAGGCGAGGCTGGTCTCGAAGAAGTCGAGCCGTCCGAGCGCCGGGAACTCGTCGAGCATCATCAGCAGCTGATGCTTGCGGCCGCCCTGCCCGTTCCCGCTATCGAGCTTCTCGGTTAGCCTTCGGCCGATCTGGTTGAGGATCAGGCGTACGAGCGGCTTGGTCCGGCTAATGTCCGATGGCGGCACCACCAGATAAAGTGAGACCGGATGCGTGGCTTCAACGAGATCGGCGATCCGCCAGTCGCAGCGCGAGGTGACATGCGCCACGGTGGGATCACGATACAGCCCAAGGAATGACATGGCGGTCGAGAGCACGCCGGAACGCTCATTATCGGACTTGTTGAGCACCTCTCGCGCGGCCGAGGCGACGACCGGATGCACCATCGGCGCCTCAGGCGTCCCGAGATGGTTGGTGGTCATCATCTGCTTCAATGTCGAGGTGAACGGCCGCTGCGGATCGGACAGGAAGGTGGCGACGCGCGCGAGCGTCTTCTCTTCCTCGGCATAGAGGATGTGGAGGATCGTACCGACCAGCAGCGAATGGCTGGTTTTCTCCCAATGGTTGCGCCGTTCAAGCGCCCCTTCCGGATCGACCAGGACATCGGCGATATTCTGAACGTCGCGGACTTCCTGGGCGCCACGGCGGACTTCGAGCAGCGGATTATACTTGGCCGAAGCCGCGTCGGTCGGGTTGAACAGCAGGCAGTGGGAAAAGCGCGCGCGGAAACCCGCCGTCAGCGTCCAGTTCTCACCCTTGATGTCGTGGATAACCGCCGAGCCCGTCCAACCCAGCAATGTCGGAATGACCAGGCCGACGCCCTTGCCGCTCCTCGTCGGCGCAAACGCCATGATATGCTCGGGCCCGTCATGGCGAAGATAATGGCTACCAAGCCGCCCGAGGAAAACGCCTGCATCGCGATGAAGACCGGCGCGTTCGATCTCTTGGCGGTTTGCCCAGCGCGCAGACCCATAGGTAGTGACGTTGCGCGCCTGACGGGCGCGCCACAGCGATCCGGCGATCGCGGCCCCGCAGCCCATAAAACCGCTTGCGCCCGCGATCGCACCGGCGCGATCGAAGATGTGCGGCGCATAGGCATCGAAATGGTACCACCACAGAAAGATCGACCAGGGGTGATAGATCGGCCAGTGGCCGAGAACGAACCAGGGCAGGCCGAGTTCGGGTTGCCAGGCGAGCTTCCACGCCGCCCATTCGGTCGCGAACCAGATGCCGGCGATCACGATCGCAAAGACGATGAGGATCTGGCCGATCAGCAGCTTGGTCGGGGTCACAATCTTGCTCCGGGAAGGACGGCTCGTCCTGACCAGAGAAGAATCGCACCAATTATGCTGCCGGCGTTAGCGTCTCTCTGCCGACTCTGACCCCCTCTTCGCCGCCATTTTTCGCGTGAAGGGCAGATTAGCTCAGCCGAATGTGGTCACCTAGCGACTCGGCGATGTCGGCCAGGTCCGATTCGTCGCAGTGGTGACCGACACGGACGATCGCGAGTCGCGTATTCAGCTGCGCGATGTGCCCGTGGTTGCGCGGATCATCGACACCGGCCTTCGGCCGGGCAGCTCGCTTAATGTCCAGCTGACCGGTGTCGATACTGGCCACCGCGTCCTCCGTTTCGCGCCGGTCTGAACCAGCTTCTGCGCCGTCAGCCAGCCACCCATCTGAATGACCGGCTCGTTCGACACTTGCGACTATCCGGAATCAAGAACGAAACTGCGGTAAGCGGACATTGGAATGATCAGGGTCTGATCGGTAGTTTTCGACCAGAGTCGGACTTTCAGATCAGCTACCACGAATGTCTGGTGCTGACAGAAGCTGCCGAGAAAGCGCTCCGAAGCGGACGGTCAGGAAGGGGCCTCAAATAACGACCGTTTGGCTCCCGGGCCATTCTCCGCAAACCCGAAGTTCAGTGGGGTCAGTACTGCTGCGGGGCCAGCGACCAGCCGAATCTCCGCTACGATGTAACCGACAGAATCGTCGTCCTGATCGCCTTGTCGAGCGTCGATTATCACTCTACAGGCACAAGCTTGGGTTTAGGGGTAAATCGGCAGGCGATGCATCCAGGAACGACGATTCGGCAGGATTGCCTGGAAAAGAATGGGTTGAGTGTCACCGATGCCGCCCGCGTTCTTGGGGTTGATCGGCAGACACTCAGCAATTTGTTGAACGCCAAGTCCGGCATATCGCCCGAGATGGCCGTCCGGTTGGAAAAGGCGTTTGGCACGCCCGCGCGTGAATGGCTGGTGCTTCAGCTCGAGTACGAGCTGGCCGAAATCATGCGGCGAATCGAGAAAATTAATGTTGAGCCTTTCCGCGCATTAATAACGGAAAGCGGGGGGAAGTAATGCTTGGGCTGACCTTAAGAGAAGAATTTCGGGGCAAGCGCCTTAAAGGCACTGCCATCGAGCTGGCTAACGATCAGCGGACGGGCGCAACCCAGGTCGCAGCCAGCCAATTCCTCGAAATCACTTATCCCACGCATGATCTGTTGAAGGGAATCGAGGCCGTCGGCCCTAACCACGGGCGGCCCGTGGTGGTGATTGGCGAACGGGGCCTCGGCAAGTCCCACTTAATGGCGGCGCTCTACCACGCAGTCACGAACCCTGCATCGACGGGCGCATGGCTCAATGCGTGGGCGACCACTCTGAACGATCCGTCCATCGGTACGATCGAACTGCGCGATGGGATGCACGTCATCGGCGAAAGCCTACATCGCCACCGATACAAGTACCTCTGGGACGTGCTGTTTGAGAACCACCCGCACGGCGCCTTCATAAACGGCAAATGGGAAGGCCATGGCGCATCCAAGACAGAGATTCCATCCGACAAGCTCATCATCGAGCTGTTGGAAAACAAGCCGACGATGCTGCTGCTCGACGAGTTTCAGACATGGTACGATGGCCTCACCAACACCAAGCAGTACCCCTGGAAAAATTGGGCGTTCAACTTCATCCAAATCCTTTCGGAGATCGCCAAGGAGCGTCCCGATCTGTTGGTGCTGGTGATCTCGGTACGCAACGGCGGCAGCGACGCCTATCAGCAGGTGCATCGGGTCAATCCGGTTGCGATTGACTTCAAAGCCGCCGGTAGCGCCGAGCGCATCCAGCAAGACCGCCGTCGCATGCTGATGCACCGCCTATTCGACAACCGCTTGCAGATCGCCAGCGGCACGATTGACGCATTGGTCGAGCAGCATGTTGCTGAGTCTTTTCGCTTGCTGGACGTGCCGCCTGCCGAGCAAGAGCGCAAACGGCAGGAGTTCACAGGATCCTGGCCCTATGCGCCCCATTTGCTGCGGCTGCTTGAAGAGCAGGTACTAATCGCCACCGACGCGCAAGAAACGCGCGATCTGATCCGTATCCTGGCTAATCTGTACAAGAGCCGTGGCGAGGCCGTGCCTGTGCTCACCGCTGCCGATTTCAGGCTGGACGATGACACCTCGGGCATCAGCGCATTGCTGGAGGCCGTGGCCAATCAGCACCATCGCACTCTCCGCGAGAAGGCTCAGCAGAATATCATTTCGGTGCAAGAGGCGCGGCACGACCACGCCAGCATCGCCCCGCACTTGCAAGAAATCGTCAGCGCCTTGTGGCTGCGCTCGATCGCCGTGGGCAACCTCGCCGGCGCCGAACCGGCCACGCTGCAGCTCGATATCACCCGCAACAAGCCAGTCGATGACAATGCCTTTCAGGTCGAGCTGGCGACCATCATCGAGAACAGCTTCAACATCCATCAGGAAGGCACCAAGCTGCTCTTCCGCGAGGATGAAAACCCGCGCGCCAAACTGATAGCCTATGCGCGCAATGACAAGCTGTTCGCCGATGGCGCCGATCAGGCGCAGCTAGCCAAGCAGGTGCGCTACGTCATCGGCGGCAGCGACGAGGTGGCGAGAACCTTTCGGGTGATCGCACTGCCGAAGGCTTGGGTGAACGATCCGTGGACATCGCTTGACGAATCCGAACAGCCAAACAACTGGGATGACCGTTTACCCGTCCTTGTCTTGCCTGAAGAACCGGACAAGCTCGACGCCACACTAGGTCGCTGGCTCAAGGATCAGTTGCAGAAGCGCCGAAACACCGTTCGCTTCCTGCTGCCGCGCGCAGGCAGCACGAACGCCTTTCAAGATCGCGACCTGCTCATCCTCGCTCGCGCCGAGATGAAAGCGCAGGAATGGAGCGGTCAAAATCCGGAATACAGAAAACTCCACAAGGAATTCGAGACCACTCTCCGCGACAATCTCAAGAAGCGGTTTGACCGCTTCGCGGTGCTGCAGCGCTGGAATTTTGCCGACCCAGCGCAGTGCAAATTCAGCGTCGAGCGTCTGGATAAGCAAGGCTCGCAAATTCCCGAGGCCATTGAAGACGCGCTGACCAACGATCTGTTTGTGCCTGAGGATTTCGAGGATTTGGTGCTCGAATTCGCCGACAACAACGATGCGGCCGGCAAGCTGCTACGCGAACTCCAAGAGCCGCGCCCTGCCGGACAAGACTGCATCCCGTGGCTGGGCGAGACGGCGATGAAGGAGCGTCTGCTGCGCCTGTGCGCCAAGGGCAAGATCGCGCTCAACGTGCGCGGAATGGAATATCTGCAAACCCATCCGGGCGAGGACGAGGACACCGCATGGCGGCGGCTGCGGCCCAAGCTCTCTCTCACGGGCCGTCACCTCGACGACGTGTTCGTGATGCGTCCTTCTGCGGTGCCTGCGACGGGCGGCTCCGCGCCGGCTGCGCCTGTGCCAACGCCAACACCGACGGGCGGAGATCTGCTCGGCGGCGGCGCATCATCAACGCCAGGCGTCGCTGAACTCGCACCGGGTGATTCTCCGGTGCCGGCCCCTGCGCCAAGTGACATCTTCGGCGGCGGCGCCACGGCGAGGAGACGGACTGCTCTGTCAAACCCGGCTACGTCGCCGCTCAACCTGATCGGCAAGATTGAAGGCTGGGGGATCGGCCCCGCCACGCGCTTAGACGAAGTGTCGATCAAGGTGTCCACAGCGACCGGCGCTCAGCTCAGGGAACTGCTTAAGAAGCTGCCTGAGGGTATGACCTTCGAGCTGAATCTTGAGAAGGAGGACGACTAGTGGCCCTGACCGTCAGCGCCCTCCGCAGCCTGACGCAAGGCACGGACGCCGACGCTTGGCGCGTCATTGTCGCCCAGGCCGTCGAGATTGCCTCGAAGCCCTTGACGATGGGAAACGCACCCAGCGAGGTCGTTAAACGCGACCGCGAAATCGGCGGACTCGATCTGTTCCTTTCCTCCAGCGGTTGGGATTTGTGGCAATCCTTCGGCGACAGCGTTGAACGCACCTCGGACCGTTTGTTGCGCTGGTGGGCCGAGCCCTTCAGCGCCAAGGCGGTGCTGATCCTCGACGGTCTGTCGTTGCGCGAGCTACCATGGCTGTTGCAGGGCGCGAGGGAGCGGGGTTTGACCCTCCATGAGGTCAGCGCCAATGGCTCTGAACTGCCCGGCGAAACCAATGAATTTGCCCGTGCGCTTGGCTTCGCCAGTCGCAGCAAGCTCCAGAACAACGGCGGCGGCGGCGGCTCGCACAAACTACAACCGGCGCAGACGGAAACTGTCGATCTGCCTTGGAAGGACTGCGGGGCGCTTGTCGGTAGTACGCCGAACCAAGTCTTCTGGCATCACTGGCCAGACGCCAAGCTCCATGACGGCTCCGGCGCCGGCCAAGGGCTGGAGCCGTTAACGAAGGATGTAGCCGAGCAGCTTAGCAGCGACGACTTCTGGGCCTTCGTCGAACGTCTCGGTACCGGACGACGGTTGGTCATCACATCCGACCACGGCTACGCGGCCACAGGTTACTTTCCCGACGCCGACGGTGAGGTCGGCCAGTTCCTGAAGCAGACATTTTCCAGCGGGCGGAGCAAGCCGGGTGCGGGTGAGACAGGCCCCTTTGTGCCGCCGGTTGCCCTGGAGATTAACAGTCCGCACGGGGCGAACCTGTTGGCCTTGGGCCGCAGGAAGTGGCGCAGCCAGGGCGGCTATCCGACGCTCACCCATGGCGGCCTGTCACTGTTGGAAGTGTTGTCCCCGTTCGTCGAGCTGACTAAGTAAGGATCGCGGTAATAGTGGCCACCCGGAAAGAACAAGTCGCAACAGAGGTCGCTGAGGCCGTCGGCGCAGGCAAGGCTGCCGCGCTGGAGACTGTCGATTTCAGCGACCCAAACCGCCCCAAAACCTGTCTAGAAGTGGATTTCCCGATCCTGCCGGTCAATCAGGTCGCGGTGATTGAGGGCAACGCGGGCAAGCCCATCTATCAGATGTCCAAGTGGTGGGCGCGGCGGCGCTCAAGCGTCTTCCGTTCAATGCTGATCGCGGCGGCCACCAAGGCACCGGAAGACCCTTCGCATTCGGCGAAACTCGTGTGGGACAACTACTACGCCAACCACCAGAAAAAGAGCGCGTTCAAGCATCTCAAGGTGGCCGATATCTTCATGGGCGGTGGCACCACACTAGTGGAAGGCTCTCGCCTCGGAATGCAGATGGTCGGTAATGACCTCAACCCCGTGGCTTGGTTCGTGGTAAAGCAGGAACTGGCCAATGTCGATCTGGAGGAAGTGAAGAAGCTTCTCGCCGACATCGAGGCCGAGGTCAAACCACAGATCATGCCGTACTACTACTGCGACGGCCCTGAGGGCGAAAAAGGCACATGGACGCACCTACCCAGCAGCAAGGTGATGCCCGCTGACTTTGACCCGATTTCCATCCCGTGTGACGAGCGCAAAAACTACCAATACGAAGGCCCAGAACTCATCTACGCTTTCTGGGTCAAGCACGGACCATGTCAGGTCACGGGCTGCGGTCACCGCACGCCCATCATGGCCAGCCCGATAATGGCGGTGAAGTCGCTCACCGTCAAATATTGGGAACACACGTGCGGCAAATGCGGCACCGCCTTCCATGTCGAGGAAGAAGCAGCGCGAATGTCTCCGGACACGCCGCTCTACATCGCACCTTCCGAGCATCCGTTTTCCGTTCTTGACCGCAAGAAAGGCGTGGTCTGCCCCCAATGTAGCCAAACAGCATTGGTTAAGCTGGGCAAGGGAAAGAACAAGAAGGTGGAACTGAACCTGCTGGTCCATCCACAATGGTTGGCAGGCGAAGCCAAGCAGGACTCGAACGGACAGCCTTACGGCGGTTCGGCGCAGGATGATCTAGCCGCGACCCTGCGGTGGGATCAGGTACGTGCTGCGAAAATCCGATTACTCGAAGTGCGTGGTTCGCTACCGGATGAAGTTACCTGCCCGGAAACGAACGCAACCTTTAGAACGGATGAGAACACGGTTCCAAAGACCGGAAGTTTCGCTTGCGCCGCGTGCGGTACCGTACAACCGATCGTAACGTCGATTAGCGCAACCGAGAAGACTGCGCCCGCCAGCCTTTATGCGGTGCAAGGGTATTCGGAAAGACGCGCGGTGGCGGGAAATCCCTACGGTGGTCGTTTCTTTCTTCCAGCTTGTGATTCTAGTAGGATAGATGCCGCACTAGTGGAATGGGAACGGCGCAAAGATACAGATCTCGCGGATTATTGGCCAAGGAGTGAAATTCCATTTGGCCACATGACCCATCAGAGGCAACCACTCCCTCAGCATGGCTATTTGCGCTGGTCGGATATGTTCAATTCCCGACAGCTATTAGTTCACGCGCAGCTTCTTAAAGCTATCATCAATGTTGGTAATTACTCATGGAAGACTCGCGAGTACGTTCTGGGGGCGTTTCAGCAGTACGTGCGCAATCAGAATATGTTTTCTTTCTGGCATATAACGAAAGATCATTACGCTCCAGCTCTATCCAATAACAATTTTCACCCAAAACCAACAGTTGTTGAAGTCGGAGTATTTTCGACTACCGGGTACGGGCCGTGGCGATCAGCAGTAGGGCCAATCATAGAAGGGGGTGAATGGGCAACTCACCCATGGGAACTTGTCTCCTTGGACAATCTCAAAAAAATCGCGCCGGATATTACCGCCTCTGGAAGAAGTGAGAAGGTGTACCCGGGCGACCGTCTAGCTGGCGCTCAAATACAACAAGGATCTTCGACCGATCTTGAGCAAATACCCGACAGCACGATTGATCTGGTCGTCACCGATCCTCCTTTCGGCGGATTGCTTCACTATTCTGAATTATCAGAATTTTTCTACGTTTGGCTGCGCCTAGCGCTAAAGAACAAATACCCCGCTGAGTTTTCAGCAGAGTTCGTCCCCAAATCATTGGAGGCCGTTGCCAACCGGGCCCGGGAACCAGAGGACCCAAATGGTTTTTACCAACGCCTACTCACCCAGTGCTGGCGCGAGGCGCATCGCACCCTCAAGCCAGGTGGCATTCTAGCTTTCACTTTCCATCACAGTGAAGATGAGCCTTGGGTGGCGGTGTTGGAAAGCCTGTTCGATGCTGGCTTCTATCTCGAAGCAACTTATCCCATCCGTTCCGACGAAACCAAGGGCGAAGGTGAATTCGGCTCTAAGACCATCGAGTACGACATCATCCACGTCTGCCGCAAACGGACTGAGGAACCCAAGCCAGTAAGCTGGGGCCGGATGCGGCGCGAGGTGATGGCCGACGTGCGCCAATTGCAGGCCATGCTGGAAAATCACGCCAAAGAAGGTCTACCTGCCGCCGACCTTCAAGTTATCCGGCGTGGCAAAGCGCTGGAATATTTTTCCCGCCATTATGGCAGGGTTTATGTCGATGAGGGGCGCATCATCTCGGTCAAGGATGCGCTTGTCGGCATTAACCAGCTCATCGACGAGGATGCGGACAAGGGTAAAGAAGCACCGCCGGTCAACGCTGAGCCAATGACCCGCCAGTTCCTGCGCACCTTCGGCGGTGCGACCGATCTGAAGCGCGATCAGTTGCAGAAATTCTTGAAAGGCTCGATCACCACGCCCGACGAATTCGTGCAGCGCGGCTGGTGCGTGGAGAAGAACAAGATCTTCACTCGCACGGCTCCGCTTGAATTCGCGCGCGAATGGTCCGGCCGGCACCGCAGCCGCATGACTTCCGACCTTGACCAGGCGCTGGTGCTGATCGGCGCGTGCTTCGACGGCAGCGGCATCAATGCGTCGGATACGTTGAAGAATGAAAACTTCAAGCCGCATGTAGCGCTGAAGCCGCTGCTGGAATGGCTTCACCGCAACGGCCCAGATCAGGCGGCCCGCAACGCGGCCTCGCGCGCTGTGTCGATCTATAACGGATGGCAAGCTAGCCAGGCGCCCCGCCCGGAACAGGGGTCGTTGTTCGATGACGACGAGGATTACCAACGATGAGGCAACTGCTGGACACGGTGTGGCAGCGGCGCGGCACCAGTTGGGTTTGGGACGAGGAGGCGCGCAATCAAGTCTGTGCGGCCAGCGAAGTCTGGAGCTTGCGTCAGTTTCTGCGGGCGGCGGGTAACTGGCCAGAGGATCTGCCGAGCAACCGCAGCAATACCTTGGTGGTCGCCGGGCTCGACGGTAGCCTCGACCTACTCGAGCCAACGGACGCCGAGACATGGCTGGGCGATACGATCAAGCCCGGCATTCTATCGTTCCAGGACGAGTACGGGGGCGATGCGGCGTTAGTTTTCTGGCTGCCTGGCGGAAGCACTCGCATCAAAGCGCAGGCAGCCACCGACGAGGTGAGCTGGTTGTGCCACACGCCCCACGGGCATCAGATCGACCTCGGTCGCATTCTGTGGGGACAGGCGAACGAGTACCCGCAAGAAATCCTGCTGCGCGACGGCGGTAAGGCCGCCGGCCTGTTTCATCTGCGGATAACCTGAGGGCGGCAAGTGACGGCAGAGGCTCAGTTCCAACCCGGCGAGCGCATCACCCATCATGAATATGGGCAGGGTGTGGTGCTCGACCCGGTGCGCGACGGCTATCTGCGCGCCTTTTTCGGTATCGGCGAGCGCCGGGTTCCCGCCGTTTCGTTACGGCGCGAACTTACGCGTACCGAGCGCATTTTACGCGGTGTGGACGGCGGGGTTGAGCGAGGGCGCAAGGCTTGGCTTTCCTATGAGGCGCACGCACTTCCGGTGATGGAAAGCGCCTCGGCGCTGACCTCGGCCAAGATAGACCTGTTGCCTCACCAGGTGGTGCTGACACATCGCATCGCGACCGCTTCACCTCGGCGCTACCTAATCGCCGACGAGGTCGGCCTCGGCAAAACGATCGAAACCGCACTGATTCTCCGCGAGCTTGCGAGCCGAGGCGAGTTGAGGCGGGCGTTGATGGTCGTACCCGCTGGCCTGGTGAACAACTGGCATCGCGAATTGAACGAGGTGTTCAATCTCGACTTCGAGGTTTTTGGCTCGGAGGGCGATATTACCGATCGAAGGACCAACGCCTTCGCCAAACATGACCGGCTGATCGCCAGCATCGACACGCTGAAACGTCCGGCGCGCATCAGGCGTCTGCTCGACGCGCCGCGTTGGGATTTGGTGGTGTTTGACGAAGCGCACCATGTGACGGCCTACCGCACTGGCGGCAAGGTGCGCAAAACCGAGAATTATAAGCTTGCAGAGGCGCTCAAGGACCACTCCCGCGACCTCCTGTTGCTTTCGGCCACGCCGCACCAAGGCAACCATTTCCAGTTCTGGATGCTGGCACAGTTGCTAAACCCGACACTGTTCCGCAGCCCTGAAGAGATGCTGGAGAACCGCCACCGGCTCAACACAGTAATGTTTCGTCGCACCAAGGCTGATGCCTGTCAGCCGGATGGCTCACCGTTGTTCGCGCGACGGTGGGTTCATACAGAATCCTTCGTGATGTCGGATGGTGAACGGCTTTTCTACGAAAAACTTCGCGAGTATTTGGAGGACGGCTTCAACCTTGCGCGCCGCCAAGGCAATCAGGGGCGCGCACTGGGCTTCCTCATGGCGATCTTCCAGAAGATCGCGGCGTCCAGCTTCGCCGCCGTGAGACGCACTCTCAAACGTCGGCTGTTAATGCTCACGTTGCACGAGGCGTTCCTGCGCGACAAGGAACTGGATATCGAGGGTCGCGAACGGCTGACTGAGGAAGCGCGCGAGCTGATCCACGAGGAGTTCCGCCTGTCGCGCGACAGCGTTGGGCGTAGCGAAGTGGATCGCGTCCTGGCCGACCTGAAATACCGCTTGGTCAAGAAACTGGACGAGGAGGCACTCGAGATGGCCTCTGATCCCTACGACAGTGAATTTGCAGCCGTGCATGCGGAAGAAGCCGCCTCGGCGGTAGTAAACCTCCATCTCCCCGAAGAGCGCCTGCGGATCGACGACCTGCTGAGTGTGTTTCCGGTCCAGCGTGAAACCAAGATGCAGAAATTGGTCGATGGCTTGGGCACGCTGTGGCGGCAGAACCAGAACGAAAAAATCGTAATCTTCGCGACCTATCTCGGCACGGTGGACATGATCTCCCGGGAGATCGAGCAGAACTTCCCCGGCCAAGGCGTAGTTGTGCTGCGTGGCGGCGATCATGGGGCGAAGGCGGCTGCGGAGCGTCGCTTCCGTCAGAAGGATGGTCCGCGCGTCTTGGTCTGCACGGCAGCGGGGCGGGAAGGCATCAATCTTCAGTTCGCGCGCATTCTGTTCAACTTCGACCTGCCGTGGAATCCGATGGACATGGAACAGCGCATCGGGCGCATTCACCGGTACGGCCAGAATCACACGGCGCAGGTTTATAACCTGGTGCTCTCGGACACGATCGAAGGCCGTATCTTCCTGCTGCTGGACGAGAAGCTGACCGAGATTGCGCGCACGGTCGGCAAGGTCGATGAGCAAGGCAATGTTGCCGAAGACCTAAGGGCGCAGATTCTGGGGCAATTGTCCGAACGGTTGAACTACGATCGCTTGTATCAAGAGGCACTGTCCGATCCCGAATTGAAGCGCACGCAGGTGGAGCTGGAAGCGGCGCTATCGAATTCTCGCGAGGCGCGGCAGGTTGTGTTCGACCTTTTCCAAGATCTCAATGGTTTCAGTTTGGACGACTACAAACCGTTCTCGGACGTATCGAGCAGTTTGGATCGGCTGGTGCGTTTCATGTCGGCGGCGGTTGCAGATCGCCAGCAGAAATTGGTGAAGGTGGACAATGTCACCTACGATCTGGTCGCTTTAGCGGGCACGCGACGTGCCCGCTTCAGCCTGAGCCGTGAAGCTGCGACAAATCAGGATGAGCTACAACTTATGGGCTTGGATCACCCGTTGGTCCTGGAAGAGTTGGGGCGGTGGCGAGGCCTAGCGCCGGAGGAGATCGGCATTGCCGTGTCCGGTGACATGGATGAGCCGGTTCTGCTCTCCCTGTGGATGGTCGAGACGTCGGCCGGCAACGGAGAGCGTCGGGTGGTGGTGCAGCCCATCGCAGTCAAACAGGACGGCACGCGCATCCCGGCGGTCGAGCGACAATGCGAAAAATACTTACAGGCGCCTGCGGGGACACCGGCCTTCCAGCCTGAGCAGCGCAGCGATCTGTTCGTCCACGCGGTCGAGCCAACCTTGCAGCGGGAATTGAAGCACAAGGGAGCTGTGAACGGTGACGGCAGCTATTCGGCGGAACTGATCGGATATGTCGAGATTGCCAGTAGCGGCGTCTGACGTCCAAAGCGCGGCCATGATGACAGGTTTGCCCTTCAGCTAGGTTGACAATGTCAGGTTCATCTGTCATCTAACCTGACAGGAGGGCTTCACATGAGCGATGGTCCGTACCGTTCGTTGCCGATGTCACCGAAGTGGAAGCAGGCGGCGAAGCGCGCCTATCTGTCGTCTTTCTCGACGCCCGAAGTTTCCGAGGCGCTACAGCAGGCGGCGGAACGCGACTGCCGTGCGGAGCTTTCCGTTGGCCTCGTGCGTCGCGTGACGGCCCTGGTCATCGGCCCCGATGAGCCGGGGCTCTTTCGCGACCTGCCGACCGCCGATCTGAACGCGCTCCACCGCGAATGCTCCTCGACTATGGAGCATGGGCTCGTGAACAACGCGATCGATGCTTTGCAGGAAGGCCTTCGCGGGCAGGCGGCGCTCCAGTGGGCCGCGGAGGCCAGCGTGTCGGACCGTATGCTCGCCGGCAGCCGCCAGATCGAAGAGCATATGCACCGCGAAGCCTCGGATCACCGGGCGCGGGCCACCCGCTCGCGACTGGAAGAGGCGCATGGCGGCGTGGATGTTTCCGGCGTCGCCCGTATGCTGTTGCGGGCGCCGGACGCGGCGCGGACCGCCATCGTCGTCTATTCCGGCCTCGACGATGGAGTCCCTCTTTGACCGTCAAAGCCTATCATGTGGCCGACGCGGTGCCATACCGTGTCGATGCCATCGAAATCGGGGAAACGCCGCGTGAGGGCGCGCGGGTAGCGACGCTCGGCCAGACCATTACCCTGTCGATCGAAGGGCTCAAGGACTTCTTCTTCGCCGACTGGCGGCGCGATCTGATCGATCTGCTCGTGATCGCGGCCGCCGTCGAATATTGCGACCTGAGCGTCCGGCGGCCGTCCTGGGGCTGGGCCCGATCGTTCGATCTGCTCGTCGCGGTGCACGACGAGGAGCAGTGGGGCGCGCCGTCCGTGCGCGATGCGCTCGAAGAGGCACTCGCCTTCCTGACCGGCGATCGCTGGAGTGTCAGCTTCACCAAGCGACGTGATCCCGTCGTGAAGATCAAGCCGCACCGCTTCGTATTCGACACCCCCGACAGGGTCATCATGCCCTATAGCGATGGCCTAGATTCCCGTGCGGTCGCCGCGATCGTCGAGGACCAGGAAAAAAGCGGTCTCGTCCGCGTCCGCCTTGGGTCCAAGGGCGTCGACAGCGCGAAGGTCCCGCGCAAGAAGCGGCGCTTCGCGACCGTCCCATTCGACGTGAAACTGGGCAAGCGCCAGCGCGTCGAATCGTCCGCGCGCTCGCGGGGCTTCAAATTCGCGGTCATCACCGGCATTGCCGCCCAGCTCGCGCCCGTCGATCGCATTGTGGTCACCGAGAGTGGCCAGGGCGCGCTTGGACCAATCCTCGCCTCGTCCGGACAGAGCTATCCCGACTATCGCGTCCATCCCGCTTTCACCCGACGTATCGAGCGGCTGTTTCAAGCCCTCACCGACAAGGCCCCGACCTATGAATACCCACGCATTTGGAAGACCAAGGGCGAAACTCTCGCCAAGGCGAGCGCACTCGCCAACCCGCCCACCTGGCATGACACGCGCTCGTGCTGGCAGGATTCGCGCCGCGTCAGTTTCGAGGGTGTACGCCGCCAGTGCGGTGTCTGCGCGGCCTGCATGTTGCGGCGTATGAGCATCCACCGTGCACGTATCGAGGAGTCGGCCTCAGAATATATCTGGGAAGACCTGGGAGCCGCCGAGATGGAAGACGGCGCCGTGGCGGGCTTCTCCGGCATCTCGCCGGCGTTTCGCGACTATGCTCTCGCCGGAATCCTCCATCTAGATCATCTTGCCGCGCTCAGCGGGTCCGACCTGCACCAGAGGACTGTGCGGCGTGTTGCCCGCGAAACCGCCGAAGCGCTCGGGATGGAAATGGCTGAAGGCGAGCGCGCCCTAAACGGCTTGCTCGACCGACACCGGGCCGAGTGGCTCGATTTCCTCCTCAGCCTCGGCAATCGCTCGTTTGTCGCCCGCGTGGCCATGGTGTCGCCATGGCACTGATACCGGGCGGCCTGTCGCCCAAGGACCTGGGAGATCTGCTGCGGCAGGCCCGCGAGAACGCCAAGATCACGCAGGTTGCGTCCGCGGCCGCGCTCGATGTGGCGCGCACCACCTTGGTTGCGATGGAGCAGGGGCAGCGCCGGCCGCGCGTCGACGAGCTTCAAAAATTGGCGGTTCTCTACGGCATGTCGCTCAACGAACTGCTGCGCCAGGATAGCATCCGCGTCGATCTGCGGCCGCGGTTCCGTCACACCGGCGAGCAGAGCGAAAAGCTTCAAGCGGCCATCGAACTGCTCAATCGCCTCGTCCAGGCCGAGGTCGAGTTCGAGGATTTGCTTGGTATTCGGCGTGCGCGGCTCGATCCGCCCGAGCGCCCTCTTCTACCGGGCAATGTGGCATTTCAGGCCGAACAGGATGCCGCGGAATTGCGCCAATGGCTGGGGCTCGGGCTGGCACCGGTCCACGATATCGTGAGCCTGCTCGAACTGCAGCTCGGCGCGCGCGTCTATGTCCGCAAGCTCGATCCGAAAATCTCAGGGCTTTACGCCTTCGACGAGCGTGCGGGCGCATGCATCCTGCTGAATGCCGATCACCCGCGCGACCGCCGCACCCAGACCGGCGCGCATGAGCTGGGGCACTTCATCTCGACCCGCCAGTCGCCGGACACGCTTCACGACGGGACGCCCGAATCGACCCGAGAAGAGCGCTATGCCAACACCTTTGCGCGGAGCTTCCTGACCCCGGCCCGGGCCGTGAGCGTCAAGTTCGAAGAGCTAACTGCCGGAGCCTCGAAACTGACGCGCCGACACATCATCCTGCTGGCCCATGTCTTCGCCATCTCCCGGGAAGCCATGGTCCGGCGTCTTGAAGAGCTGGGGCTCGCAAAGCCGGGAACCTGGGACTGGTTCGTCCAGCAGGGTGGGATCACTGATGCGCAGGCCCTTGAGGTGCTCGGCGACCTGATCCCGCCGGACCACGCGAAGGTCGACGCGCGGCGCCAGATCTCGATGCGCATGGGCGTGATGGCCAGCGAAGCCTGGCGCCAAGCGCTGCTCAGCGAAGGCCAGCTTGCCCGACTCCTCCACATTGACCGCGTCGATGCCCGGACTCTCATCGACGAGTTCGAAGCGGAAGGAGCTGAGACGGATGGATCCCGTTCGTTTTCGGCCTGAAACGCCGCTCGTCGCGGACGCCAGTGTCTGGATCAACCTAGTCGCCGGCGGGCGCGCGGTTGACGTTCTGCGCGCGTTGTCCAAGCCCGCGATTATCCCGAGCATTGCGCTCGGCGAACTCGCACGCGGGCGCGACAAGGGCCGCAGCGCACACGCCGGCGTCACGCCCCTGATCGCCGCCGGTTACGTCACCGTCATCGACCTGCCGGAGGAGGCGGAGGACGTCTATCTGAGCCTGGTCGCCGGACGCGCCAGCCAGACGCTAGACGACGGCGAGGCCGCCACGCTCGCACTCGCCTTCCATCTCGGTGCGACCGCGCTGATCGACGAGCGCAAGGCGATCTGCATTGCCGCCGCTCGATTTCCGGTCCTCACCGTCGCCACGACCACCGACCTTCTTCTGAGCACGCAGGTCCGCGCCGTGTTGGACGCCGGCCAACTCGCCGACACGTTATTTGCCTCGCTCATGGAAGCGCGCATGCGAGTTCCCGATCATTTGCTTGACGAGGTTTGTGCCTGCCTTGGGGCCGACAGGACACAGCTGTGCCTCAGCCTTCCAGCACGCGTGAGGAGCGTTCCGCAAAGCGATTCGGGGGTCCCGTTGACCCGCTAGCTTGACCGAAGGACACAGCCTCCGATGACCCTATTCCCGCCGGCGCTTCGATGGCTCAAAACGCTCCGCTGAACGACGGTCCGCTTTCACAACTCGTCGCCCAAACCTGCCACTCGGCCCGGCCCAATGTATGCAATCCTGAGTTGTCGATTAGGCAACCGCTGAATGTCGGCACCTGACCGGAGCTGCCGTTCGACCCTTTGGTATGGAACGGCAGAAATGTCGAAGGGTTTCGGGCGCCGGCAGGCGTACGAAAGTCTCACATGTACGACCCGCGGGGGTCATGCGATGAGCTATGGGGATTTTGGGTTGGTGCCGTTGCGCTGAGTGGCTCTACCGTCGGTTTGGAGTGACGGATAGCGACCTGATGGCGGGCATTCGGTCCGGAATGCGTAGCACGGCCGGCGCATGTTGCCGCCTTTCTGGATCGGTGCAGCAGCATTACTGCCGGCAAGCGCATGCGGCTTGGTTTCCTGCAAGGACGCTTTGGCAGGATGGATGGTAAGCAGGTCATGCCGGATCATGGCGTATTCTCCCGGGCGGGCGGTGTCGTTGATGGCGGCGCGCGGGGCTGGCACCAGCGGACGAAGGTCTCGATGATGGTCATGTGCCCGCCGCAGAACGGACAGGGCGGGCGATAGTCGGGAGGTTCGTCGGGTTCAGGCTCCTCGATCGGCTCAGCGGCTCCGAGCAGCCTGCGAGCCAGCGCCATGGCGTCGTTGTGGCTTGAACTGGCGAGCAGGCCATAATGCCGGATGCGGTGGAAGCCGCGTGGCAGAACGTGGATCAAGAAGCGGCGAATGAACTCGTCGGTCGCCAGCGTCATGACCTGCTGGCGCTCGGCACCATCGCGACGGTAATCCTTGTAGCGGAACGTGACGCCGGTCTCGTCAACGGCGATGAGCCGCCGGTTCGAGATCGCGACACGGTGCGTGTAGCGCGAGAGATAGGCCAGCACCGCCTGCGGCCCGGTGAAAGGCGGCTTGGCATAGACCACCCAGCGCTTCTTACGGATGGGCGAGAGATGCCGCAGGAAGGCCTTACGTGTTGCGAGGCCCGCCAAGGCACCGAAGAAGCCGAGCTTGCCGGCGTTGAACAGCACCAGCAGGCGCGTGAGGAACAGCCGGCGGAACAACGCACCCAGCACGCGCACCGGCAGCAGGAAGGCGGGGCGCGAGGAGATCCACCGCGAGCCGTCCGGCGCGATGCCGCCACCGGGCACGATCATGTGCACGTGCGGGTGGTGGGTCAGTGCCGATCCCCAGGTGTGTAGCACGGCGGTGATGCCGATCCGGGCGCCAAGGTGCCTGGAATCGGCGGCGATGATCAGCATCGTGTCCGCGGCTGCGCGGAACAGCAGGTCATAGACCACCGCCTTGTTCTGGAAGGCGATGTCGGCGACCTCTGCAGGCAGGGTGAACACGACATGGAAGTAGCCGACCGGCAACAGGTCGGCCTCGCGCGCGGCCAGCCAGATGCGCGCGGCGGCGCCCTGGCACTTGGGGCAATGCCGGTTGCGACACGAGTTGTAGGCGACCCGCCAGTGCCCGCAGTCGTCGCAGGCCTCGACGTGACCGCCCAGCGCGGCGGTGCGGCAGTTCTCGATGGCCGTCATGACCTTGAGCTGGGCAAGGCCGAGATGCCCGGCATGGGCCGCGCGATAGGCGGGCCCAGCGCTGCGGAAGATATCGGCGACCTCGAGCGAGGTGCGCACCGGCTCAGCCGGGCGGCGCTGCCTGTGCTTCGGGAAGCTTGGTCAACTTGTCCAGCGGACTGATGACCGCGCGCACCGTTCGAGTTGCGACGGTGGTGTAGAAGGCGGTTGTCTCAAGGTTAGCATGCCCAAGCAGGGCCTGGATGATCCGAATATCGACGCCGTCCTCCAGCAAATGCGTGGCAAAGCTATGCCGCAAGGTGTGAGGGCCGACCCGCTTGTTGATACCTGCCGACTCCGCAGCGTCGACAACGATGCGATGGAGCTGCCGAGTACTGAGCGGCTTGAGGTAGTGCATCCCTGGGAACAGCCAGCCATCGGCATGCATCACGCCCTGCTGCCGGCCGACCGTCCACCACTCGCGTAACAGGGTAAGAAGGTCCGCAGGCAGGAGCGCATTGCGATAGCGCCCACCCTTACCGCGCTCGACCCGCAGGAGCATACGCTTGCTGTTGACATCGCGGACCTTGAGCATGGTCACTTCGGCGGCCCGCAAGCCAGCGCCATAAGCGACCGACAGTGCCGCCTTGTGCTTCAGGCAGTTGGTCGCACCAAGTAGCTGCGCAACTTCGTCGCGGCTCAGGACAATGGGCAGGGAACGAGGGTTCTTGACCGTATGGAGCTTGCGGGAAAGATCGGGTCGATCAATCGTGTGCGTGAAGAAGAAACGCAGGGCGGAAACGATACTGTTCATGGTCGGGATGCCCAGTCCCGCATCGCGCTGTTCGACCTGGAACCGCCGTAAGTCCTCCACCGTGGCCGTATCGGGTGGGCGACCAAGATATATGGCAAACCGCGCTACATGGCGCACATAGTCGAACTGCGTCTTGCGGGCGAACCGGCGCATGTTCATGTCTTCGATCATGCGCTGGCGCAGTGTACTGACAGGGGCATCAGAAAGGTTGTTGGTCATCGTACGGCTCCTTGGTTGAAAGGAGCCAGGACCGTCTGCCTACATCGCGCAGACCTCAACTTTAACGACGACCGCAGGCCAGTCCGCAGACCTCAAAGCAAGCACCACTCCCGCGCCAGCGGGTTCGTACATGTCTCCAGTTCCCGTCGATCGAGATGGTCGCTGTTGTGAGTGAATGGAGGGCAGCTTTCAGGGATCCGTCTCGTCGCCTCGAATGACCGATTTGTCGGCGTTTCCGGTCACATGCGAGCCTCCTTGGAAGCGGCAGCACGCGACCCATTCGGCGTGATTCGAGAGCCGCTATTCGTTTCTAAAAGCGGTCGTTCGCCCTCTGCCGCCGAACGCCGGGATCAAGAGCATTCGAATCTGAGAGCAAGACCCGAGAGTGTTCGCCTGAGCGCGCGCGTTAAAGTGCGAGGCGTGTTCTCTTCATGTGAAGGGTGACGATGAGACCGCCTTCACTCCACTCGTAATGGATCCTGCCACCGAGCTGACCCGTTACGCTGCGCTGGAGCAGTTTGCTGCCAAACCCGCTAAGGCCGTCGGGAGCATCTACTCGCGGGCCCCCGCGCTCCACCCATCGAAGCACGACGTTTTCGCCATCCCAGTCACTGGAGATGTCGAGCGTCCCGGACGGCACCGAGAGCGCACCATACTTCATCGAATTCGTCGCCAGTTCGTGGATGACGAGCGCCAGTGCAGTAGCGGCCGACTGCCCGACGCCCATCCGCTCGACGGCTACCCGGAGTCGACCTTTGAAGGCGCCGAGATCATCGTAAGGCGCCAGGAGCACCGTTAGAAGGTCACCCAGCAGAGCCGCGTCCCCCTGGCCGCCAGGCAGCGGTCGAACGAGGTTGTGCGCCCGCCCCAGGGCGGTCAAACGTTCGGTCAGCTCCATAGCCATCTCTTCGACGCTTCTGGCCGACTGCGAAGAGATCGCTGTCAGCCCCGACGCGATGGTCAGGAGGTTTTTGACGCGGTGGCTCATTTCACCGGCCAAAAGCTCGTTGCCCTCTTCGGCCTGTTTGCGCCCGGTGACGTCAAGGAAGATACCAAACATCGTTCGCCCGACGATGCCAATATCCTCGCCCTGCCCGCGCGCTGCGACCCAGCGCACCTCGTCTCCGATAAGGATGCGAAAGTCCGTCTCATAAGGCCCCAGGATCGCGCGCGTTGCCGTAAACGCTGCCCGTACGCGGTCACGATCGGCAGGATGAATGTGAGCCGAAAGCTGTTCGAAGGTTACCTTGTTCGACCAGGTAAGCCCCCAGAGCGCAAAGCCCTGTTCGTCCATCGTAAATTGGTCTGTGTCGACATTCCAGGCCCACAGCGCGACTCCCGCCGCCTTTATTGCCAGACGAAGGTGATCCAGTTTCCACTCATGAGGCTTCGGCAACTCTGGCATAGGCTGTCTTATATCCCTTTTGAGACAAGCGCTTGCCTTAGCCCAAGCACGCGACAGGCGACAGCTGATTCCGGAAGCGGCGGCCACCTCCCGCGTCGCCGACCGGATTTCAGTTTCGAATGATTTCCTGGATGCGGCCTGCCAAGACTTCCATTTGAAACGGTTTGGACAGGACGAACATTCGCTTGTCGAGCCGCCCACCGCTGACGACTGCGTTCTCGGCATAGCCGGTGATGAAGAGCACCTTAAGATCGTGCCGCGCTACACGTGCTGCATCGGCCACCTGGCGCCCGTTCATGCCACCCGGCAGTCCGACATCGGTGATCAGCAAGTCGACCCTCGCATGGGATTCGAGAACACGCAGACCGGCGGGGCCGTCCGGTGCTTCGATCACCGCATATCCTGCTTCCGATAGAACTTCGGCGATGAGCATCCGGATCGTCGGCTCGTCATCGATCACCAGCACGACTTCGCCGTCGCCCGAAGGCTCCCGGGGAACCACCATTGTGACATCTTCATCAGCAGCGGCGTCGTCGTCCGAATGTCGCGGAAGATAGATGCACATCGTGGTACCCTGGTCGAGCTCCGAATAGATCCGGACCTGTCCGCCAGATTGGCGGGCAAATCCGTAGACCATCGATAAGCCAAGCCCAGTGCCGTCACCGAGCGGCTTGGTCGTGTAAAACGGCTCGAATGCTCGCACCTTGACCTCGGGGGTCATCCCTGTGCCGGTATCGGTCACGCATACCGAAACATATTGGCCGACCGGTAAATCGTGCTGACGAGCGGCCCGCTCGTCAATCCACTTATTGCCCGTCTCGATCGTCAGTTTTCCACCTTCCGGCATGGCGTCACGCGCATTAATGCAAAGATTCAGGACAGCATTTTCAAGCTGATTGGGGTCGACCAGGGTCGGCCACAGCCCGCTTGCCGCGACAATGTCCAGCTGGACGCCGGGCCCGACGGTGCGGCGAATGAGGTCGTCGAGCCCGGCGAGGAGCCGGTTGACGTTGGTCGGATTCGGATCGAGCGTTTGCCGTCGTGAAAAAGCCAGCAAGCGGTGGGTGAGCGTCGAGGCGCGTTTCACAGCGCCCTGCGCCGCCATGATGTACCGATCCATATCGGCCGCGCGTCCCTGAGCCATGCGCATCTGCATCATTTCCAAACTGCCGCTGATGCCGGTCAGAAGATTGTTGAAGTCGTGCGCCAGACCACCGGTCAGTTGTCCAATCGCTTCCATCTTTTGGGACTGACGTAGCTGCTCCTCAATCGCGCGTTTTTCGCTGAGGTCCCGGGTGACTTTCGCAAAGCCGATCAGCTCACCAGCGTCGTTCCGGATCGCATCGACGATCGCACTTGCCCAAAACCGGGAGCCATCTTTCCGGACGCGCCAGCCTTCGGTTTCGAACCGTCCTTCACGCTCCGCAGTCTCAAGTGCCATGCGGGGGATACCGGCTGCGCGGTCCTCGTCGGTGTAGAATTTTGAGAAATGCTCACCGATAACGTCGGCGGCGGAGTATCCCTTGAAGCGTTCGGCGCCGGCGTTCCAGCTGCTGATGCGACCTTCACGATCCAGCATGTAAATGGCGTAATCCGTGACGCTTTGAACAAGAAGACGGAAGCGCTCTTCACTGGCGCGAAGCTCTTCCTCGGCCGCGCGCCGTTCGGTCAAGTCACGGGTAACTTTCGCATAACCAACGATCGAGCCGTCGGGATCGCGGATCGGGTCGATCACGACGCTCGCCCAGAAGCGGCTCCCATCCTTGCGAACGCGCCAGCCTTCGGCCTCAAACCGGCCCTCGCGCTCGGCCGTCTCCAGCGCAATGCGGGGAATTTCCCGTACGCGGTCTTCTTCGGTGTAGAAACGCGAGAAATGCTCGCCGATGATTTCTTCCGGCTCGTATCCCTTGAAGCGATGCGCGCCCGGGTTCCAGCTGGCAACCCGCCCCTGGGGGTCCAGCATGAAGATCGCATAGTCCGTAACGCTCTGAACCAGCAGTTCGAATTTGCTGCTTGATCCAAGGGTATGTTCTGATGCCACCATCGCCTCTACGCCTTTTACCTCCCACTTAAACACCAGCAGGGACACGGTGTTCCTGCGCAGCGCCTGGTCGATTTTGGTCGCTAAGCTGTTGGTACGGTTGAAGGACCTACGTCCTCGGCCCCGTGGGAATTCCCTCGACGTTCACGGCGGTGCTTGCTCCCGGCTCCCCGCTCCCGCGTGCGGCGGCGCTACGCTTCATGCACGAGCGCGCCGCTAATCGCGGGTCTTCGACCGGGCTATTGATGAACGAGAGACCGCTTTCAGGACATGCCGAAGCAAAGGTAAATGACTGCTATGTCGGCGCAAGCCGACGCGATTGAGGTCACCGAAGCGGAAGAGAAGCCGATTTTGGCACTGGCATCTCCTGGTCCCGGGGATGCCGCCCTTATCAATGCGGTAAACGTCGTAACGACAGGAATTTCTCGATACGCTCGCAAGCTGCCGTTATCTGCTGGGCAAAATCGCTGTCGCTTGGCATGGATGACTGACCTGTCCGTCGTCAGAAGGGGGAATTGATGCGGGTTCCCGAACTCGTTGTGGTATAGTGGGTGATCACCCGATCCTGACCGCAAGCATCTCGTGACAGAGAGACATAGCGCTCCCGCTTGCAGAACGGGAGTGTCCGCATGGACCCCACATATTTCGAAGGTCGGCTAAAGGCATCGATCGCGATGCTGAACGCCGCAACAGACCCCTGCGCACGAGTAGCGCATGGAGGGTTAGTCGAGGGTTATCGCAAACTCGTTCTTGCATCCCAAGCTAAAACGGAGCGCAGAAGCGCTACCCCGCTTGAGGGGTCCATTAGTCACCGCGCGCTTTCGAGATGGGTTGATGACGGCGGTCGAACCGGGAGGGTTCAGTGATGGCTCTACGCATCACCAGATCGCACGTTACATTTGATGAACCCTTCAAGCTCAAAGGCCGTGACGAAATCCTGTCGGCAGGCTCCTATGATGTCGAGACGGACGAAGAGATCATTGAAGGTAATGAGCGCACGGTCTACCGGCGCGTTGCCACGCGGTTATATATTCGTAGCACTGGCATGACGCGGGCCATAACCGTTGATCCAAAAGAATTGGAAATCGCGACTTGTACGGAGCTGACGGCAACTGATAAAACTGGAGTTCAGTCAGAACCAGAAGGTGCCGCCTACACGAAAGTGTCACAGGACGAAGCCTATCACCTTAATCGCCAGCCCCATGAGCGCATGTTAGCAGCAGAAACCAGTGATCCCCGGATGCGTGCTGCTCATTTGAGGCTTGCGAAGATGCATGGGAAAATGGCTAGAGGGGCACGTGGGCGAGCTGGCGGCCTAAAACCCGAAGGCAGATAAGCTTAAAGTGCTTGCTTGCGCCCTTCTGCCCAAGCGCAGCCCAAGCACTTCCCATTGCGAAACGGCCGATCCAGGGGAACGGCCATTCTGCGGCAGCGCTGAATGGCGCTTATTAAGTGCTACCCCAGCGCCTGCAATGGCGCCGCACGCGCGAGTACTTTCGGATCGGCCATTTCGGCCATCGGAGAGATGTGATGGGATACTCAGACCTTGATCCAGCTCTGCATGAACGGCGCCCCTGGAACGCTGGACAGAATGTCGGACCTAAACGCCCACTGAAGCCTCGCGACATCTGGGCCATTCGGTTTTATCTTGATGAGCACAGGAGACTGCGGGACCGAGCGCTGTTTGATCTGGCCATCGATAGCAAGCTTCGTGGCTGCGACCTCGTTAAACTCAAGATCGGCGACCTGGTCAGTGGCGGAGACATCCGCAATCGGTCAACCGTCATCCAGCAGAAGACCGGTAAACCCGTCCAGTTCGAGATCATGTCGGAAGCCCGAAAGAGCTTGACGGCATGGCTGAAACGACGCCGCGGCAACATTCATGATTTCCTTTTCCCCAGCCGTGTGAATTATCTCGGCCACCTGGGCACACGGCAATATGCTCGGCTGGTCGATGAATGGGTTTCGACTGTCGGTCTGGATCAGCGCGAATACGGCACCCATTCACTGCGCCGAACGAAGGCTTCCCTTATCTACAAGGCAACGGGAAATCTGAGGGCCGTCCAGATATTGCTCGGCCACACCAACATCGAAAACACTGTGCGCTATCTCGGCGTCGATATCGACGACGCACTGACGTTGTCCGAGAGAACCGAAATCTGAACAATCGCCGGCTTCTCAACCTGCTTGAGAAGCCGGTACGGACACATGAACCGACAGCAGGTACCAGGGGTTTGATTTAAGCGTCGGAACGACGGCTATGTCGGCGGGTGCTGACGCGATGAAGTCAGCGCGGATTGTCCGCTTCCCCGTCCGCGTCACCTGACTCCGGACAGTCCACACCTCGCCCACATGCCGACTAATGTGCGTCGGTGGGTGAAGTCATACCGCGCGGCGGACGGCATAGCGGTACCATCACGAGCGCCGCTACGAACACATAGGCCATCAGACGGAACACATCGTCGAACGCGAGCGTGAGTGCTTCACGGCCCACTACCTGCTTCATCAGCGCTTCCGCCATAAGCTGGGCATGATCGAGATCGGGCGTGAGCCGCCCCAATTGCCGGGATAGGCCGGTCAGCAGATCCAGCGCGGCTTGTGGGGATCTACCCAGTGCCTCGCTGAGCCGCAGCGCGTGCAGCCGCGTCATGTCCTGGAGCCAGGTGTTGACCACGGCGATGCCAATGGCGCCGCCCAGATTGCGCATCAGGTTGAAGAGACCGGAGGCGTAGCGCAGCTCGGGGCCTTCGAAGCTGCCAAGCGCGAGGCCTACCGAGGGTACGATGCACAGCATGATCGCGAAGCTGCGCACGACCTGCGGCCAGAATAGCGCCGAAAAACCCCAATCGGGCGTCATGAAGCTGAAGAGATAGAGGCCGGCTGCAAAAAGGCTGAGCCCGAACGTGATGGTGATGCGCGGATCGACACGTTGCGACAGGCCGGCAGCGAGCGGCACACCGAGCAGTTGCGCGATCCCGGCGATGAACACCGTCGTTCCGATTTCCGAAGCATTATATCCCCTTACCTGACCGAGAAAAACGGGCACGAGATAGGTGCCGGAATAAATCCCGAAACCGATCACCAGATTGAAGATGCAGGCGATCGCGAAGGTTGGCTCGCGGAACGGGCTCAGCCGGACGATTGGTCCTTCGGATCGGAACGAGCGTTCGAGGAACAGGCCGAATGCTACCAGCGAAAGCCACGCCGCCAATGCAATGGCCGGATCGCCGAACCAATCGTTGCGCGGCCCTTCCTCCAGCACATATTCGAGCCCGGCGAGAAATACGGCCATCGAAGCGAGGTGCACCCAATCGATCCGGC
>Ga0207695_10002655_pt1 | contig 26142 bp, 21 predicted proteins | sample KBSC54metaG_FD_184354 | JGI IMG/M metagenome (GOLD analysis project Ga0207695, IMG submission 184354) | Corn rhizosphere microbial communities from Kellogg Biological Station, Michigan, USA - KBS C5-4 metaG (SPAdes) (version 2) | ecosystem: Host-associated > Plants > Roots > Rhizosphere > Soil...
CGGGCGCGGGCGCCAGCGCGTTCGCCTTCGCCTCGGCGTCGGCGTCAGCCCGCGTCTCGGTCAGCTTCCACGGCGGCTTCCGTTTCCACGGCGGCCACATGGGCCACCACGGCTGCGGCTGCGGCGGCAAGCACTGACAAAGAACCTTCTCCCCTCGCGGGAGAAGGGAGGCCGTGACTCCTACCGCCCCGTCGGCATGTCCTTGAACGCCACGTCCTTGTCGACGCGGATGTCGCCGGGCATGCCGAGGACGCGTTCGGCGATGATGTTGCGCAGGATCTCGTCGGTGCCGCCGGCGATGCGTGTCCCCGGAGCGCTGAGCAGCTGCCCCTGGAAGCGCGCGGCCATCGGCGCGACGGCCGGGTCGCTGATGATCCCGAACTGGTCGAGCATCTCCACCGCCTCCCGAGCCAGCTCCTGGGCGACCGTCGCGCCGACCACCTTGCCGATCGAGTTCTCCGGGCCGGGCGTCTGGCCGCGCGAGAGGGCGGTGATGGTGCGCAGGCGGGTGTAGTTCAGGCCCTCGGTCTGCACGTACCACTCGGCCAGCTTCTCGCGGAACGCCTGGTTCTTCAGCGCCGGCGCGCCGTCGATCGTCACCTCCCGCGCCAGCTCCAGGAAGTCGCCGTAGTCGAGGCCCGCGCCGCCGCCGATGGACATGCGCTCGTTCATCAGGGTGACGATGGCCACCTTCCAGCCGTCGCCCACCGGCCCGAGCCGCTGGCTGTCGGGAATCCGCACGTCGGTGAAGAACACCTCGTTGAAGCCCGAGGCGCCGCTCATCTGGTGGATCGGCCGCACCTCGATGCCGGGCGACTTCATGTCGAGCCAGAACATGGTCATGCCCTTGTGCTTGGGCACATCGACGTCGGTGCGGGCGAGCAGGATGCCGTAGTCGGAATAGTGGGCGCCGCTGGTCCAGATCTTCTGGCCGTTGACCACCCAGTCGTCGCCGTCGCGCACCGCCCGGGTCCGGGCGGCGGCGGCGTCCGATCCGCCGGAGGGCTCGGAGAACAGCTGGCACCAGACGTCGTCGCCGCGCAGGGCGGGACCCACGAACCTCTGCTTGGTGGCCTCGTCGGCGAAGGCCATCACCGTCGGAACGCACATGCCGAGGCCGATGCTGAAGTGGGCGGAGGTGACGTTATATTTCGCCTCTTCCTGGCTGTAGATGACCTGCTGGATCGGGGTCCCGCCGGGACCGCCCCATTCCTTGGGCCAGGTGATCTGGGCGTAACCGGCGGCGGCCTTCTTGGCCTGCCAGAGCCGGGCCTTTTCCATCGCCTCGCCGGTCTCGCGGCCGGGATCGAGGCCGCCCCTGGGCGCGTTCGCCTCCAGCCAGGCGCGGGCCTTGGCGCGGTAGGCTGCTTCTTCGGCGGTGTCTGAGAAGTCCATGTCGCAGCTCCCCGCTCAGGCCGCGTTGCGGCGTTCGAGTTGGCTGACCAGCCGCTCTTTCCAGACCCGCGGCGCGCCCGCCACCAGCGCCAGTTGGCGGCAGCGGCGATAGTAGAGCTGGCAATCCACCTCCCAGGTGAAGCCGATCCCACCGTGGGTCTGGATGTTCTCCTTCGAGGCGTACCAGTAGGCGTCCGAGGCGGCGACGCGGGCGGCGCTGGCGGCCACCGGCAGCTCGGGCGCGTTCACGTTCAGCGCCCACGCCCCGTAGTAGGCGTTCGAACGGGCCAGCTCGTTCTTGATATACATGTCCGCGAGCTTGTGCTTGATCGCCTGGTAGCTGCCGATCACCCGCCCGAAGGCGTAGCGGTTCAGGGCGTAGTCCCTGGCCATCTCCAGGCAGCGGTCGGCCCCGCCGCACTGTTCGAAGGCCAGCAGCACCGCCGCCCGGTCCAGCACCTGCTGCAGCAGCTCCATCCCCTCGCCCGCCGGGCCGAGCCGCTCGGCCGGCGCCCCGTCGAAGGTCAGGGAGGCGACGTCGCGGCTGGGTTCGATGGTCTGCAGGCTGGTGCGGGCAACGCCCGGGCCGTTCAGGTCCACAAGAAACAGGCCGGGCTGACCGGCTTCCCTGGCCAGCACCACGGCGAGGTCCGCGATCGAGCCGTCGGTGACCGGCAGTTTGGTTCCGCTGAGCTTTCCGCCGGTGACGCTGGCCCTGACGGAGGCGGCGGTGACGTCGCCCGGAGATTCGGAGCTGGCCAGGCAGCCGATCAGCTCGCCGGCGGCGATCTTCGGCAGGTATTTGGCCTTCTGGTCCTCCGACCCGGCCAGCAGCAGGGCTTCGGCGACGAAGTAGAGGGTGGAGCCGAACGGAATCGGCGCGCAGACGCGGCCGAGCTCCTCGGCGATGGCGCAAAGCTCCAGGTGGCCGAGGCCCAGGCCGCCGTACTGCTCGGGGATCGCCGCCCCCAGCCAGCCCTGCGCGGCCACGCCGGCCCAGAGCTCGCGGTCGTAGCGCCGCGCCGGCGCGTCGAGGATGGCGCGGACCTTCTCGGGCCCGCACTCGCGCGCCAGGAACCGGCGCGCCTCGTTCTTCAGCTGCTTTTGCTCGTCGGAAAAATCGAAGTTCATGCTCGTCTTCCTGGATTCGCCCCGGGCGCCCCGGCTCTGACGGCCGGGCGCGCCCGTTTAGAGATCGGCCTTCATCATAGTGTCATCCCGGAAGCTCGCGGAGCGAGTTGTCCGGGATCTCCCGCGCCAATCCCCGAGGAGATCCCGGATGAGTCCGCTTCGCGGCTCTCCGGGATGACACCGGATGTAGATCAGCGCACCTCGAACTGCTTGGCCGCGGCCATGACCGTGTCGCGGTTGACCTGGGCGGTTCCCGGGCCGTTGCCGATCTGGGTGTACTTCATGCCATTCAGGAGGGCCGTGGCGCGGGTCATGTCGAGGGACTCCCAGATCGCCCGGTTGGTGCCCTGGGTGGCGATGGACGGCTTGGACGCGATCTTGGCGGCCAGCTGGTGGGCGCGGCCCCAGAGGTCTTCGAGCTTGACCACCTCGGTGACCAGGGAGATGCGCTTGGCGGTCTCCGCGCCGATGCGCTCGTCGTTGCCGAGCAGGGCCATCCGCAGCACCTCGCCGATCGGCACGCGCCAGCGCAGGCCGATCGGCTCCAGCGCCGCGACCATGCCGTAGGTCACGTGCGGGTCGAAGAAGGTCGCGTCCTCGGAGCAGATCACGATGTCGGACTCGTTGATCCAGTAGAAGGCGCCGCCGGCGCACATGCCGTGCACGGCGGTGACCACCGGCTTCCACAGGCGGTTCGACTTCGGCCCGAGGTATTCGCCCGGGTCCACCTGCGAGAACAGGTCGTCGTACATCAGCACGCTGCCGCTATCGCGGTTGCGCACGTCGACGCCGGGGCAGAAGGCGCGGCCGGGCGAGGCGCGTACGACGACGGCGTTGATCGACGGGTCGACCTTGATCCGCTCCCAGACCTCGCGGAATTCGATGCACATCTGGCGGTTGAAGCTGTTGAAGGCCTCGGGCCGGTTGATGGTCACCGTCGCGACGTGATCGTCGCCTTGTTCGAACAGGATGGTTTCATAGCTCATCGGGCGTTCCTCAAATGCTTGTTCAAGTCCAATGGGTCGGCAGCCTAATTCCCCGGCCAGGGCGGGTTGTCCCAGCCGTCCCAGATGTCGGGAAGATCCGTCGGGACCTTGGCCGGGAAGTTCGCCTCCCGCTTCTGCAGGAAGGCGGCGACGCCCTCGTCGCGGTCCTTCCCGGAGAAGCGGGAGAACAGCGAGCGGCTCTCGTAGCGGTGCGCCTCCATCGGGTGGCGCTCGCCCATCATCCGGTAGACCAGCTGGCGGGTCAGGGCGACGGAGACGGCGGCGTTCTGGTCGATGAAGGTGCGGGCGATCTCGCGGGCCGCCGGCAGCAGCTGGTCCGGCTCGTGGATCGAGCGCACCAGGCCGCGTTCCAGCGCCTCCTTGGCGTCGAAGATGCGGCCGGAGTAGCACCACTCCAGGGTCGTCGACGGGCCGACGATGCGCGGCAGGAACCAGGTGGAGCAGCCCTCGAGGGTGATGCCGCGGCGGGAGAACACGAAGCCGTAGCGCGCCTGGGTGGAGGCCAGGCGGATGTCCATCGCGCACTGCATCGTCGCGCCGACGCCCACGCCGGCGCCATTGGCGGCGGCGATCACGGGCTTCAGGCTGTCGTAGATGCGCAAGGTCACGAGGCCGGCGCCATCGCGCGGAATCTCGCCGGGGGCCAGTTCGCGCGGCGCGACATTGTCCGGCGTCAGGTCCATGCCGGAGCAGAAGGCGCGGCCGTGGCCGGTGACGATCACCGCCCCGACGTCGGGATCGCCGTCGCTCATGTCGAAGACGCGGTGCAGGTCGTCGATCATGGCCCGGTTGAAGGCGTTGAGCTTCTCCGGGCGGTGCAGGGTGATCGTCGCGATCCCCTCGTCCACAGAGTAAAGCAGCGTCTCGAACGTCTGTTCAGCCATATGTCGTCCTTCAAAATGTCGGCTGCCCGCCCAACCCGGGACGGCGCCTCCCTTCCGAGCCATTGCATCTAATCCGGCCCCGAGCAATATCGCCCCAAGCGATGTGAGATCGCGGGGGAGGCGAGGTCTGGCTGGCGCTCCCGCGCGGCCGCCGAAGCCAGGAAGCGACTGCCGATGCACCCCAGCGTTCACGCCAAGACGACGCCCGACAAGCCCGCCTACATCATGGGCGCCACGGGCGAGACGGTGACCTACCGCCAGCTGGAGGAGCGCTCCAACCAGGGCGCGCACCTGTTCCGCTCGCTGGGCCTGAAGACCGGCGACGGCGTCGCCATCATGCTGGAGAACAACGCCCGCTACTTCGAGGTGGTGTGGGCGGCCCAACGGTCGGGCCTGCGCTACACCGCCGTCTCCTCGCGGCTGACGCCGAGCGAGGTCGAGTACATCGTCAAGGACTCCGGATCGCGGGCGCTGGTGATCTCGGACTACCTCGCGGACGTGGCGCTGCCGCTGGCGCCGCTGATCCCGGGCGTCACGCTGCTGATGACCGGCGAGGCCGTCGGCCCCTACGCCTCGTTCGAGGCCGAGCGCGCCAAGTTCCCGACCACGCCGATCCCGGACGAGGCCGCCGGGGGCGCCATGCTCTATTCGTCCGGCACCACCGGCCGGCCAAAGGGGATCAAGCGCCCCCTGCCGGTCGGCGGCATCCTGGAGCCGGAGCCGATCGCCGAGCGGATGCAGGCCGTGTTCGGGTTCGACGCGGACTCCATCTACCTGTGCCCGGCGCCGATCTACCACGCCGCACCGCTGGGCTGGTCGCTGGGGACCCAGCGCCTGGGCGGGACGGTGGTGGTGATGGAGAAGTTCGACGCCGAGGACGCCCTGCGGCTGATCCAGACGCACAGGATCAGCCACGCGCAGTTCGTGCCCACGCACTTCGTGCGCATGCTGAAGCTGCCGGAGCCGGTGCGGCTGAGCTACGACCATTCCTCGCTGCGGCGGATCATCCACGCCGCCGCGCCCTGCCCGGTGCCAGTGAAGGAGAAGATGATCGCCTGGTGGGGGCCGATCATCAGCGAGTACTACGCCGGCACCGAGGGCAACGGCATGACCATGGTGCACTCGGAGGACTGGCTGCAGCACAAGGGCACCGTCGGCCGCGCCGCCCTGGTGGAGGTGAAGATCTGCGACGAGGACGGCGAGCCGTTGCCGCCGCGCACCGAGGGCGTGGTCTATTTCGCCGGCGGCGGGGCGTTCGAGTATCACAACTCGCCCGAAAAGCTGGCCGAAGCCACCAACAGGCACGGCTGGACGACCCTCGGCGACGTGGGGTGGCTGGACGAGGACGGCTGGCTGTTCCTCACCGACCGCAAGAGCTTCATGATCATCTCGGGCGGGGTGAACATCTACCCGCAGGAGATCGAGAACGAGCTGATCGGCCACCCCAAGGTCGCCGACGCGGCGGTGGTGGGCGCGCCGGACGAGGAGATGGGCGAGCGGGTGGTGGCGGTGATCCAGCCGCTGGACTGGGCCGACGCCAACGAGGCGTTCAAGGCCGAGCTCTACGCCTTCTGCCGCGAACGGATGTCGGGCGTGAAGACGCCGCGCCAGATCGACTTCATGCAGGAACTGCCGCGGCACCCGACCGGCAAGCTCTACAAGCGGCTGATCCGGGATGCGTACTGGGGGAAGACGGACTCGAAGATCGTGTGAAGCGCGGTGGCGCGCGTGTTCGCGGCGGTTGGCCGGCCGACGTGCGATCTTTCAACTGACCGGCAGCCGCTTGTTTTGCGGAAACAAGTGACCAAGCGCCTCTTCGTCCATCTCCTTCTTGAAGGTGAAGCGAGAGGAGAGCGAGGCGGCTCTCTTCGCGGCCGGCCGAGCATCGATTTCCTCGATCAGCCGCTTCAGGTTCGGAAACCGTGCCTCCCAGGCCTCGGCGCCCAACAGAAACTGGACAAAACGACCCCATCCCCAGATCGACATGTCGACGATCGTATAGGTGTCGCCAACCATGTAGCGGCCCTTGGCGAGTTGGGCCTCGACCAGCAGCCAATGTCGCTCGGCCTCGAACGTGAAGCGGTTGAGCGGATAGGCTTTGGGTTCCGGCGCGTCGCGCATGAAGTGGACGGCCTGGCCGCTAAAGGGGCCAAGACCGCTGGCGATGAACATCAGCCAGGACAGCATCTCGGCGTGTCCAGGGTCCGAAGGTGGGACGTAGAACTTGCCAGTCTTCTGGCCGAGATACAGCAGGATCGCGGACGAATCGAATACCCGTACTTCCCCATCAAGGATAGCCGGGACTTTTCCGTTTGGATTTATGGCGCGATATTCCGCGCTGTGCTGCTCACCCCTGCGAGTATCGATCGGAACGACCTCGTGTTCCAGGCCGGCTTCTTCCAGGAACAGCGCCACCTTGGGCGGGTTGGACCCAGGGCTGTAGTAAAACTTCAACACGATCACGCGCCCTCAGGAATTTCTGGAATGGTCGCTACAGATTAACTGCTCCCTCGTCAACGCGTTTCATCGGAGCGCAAGGGTAAGGCAAAGCGTCGTCTCGGAGCTGGCGCCGCCCCGCGCCCTCCAGATTTGCGAATGCAGGCGGGGGCGCTCATGTTGTCGTGATGAACGTCAATCCAAAGAGACCGGGGCGTCCGCCGAAATTCGATCGCGATGCGGTTCTGAGAAGCGCGATGCTGACCTTCTGGCATTACGGATACGAAGGAGCTTCTGTCGCACTATTGACTGAAGCGATGGGTCTGTCGCCGGCAAGTCTCTACGCCGCGTTTGGCTCGAAGGAGGCACTCTACCGGGAAGCATTGAGATTGTATGGCCCCAGTCTCCCGAGGCCGGCTCGAGGCGGCGAGTCGATCTACGGCCAGCTTGAGCAGCTCCTGAGAAGCGCCGCCCTTCGCTTCACCGAACCTGACCATCCGCCAGGCTGCATGATGCTCACCGGCTCACTTCGATGCGGCGCTGACGCAAGCGGCGCCGCGCAGGCCGCCGCGGAGGTGCGGGCAGAGCGCCTCGCCGCAATGTCGGCTTGGTTCGAGCAGGCGAAGGCGGCGGGCGACCTCGCCCCGCAGGTCGATGCGAATGGGCTGGCGCACTTCTACATGGCCGTCCTGCAAGGCATGTCCGTGCAGGCGATCGACGGCGCAGACGCGGCCACTCTCCTGCGAATTGGCGACCACGCTCTTTCCCAGTGGCCCGGCGCGCATGAAGCTCCCGTCCACGCTTAGAACGCCATGGGCGGCGCGCTCGGGGGGATGCCCAAAGCCGAGATTCCGGTGACAGGGCGCCTCCGGCCCGGCGCTCCGCTGCGCCGCGGCCGGGTGAAGGCTGGAGGCCGCTGCCGTCGATTGACCCCCGAGAGTTGGCCCGCTCTATAGGCCGCAGCCGAATATCCGGGAGTGGTGAGACCGATGCGGGATCTGGAGAGCGTCCGGGGGGACCGCGCGGCGCGGATGGCCTACTGGCGCGAGCGCGGCGTCTATGCGGACTACACCTACGCCGACGCGCTACGGGACGGCGCCGCCAACTTCGGCGACACGCGGCTGTGGTTCTATTCCAAGGTCCGGCAGGAGGAGACGACGGTTGGCGAGGCCTATGAGGCCAGCGAGCGGCTGGCGTCGGCTTTCCACCATCTTGGGCTGAAGGCCGGCGATCGCATCGCCATCATGCTGCCGACCTGGTTCGACGTGCCGCTGGCCTACATGGCGGCGCTGAAGCTGGGCATGGCGGTGATCCCGATCGTGGCGATCTACGGGGCCCGCGAGATCGGCTTCATCCTGCGCCAGACGGGCGCCAAGGCGCTGGTGATCCCGGATGAGTGGCGCGGCTACGACTACCTGGAGCGGGTGGCGGCCGCCGGCGACATGCCGAATCTGAAGCACCTGATGGTGATCGGCAAGACCCGGCCGCCGGGCGCGATCGACTGGGACGAACTGCGCGCCCATCAGGGTACGGACTATCCCCGCGGCCAGGCCAAGGCTGACGACGTCTGCTGCATCATCTACACCAGCGGCACCACCTCCGACCCGAAGGGGGTCAAGCACACCCACAACACCCAGCTCTGCGATCTCAACGCGGTGCGGGCAGGGCTGGAGCCGGCGATGCCGCCGGTGCTGGCCGGCGGGCCGATCGGCTCGGGACCTGCGCTGTCGGTGTTCCCCGCCGGCCACATCGCCAGCTACCTGTCGCTGATGCGGCCGTTCACGAGCGGCGGCAGCGTGGTTTTCCTCGACCAGTGGGACCCCGAGGAGGCGGCCCGGCTGGTGCAGCAGCACCAGTGCTCGTCGTCGACCGGCACGCCGATCTTCCTGTCGACGCTGATGAAGGCGGCCGAGAAGATCGGCGCCGACATCTCCTCGCTGAAGCGCTTCAACCTCGGCGCCTCGGCGGTGACGCCGGAGAACATCCGCTGGACCGACCAGCTCGGATTCCCGTCCGGCCGCACCTACGGCATGACCGAGCATCCGACGGTGTCGGCGGGGGCGAACGAGTCGTTCGAGAAGCGCGCCTACACCGACGGGAAGATCACCGCCCGCAACGAGGTGCGCATCGTCGACGACGACGGGAACGACCTGCCAGTGGGCGCCGCCGGCGAGGTGGCCACGCGCGGCCCGCGCCTGTGCGTGGGCTATGTAGACGAGGAACTGGACCGCCGGGCCTTCCTGCCGGGCGACTGGTACCTGTCCGGCGACATCGGCCGGATGGACGCAGACGGCTTCCTGACCATCACCGACCGCAAGAAGGACATCATCATCCGCGGCGGCGAGAACATCTCCACCAAGGAGGTGGAGGATATCCTGGGCGAGATCCCCGGCGTGATCGAGTCGGCGGTGACCTCGATGCCCGATCCGGAACTGGGCGAGCGGGTCGCCGCCTTCGTGGTGATGCGGGACGGCGGAGAGCTGACCCTGGCCGACGTGCAGGCCCACTTCCGCGCCCAGGGCATCACCCGCCAGAAGACCCCCGAACGGGTGATCGTGGTGGAGGACTTCCCGCGCACGCCGTCGGGCAAGATCAAGAAGGTGGACCTGCGCGAGCAGCTGCGGGCGGAGGCAAAGACGTAGCCGTAGCCTGCGTCCTTCGAGATGGTCGCTGTGCGACCTCCTCAGGATGACGAGATTTGTGAAGCGTCAAAACCATTCGTCATGCTGAGGAGCGCCCGCAGGGCGCGTCTCGAAGCGCGCGCAGACTACCAGCCCAACAGATCCGCCGCGCGGGCCCGGTGGGTGCTGGGGCTGCCCAGCCAGGCGTAGTCGAACATCGCCCGGCGCAGCCAGATATGGGCCGAGTGCTCCCAGGTGTAGCCGATGCCGCCGTAGGCCTCGGTGGAGGTGCGCGCAACGTTGGAGAAGGTCTCGCAGATCAGCGCCTTGGCGATGGAGGCGCTGAGGGTGGCGTTGTCCGCCGCCGAGTCCACGTCCGCCGCCGCCTGGCGGTAGAGCGGGCCGTTGGGGTTAATCGACGTCGCCATGTCGGCCATCTTGTGCTTGATCGACTGGAAGCTGGCCAGCACCTGGTCGAACTGCACGCGCTGCTTGCAGTAGTCGACGATGTCTTCGAGCATCCGCGACGAGCCGCCGTGGGCGTCGGCCGCCAGCAGCACCGCCGCCGCGTCGAGCAACTGCGGGCCCCAGGCGTGGGGCAGCAGGTCCACCGCCGCGTTCTCGAACGCCAGCCGACCCACCGGCCGCGTGCGGTCGGTGGAGAAGAAGGGCGCGCGCTCGACGCCCGGGGCGCCCAGCTCCACCAGGCCCAGCACGCCGCCGGCCAGGCCGACCACGGCCAGGTGCGCCTCGTCGGAGCCCATCACATAGTCCTTGCCGCCGGTGAGGCGCGGCTCGGCCGACAGCTTCCAGTCGGCGGCCTTCCAGGCCGAGCCCTCGCAGAGGGCGACCGTCCCGACGACTTCGCCCGTGGCGAGACCCGGCAACCACCTGGCCTTCTGTTCGTCCGAGCCGGCCTTGTCGATGGCGAGCGCCGCCAGGGTGTGCGCGATCCACGGCCCGGGCGCGCCGGCCCAGCCGATCCGCTCGCCGATGCTGGCAACCGCCGGCAGCGTCAGGCCCAGGCCGCCATGCTCTTCCGGCACGGCCAGGCCGCCCAGGCCCAGCTCCATCATGCCGCCCCAGATGCCGTCGGCGATCTCCTTGTTGCCGTCGAAGGCCTTGTGCAGGATGTCCACGCGGCAGGCCTCGCGCAGGTAGGAATCGACGCCCTCGATCAGCGCGTCCTGGTCTTCGGTCGTGGTGGTCATAGGTACTCTTTCTCAGGCCGCGCCGCGGGGCATGCCGAGCCCGCGCTCGGAGATCACGTTCCGCTGGATGTTGGAGGTGCCGCCGCCGATCTGGGCGGCGATGGAGTTCATGAACTGCTTGGTCCAGCGCCCGGGGCCGGGCGCACCCTCGACGGCGTCGCCGAGGATGTGCTCGCCGATGATCTTCTGGGCGGTCAGGGCGATGTTCCAGGTGATGGTGCTGCCGTAGAGCTTGGTCATCGCGCCGTTGGCCGGCGAGCTTTCCTTCCCGGCCAACTGCAGCGCCAGCTGGTGGGCGCCCGCCGCCCGGTGGGCGGTGACCTGGGTGTGCAGCTTGGCGAGCTCGTCGCGGATCTGCGGGTCCTGGATGGCCGGGCGGCCGTTGAGCTCGGTGCTCTTGGCCAGGCTGACCAGCCGGTTGAAGATCGCCGCGGAGACCTCCGCGCCGCCGACCGAGTTGCGCTCGAACACCAGGGTGGTGCGAGAGGTCTGCCAGCCTTCGCCGCGCTTGCCCACGATCCAGTCCTTGGGCGTGCGGGCGTTGTCGATGAAGATCTCGTTGAACTCGGCCTCGCCGGTGATCTGCTTCAACGGCCGCACGACCACGCCCGGTTGGCGCATGTCGAGGAGCATGTAGGTGATGCCCTGGTGCTTGGGCGCGTCGGGCTCGGTGCGGACCAGGGCGAACATGAAGTTCGAGTTGTGGGCGTTGGAGGTCCAGACCTTCTGGCCGTTGATCACCCACTCGTCGCCGTCGAGCACGGCGCTGGTGCGCACATTGGCCAGGTCGCTGCCGGCGCCGGGCTCGCTGTAGCCCTGGGCCCAGACGTAGTCGCCGTGCAGGGTCTTCTCGATGAACTTCTCTTTCTGCCAGTCCTCGCCGCAGGTCAGGATGGTCGGCGCCAGCATCGAGGGGCCGTTGCCGCCGATTTCGCGCGGCGCCCGGACCTTGTCGAACTCCTCGCGGATGATGTGGGCCTTGACCGGATCCGGCTGCTGTTCCGAGCCGCCGTAGCGGCGCGGGAAGGCGCGGTAGAGGTAGCCGCGGTCGGTGGCCGCGCGGCGGAACGCACGCACGTCGCGCGTCTCGGCCTTGGTCCAGTTCTCACGCAGGAATTCGACGACCTCCTGCCGGAACTGGTCATGTTCGGGGGTGAAAACGATTTCCATCGGTAATCCTCAGGCCCTGCGCCAAATGTCCTAGCCGCCGACGCGGCGAAGGCAAGCCTCGGGCTGCTCAACAAGCCGGGTGGGACAAGCCCGCCCGCATGAAAAAACACGATCTAAAATACCGTCAGAGCGTCGACGCCGCCGCCAGGATGACCGCGCCGTCCGCACCGCCGCCAAGGCTTTGGTAGATGTGGGCGCGCTTCAGGAAGAAGTGCGGCAGGTACTCGTAGGTCTGGCCGTAACCGCCGTGGATCTGCATCGAGTTGGCGGCCGCGTTGCGGGCCGCATTGCCGGCCACGTACTTGGCCGAGGCGGCGTAGAGTTCCGCCTCCGGCGAGCCGTCGCGCACGCAGACGGCGGCATACTGCAGGATGGCCGCCGACGCCTCGCAGTCCACCGCCATGTCGGCGCACTTGTGCGAGATGGCCTGGAACACCGCGATCGGGTGGCCGAACTGGATGCGGGTCTTGGCGTATTCCGCCGACAGGTCGCGCGTCGCCTCGGCGTTGCCGGTGAGCATCGCGGCCGTAAGCAGGCGGGCGCGCTGCTGGAACGTGGCGCCGTCGTCGCGGGCGGTCGCCTTGCCGGCGTCGAAGCCGGTGGCGGTGGCCGCCTGCAGGCTGTCGTCCAGGGCGCGCACGACGGTGACGCCGGCGAAGGCCTCGCGCGGGGCCAGAACGCCCGCGTCCTCGGTCCACAGCACGAAGAAGTCGGCCCCGTCGCTGTCGAGCAGGTTGTAGCCCCCATTCGACGCCGGCAGGGCGAAGCCGGCGCGCTGGGCGCCGGAGGTCAGGGCCTCGACCACGTCGGACTTGCCGGCGCTGGCGGCGAGGTGGGCGGCCAGGACCGTGGCCAGGGTCGACGGCGGCGCCAGGTGGCGGCCGAACTCGCGCAGCACCAGCGCTTCCTCGATCACGGAGAGGCCAAGCCCGCCCGCGTCCTCGCTGAGGCCGAGGCCGAACCAGCCCATGTCGGCGAGGCCCTGCCATTGGCCGCGCGGCGGCGTGGTGCCCTGCTGCTTGGGCATGCGATCGGCCGGCAGCTCGCGCGACAGATAGTCTGAGGCCGAAGTGATGATCTCGAGCTGATCGTTGGTGGGGTAGAGGTCCATCGAGCGCGCGCTCCTATTGCTGGCGAGGAAGGCCGAGCACGCGCTGGGCCACGATGTTGTGCTGGATTTCGTCGGTGCCGCCGCCCACGGTGCTGGCGAACGACCGCAGGTAGCCGTCGGAGATGTCGTTCATCAACACCACGTCCGAGCCGATCAGCTCGAGGGCGATCTGATTGAGTTCCTTGCCCAGGCGCGCCACCAGGATCTTCAGCATCGAGCCGTCGGGGCCCGGCGCATTGCGGCGCACGTTGCGGGCCACGGCGACGTAGGTCATGGCGCGCAGGGCCGCCGTCTCGGCCCTAAGGCGCGTGAGGCGCCGGCCGATCTCGGCGTCGCCGAAGGTGAGCTTGCCGTCCGGGCTGGTGCGGGTCTTGGCGCGGTCGATCAGGTTGTCCACCGCCTTGGCCAGGGAGACCTGGCGTTCGGTGAAGGCCGTGCCGCGCTCGAACGACAGGGTGCTCATGGCGGTCTTCCAGCCGCCGTTGATCTCGCCCACCACGTTGCTGATCGGGATCCGCACCTCGTCGTAGAAGACCTGGTTGAAGTGGTGCACCCGATCGACGAACGGCACCGGCCGGATGGTGATGCCGGGGAAGCGCATGTCGCAGATCACCCAGGTGATCCCGGCGTGCTTCTTGCTGGTGGGGTCGGTGCGGACCAGCAGTTCCTGGTAGTCGGCGATGTGGCCGTAGCTGGTCCAGATCTTCGAGCCGGTGACCACCAATTCGTCCCCGTCGATCTCGGCGCGGGTGGAGAGCCCGGCCAGGTCGGAGCCGGCGCCCGGCTCGGAGAAGCCCTGGCACCAGATTACCTCGCCCTTCAGGATCTTGGGCAGGTGGAAGGTCTTCTGCGCCTCGCTGGCGTTGGCGATCAGGGTCGGTCCGCCGTGGTTCAGGCCCACGAAGCAGGAGCCGGCCAGCGGCGCGCCGGCCTTCGCGGACTCCTCGTACCAGATCAACTGCTCTGACGTGGAGAGGCCGCGGCCGCCATACTCCTTCGGCCAGGCGATGCCGGCCCAGCCGCCCGCGTACTGCTTGCGCTGCCAGGCGAGATCGTACTCGCGCATGGCAGGCCCGTCTTCAGGCTGGGACTCTTTCGGCTTGTTCTCTTCAAGCCAGGTGCGCACTTCCTCGCGGAAGGCCTGTTCCTCTGGCGACAGGTCCAAATTCATCGGGTTCTCACTCCTCCCTCATTCTGACTAAGCCGACCGACGGGGCGGATGCAACGCCCTCGTGCGGCCTTGCCGGCGAGGGGTGGCCAGCCGGCCGCGATGCGATTAAGTGGCCGGCGCCCCAAATGCGAACGGAGAGATGATGCCCGGGCACGAGGCGACACCCGATCCGACGATGCCGCGGCCTGCGGACGACACCCTGCCGGCCTTCTGGCGCGCGTCCCTGGCGGACCATCCGCAGGACGTGATGATCTACAAGGACGGCGTCTCCTACACTTATGCGGAAATCGAGCGGCGCTCGGCCCTGATGGCCAGAGGCCTGCTGGCGAAGGGCGCGACGAAGGGCAGCCGCATCGGCCTCTTGGCCGGAAACGGGCCGGAGTGGGTGATCGGCTGGCTGGCCATCAACCGGATCGGGGCGGTGGCGATCGGGCTTTCCACCTTCGCCTCGACCGCCGAGCTCGCCTACCTGATCCCGCACGCCGACATCTCGATCCTGCTGACCATCCAGCGCTACCTGCGCCACGACTACGTCGCGCGGCTGGAAGAGGCGTTCCCCGCGCTGGCCAAGGCAGACGGCAAGCAGCCGCTCGCCCTGCTGCAGGCGCCGTTCCTGCGCCAGGTCTGGTTGGCGGGCGCCTCCGACACCGCCTGGGCGCGCGGTTCCTGGGAACACCTCGAGGCGGCGGGCGCCGCCTCGGCCGTGTTCGATTACGAGATGCTGGCCGCCGCCGAGAACCAGGTCACGCCGGCCGACTGGGCGGTGATGATCTACACCTCCGGCAGCACCGCCTTCCCGAAGGCGGTCGTGCACACCCACGGCGCCATGATCCGCAAGTTCATGTTCATGGCCCGTCGCCCCGGCATCATCCCCTACGACCAGCATCGCGGCGACCGGGTGATCGTCTCGGCGCCCTTCTTCTGGGTCGGCGGCCTGCTGGCGCTGGGCGGCGGCCTGCTGCGTGGCACCACCACGCTCTGCATCGACGACCACTCGCCGCGTTCGCTGTTCGAGCTGATCCGCGACCAGAAGGCCACCCACCTGGGCGGCTCCGAAGCGGTGATGAACGCGGTGCGCGACGCGGCAGGCGACGAGGCCTACCTGGTCGATCAGCTGCGCCCGCACAACACCAGCCAGATTCCCTTCTTCTCCCGCCGGGGCACCATGCCGACCCGGTTCGCCAACTCGCTCGGCATGACGGAGACCTTCGGACCGCACAGCGGCCACATGAACGGCGAGCCGCTGCCCGAGGGCCTGGATCGCTCGGTGGGACCGCTGCTGGCCACCATGGAATGGAAGATCGTCGATCCGGAGACCGGCGAGCGCGTGCCCAACGGCGTCGCGGGCGAGCTCTGCGTGCGCGGCGACTGGCTGATGGACGGGATGTACAAGCGCGAACGCCACGAGGTGTTCGACAAGGACGGCTACTACCACACCGGCGACGAGTGCATCCTGCGCGACGACGGCTATCTCCTCTACCACAGCCGGATCAGCGGCATGATCAAGACCGCCGGCGCCAACGTCTCGCCGGACGAGGTCGAGCTGGCGATCCGCCAGCTGCCCGACGTGGTCGAGGTGGCGGTGTTCGGGATGCCGGACGAGAAGCTGGGCGAGATGGTCACCGCCGCTGTCGTGGTCAGTCCCGGCAGCAGGCTCGACGAGGCCGCGATCCGCGGCCACGCCCTGTCGCAGCTCTCCAGCTTCAAGGCGCCCAAGCGGGTGCTGTTCTTCGATTTCGAGGATCTGCCGCGCACGCCCAGCAACAAGGTGCGCAAGCCGGAGCTGTCGGAGATGGTGCGCGCGCGGCTGGCGGACGCCTAGCGCCCAAGGAATATTTCTTACCGCAGGGGTCGCAGAGAAGGCGCAGAGGTCGGGGAGGATTACAGCCTTCCGCGACCTCCGCGGATCAGCCCGCGGACGCGGGCGGCTCGGCGCTCTCTGCGGTAGAATCTCAGCGGCCGCTTGGCGGCTCAATGACAGGACCCAGGGAGGGACGAAACAATGAAGATCGCGGTCGTGATGCCGGTGGACAAGGTCAAGCCGGCCGGCGAGTTCCTGGGCTACGACGCCCTGAGGTTCACCGCCAGGGCGGCCGAGGATGCGGGCTTCCACAGCGTCGTGGTGACCGACCACCCGAGCCCCACAGGCCGCTGGCTGGACCATGGCGGCCACGCCGCCCAGGACCCGTTCGTGATGCTGGCGTTCATGTCCGCCGTCACCAGCCGCATCAAGCTGCAGACCGGCATCCTGGTCGTGCCCTACCGCAACCCGTTCATCACGGCCCGCGCGGTGGCCAGCCTGGAGGCGGTCTCGAACGGGCGGACGATCCTCGGGGTCGGGGCCGGCTACCTGAAAGGCGAGTACTTCGCGGTCGGCGCCGATTTCGAGCGGCGCAACGACGTCGTCGACGAGTACATCCGCGCCATGCGCGCGGCGTTAGGGAGCGACGAGTTCGACTTCGAAGGGACCGGCTACAGCGCCCGCGGCATCCGCATCCTGCCCCGGCCCGCGCAGGTCCCGCCGATCTGGGTGGGCGGCAACTCCCGCCGCGCGATCCGCCGGGCGGCCGAGCTCGGCGATGCCTGGAGCCCGTTCAACACCGGCGCCCTGGTCGCCGGCACCGCCCGCACGGCCACGATGCAGGACTCCGGCGAGCTGGCCGAGGGCCTCGCCTACCTGCGCGCCCACGCCGACAAGATCGGCAAGCCGCCGCCGCTGGACATCGTGCTCGACAGCATGAAGGCCCCCACCGACGACTGGAACGCCCAGGCCCTGATCGACCAGATCGGCGCCTATGCCGAGATGGGCGTCACCTGGTGCTCGATCCACATCGCCGGCGAGACGCGCGGCGAGTGGAAGGACAACCTGGACCGCTGGTCGGCGGAGGTGCTGGCGAAGGTGGGGTAGGTCGGCGCCTTGCCCTCACCTCACCTCTCCCGCAAGCGGGAGAGGGCTACTGAAAGGGCGGAGATGCGGAGGAGACGTGGCAGGGATGCCGCGGAGGGGACGTTGAAGCTGCCGCTGCCCCCTCAGTAACCCTCTCCCGCAAGCGGGAGAGGTGAGGTGAGGGTTCTTAGCCGCAGGTCTCCCGCACGCCGCGGATCGCGCGCAGCAGGCGGGCGGTGCGGCCGTCAGCGCCGCTGGCCAGCAGCTTGTCGAGGTCTTCGGGAGCGTCGATGTCGAGGCTGAGGCTAGGGGCAACGACGTCGTGGGCTTCGAGGCCGACCGAAGCCGCGGCGGCATGGTGGCGGCGGAAACTGTCGAGGCCGAACGAGAACGGGAACTCCGCGCCGGCTGTGAGCAGCACGGCGCCGGTGCCGCCGTCGGCGGCGGCCGGGACGAGGCCCACCCGACCCTCCCGCACGTCCGCCAGCGCCATCTCCAGCTCGGCGCGGTCGAGGCGCGGCAGGTCGCCCGGCATGAAGGCGACCGCCGCGGCCGGATCGTCCGCCGCGATCAGTCGGCGGGCGGCGTCGAAGGCGCCGTTGAGGCCGCGGGTTGGGGCCTCGCCGATCACCGACACGCCCGGCCAGGTCTCAGCCAGGCGAGCCAGGGAGGCGGTGGGCGTGGCGACGTGGATGCGGTCGATCAGGCGCGAGCCGGCCAGGGCCTCGAGCATGTCGCCCAGCATCGCTTCCACCAGCTGTTCGCGTTCGCGCTCGCCCAGCCGTTCGCGGCAACGGGACTTGGCGTCCGGCCCGCCGCGCGCGGCGATGACGGCGTGAAAGGTCAACGAAGTCGCCCTTGGGCCCGCCGCTGGGCCGCGCCTTCGCCGAGGCCCAGCGCCAGCTCCAGGGTCTCGCGCGCCAGCCGTTCGCGGTCGGCGTCGGACTTCATCACCGCCCGGGTGACCAGGGGCTCGACGCCGCGCGTGCGCAGGGCCGCGGCGTCGGCCTTGTCGGCGCGATCGATCACCAGGCCGCCCAGCATGCCGCGATAGTGGTCGGCGACAGCCAGCACGCCGGGGGTGACCCCGAGCTCGGTCATCAGCTTGGCCGCCGGCCCCTTCAGGGCCTCGCCGCCGATGATCGGCGAGACGGCCACGATCGGCGCGTCCAGGCGCTCCAGCGCCGCCCGCACCCCGGGCACGGCCAGGATCGGGTCGATGCTGAGGTAGGGGTTGGACGGGCAGAGGATCACGGCGGCGATGTCGTCCCGCGCCAGCACGTCGCGGAAACCGGCGCTGGCCTGCGTGTCCGGGGCCATCTCGAAGCGCACCGCCCGGGTGACCGGCCGGCAGTGCTCGCCGGCGAAGTAGCGCTGGAAGCTAAGCGGGCCTTCCTCGGTCTCGACGATGGTGCGGATCGGCTGGTCGCTCATCGGGACGAGCGGGTGGACGATGCCCTGGGCGGCGGCGAAGGCGGCGGTGATCTGGGAGATGGTCTCGCCGGCGCGCAGGCGGCGGGTCCGTTCCACGTGGGTGGCGAGGTCCCGGTCGCCGAGCGCGAACCAGGTCTCGCCGCCCAGCCGCTTCATGGCGTCCAGGAAGTTCCAGGTCTCCCCGGCCAGGCCCCAGCCGCGCCTGCGGTCCGAGAGCCCGGCCAGGGTGTAGATCACCGTGTCGATGTCGGGCTCGACCAGCAGGCCCAGGTGCTCGAAGTCGTCGGCCGTGTTGACGACGATGGTCAGGTCATCCGGCGCGAGAACGCGGGTCAGGCCGAAGGCCAGCTTGGCGCCGCCCACGCCCCCGCAGAGGGCGATGACATGACCCGTCGTCGTCACCGGAACCTCATTTGAACAGGTCCTGCTCCAGCGGCCGCAGAAGTTCGGCCAGCCCCGCCTCGTCGTCCGGGATATAGGGCGCGCCGCGCACGATGGCGACGGGGCAGGCCTCGGACGCCTCGCCGATCATCATCGACGCTGCGCCCGCGATCTCGTCGGCGATGCCGATCACGGTCGCCCGCAGCTCGCGGCCGTAGAGGTCGGTCTCCCCGCGGCGGTCGCGGACCGGCTTCATGCCGGAGACGCCGATGGCCTGGCCGGTGGTGCCCATCCGCCAGGCGCGGCCGAGGCTGTCGCTGACGATCACCGCCAGCTTCACGCCGAACTTCGCCTCCAGCGCCGCGCGCAGGCGCCGGGCGCTGGAGTCCGGGTTCTCCGGCCACAGCAGCACCGCCGGGCCATCCTCGTGCTCGATGTTGGAGGCGTCGATGCCCGCGTTGGCCAGCACATGGCCGTGGCGGTTGCGGACGATGATCAGGTTGGGGCCGACCCGGATCACCTGTTCGGCCTCGCCCAGGATCAGCTCGACCAGCTCGGGCTCCTTTTCGCGCGCGGACCAGGGGCCGGTCTTGGGGGCGGCGGCCGCGGCGGCGATGGCCTGGGCGGCGAGGTCCCTGGCCTTCTGGCTGGGGGTCACGCTGCCCAGCGCGACGGTGCGGCCCTCGACCTTGGAGACCACCTTCTGGGCCACCACGATCACGTCGCCGTCCTTGGGGACCGGGCCGGAGGCGATCAGCGTCGCGGCGATGGCGCCGGCCAGGTCGTCGCCGGTCTTGAACATCGGCAGGCCCTGCAGGCCGGTGACGGTGAGGGTGTTCCCGCCCTTGCCGTCGCCGCCGGTGATCCGGATGCCGGCTTGGCCGAGCTTGTAGCGGCGGTTCAGCTGGATCAGCACCGAGGTCAGGGCCTCGGCGGCGGCCGAGTTGGCCAGCGGGCCGGCGTGCCAGCTCTTCAGGCCGAGTTCGGAGAGCAGGCCGCGCACCACCTCGACGTCGTCGGCCTTGTCGCCGCAGACCAGCACGTCGCCGTCGACGTAGCCGCCCGAGCCCAGCTTCTCGGCCCCGACGTTCTGCATCGCCGAGACCACCCGCGAGCCTTCACCGAGGGCCCGGGCCGCCTCCACCGCTGCGCAGCCCGCGGCCGGCAGCTGCACCGTGCCCACCTTGGGCGGGATCAGCGGCACGGTGGTGTCGACGAAGATCTTGCCGGCCACGCCTTCGCGGATCTGGGCCAGGGTGTCGGCCGCGGCCGCATAGGGCACCGCCATCACGCAGAGCTCGCACCAGGCGGCCGCCTCGGGCAGGCCCGCGCCGCTGACCTTGCCCTTGTGGCCCTCGGCGGTGACCTCGTCGGCCACCCGCTGGGCCTTGGCCGGGTCGCGCGAGCCGATCTGCACATCGTATCCGGCGCCGGCCAGGCGCTGCACCAGCGCCAGACCAAGGTTGCCGGTCCCGCCCAGCACCGAAATCCTGGAGAGTCCCTCCATCATCACTCCCTTTGCGGCCCCTGCGGCACGCTCACGTCTGCGGCGCCGCGGGCGCCCCCTGTCGCCCTTCCGGGTCTACGCGGTCGCGAGCCCTTAGCCCGGCTGACGGCCGACCGCCAGATGCGGCGCGCTTACGTTGCCTTCACCGTTCGCGGCCGGCCCACCGTCTCGACCATCAGCAGCGCGGCGACGATCCCGACGGCGTTGGCGGCCATCAGGTACCAGGCGATGGCCATCGGGCTGTGGGTGACCTCGCCCAGCCAGGCGACGATCGGCTGGGTGGTGCCGCCGAACACCGCCACGGCCGTGGCGTAGACGACGGCGGTGGCGACGCCGCGGATTTCCTTGCGCAGGGATTCGGTGATTGCCACCAGGGCCGGCACGGACGAGAGGTTGGCCAGGGCGTTCAGCACCGCCAGCAGGCTGAGCAGGATGGCGGGTTCGCGGTGCTGGGTGATGATCAGGAAGATCGGAATGATCACCAGAATATGGACGATGCGGGGCCAGATCATCAGCGCCCGCCGCCCGAAGCGGTCGGAGAGCGCGCCGCCCGCCAGTCCGGCCACGAAGCCGGCCGCGCCGTTGCAGACCGTCACCCAGAACGAGATGCCCGTCCCCATGTGCAGGGTCACCTGGGCGTAGGTGGTCGAATAGATCGAGATGTAGGTCGAGATGGTGGCCGACATGATCAGCCCCAGGCCGAGCACGATGATCCGCCAGTGACTGAGGATGTCGGCCCCCTCGGGGTGAGCGTCCAAGACCTCTTCCTCGAGGTGCCGGGTCTCAGGCAGGGAGCGGCGGATGATCAGGCCGAACGGCAGCACCAGCGCCCCGATCAGGAAGGCGATCCGCCAGCCCCAGTCGGCGAGGCCGGCGCTGCTCAGGAACGAGGCCAGCACCACGCCGACGATCCCGCCCGACAGCGACGACAGCGACTGGCTGGCGCTCTGCCAGGCGCCGTAGATGCCGCGCTTGCCGGGCGGCGCCGCCTCGATCAGGTAGGCCGTGGTCGGACCCACCTCCCCGCCCAGCGCGAAGCCCTGCACCACCCGGCAGATCACGGCCAGGATCGGCGCGGCGATGCCGATCTGCCGGTAGGGCGGGATCAGCACCATGCCCAGCAGCGCGACGCCCATCATGAAGAACGACAGCATCATCGCCGGGCGGCGTCCGACCCGGTCGGCGTAGCGCCCGATCACGATCGCCCCCAGCGGCCGGCAGATGAAACCGGCGCCGAAGGTGACCAGCGACAGCATCAGGCTGGCGAACGGCGACTGGTTGGGAAAGAAGGTCTGGCCGATCTGGACTGCGAAATAGGCGTAGACCGTGAAGTCGTAGAACTCGAGCCAGTTGCCTATCACGGCGGCCGCGACGTGGCGGCGCGGGATCGGCGTCGCGCCCGGCGCGGCGCCATCGGCAAGCTGCGACATCCACATCCCCCAAGGCAGTCGACTGCCACCCTACTAACCGGGTTGCGCGACCGGAGTCACGGCCCTGCCTGCCATGATTGACCCCGGCCGGCCGCCGTGGATGCTGGGCGGGTGTCCGCCGCCCCCCAGCCCGACGCCTACGCGCGCGCCGCCCGCCGCTTCTCCGGCGCGGCCAAGCTGTCGGCCGTTCGCAACCTGCTGAACTGGGACGCTCGCACCCACATGCCTACCGGCGGCGCCTGGGCGCGGGGCGAGGAGATGGCCGCCCTGACCGAGGTGATCGCCGAGCAGGTTGGCTCGGCGGCGGCGGGCGGGGAGTTGGACGAGGCCGAGGCGATGGCCGGCGCGCTGACGGCCGGCGAGCAGGCCGACCTGAGGGAGATGCGCCGGCTCTGGGTCCACGCCGCGGCCGTCCCTGCCGAGCTGCTGGCGGCCAAGGCGCGGCTCGCCGAGACGCTGCAGGCGATCTGGGTGGAGGCGCGGGTCAACAGCGACTTCGCCGCCTTCGCCGGGCCGTTTGCCGAGATGCTGGCGGTGATCCGCCAGATCGCGGCGGCCAAAGCCGCCGCGCTGGGAACCACCGACTATGGCGCCCTGATCGACGAGTTCGACCCCGGCGTCGGCGAGGCGATGATCGAGCCGATCTTCGTCGACCTGGCCCGGGTGCTGCCCGGCCTCCTGGCGGAGGTGCGCGATCGCCAGGCGAGCTGGCCGGCGCCGATCCCGTTCGGCCAGGCGACGGTCGCGCGCCAGGCCCGGCTGGCGGCGCGGCTGCTGGCGATGGTCGGGCATTCGGCGGAGCACACCCGGCTCGACCCCACGGCGCACCCGTTCTCGGTGGGCGGGATGCCCGGAGATGCGCGCCTGACCACCCACTACAAGCCGGACAACGTGAGGTTCGCGATCATGGCGACCCTGCACGAGGCCGGGCACTCGATGTACGAGCTGAACCTGCCCCGCGCCTGGGCGTTCCGGCCCGCCGGCCACGCCCGCGGCATGACCGTGCACGAGAGCCAGTCGCTGGCGCTGGAGATGATGGCGGGCCGCAGCCGCGAGTTCATCGCGGTGCTGGCGCCGATGATGGCGAGGGCGTTCGGCGGCGCGGACGAGCGCTGGTCGGCGCCGAACGTGCTGAACGCCTGGCGGCGGATGGACGACGGCTGCATCCGGGTCGAGGCGGACGAGATCTCATACCCGCTGCACGTGATCCTCCGCCATCGGCTGGAGACGGCGATGATCGCCGGCGACCTCGCCGTGCCCGACCTGCCGGCGGCCTGGAACGAGCTGTCGCGCCAGCTGCTCGGCCGCACGCCGCCCGACCTGGCGCGCGGCTGCCTGCAGGACATCCACTGGGCCGCCGGCCACATCGGCTACTTCCCGAACTACGCCATGGGTTCGATGCTGGCCTGCCAGCTGTTCGAGCGCGCCACGGCCGACGATCCGGACATCCTGCCGGCGATCGGCCGGGGCGACTTCGGGCCCTACTTCGCCTGGATGCGTCCGAAGGTGCACGAGCGCGCCAGCCTTGCGGACGTCGCGACCATCGTCGAGGACGCCACCGGCGCGCCGCTGGGCGCCGAGGCGTTCAAGCGCCACGTGCGGCGGCGCTACCTGGAAGACCCGCTGGGCTAAGGGGGAGCCGGGGATGCGCTACGACTTCGCCTCCGACACCGTCGCCGGCGCCATGCCCGAGGCGCTGGACGCCCTGGTGGCCGCCAACGCCGGGCCGGCCGCCGGCTACGGCGCGGACGCGATCACCACCCGAGCCGCCGACCTGATCCGCGATCTGCTGGCCACCGACGCGGAGGTGCGCTTCGTCGCCTCCGGCACCGCCGCCAATGCGCTGAGCCTGGCGGCCCTGGTCCAGCCGCACGAGGCGGCGCTCTGCCACGAGCATGCCCACGTCGCCACCGACGAAACGGGCGCGCCCGGCTTCTTCGGCGCCGGCCTCGGCCTGATCCCGCTCCGCGGCGCGTCGGGGAGGATCGATCCCGCAGCGCTGGCCGACGCCCTGGCGCAGCCGGAGGTCGCCTACCGGCAGGCGCCCGCCGCCCTGTCGCTGACCAACGCGACCGAGTACGGCGCGCTCTATTCCGAAGCGTCGCTGGCCGCGCTGATCGGCCCGGCGAAGGCGGCGGGGCTGAGGGTTCACCTTGACGGGGCGCGGCTGGCCGTGGCCGCGGCGGCCGGGTTTCCGCTGGCGCGCCTCGCCGGGCTCGGCGTGGACATCGCGGTCCTCGGCGGGACCAAGGCCGGCTCGACGCCCAGCGAGGCGATCGTGCTGTTCGACAGGACGCTGGCCCGCAGGTTCGATGCACGGCTGAAGCACGCCGGCCAGCTGGTCTCCAAGGGCCGGTTCCTGGCCGCGCCCTGGATCGGCATGCTGGAGACCGGCGCCTGGATCGCCCGCGCAACGCACGCCAACGCCATGGCCGCGAAGCTCGCCAGCCTGTCGCCCTTCCCTGTCGCCCATCCGGCCGAGGCCAACGGGGTGTTCGTGACCATGGACGAGCCGGCGCTGGAGCGCCTGCGCGCGCTCGGCTGGCAGGCCTACCGCTTCATCGACGGCTCGGTGCGGTTCATGTGCTCCTGGGCGACGACCGGAGCGGACGTCGAGGCGCTGGCCGCGGCGCTGCAGGCGGTGGCGTAGAACTCCCCCCTGAGGGGAGGGGAGCTACCAGGGCAACGCGTCCAGGTCCGCGTTGCCGCCGGTGAGGATGATCCCGACCTTCAGCCCGCGCGTCTCGACCGCCCCGGTGCGCACGGCGGCGTAGGGGACGGCGGAGGAGGGCTCGACGGTGATCTTCAGGGCTTCCCAGAGGGCGCGCATCGCCTCCACCGTGGCGTCGTCCGGCGCGGTGACGATGTCGTCGACGCGGGCGCGGATCACCGCGAAGGTGCGTTCGCTCAGCGAGGCGCGCAGGCCGTCGGCGATCGTGGCGGGGTGGTCCATGGGGATCAGCACGCCCGACCGCAGCGAGCCCAGCGCGTCGTCCGCGCCGGCCGGCTCGACGCCGACCACGCGGGTCGCCGGCGACAGCGCCTTCATCGCCGTCGCCGTGCCGCTGATCAGGCCGCCGCCGCCGATCGGGGCAAGGACCAGGTCCAGGCCCGGCGCCTGCTCCAGCAGTTCCAGGGCGCAGGTCCCCTGCCCCGCCATCACCGCGACGTCGTCGTAGGGGTGGATCATCGTGGCCCCGGTTTCTGCGACGACCCGCGCCGCCGCAGCCTCGCGCGCCGCCATCGTCGGCTCGCAGACGATGATGTTGGCGCCGTAGCGGGCGATGTTGGCCCGCTTGGCGGGATTGACCGTATCCGGCACGACGATGTGCGCCGGGATCCCCCGCAGGGACGCCGCCCACGCCAGCGCCGCGCCGTGATTGCCGGACGAGTGCGTCGCCACGCCGCGCGCCGCCTCGGCCTCGCCAAGGGCGAAGACGGCGTTGGCCGCGCCACGCGCCTTGAACGCGCCGACCTGCTGCAGGGGCTCGCACTTGAAGAACAGGTTCGCGCCGGCGGCTGCATCCAGGGCGTCGCTGGTCAACACCGGCGTGCGGCGGACCTTGCCGGCGATCCGGTCCCGGGCGGCCTCGATGTCGGCGAGGGTGAGGAGGTCGGTCATGCAGCGTGGGCGGCGGACGGCCGCCAGGCTTCGATCAGGTCTGCGGCGCGGGCGACGCCGCCGTAAAGATCAGCATCCACGGCGTAGGCGAGCGCGGCTCGGGACCAGGCGGCGCGCGTCTCAGGAGCGGCGCTGACGGCGCGGTCCAGGTCGGCCTGGCTGAACGGCTCGGGCAGCACCACGCCGGCGCCCGAGCGGGCCACGTGCTCGGAAAACCCGCACACCTCGGTGACCACGGCCGGCAGGCCGTTGATCAGCGCCTCCAGGATCACGTTGCCGGTGATGTCGCCGCGGGCCGGGTGGATCAGCAGGTCCGCGGCGGCGATCTGGCGCAGCAGGACCTCACCGCCGACGAAGCCTTTCCAGTCGATCCGGTTCGCGACCCCGAGCCGCTCGGCGGCGCGCAGCACCGCCGCGGCCTTGTCGTCATCGCGGGTCAGCCCGCACACGGCCAGGCGCGCGCCCGGCATGGCCGCCAGGGCGGCGATCGCGCGGTCCAGCCCCTTCACCTTCGGCTGCAGCCCCACCCAGAGCCACACCGCCTCGGCGCCCGGTCGGGCGGGGCGGGGCGCGGCGGCATGGTCGCGCCGGCCAGGATCCACCGCCGGCGGCAGCACAGCGACCCGCTCCGGGACGACGGGGTGCTGGGCGGCATAGGCGGCGACCTGGGCGCCGCTGAGCGCCAGCACCAGGCAGCCAGGATCGGCGAAGGCGGCGGTCTGCAGCGCCGCGTAGGTGCGGTAG
>Ga0207695_10002662_pt1 | contig 26110 bp, 26 predicted proteins | sample KBSC54metaG_FD_184354 | JGI IMG/M metagenome (GOLD analysis project Ga0207695, IMG submission 184354) | Corn rhizosphere microbial communities from Kellogg Biological Station, Michigan, USA - KBS C5-4 metaG (SPAdes) (version 2) | ecosystem: Host-associated > Plants > Roots > Rhizosphere > Soil...
TTGCTGCAACCTGATCTGAAGCTTTCGCCGGCGGTTACTGAAATCGGCTTTGTGCATCGGAAGACCAGCGACGCTGAAATTTATTTCGTAGCGAATACTGGAAACGTGCCGCAGAGTGTCAAGGCCTCGTTCCGTGTGGATGGCCTGACGCCGGAGTTGTGGGATCCGATGACGGGGAAGACTTCCGCGCTGGCAGTGATTCGCGAGAAAGGCGTCACGACCGTGCAGCTTTCTTTCGAACCATACGGATCGCGCGTTCTGGTTTTTTCGAAACGTGTTCAGGCAGCGCCGCCCGCGGCCGAATCCACGGCGCTGGCGATTCTCGATCTGAGCTCCGGGTGGCAGGTTGCTTTTGGCGACCAGGGTAAACCCGTTGCGATGGACGCACTTCGGTCCTGGACGGAAAGTGAAAATACGCGCTTTTATTCGGGCAGCGCGACGTACGAAAAGACAGTCACGGTGCCGCCCGATCTTCCTCTGAAAAGCGCCATGCTTGATTTTGGCGAAGGAAAGCCTGTGGCTCCCACGCAACTGACGAACGGCGTACGAGCATGGTTGGACGGTCCGGTGCGCGAGGCGGCGGTTGTTTATGTGAACGGCCAGCGTGCCGGGTCGGTCTGGATGCCGCCGTATTCGGTGAATGTCACGGGATTGCTTAAGCCGGGTGAAAATAAAATTCGCGTGGTTGCCGCCAATCTCGCTCTCAACGCCCTGGCGGGCCAGACGCTGCCCGATTATCATCTGCTCAATCTGCGCTATGGTGTGCGATTCGAAGCGCAGGATATGGATAAGGTGAAGGCGCAGCCGTCGGGATTGTTGGGGCCGATCCGGCTAATTGTGAAATAGCTTAGTCCGGTTCAGGCGGCTGTGTGACGAAATTGGAGACCTCTGCTTTTCGGACGCCGTAGACTTTTGCCACTTGGCGGCAGATCTCCGAGGCGATTTTTTCGGGTGTGTCGGGCGGGCTGTGGATCACGACAACTTTCAGGTAGATATCCGTACGTTCCATTGCTTTCAGGATAGCGGGATGCAAAGGCGGCCTCCGGATATCGTGATCTTCACCAACACGAATGTCATCGCGTAGTCAGGGGCATTTGCATCCAGCCGATAATTGAGAGCATGCCATTCAAATTGCGCGTTACCAAAATCGAGCACTCGGCTTCAGATATTTCGGTGTCGGGCGAATTGGTCGAAGGTAGCTACAGCGGTCCTGAGGTTGTATCACTCTGCGATCAAAATGGGCGTTGGAATTTGTCGCAAATCAACGGCCATGGTGTGTTGCTTCCGAACGGGTGGCGGTTGTGCCAGGCGACGGCTCTACACTGGTCTTATTCATCGCCTCTCCAGGCGCGACTTTCGAACTCGACCACTCTCAACTCATCGTTGGTCAAGGGACTGTCGGCAGGAACGATAGTCGCGTCGATATCTCCAGCTCGCTGGCCGAGCCTGGATTTTGGGCTGTTCAATTATGGCTGTATATTGCCTCCGACGGGCTTCCAGACCCGCCCACTGCGTAGGGCTTATCAAGGAGGAATTCAACAACGAGTGCGCCCGCCTGTTCCAACGCCATTGGGACACCGGCATTTGACCCTTTATCCGGCTGCACCTAGATGGTTCCCGGTACGTCGAGATCGAGTACGCCGCTGGCGCGGAACACCAGAACCGCGTGTGGATTGGGGAGATTGACACCAGGCGAGCACTCTTAGGATATGACAGCGGCCATTTCTCGTTCCCTTCATTTCGGATTCAGGAAGTTTTGGCTTTGGCGGACAGGATGACCGGACATCCCTCTGCGCCACCGCTACTACTACCAGGTGTGTACAGGACGACTGACGATACGCTCCCTGCCGAGATGGTGGAGTCGTGGCTTAGCCAAGTGCCTGGAATAAGACGAGAATTTATTCCCCTTATTGTGAACCAGCTATTGAAAAATGTCATCCCGAAGCTTCGTTGGAACTTTGCCCAACCTCTCGGATGGACTAACAACTGGCAGTACAGTCAACGTAATCCTCAAAGCCCGATGTCTATTCTTACAACGGACGACTGTTCATTCAAGAGTTTCTCGACCCAGAATTGAAATAAGGCGGGTAGAACCAATTGCCGACAGCGCTGCTCCTCAAGAGCCCGCCACCAGCCTTTGTTAGGATGAAATCGGCCCACCAATGACCTGCAAAATCTGCAATACGCGCCGGCCCCGCCGCTTCTGCCCGGGCGTGCAGGGGGATATTTGCTCGCTCTGCTGTGGCCAGGAACGTGAAGAAACGGTCAGTTGTCCGTTGGAATGCGAATACTTGCAGGAGGCTCGGAGTCACGAGAAGGGGAAACCCTACAATGAGGCGGAAAAGCCCAACAGAGAAATCCGCGTCACCGACGAATTTTTGAACGAGCACGATAAATTTCTGCAGTTCACCATGATCACAATCGTGGATACCGCAATCGCAGGTGATCTCATCGACTACGATGTTCGTGAAGCTCTCGAGGCCCTTATTACCACGTACAAAGCGCTCGGGAGCGGTCTCTACTACGAAAGCAAACCGGCGAGTCTACCGGCCGCTCGTCTCGCGACAGAGGTTCGCGAAAAGATCGAGGACTTTCGGCGCCGGGTGACCGAAGCTACGGGGTCCACTCGAATCCGCGACTCGGATGTTCTCGGGGTTCTTGTATTTATTCAACGCGTCGAGTTCAGGGTGAACAATGGTCGCAAAAAAGGCCGCGCGTTCATCGACATCATGCGAGGGCAATTCGGCCATCCCGCCGAACCAACGCGGGAGGAGCCTGTAATTCAGCTCTGACTATGACTGGCATTGCCATTTTCGCCCACGGATCGAGCGTCGAGACTGCCAACGAAGCCGTTCGCGAGTTTACCGCCGGGTTGGCACGGTATGGCCAGTTCGATCTCATCGAAACATCGTTTCTCGAACTTGGTAATCCCGGCTTGCCCGAAGCTGTCCGCCGGCTGGTGGAGCGGGGTGCAACGGAGGTTGTGGTCGTCCCCTACTTCCTCACGTTGGGAATTCATCTGAAACGCGATCTGCCGCGCATCGTTGGCGAATTGCGAAACATCTATGTTGGTATAAGGTTCGATATCGCAGAGCCTATGGACGGACACCCCGCCCTGCTGCAAATTTTGCTGGATCGGGCAAAGGAGGTGTTGCATGGCGGTTCCGGTACTGCAAGCGCGGCTGATTGAATCACGTGAAATCGCGCCGGAGGTGCGTCATTTCGTTTTTGACGTTCCGGAAGTCGAGCAGTTGGCCTATGAGCCGGGCCAGTTTGTCTCCTTCGTCAACCAATTTGGAGAGAAGAAAATTACGCGCGCCTACTCCACCGCATCACCAGCCCGCGGCAATCGCTTCGAACTCTGCTTAAACCTGGTGCACGACGGACACTTTTCGCCACACCTGTTTCAAATGGTGCCCGGCGGTACCGTCGAAATGAAAGGTCCGCTCGGTGGGTTCGTCCTGCGAAAGCCGCCCAAGGATTCTATCTTCGTCGCGACGGGCACGGGCATCGCTCCGTTTCGCGGCATGCTGCAGGCACACTTGGCCGAATATCCGGACCACCAATTTACGCTGGTTTTCGGCGTACGCTATGAACACGGGCTACTCTACCGGAGCGAGTTCGAAGAGATGGCGCGAAAGTATCCCAACTTTAAATTCCTGCCCACTCTCAGCCGCCCCGAACCGGAATGGCACGGACTCACTGGCCACGTTCAGGAGCATGTCCTGCGCGAGTTGGGCGGCCGCCTCGACATGGACATCTATATTTGCGGACTGAAGGCCATGGTCGACGACATGCGCGCGCGGCTCAAGGAACTCGGGCTCGACAGGAAAAGTATCCTATTTGAAAAATACGACTGACGACATGATCGCTTCCATAAACCCGGCCACCGGCGAAACACTGCGCGTATTTGAGGAGCACTCGCGTGCACAAATCGAATGGCGTCTCGAACTGGCGAGCACTATGTTCAAAAGCCACCGCCGGACGACGTTCCGCCAACGCGCCGGGTATCTGATCCGCGCGGCTGAGATTCTGGAATCCGAACGCCATAAGTTTGCTCTTATCATGACTACGGAAATGGGCAAAACTCTGGCGTCTGCTGAAGCGGAGGCGGGAAAATGCGCCTGGGCTTGCCGCTACTACGCGGACCACGGAGAGCCTGCTCTGGCCGATGAATTGGTCCGCACCGATGCGTCCCGCAGCTTCATCCGATATCAGCCGCTCGGTCCTGTACTGGCGATCATGCCGTGGAATTTTCCGTTCTGGCAGGTCTTCCGTTTCGCCGCTCCTGCGTTAATGGCCGGAAACACCGCGCTGCTGAAGCACTCATCTAACGTGCCGCAGTGCGCGCTCGCTATCGAGGATATTTTCCTGCGCGCGGGGTTTCCCGAAGGTGTGTTTCAAACACTTCTCATCGAGCCCGAGAAGGTCGACGCTCTGATCGCCGATCCACGCATCGCCGCCGTGACGCTCACCGGTAGCGAGGCTGCCGGAACCGCGGTTGCCAGTCAGGCTGGCCGGTATATCAAGAAGGCTGTTCTCGAACTCGGCGGCAGCGATCCCTTCATCATCATGTCCAGCGCGAATTTGGACGAAGCGGTCAGTGCGGCCGTCCGTGCCCGCGTGATCAACACGGGACAGTCGTGCATCGCGGCCAAACGTTTCATCATCGCCGACAGTGTCTACGATCGCTGCGAGCGCCAGTTTGTCGAGGGTATGAAGGCACTGCGGATCGGCGATCCGATGGACCCGAAGACGGAGATCGGACCGCTGGCCACCGAACGGATCGCGGAGGGGTTGCATGGTCAGGTGCAAAGGGCCATCGCCGCAGGTGCAAGAGTTCTCGCCGGCGGCCACCGAATCGACGGGAAGCCGTGCTTTTATGAGCCGACCGTCCTCACAGGAGTTCCGAGGAATTCCGGGGTCTACCGTGAGGAGTTTTTTGGCCCCGTGGCCATGTTATTCCGCGTGGACGACGCCGCGGAAGCAATCGAACTGGCCAACGACACACCCTTCGGACTCGCTGCCAGCGTGTGGACCAAGAGCGCTGGAGAAGAGCGGCAGTTCATCGACGGTATTGAAGCAGGGCAGGTGTTTGTGAACGCCAGCGTGGCATCGGATCCGCGTCTGCCATTCGGTGGCGTGAAACGGTCTGGATACGGCCGTGAACTCGGAACCGCAGGCATCCGCGAATTCGTGAACGTTAAGACCGTCTGGGTTCGCTAGTATCCTGCTTCCACTCCCTTCGTTGAGATGAAGTATTTCACCAGCATGTTCGACTTCTCCCAGGCCGGCATGGTCTGCGGCGCGCGCAGATATTCAAAAAACTGATTCGTTACCTGGGCGAAATGGGATTCATGCCCGACTCGCAGACGCGCTGGAATCACCACGTGTGCTTCCGTCTCGCCCTCTTCCACTGAAACACCCGGATAAGCTTTCACCAACCGTTTCAGCGCTGCGTATACTTCCGCCTTATGCGAAGCGGAATTGGGCACAACATACAACTCCGGGATCGCCGTCTGCCGGATCTCCACACGCGCTTTCGAACCACGGAACACAGCTTCGTAAACATCGCCCGAACCTTGCGGAGCTTCCCAATTCCACAGAATGTCGAGTTTTACATGAACGCCCCTAAGTGTGTAGTGGACGGAATTGTTGCAGTAGTAATTCAGTTTGCCGTCCGCGATGTAGCCCTTTAGCGCCGGTGGAAAATCCGGCTCCCCGGTGACTCGTTGAAAATCGGGCTTCGAAATCACCGTGGGCCACCGCTTGCCGCCGAGAATACGAACGTCGGTCTTGTAGCTCAGTATCTGCTCCGGAAACGCCGTCCACTGCACCAGGTCGACTACGTGCGTGCCAACATCCGCGAGCCCTTCGCCGTATTCCTCGATGTCAAAGAACCAAGCCGGACGCCGCAGCGGCACGCCTGCAACTACCTTCATCAGATGGTGAATGCTCTTGGCCGTCACGGCCGGCTCGGCATCCGACCCTGGCAGCAGTTTTCCGAACGAGCCCTCATCTTTGACCAGCGCGCGCTGCAAAATCGACGTGATCTCGTATCGCTCCGTCATGATGTCGTAGGCGACCAATCTCTTCTTGGCGGCCTCCTCCAGCGCGCGCTCGAGCTTTGGCATATCGGCCGACCGGATGATCCAGGGCTTGTCGACCAGAAGGTTCAATCCTGCATCCACAGATGCAGTCAGCCGGTCGATCTTCGGCCGGTTGCGGCCAGTCATGATCACCACGTTGCCTGGCTTCTCGCGCAGCATCCTCTCGAAGAAATCAGGGCCGGTATGCACTTCCATTTCCCACGAGGTCGGATCCTCTTTTCGCGCGTTGAATAGAGACACGCGGTTCAAATAATCCAGGACATCCGGTCCCAAAGGCGCATAAACGGAAACCTGTTTCGACAGCCCGGGGTACATCTCGCTCTGCACCAGCGATGCGTGGAAATGGCCTGGGTCCAGCACGATGAGTTTCGCTTCTTTCATTGGTTCAGCTCCGGAGCACAGCAGGGCACAAAGAATCAGGGTCGAAATGGGATAGCATCGCATGGAACTTCAATTCTATCCGCCCCTGGTGTATGCTGCTTTCATGCAATTATCGCGCAGAGATCTGAGTCTTCTGTTACCGGCCCTGGCGGCGGCCCAAGCGCCGGCGGCCGGCACGCCGTTGCCATCGAAAACGTTTAACTTTGACGACCTGCCGGTGAAAATCAATGGGAAGAACAAATCTCGCGCCGTCCTTAATGGCGATACGCACTCCGGATTTCCGATCGAAATGCACATGACCGAATTAGGGCCGGGTGAGGCCCCGCATCCGCCCCATCATCATGTCCACGAGGAGATGCTGCTGCTTAAAGACGGAACCATGGAAGTGACGATCTCAGGAAAGGTCACAAAAATTGGACCGGGTTCCAGCGTCTATGTGGCGTCCAATGAGGAGCACGGCTGGCGCAACGCCGGAACAACGAACGCGCTGTACTTCGTCATCGCTTTGGGCCGCGCAGCCTAACTTTCCAAGCGCCGCAGGAACTCTCGCACGTCCGGCGCCAGCGCCAACATGATATCCATGTTTTTCTCTTGCGGCAAATCGGAAATGAAGTACACGAGGTGCTCGCTCGTCTCAAACGCCGCGATCTGGAAACTCTGAACGCCCGCGCGATAAATCGGAATGCCAGATTGCGCCAGTGCCGGCAGGAGATCCGCCTTGGTAAACGACTCTCCCCAGTCTTTCCGCGTAATCACCACCGAGAGCACTCGCGAATCGCCGTGAAACGTCAGGTGGATGAACTTCCGGCCATGATAGCCGCACTCATGTGCTGCGAAGAGCCGGTACTCTTGCGGTATTCGGCTTCGAACAACGGAAACAAGATCGCGATACTTTGGTGCAAGCTCCTCTACGATCACTTCGATCGGAGGCGGTTTCTTCGGATACTTGCGGAATACCGCGCAGTTGACGTGATCGCCGAGGCCGCTGCGCATGATGCCGTCCACTTGATTCGAAATGGCAGAGATGTACGACTCCCGTGATTCTGGTGTGAATAACAGATAGCCGAAATGAAAAAGAGCCCGCCCGCCAAGGATGATTATGATTGCGGCAAACACCAGGGCCGCCTGCCACCACGTGCGCCTTCCACTTGGCTGTCCGCCCCGAATATTGCTTCGAATCCGCGCGTGCAAATGGTCCGGGGCGCGGTCCGCATGGACAGCCTGCTTCAACCGTTCGCGTAGCCGCGCCGTTTCCTGATCGAGGTTGTCGAAGTCGCTCATGCCCCTGTCCCCTCCTCGGCGTCGCCAATTCCATAAGAACGGGCGATGTCCCCCAATTGCTCTTTCAGCAGTTTTCTCGCGCGGCTCAATCGCGACATCACTGTCCCGATTGGTACCGACAGAATGTCGGCAGCCTCCTTGTAAGCGAATTCTTCCACGTCGACCAACAGTACGACTGTGCGATAGTCGCGGGGGATGCGGCTCAGGGCGGCCAGGATCTCGCTGTCGGTGAGCTGCTCGGAAACCGGGGCCGTGAAGACCAGCGTCGCTTCCAATGTTTCCGCGCTCTGCGACAGCACGGGAAATCGGAACCACTTGCGCCGGTGATGATGGACGCAATGAAACAGAATCTTGAATAGCCAGGCGCGGCAATTCGTCCCCGCCTCAAACCGCTGAAACGACTTCCACGCGTGAAGGAATACCTCCTGCACAACATCTTCCGCGCGGGCGCGATCGCCTAAGATCCGGTAAGCGGTCCGGAAAATATCGTTGAGGTGAGGCATTGCCTCAGTTTCGAACCTATCGGCGAGAGGCATCTCTGCGTTGCCGGTATTCCCCCCTGACCCCATAAAATGCCGCCAACCGCTCCTTTTATTCCCGCTTCAGATTATTATCAGCCGCTTCCATACAGCCACTCGGTACAGCAGCAGAATGCCGACCAGAAAACCGTAGAGTGCCGGCTGCCGGATGTCCGATTTCACCAGCCAATAATAGTGCACAACACCGGCAATCGGGCTCAGGTAAACGAGACGGTGCAGCCGCTGCCACCGTTTTCCACCCAGACGGCGAATCCAACCTGTGGTCGACGTGATCGCCAGAGGAACCATCGCCACATAACCGGTAAAACCGGCAATGATGAATCGCCGTTTCTCTACATCTTTGAGGATCTCCCGCCAATCGAAAAACTTGTCGAGCCAGAGATACGTTGTCAAGTGCAGACAGCCGTAGAAGAACGCGAACAGTCCGAGCATGCGGCGGAACTTGATCAATTCCGGAAGCTTCAGGAGCTTTCGAAAAGGTGTTACGGCCAATGTGAAAACGAGAAATCGGAGGGTCCAAGTACCTGTCGCATGCGTGATGAACTCGATCGGATTCGCGCCCAGATCCTGCCGGTATCCACGCCAACCGAGAAGCAGCAGCGGCATCAGGCAGAGCGCGAAGACAAAAACCTTGGCCCACTTGCTCGAGAGCAGTGGACGCATCTAGTAATTCTTCCGAAGGTCCATCCCACTGTAGAGCGCCGCTACTTCATTGCCGTAGCCATTGAACTTCAGTGTGTCCCGTTTGAAGATCTCGCCGATCCGGCGCTCCTTTGCCTGGCTCCATCGCGGATGATCGACCTCGGGATTTACGTTTGAATAGAAGCCGTATTCGGAAGGGTTCGACAGATTCCACGTGGTGGGCGGTTGCTTCTCTACGAAGCGAATCTTCACGATCGATTTGATCCCCTTGAATCCGTACTTCCATGGCGTGATCAGCCGCAATGGAGCGCCATTTTGATTGGGCAGCGTTTCCCCATACAGCCCCACCACCATCAACGCCAGAGGATTCATCGCCTCATCCAGGCGCAGACCCTCGACGTAAGGAAATGGGATGCCGCCGTACTTTCCTTGCGGCATTTGTTTGGAGTTGTAGTAGCTCTGGAATGCGACGTACTTCGCCTTCGAGCTCGGTTCTGCAAGTTTGACGACCGCAGCTAAGGGGAAGCCGATCCACGGCACCACCATAGACCACGCTTCCACGCAGCGGTGCCGGTAGATCCGCTCCTCCAGCGGTGCGATCTTCATAATTGCATCCAGATCGAGGACCTGCGGCTTCGCCACCGCGCCTTCGATCGACAACGACCACGGATTCGTACGGAAGTCCTTCGCCAATTCGGCGGGCTGCTCCTTCGCCGTTCCGAACTCGTAAAAGTTGTTGTACTTCGTTATCGCGTCGTAGGGAGTCATCTTCTCGTCCACTGTGTATTTGCTCTTGGTGACACCTTGCAGTTTGGTGCCGCCCTGCGCGATTCCTGGCAACGTCAACGCGGCCAAGCCTCCCGCCAGAATTTGCCTCCGATTCAGATAAACGTGCTTCGGGGTGACTTGCGAATAGCGGATCATAGTCTCACCTTCATGATACCGCCGAACGTTAAAATCCGCTCATTTAGGCCCATTTAGACACATCTTTACACGCGTTGCCCCCGCTGCTTACTCCAATCCGGTAGAGGTTGGAGATGAAAGCCACCTCGAAAAGGACGGATAAGACAATGTTGAAAAAGATCGGATTTTCTGCTGTGGCGCTGTTTACGGCACTTGCCTTTGTACCGGCATCTGCGATGGCTTACGACCGGGTCGACGTGCGCTTTCACAATACCTTGGAAGCGCGCGATAGCCAGGCGCGAATTGAACGCGCCCGCATGGAGGAACGCCGCGAACGCGAGTTGCGCGAGCGCCGCCTCGAAGCGCAGCGAATCCGGGATAGGCACAACCGGAATCACTACTACAATCCATACGCTCGATAACATGGACGGAATAAAAGACGGCGGCAGGGTGATCCTCGCCGCCGTCTTTGTATTTGCAAAACCCGTTACTGCTTCTTCTCTTTCTCTTTCCCTTCTTCCCGCCTCTCGCTCTTCGGATGCTCGGCCGCCTTTTCTTCCGTATGAGGCGGTCGTTTCTCTTCTGTATGCTGTTCGGCGCGCGGAGCGGGACGATTCGCCCGTTCCATTTCTGGCCGAGGTGTGGATGGAATATCGTGCGGAGGAGGGCTCACAGGATTCACTGGGTGCACCGGCGCCGCCTGTTCACGCGGATGAGCCAACCGCTCCTGTTCGACTTGGTTCGGACGGGGACTCTCGTTTGGCACTACGCGAGCAGGACGCTCCATTGGTGGCCGCGATTGTTGCGGGACAGGTGCTGCCTTTTCACGCGGGCGAGCCAACTGCTCTTGTTCCACCTGGTTTGGACGCGGACTCTCGTTCGGCACTACGCGGGCAGGACGCTCCAGTGGTGGCCGCGATTGTTGCGGGACAGGTGCTGCCTGTTCACTCGGCCGAGCCAATCGCTCCTGTTCGACTTGGTTCAGACGGGGACTCTCGTTTGGCACTACGCGAGCAGGACGCTCCATTGGTGGCCGCGATTGTTGCGGGACAGGTGCCGCCTGTTCACGCGGACGAGCCAACCGCTCTTGTTCCACCTGGTTTGGACGCGGACTCTCGTTCGGCACTACGCGCGGAGGCCGGTCCATCTGTGGCCGTGGCGGCTGTTGCGGCGTTAAATTTGGATTGGAGTTCACAGGCGCCGACGTCATTCGACCACCCATAGCCGGCCGCACATATTGCTGTTGCTGCACTGCGGCAGCCGGACGCGCTGCCTGGATGTGCGAAAGCGTCTGCGCATCGAGCGGTCGGCCCGGATTCGCGGACAAATACTGCTGCCGTTGGGCAAACGAAACCGGTGGTGGAGGCGGAGTTGCCTTTCCCACCACTTGACGGCTGAACGCCTGAGCCGGCGGATGCCCTGCCCGATCGGCCATCGCCGCATGCACGCCCAGCACGCTATTCCGCTGCGGAGCAATTGCCGGCGAGTGGCCGGATACCCGTGCCTCCGCCGCCATCTGCGCATTGACATCGATTCTTGCCCGCTGCACCGGCTGCGCACCCGCGAAGGCGTCTCCGCGTACCGCCATCATCGCTCCCGGCACGCGCTGGTTCACGTACGTCACGTTCGTCACATTTCTCACGTTGATCACGTTGATATTCGTCACGTGCGTGATGTTCACGTTGCGAACGTAAGTATTGCTCACGTGATACGCCGGATAATACGGCTCGCGCGGTCCGAGCGGGAACCAACCTACCGGCCCTCCGCCTCCGCGTACCGAAATCGAAACACCCCAGTGCGCTCCCCCGCCGACAAACGCAACCAGCGCGGGTGCGTACACCGGACGTCGAACCATAGCGCCGGGTACCCACACCCAGACTCCTCTGGCGTTCGCCCATCGTCCGTAGTGGAACGGCGCAAAGCCCCACGGCGCGTCGTCGATCCAAGTCCAACCCCACGGTTCTACCCATGCCCAACGCCCGTAGTGATACGGAGCCCATCCAGCCACCACGCCTCGCGGTTCCCAACAAGGCCCGTAGCCCGGGACATCGCGCCAAACGCCGTTATCCGCGAGATCCTCGTAACCAACCATTTCGCGTGAAACATACCGGGCCGATACTTCGGCCGCGTGGTCCTCGCGTTGGTCGCGATTGAGACACCAGTTGTCGAATCCATCCGGCGCCGGCATGTCGGTTATCTGATACGCCATCGAGTCCGTCCCATTCAGCGTCGCTAGCTGGCGGGGATGCACCGGAAAGGCCTGACCACCGCTCGAGACTTCGATATCGCCGCTCCGCGTCAGTACCCAGGCGGTCTGCCCGTCGGGCTTCACTTCGATGCGATACTCACCCGCGCGCAGCAGCGAAATCGCGCCCTGCGGCGTATCGATCTCCACTGCCTCATTGTCGAAAAGCTCACGCAGGCGGATGTTGAGCCGCCCCTCCGAGAGCCGAATCTGCAGCAGGTTATCGTCGAGATTTAGAAGGTCGAAAGCCGTGAGTCCGCCCATACGAATTGCCAGCGAACCGATGTGCAACTCGGCATGGGAATCCGCCTCGGTCCAAAGCCGGTCGCCGGTGATCAAAGGACGATTGGGAACCGCTGGAACCCAGTTGTCCTCACCGCCCGGCTGAAACGAAACCGATCCGTCCAGATAATTCAATCGCGCGACCCGCGACGGCGGGTCTCCAACGTCGGCATGGAGGCCCGCTACTGCCGTTATTAACAAAATTCCGAATGTCCAAAAACGTCTCATCACGTTTCCCCCTGCTCGGTCAAACCAACTATAGACGGAAACGTTGCAAACTTTACCAGATCTTAATAAAATCCACACTTTCACCACTGAAAGCGTCAATACACTATGCCCATCAGAATCGACTTCTATACCAAGGCAATACTGACTGTTATCGCGGGTTGCCTGCTCATTCTCTGCTTCCGGACTCTGCAACAACCACCTCCGGTCGCCGCCCAGGGAAACGCGCTTCGTGTCGTCATCGCGGGGTTTGACGGAACGGAATTGCAGGGAGGTTTGCCGGTGCAGATCCGCAGCGCGAGTGAAAACACCATCATCCCGGTAACATTCAGTCTTGGTGGGCGGGCGGGGCAACGGGGCTCGATACCAGTACACATCGACAACGATCAACAGAGCGTGATTCCGGTTCACGTCGACAACGAAGTTCTGCCGGCGAATGTCACCCAGGTCTCCGGGCGTAATATTGGTAAGGATGGTATTCCCGTAATCGCGTCTACCACCCGCACACAAAACTAATGTCTACCGCCAGTAAGATTGCGCTCGTAACCGGCGCCGGAAGTGGGATCGGACGGGCTGTCAGCCTTGCCTTGCAAAAAGCGGGATACTCCGTGGTGCTGACCGGACGCCGCGGAGAAGAGCTCGTGAAGACCGCCGCAATGGCCGACCCTGACGGCGGCGAAATGCTGCCTGTCCGCTCAGATGTCAGCCGACCCGAGTCTGTTCAGGAGCTCTTCGCCAGGACCAAGGAAGCGTTCGGCAGGCTCGACCTTCTCTTCAACAACGCCGGCATTAATACTCCCAGTACGATCTTGATGGAGGACCTCACTTACGAACAGTGGACGTCGGTTCTCAACATCAACCTCACGGGGTCGTTTCTGTGTGCGCAGGAAGCCATTCGGATGATGAAAGCGCAAAATCCCCGCGGCGGGCGCATCATCAACAATGGATCGATATCGGCCCACGTCCCTCGTCCCAACTCAGCGCCGTATACGGCCACGAAACACGCCATTACCGGACTCACCAGATCCATCTCTCTCGACTGCCGCAAGTACGACATCGCCTGTGGCCAGATCGACATCGGTAATGCTGTGACGGAATTGACTGAGAAGATGACTGCCGGCGTCCCGCAAGCCGACGGAACCATGGCCGTGGAGCCTCGCATAAAGGTCCAGCACGTGGCTGACGCGGTGGTCTACATGGCGAGTCTGCCCTTGGATGCCAATGTGCAATTCATGACGGTTATGGCCACGCGGATGCCGTTTATCGGACGCGGCTGAATTTCACGCGTCCATGATGCCCCGAAAATACTCCACGTATCGCGGAGCCAGACGCTCGGGTCGATACATCATCCCTGCTTCCAGCGCGCGTTCCGATTCCGCGCGATAAAAATCGGGATCTCCCTCCAGACGAATGATGAGTTCAATCCAGGGTTCCACCACTTCGAAGTCCACCGGCCGCGGTGTATCGCGGGTCACCCCTGGCAGCATAGGAATAATGAACCCGCCGCCGTTGCAAGTCTCGGCAAGCCCGCCGCGGTCGCTCACAATGGGCGGAATGCCCTTGAGAAGCGCCTCCACCACGACGCGCCCGGCCGGTTCCTGCCACAACGAAGGCGCCAGCAGCGCGCGCGTCGCCACATAAATGTCCTTGGGTTTGGGCAGCGCGGGCGACAACATCAGATTCTCGTGCCGCCGAAGATCGAATCCAGCGGTCAGTCCCGCCTGAACCACGCGACCAGCCGACCCGCGCGATTCAATCACCAGCAATGGAATGTCCGGGCGCCGGATACTCAACTCTTCCGCCAGCCTCGCGACTGCCATCGATCCCTTCTCTGGCGACGGATTGATCATCGTGAAGAAGATGGGATCGTGATCCTTGGCGACCACGTCCTCAAGTTCAATCGGCAGCGTGAGGGGTGTGCTTTCCAGGCCTATCGCGCCCCGGTAAAAGTCCGTCAGAAACTGGCTTGGTGTTACCACCCCGTCCATGTCGTCGAAGAACCCGCGCTGCAGATAACCATCGTTTCTCAGTGCGAAGACGATCCGGACGCCCTGACGCCGGGCTCTCTGGTGCCGCTTCACATCCCCAGGCAGGAGATCCGGTCGAAATGTGTGGATTTCATCGTCGAAAATCTGGTCGAACTGCTTCCCTTGGATCTCCTGCCAGCCATGCATCGACCGGTTCCCCACGTCGAGGAGCCGGTACTGAATGTTTCGGTGTTCAAAGCTGATCTCGGCCGAACGCGGGCCTTTGTATGCGCGGGCTCCGCCTTCGGTCGGATCCCAAGTTCACGCAGATATTCCAGCGGATCTGTTTTGGATTGACGTTCTGTAGCGGTGGTGCCAACAGCCCGGACAGCAAACCCGCCCGCGGCCAACATCTCGCAGATTGTGCGTGTGGAGCGCGCCGCGCCGCTGGACGAGTCGTGCGGCATTTGCGGCAGGACGAGCAGCAACCGCGGCCGGGGTGAAGCCAAACTGGTCAGGCCCGAATTTGTTTTCGTCTCGATTTCAATAATAATAAGCCCAACGCAGGCGCCGCAAGAAAGAACGCCGAAGGTTCCGGGGTCGATGTCACAGGATTGATATCGAGCGTGCTGCCCGCAGGAACATCCAGCGTAAAGGTTCCGGTCGTTATACCCTGCGTAGAAATTTGTAGCTGGAAATCGTAGCTGTTGATCGGACCTGCAACCACTGGTATGAAAGCCTCGCCTGCGATTTGCTGCGTCCCTGCAAAGAAGGTCCCAGACACAGCGAATCGCAGGGGAACGAGCGCCACGGGACTCCCATTCAACTTAAAACTCAGGGCCCAGTTGAAATCCCCTCCTGTGGCCGTGAAATTGAATAACCAATCTACCGGGATCGGAGAGACAAACGAACCGCTATTTGCCGATCCAGCCAAGTCAAAGATCATATTCCAACTGCCGCTGGTGCCGTTTGTCAGCGTGCCGTTCCCCGATCCTGCCACTCCGGAAACGCCGTTCAAAACACCCAGGGCCACCGAGGAGAGATTGCTTGTGTTGAACGAACCGCTGGGGGCCGTCTGGGTCAATGTCGGGGGTACTCGGGTTGAAACTCAACACCGACGCCTTCGCTGGAGGCGTGAGAGCTATCAGCGCGGCAAAGGGGACTACGGTAAGAGCTAGCGTTCTAGTCTTGTGCTGTAGAAACTGCTTGGCACGATGACCCAGCTCGAAGCCTCTTCGAACTACCAACTCCCCTGCCCGTCCTGTCCCACCGCCAGCGGATTGGCGAAGCCGGCGGTCGGCTCGGGACATCTTCGCTTGGAAGATTTCCAATCGATTCTCGAAAAAAATCCGTCGCTCACCGAAATAGAACTTTCGAATTACGGTGAGATTTTTCTCAATCCACGCTTTGCCGACATGCTCCGCTTCGCGTTCGAACGCAAGGTGGTGACCCATGCGGATAACGGCGCCAATCTCAATTTCGTCAGCGAAGAGGCCTTGGAGGCGCTCGTAAAATATCCCCTTCGCAGCATCACATGCTCCATCGATGGTGCGAGCCCGGAAACTTACGAAAAATACCGAGTGCGGGGGAACTTTGACAAGGTGATCGCCAATATCCGGCGCATCAATGAATACAAGCGCCAATACAAGTCGGGCTTCGCGATGCTGAACTGGCAGTTCATCATCTTCGGCCACAACGAGCACGAAATCGGCGCCGTTCGAAACTGGCGGACAAACTCGGAATGGCCATCATGTTCCGCTTTTCCTGGGATGACGAGTTTCCCCCATCCGCAAGCCCGAACTGCTGAAGATCGAAACACGCTCTCCCTATATCAGCCGGGATGACAAGTACGAAAAAACCGGCATCGATTATGTGCGCGGTATTTGTCACCAGTTGTGGCGAGCGCCCGTAGTCAATTGGGACGGGAAAATCCTTGGCTGTTGCCGCAATTTCTGGGGAGACTTCGGCGGCAACGCTTTCCGTGATGGACCGATCGAGGCTCTGAATAACGAAAAGATTCAACACGCCCGCGAGATGTTGATGGGGCGCGCCGGGGAACGCGCCGACTTGCCGTGCGTCACCTGCGACCTATATCAAAAGATGAAGAAGGACCGAACCTGGCTGACGGACGAGGAACTGAAGCCACGACTCGCTAAAGCTCCGATTGTGCTGAGCGTGTTTCCCGAGACCGGCCAGGCCGAAATCACCCACGTGGATATGTTCCTGTCCGCGGGGCATACGGTGGACCCGATTCTCCTGGTGCGCCCACCCAAGGCAACCCGCTTCACGGTGGGCAAGGACTATTCGACGTGCATTGGCGTGCCGGAGCCAGGCGATTACACGCTGTACGCGCTACCCAAGCGGTTGGATCCTACTTTCCGCCGCGTCTATCCGCCCATAACGCCGGTGAGTGTTCCGATCACTATTTCCGCACGCCCGCTTTGCCAGGAAATGCAGATTAGTATCGGGACTTAACCCTGTTGCGCCGCCGCGGCCGAAGGCGTCTCCCGCGGTGATCGCTCGACTGCCTTGTTGTCGTGTACGTGATGCGCCCGCTCGTCAAACTTTCCGAAGATCATCTTTCCGGCCGTGGTCTGGAGCACGCTCGTAACTGAGATATCGATCGTCTTCGAGATGAGCTTCCGGGCGTTATCGACCACCACCATGGTGCCGTCATCCAGATAGGCCACGCCCTGGTTGTACTCTTTCCCTTCCTTCAGAATGAATACGCGCATGGTCTCGCCCGGCAGCACAATCGGCTTCAGCGCATTGGCGAGTTCGTTAATATTGAGAATCTCCACACCATGCAGCTGCGCGACCTTGTTCAGGTTGAAATCATTGGTCACCACTTTGCAGTTGAAGAGCTTGCCCATCTCGACGAGCTTCATGTCCACTTCCCGAATATTAGGGAAATCCTCTTCCATGATGCGCACCTCGAGCTGAGGCATTTTCTGCAGACGCTGAAGAATGTCGAGCCCGCGGCGTCCGCGATTCCGCTTTACCGAATCGGCCGAATCGGCGACAAGCTGCAATTCCCGAAGAACAAATTGCGGGATGGCCAGCGTTCCGTCGAGAAAGCCTGTCTCGGCAATATCGGCGATGCGGCCATCGATGATCACACTCGTATCGAGGATATTCAGCGCCTGCTTCGGCGATCTCTCCCCTCCGATCAGTCCGCCGAGCGCCGCGAGATTCAACATGTCGCCCTTGGCCGCTCCGATCACCAGACCAAGATACGCCGCCAGTGCGAGAATCCCGACGTCGAGAAAGGAAATGGTATGCGAGTTTACGCTTTCAATATGACGGAGAACTAAGGAAATTAAAAATGCGGCGAAAATTCCGAGGATGACGCCTGCCACTGCGCCGATGATCCGTTGCAAGGTCACTCGCCGAAGTTGGGTTTCAACGAAGATGCAGGCGAGTCCCAAGGTGAGACCAGCCAGACCGGCTATAGGGGCGTCGAAATCGAACGGCTTGAGGAAAAACGCTACAACGCCCAGAAGCAGTGCGAATATGATCCGAACGACGAATATCTCTTTCACCTTATCCACCCCCCACGGGATTGCCCGGGAACCAATCGACGTAGCTAATCTAAGGATGTGATAAGTCTAAACCGTCCTAGGCACTAGGGCAAGCGGAAATAGTTACGGGAGCTCGCCGGGCGGCGGGGAAACCGGCTCCCCGGCCACCAATCTGCATTTGTGCTACCGGTCTTCCGCTAAAGAGCCTTGGCTAATTCCTCGGCGAAGGCGCTCGGCGGACCCTGGTGCTGATCGCGCGCCGGCTTCTTATGTTTCTTGCCGCCGCGGCGTCGCTCCGTGTGTAAGGGAGGACGTTGGCTCTGACCGGCCGGAACTTGCCCAGCCGTTACTGCTACCGGACTTGCCGCTCCCGTTACAGCCACTCCAGCGGGAACCGGGGGACCGGCTTCACGTCTTGACTTGGGCGGCTGCGCCGGATTGGCGCGAAGCAAACGGTCTTCGAGAGGTGCGCGATCAAATCTGCGTATGATCGACTGCATCTCTTCGGCGTTGGGAGCTTCGATAAATGCGAAGCCCTTGGACTCTTGCGTTTCAGGGTTCCGGATGACCTTGATACTGTCGGAAACCAAACCCTCTGCGTTTAGCCAAGACCGGATATCGTCGGCCGTGACCCAAGTCGGAATATTTCCGAGAAAAACGGTGAAGCTCATTCGATGGTTAATTTACTCCGTGTGGGGAAATTCAGAACCGCATTCGAGACGATGATCCATCTGAAAGCAAATCCATACTATCATAACCCATCTGTATGCGGAAAGAGAAAAAGATGTGTATGTTGCTGATCTAAGGTGAGAAAAATATCGAGCAGGGTACGGTGAATCCACTACCTGCCGATGCGCCGATCAACCTTTTGGTTGTGCGGGAAGCCCTCTGGTGGAGATATTCCAACAGAAGCCCCGTAAAAGCGCCTCGCGCGTATCTCGCCTATTCCGGGTGCTGATAGTGTTCCGGGTGCTAATAGTGTATTGATGCAATTCCATGGTCTAAGGATGCAGCGCGGCCAGCAGGATGCCCTTGAGTCGAGGAAAAAAAATGGTGTACGGTAGAACTTTCACGGGCCACCGTACACCGCCTTTCAGGAACCAAGATAACTAGAAAATGAACTTTGCTCCTATTTGGGCAACTCTTGGATTACTGCTGAATGCCTGGTTCCACTGGCCAAAGAGCGGATTGCCCGGAACGAACATGTTCGCGGAACCCGAGGTGTTGCGGGCCCTCACGTTGTCGATTCGGCCGAGTGTGTATTGCGGATGGTTAATGGCATTGAACATATCCAACCGCAACTGCAGATGGAAACGCTCGGTAATGACCAGATTTTTCGCAATCGTAAGATCGATGTTGTTGATGCGAGGCGTCGCCAGGATGTTGCGGCCGGAATTCGCGTAAGCACCTACGTTCGCCAGGATGAACTGAGCGTTCGGATTGGTCGCCAAATAGGCGACGGTGGCGCCGGCGGTGTTCTTCAGTGCTGTTACGCCGCTGGAAGTACCAGCTACGCCGTTCGGATTGATGATCGCGCGATCAGCCGCTGAGTCGCCGTTCTGGTTGGCATCTATACCGCTTTGCGGCGTTGCCCATTCGCCGCTCTCGAGGGTATAGGTTCCGGATAATTCCCAGTTGCCAATCGCATTCTTCACGAACCAATTCTTGTTGTCGCTGAGCCATTTGGTTTGATACAAGCTCGTATAAGTGAAGCGGTGGCGGTGATCCAGAGCCGAATTCGCCTTCTCGGCGCTGATGTTGCCGAAATCCTGCGCTCGCCGCGGCGTCGCCACAATCGAGTTTACTTCCGCCGTGCTGTCGTCAATGAGATGACTATAGGTATAGGCGGCAATGAATAGCAGGTTGTTGCTGAACCGCTTCTTTGCCTCGAGAGCAAGCCCGTGATAGTTGGAGTTGCCTCGCGGCAGGTACCCCGTAATAGGGCTGGTGAACCCGTAAGGCAGCCACGGATTCCACGCTGTGGTGCTGCGCAAAGCAGTCAGCGCCGCCGTGGTCAGAGTCAGGCTGTCGAGCGTCGCCTGGGTGGGCGCAGTCAGGAAAGTCGGCAGACTGCTAGTCGGCGATACCAGCGAGTTGCGATTCAGTTGCCCTTGATACAGCAGGTGAACGCCCTTGGTGCCAAGATATCGTGCTTCGACCGTATAGTCTTTGGCAAAGGAATGCTGAATGCCGAGGTTCCAGGTAAGCGCGTAGCCCATTTGCTGGTTGATCGGGAGATAGGACGAGGTCGCCGCCCTGGCTTGCGCAGCCGTAAGTGTGCCCGCATTGGCGCTAGGCAAAATGCCTCCGCCGGAAAGGAAGCCGGACCCGGGGTTTCCTGTGACATCCACCGTGGAGGTTGCCTGCGGCGGACGCGCGTTGGTGCCGACGTTGTCAAAAATCTGATCGTAGGCCATGCCGAAGCCGGCGCGAATCGACGTTGTGCCGCTATTCCCGGGCGAGTAAGCAAAACCGACGCGTGGAGCCCAGTTGTTTTTTTGCGCCACCGGAGCCCCAAACACCAGCACGCCTGGCACGCTGGCGAGACTGTTGAGCTCGAACTCCCTCATCGATTGGGCAACTCCGTTGAACTCGTAACGGATTCCCAGGTTGACTGTAAAATTGCGTGTCATGCGCCAGTTGTCGTTGGCGAAGAAGTAGTACGCGGTGTCATTACCTGAGTACGGTTTGCCGCCGACGTTCCGTTGGGCGATGTAATCGGGAATACTGTCGCTCAGAAATCCCTGCAGCGTGTTCCATTCATAATCACCTCGATTGCGCTGAATAAACGTGCTGGCTGCGATCAGGTCCCGGCCGTCAAATCCAAACTTCAGGTCATGCCGGCCCTTGGTCCAACTCACGTTGTCCGCAATCTGATACGTCGTCTGAACAGTGGCTTGCGGCCCGTTCGGGTCCGGCCCAATATTCAGATTGAGATCGTTTCGCATCACGACGTTCGGGAATACATCCAACCCGGGATAAGAAAATTTCGGGATTTCTATATCATCGTTGTAACGGTTGAAGGCAACGCGAATCTCGTTGTTCACATTCGGACTGAAGTTGTGGAATTCGGAAATGGAGCCTAATTCCGCCGTCGTCGGCCGGGGATAGAAGAACACCGGCAGACTTGCGTTGATATCGACGCCAACGGTTTTGTTGCTGATGTAGCGGCCACGCAATTGGTCCCGGTTCGAAATGTTGTAGTCGGAAGTAATCAGCCAGTTGTATGTGTTGCTAAAGCTGGGAGCGACAATCGTGTAAACACCATATGGAATCTGCACGCCGTTCACCGGCGTCGTCTTGAAGGTGGCCCCGGTGGCTGGCGCGTATTTTTCCAGAATTCCCAGATTCGTTTTGGAAATATTGGTCATTGAATCGAGGAGGGAATAGCCAGCCGCCGTGGGAGCATAGACCGGGGACGAAGGCACGCCAGCCTGACCGATCGGATTGTATTCGTACAAGCCGTACACAAACAACTTGTTCTTCAGTATCGGCCCTCCGGCCTCGGCGCCAAGATGGTTTTGATCGTAGCGCGGCGGCGAGAGGACACCCTGGCGCGCGGCCGCCTGATCGTTAGCGTTAAAGTTCCGATTCTGCACGACTTCATAAATCGACCCATGTACCGAATTCGTGCCGCTCTTGAGAATCGCGTTGAACTGCCCGCCCGAGGAATGTCCGAATTCCGCGCTGAACTGATTTTGCAATACCGTGAATTCGGCCACCGCATCGTTAGGAATGAAGATCACCGGACCGGTGACGTCTTTCCGGTTATTGTCGACTCCGTCGATGGTGAAATTGTTATTGCGCGGCCTTTGTCCGCCGACCGCGGGGCCGTATCCTACACCCACGCCACCTGCGCTGCCGACGCCTGATCCGACCAAGGCCAGGTTGTAGATGCCGCCATTCGGATTTGCGGACATCGGTAGCTCCGATGCCAGTCGCTTTTCGTACGTGTTCGTGATTTGCGCCGTGGTCGAGTCGATCAGAACCGCCGACTCGCTCACTTCGATCTGGGTCGCCACCGCGCCCACGCTAACAGTAAGATTCACCGTCGTCGTCTTGCTCAGTTCCACCTGAACGTCTTTCAGTGTCAGCGTTGTGAAACCCTGAGCCATTACCGTGATCGTGTAGGTGCCCACCAGCACGTTATTGAATCGGTATGCCCCGTTAGAATCAGTTTTGGCTGTGTTCTTCACGCCTGTCGCAACATTGGCAAGTTCGACATTTGCGTTCGATACCACCGCCCCTGTTGCATCCAGCACCGTACCGACAATGTTTCCGTCGGAAGCCTGCCCGAAACTGCGCGGTGCAAAGATAATGCTGCATAGCAGCAGCACAGTGAAAACAAGTGTCTTCATAACTCCCCTTTCCCCAGCTGTCAGAGTTAACCTCGCGGGCCGCCGGGAGATTCTCGCGACTAACCCAAATAAATATCCGCTAACGCAGCGGCCAAGCAATAGCTTTAACTAGTAGTCCCCGAAAACAGAGTCAGACCAAGTTAGTCTATGTTACCGTAATTTGCGAGACTGTAATATCAGCGTTCGTGGGGGTTAGGGGCGGTGCGAATGAGGGTACCCGAGAGTTCATTCGTGGCGCAGGGCTTTCGCAGCGTCGATTTGGACCGGGAAGTAGGCCGCGACCACCGCAACGAGCAGCAGCATTAGAAACGCGGCCAGAATCGTCGCGAGATCGGCTGGAGTGAGACCGAAGAGCTGGGCGAGACAGCTCCCGCGGCGATCAGCGCCAAACGGGAATCCCGCGCTCAAGCCGATTCCAACGATCAAAACGGTCCCTTCCATCACAAGACGGCGTACATCATTCTCGGGCGCGCCCAGCGCCGTGCGGATGCCAATTTCACGTGTCCGGCGAGCAATGGTGTAGGCCATCACGCGATAATCCCGACCGACGCGGGCAGAACCGCAAGGATGCCGAAAAATCCCGAAAGAGTAGCCACGAGGCGGCCCTGCTATGTCGATTCTTCATTGAAAACCGGAAGCTCATGGTCGAGTTCTGAAACTCCTGCTTGCCGGCGGTCGTGAGCGGGGCGAGACTTCCTATGGCTCCCACAAAAAGAGTCGCCATCCACGGCATCTCACCTTGTAATATCGAAAGATACATGGCTTTTTCGCCCCTAAAAGGCCGCCCGATGCCACTAATTTCGAACTCCTGAGGTCCGGACGTCCGGCCGAAGCGGCGGCCGATGACAATCCGCTACCGACCGGATCGGTCGCGCCGGAGCAATAACGAAACTCCAACGCTCTCGAAGAAGCGAGGGCTGACCCAATCGAGCCAGAGTTGCGCAGGCGTATTCGCCACCGGAAAAGGGATCTGGGCGGTGCGGCCCTCGCGATCGCTGAGGGAGGCGTCGACGTTTTCGATTAGCCGCCGGCAAAGTCACTCGTAACGAAGAGCCTCGATGGGATCGATGCGAGCCGCCCGTCGCGCCGGAATATACACGGCGAGGATAGCAACCGTCATCACCAAAGCGGCGGCGAATGCGATGGTGCGCGGATCGTTCGCACTCAATCCAAATAGCATTCCCCGCACAATGCGGCTTATAGCGAGGGCCAGCGGAATACCGATCGCCAGTCCAAGCACCACTAATCGCAGCGCTTCACGGAGAACGAGCCACAGCACTCTTCCAGGTTCCGCGCCCAGCGCTATCCGGATTCCGATCTCATTGGTGCGCCGCGCCACCTCGTACACCATGATGCCGTATAGACCCAGAGAGGCGAGCACTAGGGCCAGCAAGCTGAAGAGTCCGATGATGCTCGCGATCAGCCGCTCCGGAGCGAGTGATCGATCAATCAAGACAGTGAGCGGGCTGATTTCGAGAATTGGCAGGTTCTTGTCGATTCTCCTGCACTGCTCGCCGCGCATCCACCGCTATGCCCGCCGGCGGAACCGTCGAGCGAAGCTCAAATCGGATTCTGCTGTGCTTGAACATGTCCGGGTCGGCTTGAAAAAATGGAACGTAGAATCGCCGCGGCGGCTTCCCTTGCAATTGATGATCTTTGAGATCGCGGGTGACACCGGCGATCTCGAACTCCATCGGGTGCTTTGGATTGCCACTGGAGAATCGTCTTCCGACAGGATTGATTCCAGGAAAGGCATAACGAGCCAAGGTTTCGTTGACGACCGCCATCTTCCGCGACGAATTGTTGTCCTGCGTCCCAATATCCCGGCCCAGCAGAATCGGAATGCCGACTGTGGAGAAGTACTCCGGCCCCACCCAATCCACGTTCGCGGTGCTCTCGGCGGCCTTTTGTCCTTCCGGTTGAAATCTTGTTTGGTTGTCGCCTCCTATGAACAGGCCGTTGAGCGACAGACTCACTGATTCCACACCAGGAATAGCCGCGAGCTTATCCAGAAGCCGCCGGCTGAGGAGCGGCACCGCAGCGCCGGTGTAACCCGCGCCCGTGGGAGCGATGCTGACCAGCAGAAGATTCCGCCGGTTGTACCCGACGTCGACCGCATTCAGATTTTGCATGCTGCGAACGAAGAGGCCAGCCCCAATCAGCACCAGCAATGAGAGCGCGACTTGCGACACGACCAGCGCCTTACCAAGATTCGAACCTATGCCCGATTGGGTGCGGCTCTCCCTGAGGTCCGGATTGATATTCGCGCGCGCCGCCTGCAACGCCGGAGCCAAGCCAAACAGGATCCCTGTCAACAAACAAACGGCGATTGTAAAACCCAGAACGCGGGCATCGGGCTGGACATCCAGCGCAACAGGGCTCGCCCCATTCGAGACCAGTCTCAGCAACATCGCTACGCCTTCGCGCGCGAATAGCCATCCAAGCAAGCCGCCCAGGGCTGAAAGCAACGTGCTCTCCGTGAGAAGTTGCCGCGCCAGACGGAGACGCCCGGCTCCGAGCGCTAGCCGCACGCCGGTTTCTCTTCTACGGAACGCGGCCTTTGCGAGTAAGAGATTAGCGACGTTGGCGCAGGCGGTCAGCAGCACCAGCCCGACCACACCCATCAGAATCAGAAGCGGACGCGAAAAACGGCGGCGGAGATCGGAAAGCCCTTTGCTCCCCGGCATCAAGCCGACTCTCATCCGCAGCAAGAATTGCATATTACGCTGCTGCAGCCCCGATCCAAACTGTTCGGGAATCGCCTGCTTGTAAAGAAGTGTCATTCTGGCCGATGCTTGCGCCTCGTCAATTCCCGGCTTCAGCCGTCCCATTGGGTGCAACCACCAACTGCCGGGCTCTTCCAGACTGGAAATTCCACCGATCGGCTCCTGCATCATGAGAGGCGCCCAGATATCCGGAGCGTTGCCAGGCTCAATCCCGAAGAACTCCGGCGGCGCGACGCCAATCACGGTCAGCGGTGTGCGATTTACTCGAATCGTGCCGCCGAGAACGGACGGATCAAGGGCGAATCGCCGCTTCCAGTAACCGTAGCTGATTACGGCGACTGGATGAGCGCCAGCGAGCTTGTCGTCATCCGGCGTCAGCGTCCGCCCGAGCACCGCACTGACGCCGAGCACCTGGAAGTAGTTGCCAGAAACGAGCGATCCATCTACTTGTTCCGGGCTGGCGTTTGATCCGCTCGCCAACACGCTCCAACGCTGAGTGCCCTCCGAGACAGCCAGGAGATCGGAGAACACTCGCCCGTCGTCGCGGAACAATTTGTACATCGGGTAGGAATATGAGGTGTTCTGCTCGGAGCCGCCGAGCAGGTAAAGCATTCCGGGATTCTGCACCGGAAGCGATTTGACGAGCAGGGCATTGACGAGCGTGAAGATCGCCGCATTCGCGCCGATGCCGAGCGCCAGCGACAGAACGGCAACGGCTACTGGGAGCATGAGCCGGTTAGCCCAAGTTCGTCACGACCACGGCGATTTGAGCGTTTTTCATCCGCTTGAATGGGGCAAGTCCCGCGCCTGCACTATGAGGTCTGCGAAAAGTGATGTAGTGTAGACCAACCCTCTTGTAGCTGCGGACGTCTCATGACACTATCGGCTGAGAATGTTTTTGCGGCCGAACCGCCGGAGCAAGGATGGCAA
>Ga0207695_10002663_pt1 | contig 26097 bp, 21 predicted proteins | sample KBSC54metaG_FD_184354 | JGI IMG/M metagenome (GOLD analysis project Ga0207695, IMG submission 184354) | Corn rhizosphere microbial communities from Kellogg Biological Station, Michigan, USA - KBS C5-4 metaG (SPAdes) (version 2) | ecosystem: Host-associated > Plants > Roots > Rhizosphere > Soil...
CAGCCGCACTGGCCGCAAGCAGGGCATCGCCTTCGGCAGCGATAAAGCCGGTATCGACATCGCCCGCGACAAATCGCGGATGCCTTAGCAGCGCCGACAGGAAACCGGCGTTGTTGTGCACCGGCCACGTCAGCACTACATCGGTTGCCGTCGCGAGCTTTGCCGCCACCTGCTCGCGCACCGGCGCATGCGCGATCAGCTTGGCGATCATCGGATCATAATGCGGCGTGACGGCGTCGCCCTGTTCGACGCCGCTGTCCACCCGCACCGCATCGGTCGGAAGCGAAAGCAGCTCGAGCTTGCCGATCGAAGGCAGGAAGCCCGTCGCCGGATTTTCCGCGTAGAGCCGTGCTTCCATTGCCCAGCCGTTGATCGAAAGCTGATCCTGGCTGAGCGGCAACGGCTCGCCCGAAGCGACACGAAGCTGCCACTCGACCAGATCCTGCCCGGTGATCGCCTCGGTAACGGGATGTTCGACCTGCAGCCGGGTGTTCATTTCCATGAACCAGATCCGATCGGCGCGCAGGCCGGCGGAGGCGTCGGCGATAAACTCGATCGTGCCCGCTCCGACATAGTCGACTGCCTTGGCGGCCTTGACCGCGGCCGCGCAGATCGCCGCGCGGGTGGCTTCATCCATGCCCGGCGCGGGAGCTTCCTCAATCACCTTCTGGTGGCGGCGCTGGAGCGAGCAGTCGCGCTCGAACAGATGCACGACATTGCCATGGGTATCGCCGAACACCTGCACTTCGATATGGCGCGGCCGCTCGACATATTTTTCGATCAACACCCGATCATCACCGAACGACGACGCCGCTTCACGGCGGCAGGACTCAAGCGAATCCAGAAATTGCTGCGCGGCATCGACCTTGCGCATGCCCTTGCCGCCGCCACCGGCAACCGCCTTGATCAGCACCGGATAGCCGATCGCATCGGCCTCGGCGCGCAATCGCTCCGGCGACTGGTCATCGCCCATATAGCCGGGCGTGACCGGCACGCCGGCCCCAAGCATCAGCGCCTTGGCGGCATCCTTGAGCCCCATCGCCCGAATGGCGGCAGGCGGCGCGCCGACCCAGATCAGCCCCCCCTTAACCACCGCCTCGGCGAACTCGGCATTTTCGGAAAGGAAGCCATAGCCGGGGTGAATTGCCGCGGCGCCCGCCTCTTTGGCCGCCGCCAATATCTTGCCCTGATCGAGATAGCTTTCGCGCGCCGCGGCTGGCCCGATGCAGACCGCCTGATCGGCCTCCCGCACGAACGGCAGACCGGCATCGACATCCGAGTGGACCGCAATGGTTCGCACACCCAATCGCCGCGCGGTGCGGATGATCCTGCGGGCAATCTCGCCGCGATTGGCGATGAGAAGCGAGTCGATCATGGCCATTACATCCGGAACAGGCCGAACTGCGCCCGCTCGGCGATCGGCGCGTTCAGCGTGGCAGCGAAGGCGAGACCGAGCACATCGCGGGTCTGCGCGGGATCAATAATGCCGTCATCCCACAATCGCGCGGTGGCGTGATAGGGGTTGCCCTCATCCTCATATTTCTGCCGGATCGGAGCCTTGAACGCCTCGGCTTCCTCGGGGGTCCACTTATCGGCGTCGCGATGCACGGTGGCGAGAACCGATGCCGCCTGCTCTCCGCCCATCACGCTGATCCGGCTGTTGGGCCAGGTGAACAGGAAGCGCGGGCTATAAGCGCGCCCGCACATGCCATAATTGCCCGCGCCGAAGCTGCCGCCGATGAGCACCGTGATCTTGGGCACCTGCGCGGTAGCGACCGCAGTGACGAGCTTGGCGCCATGCTTGGCGATGCCCTCCGCTTCATATCTCCCGCCGACCATGAAGCCCGAGATATTCTGAAGGAACAGCAACGGCACGCGGCGCTGGCAGGCGAGCTCGATGAAATGCGCGCCCTTCTGTGCGCTTTCCGAGAACAGCACGCCGTTATTGGCGAGGATCGCGACCGGCATCCCCCAGATATGCGCGAAGCCGCACACCAGGGTGGTGCCGTAAAGATGCTTGAACTCGTGCAGCTCCGAGCCATCGACGATACGCGCGATCACCTCGCGCACGTCATAGGGCGCGCGAACGTCGGTCGGCACGATGCCGGCAAGATCGGCCGCATCGAATTTCGGCGCGCGGGGATCGACCAGCGCCACATCCGGCTTGCGATCCTCGGGCAGCGTCGCGACAATATCCCGCACGATCAGCAGCGCATGCTCGTCATTTTCCGCGACATGATCGACGACGCCCGACTTGCGGCCATGGGTTTCGGCGCCGCCCAATTCCTCGGCCGAGATGGTTTCGCCGGTCGCGGCTTTGACGAGCGGCGGCCCGGCCAGAAAGATGGTGCCCTGGTTGCGCACGATCACGGTTTCATCCGACATCGCGGGCACATAAGCGCCGCCAGCGGTGCAGCTTCCCATCACGCAGGCGATCTGCGGAATGCTCTCGGCCGACATCTGCGCTTGATTGAAAAAGATTCGCCCGAAATGTTCGCGGTCGGGGAACACCTCGGCCTGATGCGGCAGGTTCGCACCGCCGCTATCGACCAGATAAATGCACGGCAGCCGGTTCTCGCGGGCGATCTCCTGGGCGCGGAGATGCTTCTTCACCGTCATCGGAAAATAGGCGCCGCCCTTCACGGTGGGATCATTGGCGACGATCATCACGAGCCGATTGGAAACGCGCCCGATCCCGCAGATCATGCCGGCGCCGGGTGCCTCGCCATCGTACATATCGCACGCAGCGAGCTGGCCGATTTCGAGGAAAGGCGCGCCGGGATCAAGCAACCGATCGACGCGATCGCGCGGGAGCAGCTTGCCGCGCGCGGTATGCCGATCGCGGGAGGCGTCGGAACCGCCCCGAGCGGACTTGCTGACGCGGGCGCGGAGTTCCTCCGCCAGCGCCCGATTATGCGCGGCGTTGGTGCGATAGCTTTCGCTATTGGGGTCGACGAGGGTCTGGAGGCTCGGCATCGACTATATCCGTCTCATGCGCCGATCAGCTCGCGGCCGATCAGCATGCGCCTGATCTCATTGGTGCCCGCGCCGATGTCGAGCAGCTTGGCATCGCGCATATAGCGTTCGACCGGCCAATCCTTGGTGTAGCCTGCCCCGCCCAGCGCCTGGACGGCTTCCAGCGCGACCTTGACTGCATTTTCGCTCGCAAGCAGGATCGCGCCTGCTGCGTCGAAGCGGGTCGTGCGGCCAGCATCGCAGCTTTTCGCGACGGCATAGACATAGGCGCGTGCCGAATTGAGCGCGACATACATGTCCGCCACCTTGGCCTGCATGAGCTGGAACGCGCCGATCGGCTGGCCGAACTGCTTGCGCTCGCGCACATAGGGCAACACCACGTCGAGACAGGCCTGCATGATGCCGAGCTGGATTCCGGCCAGCACCGTGCGCTCATAATCGAGACCGGACATCAGCACGCCGACGCCGCCATTGAACGGCCCCATCACATTGTCTTCGGAAACTTCGCAATCGTCGAACACCAGCTCGGCGGTGGGGCTTCCGCGCATGCCCACCTTGTCGATCTTTTGGCCGATCGAGAAGCCCTTCATCCCCTTTTCGATAATGAAAGTCGATATCCCACGCGCGCCTTCTCCGGTCTTGGCATAAACGACCAGCGTATCGGCATAGGTGGCGTTGGTGATCCAAAATTTGGTGCCGTTGAGGACGTAGCGATCGCCCTTCTTTTCGGCGCGAAGCTTCATCGAAACGACATCGGATCCGGCGCCCGCCTCCGACATGGCGAGGCTGCCGACATGCTCGCCCGAGATCAGCTTGGGCAGATATTTGCGCTTCTGTTCATCCGAGCCCCAGCGGCGGAGCTGGTTGACGCACAGATTGGAATGCGCGCCATAGCTCAGGCCGACCGAAGCCGATGCGCGCGCGACCTCTTCCTGGGCGACGACATGCTCGAGATAGCCGAGGCCGAGGCCGCCCCATTCCTCCTCCACGGTGATGCCATGCAAGCCAAGCTCGCCCATCGGAACCCAGAGCTCGCGCGGGAACCAATCCTCGGCATCGATCCTGGCCGCGAGCGGCGCGATCTTTTCGTTCGCGAAGCGTGCGGTGGCATCGCGAATGGCGTTGGCGGTTTCGCCAAGGCCAAAATCGAGGTTGAGATCACTCATAAACGCGCTCCAGCTCATCCGCCCCTTCTCCGCGCAATAGCGGATTATGGTTCTTCAGAAAAATTGAAAGATTGCGCGCCATGGCATAGATAGCCTCTATGATCGATCGCTACCTCATCCGCTATTTTCTGGCCGTGGTGGACCAGGGCAGCTTCTCGCGCGCGGCGATGCAGGTGAATGTCTCACAGCCTACGCTTTCGGCGGGGATAGCCAAGCTGGAGCATGCGCTGGGCGCGCGCTTGTTCGATCGCAACAACAAACGGGTGATGCTGACCGACCCCGGCCGCCGGCTGCTGGTCCATGCCCGCGCGATCGAGCAATCCTTCAATCTCGCCGAAACCGGCCTCACCGGCAGCGATGATGCGAAGCCGATCCGGCTCGGCATCATCCACACGCTCGCGACCGGCACCGTCGCGCGCATCCTGGAGCATTATCAGATGCTGGGCAGCGGCGGGATGATCGAGATCATCGACGGCAACGCCGCCGATCTCGCGGCGCGGCTTGATCGCGGGCGGCTCGATCTCGCCCTCACGCTCCATCGGGCCGGCACCGAACGCTTCCAGCCCGAGCCGCTGCTGAGCGAAGGCTATACCATGATCGTGCCGATGCGGCACCGGCTTGCCAGCAAGACCATCGCCGATGCCGGAGAGTTTGCCGGCGAGACCATGATCGTGCGGCGTCACTGCGAAGCACTTGCCGAGACCAGCCGCTTTTTTGTCGATCGCTCGGTTCGCCCGCACTTCGCCTTGCGAACGATGAGCGACGAGCGAGCGCTGGCCGCAGTCCGGGCCGGCATCGCCGTCACCATGGTTCCGGACAGCCTGGTCGGCGACGGGGTGGTGCCGGTCCGGCTGGCGGGGTTCGCGCTCACCCGCCAGATCGAGCTGCACTATGCCGAGCACACACAGGAACTGCGCAAGAGCGACGGCGGCATCGTCCGTGCAATCCGCCTCGCGCTGCACGAAGACGAGCCCGACTAGCCCGTCCTTCAAACCACCCTCGCCTCTGCCGGGCTGATCCGCTAACGGCGGGCGATGAATCCCGCAGTCGTTGCCCCATTCCACGCCATCACGATCTCAAGACTGGCTTACAAGCTTGCCAGCGAAGGCCGCTCCATCATTCACATGGAGTTCGGCCAGCCATCCACCGGCGCGCCGCCGGCCGCCATCGCGGCTGCGCACCATCGTCTCGATGCCGAACCAGGCGCCTATTGGGAGAGCCCGGAGCTGCGCGTGCGGATCGCGAAGCTGTATGACGAGCGCCATGGCTTGAAGATCGAGCCGGATCGGATCGTGCTGACCTGCGGCGCAAGCCCGGCGCTGGTGTTGGCGTTGACGGCATTGTTCGCCCCCGGCGACGCGATTGCGTTCACCCGTCCCGGCTATGTCGCCTATCGCAATACGATATCGGCGCTGGGCCGCACGCCCGTGGAAATTGAGGCAGGGCCGGACACCCGCTTCCAGATCGCGGCCAGCCACATCGCAAATCTTCGCGAGGCTCCCGCAGGCATGATCGTCGCCAGCCCCGCGAACCCGACCGGAACGATGATCAATGCCCAAGGGCTCGCCGATATCTCCGCCATCGCCCGCGCGCGCGGAATCCGGATCGTTTCGGACGAGATTTATCATGGCCTGAGCTATGTCGAGCCCGCGCACTCGATGCTCGAGTTTGATCCCGAAGCTATCATCATCAACAGCTTCTCCAAATATTTTTCAATGGTGGGCTGGCGGCTCGGATGGATCGTCGCGCCCGAACACGCAGCGGACCGGTTGAGAACCTATGTGGGCAACATGTTCCTCACCCCGCCAAGCCTGTCGCAACATGCCGCTTTGGCGGCGATGGACGAGCAGGCGGTGCTCGAAGCTTATATCGAGACCTATCGACGAAACCGTGCGCTGCTGCTGGAGGCCTTGCCGAAGCTCGGTCTCGGCCGGATCGCCCCGCCCGACGGGGCCTTCTACATCTGGGCGGATATCAGCGGCTTCAGCGATGACAGCATGGATTTCTGCCGCCGACTGCTGAGCGACAGCGGAGTCACGATCGCGCCGGGCGTCGATTTCGATCCCGTGCAGGGACGGCACTTCGTCCGTTTTTCCTTTGCCGTCAGCGAGGCGGAGACCCGTGAAGCGCTGGATCGCTTTTCGCGATGGCTGAAGCATCAGCCCACCCGCGCGACATGAGCGGCTCGCAGCATCGAGCCGGCAGGAGATGTTGATGGCAAGCAAGCTACGCCAGCTTATGGACCCCTATATCCTGCTGATGTTCGCGGTGATCGGTATCGCGGCATTGCTTCCAGCGCGCGGTCAAGGCGCCACCGTCGCGGGCGCCGCAGCCGATGCGGGCATCGTCTTCCTGTTCTTTCTCTATGGCGCCCGCCTGTCGCCGCAGGCAGCGCTCGGCGGCCTCAAGCAGTGGCAGCTTCACATCGCGGTTCTGTTCAGCACCTTCATGCTGTTCCCGCTGCTCGGGCTTGGCCTGCAATGGACGCTGCCGGTAGCGCTGCCGTCAGCGTTGATGGCGGGGATCCTCTTCCTGTGCGCCTTGCCCTCGACTGTTCAATCTTCGATCGCGTTCACCTCGATCGCGCGCGGCAATGTGCCCGCTGCGATCTGTGCGGCATCGGCCTCCAATATCCTGGGCGTCTTCATCAGCCCGGTGCTCGCGAGCTGGCTCCTGCACACCCAGGGCGCAGCGCTGTCCTTTGGCGTGTTTCGCGACATCGTCCTGCAATTGTTGGCGCCGTTTGCGGCAGGACAGATTTTGCGGCCATGGATCGGGAAGTGGGTGCAGCGGAAAAGGACGTTGCTTGGCTATGCCGATCGCGGCTCGATCCTGCTCATCATCTATGTCGCCTTCTCGAAGGGCATGGTCGACAATATCTGGAGCAAGATCGACCTTGCCGATCTTGCGATTTTGTTCGGGCTGCTGGCGCTTCTGCTCGCGCTTGCGCTTACGCTGACGGCCGTAATCGCACGCCGGATCATGCGGCTCGCGGTGGAAGACGAGATTGTCCTCCAGTTCTGCGGCTCCAAGAAATCGCTCGCCAGCGGGCTTCCAATGGCGACCATCCTGTTTTCAGGCGCACAGCTCGGCATGATCGTGCTGCCGCTGATGCTCTTCCACCAGCTCCAACTGATCGTCTGTGCCGTGCTCGCGCGACGCTATGCGCATCGCCCGGATACCGGCGCCGGCTTGGCGGCATCCGGTCACACGAACGGCCCGCTCGGCACCCCCCAAGCATCGTCCACGCCTTAGCCAATTGGAAAAGCTGCCGAGATGAGCGCTCGACCATCGATATTGATCACGCGACCCTGGCCCGACCCAGCCCTTGCACGGTTGCGCGATCGATACGATCTCCACATCGTGCCGGCCGATCAACCTCTGGATCGCTCAGGCCTGATAGAAGCGATGCGCCAATATGACGCGATCGGCCCCAGCGTGACCGAAAGGATCGACTCGGCCATTCTCGAGGCGCCGGGCAGGCGCGTACAGATCCTGGCCAATTTCGGCGTCGGCTACGAACATATCGATACCTCCGCCGCTCGCGCCAATGGCGTGATCGTGACCAATACGCCCGGCGTGTTGACGGACGCGACCGCCGATCTTGCCTTGTTGCTGATGCTGATGGTGAGCCGGCGCGCAGGCGAAGGCGAGCGGATGGTGCGCGCGGGCAAATGGGGTGGCTGGCAACCCACGCAACTGATGGGCGGCGATCTTGCGGGAAAGCTGCTCGGCATCATCGGCTTCGGCCGGATCGGGCAGGCGACGGCGCGCCGCGCATGCGCGCTGGGCATGGCGATCGCCTATACCGGCCGGCGGCAATTGACGCGTGAGGAAATCGGCTTCGACGCTGAGTTCATCCCCGAGATCGAGCAGCTATTAGCGCGCGCCGACGTAGTTTCGCTTCACTGCCCCGGCGGCGCCGAGACGCGTCACCTGATCGATGCAGCGCGGCTGGAGCAGATGAAACCAAGCGCCATTCTGATCAACACGGCACGCGGATCGGTCGTCGACGAGGTGGCGCTCGCCGCGGCCTGCGCAAGCGGATGGATCGGCGGGGCGGGCCTGGACGTGTACGAACGGGAGCCGCACGTGACGGAGGCGCTGCTCCCACTCGAGAATGTCGTGCTGCTGCCCCATCTGGGAAGCGCCACGTTAGAAACGCGGCTCGCCATGGCAATGCGCGCTGCCGACAATCTCGATGCCTTCTTTGACGGCAAGGACCCGCCCGATCGTGTCGCCTGAACGCGCGACCGGGCAGGACATTATCGAAGGGGCGCTGAAGCAGCGCCTTTCAAGCTCCGTTTCCAGGCCACTCATCCTTGGAATTTGCGGCTCCCAGGGTAGCGGCAAATCCTTCGTTTCGGAGAGGCTAAAGCGTTCGCTCGAACAACAGGGACTGCGGGTGGCGCTGCTTTCGCTCGATGATCTCTACCTGCCGAAATCCCAACGAAGCATGTTGGCGGAGAAGGTGCACCCGCTGTTCGCAACGCGCGGCGTGCCGGGCACGCATGATATCGAGCTCGGGCTACGGGTGATCGGCGCGCTTCGTTGCGGCGCACCGGTAGCCCTGCCGCGCTTTGACAAGTCCCGCGACGAGCCACGGCCGGAACTCGATTGGGAATTTGTTGCCCAGCCCGTTGACCTGGTAATTTTCGAGGGCTGGTGCGTGGGAGCGCTGCCACAGCCCGATCCACTGCTTGATCAGCCAATCAATGCACTCGAACGGGACGATGACCCGCATGGTATCTGGCGCCAGCACGCGAACGCGCGTCTGGCCGGTTCCTATCAGCGCCTCTTTGCAGAGCTGGACATGCTGGTGCTGCTGGCTGCACCGAGCTTCGAGATCGTTGCTGCCTGGCGCACGCAGCAGGAAGAGCAACTTGCGCATGACCTTGCCGAACCGCGCGGCGATGCAGCCCGGGCCAGCTTCATGAGCCCGGCCGAAATCGCACGCTTCGTTCAGCATTATGAGCGACTGACCCGGCACATCCTGGCAGAGATGCCGCAGCGGGCGGATCTGACGATAAGGCTCGACACCGCGCGCAACGTGACGAGCTGGTCGGCCCGGCCGCATGCCGACACCGTGGATCGGCTATCTTGATGAGCTTCGCTGCGAAGGCTCCAATCGTGCGCGGAGCACCTCAGCCTGCGTCGATCGCGTCCTTCACCAACGCGACAAGATCGAGAACCGGCTGGGCGTGTTCTTTCCGGCAGATCAGAAGATCGGGCATGTAGACGTCGCGCTGGTTATAGATCAGCGGCGAACCGTCCACGCGGCTTGCATGAAGCCCATGGGCGATGGCCACGGCCACCGGCGCGCAGCTATCCCATTCATATTGGCCACCAGTGTGAAGATAGATGTCAGCCTCGCCCCGAATGACGGCCATCGCCTTGGCCCCGGCCGAACCCATCGGGACGAGCTCCGCGCCCAGTTTCTCGGCGACCGAAACCGCCTCGGCGGCAGGACGGGTGCGCGAAACCACCATGCGCAGCGGAGTTCCGGCAGCCGGAAGTGCCCGCGGCTGATCCGTGCGCATTACCAGACCGCCATCGAGGCCCGGCAGTGCTACGGCGCCTATCACCGGCCGGCCATCGATTGCCAGCCCGACATGCACTGCCCAGTCGGCCCGCTCCTCGCCATATTCGCGGGTGCCATCGACAGGATCGACGATCCACACCCGGCTCATCTCCAATCGCGCGGAGCTGTCTTTCTCTTCTTCGGACAGCAGGCCATCCTCGGGCCGGGCTTCGCGGATGGCATGACATAGAAACTGGTTGGCGGTCTGGTCGCCCGCCTTGCCCAGCGCCTTCGGGCTGAATATGCCCGATGCGCGCACATCGAGCAGCAGCTTGCCCGCCGTTTCAGCGAGGTGCGCCGCCAGCTCAGCGTCAGACATGCTCATGGGATGAGCTTTGCGACAATTGCGTCAGCCGCTTCCTCAGCGGTCATGACGGTGGTGTCGATATGGATTTCCGCATCTTCCGGAGGCTCGTACGGACTGTCGATCCCGGTGAAATTCTTGAGCTGGCCGGAGCGGGCTTTCTTGTACAAGCCTTTGACGTCGCGCGCCTCTGCGTCAGCCAGCGGCGTGTCGATATGGATTTCGATGAACTCGCCCGGCGCCATCATCTCGCGCACCATGGTACGCTCGGAACGAAATGGCGAGATGAACGCAGTGATAACGATCAGGCCCGCATCGGTCATCAGCTTCGCAACCTCGCCGACGCGGCGGATGTTCTCGACTCGGTCGGCATCGGTAAAGCCGAGATCCTTGTTGAGCCCGTGGCGTACATTGTCGCCATCGAGCAGGAAGGTGTGCCGGTTCATCCGCGCCAGCTTCTTTTCGACGAGGTTCGCGATCGTGGACTTGCCCGCGCCGGAGAGGCCGGTGAACCATAGCACGGCCGGTTTCTGGTTTTTGAGGCCAGCATGAAACTCGCGCGTCACATCGGTTGCCTGCCAATGGACGTTCTGCGCGCGGCGCAGCGAGAAGTGGATCATCCCGGCGGCAACGGTGGCGTTGGTGATCTTGTCGATCAGGATGAAGCCACCCAGCGAGCGGCTGTCGGCATAAGGCTCGAACACGATCGGCTTGTCGGTCGAAAGATTGGCGACGCCGATCGCGTTGAGATCGAGCGTCTTGGCCGCCAGATGCTCCATCGTGTTGACGTTGACCTGATATTTCGGCGCCTGGATACTCGCCGATACGGTCTGGGTACCAAGCTTCAGCCAGTAAGGCCGGCCGGGCAGCATCTCGTCGTCCGACATCCAGACGATGGTCGCCTCGAACTGATCGGCCACTTGCGGCGGGCTACCCGCTGCGGCGATGACGTCCCCGCGCGAGCAATCGATTTCGTCGGCAAAGGTCAGCGTGACGGACTGCCCCGCTGTCGCCTCGTCCAGATCGCCCCCCCCAGGGCCGCTTGCCGGCCCGTCATTGGGCATCGTCACGATCCGCGTGAGGGTCGAGGTCTTGCCCGACGGCAGTACGCGGATCGCGTCGCCCGGGCGAATGCGGCCGGTGGCGATCAGGCCAGAAAAGCCCCGGAAATCGAGATTCGGGCGATTGACCCACTGCACCGGCATTCGGAACGGCTTGGCCTGCTCGACCGTCTGATCGAGCTCGACCGTCTCCAGATGTTCCATCAGCGTGGCGCCGGAATACCAAGGCGTGTTGGAGGACAGGCCGGTGATATTATCGCCCTTGAAGCCGGAGATCGGGATCGCCACGAATTCTCTGATACCAATGCTTTCTGCAAAGCCACGGTAGTCGGCGACGATGTCGTCGAAGACCTTCTGATCATAATCGACCAGATCCATCTTGTTCACCGCCAGCACGATGTGGCGGATGCCGATCAGATGGGCGAGATAGCTGTGCCGCCGCGTCTGGGTCAGCACGCCCTTGCGCGCGTCGATTAGGATCACGGCGAGATCGGCGGTGGACGCGCCGGTCACCATGTTGCGGGTATATTGCTCATGCCCCGGCGTGTCGGCGACGATGAACTTGCGCTTCTCGGTCGAGAAAAAGCGGTAGGCCACGTCAATCGTGATGCCCTGCTCACGCTCGGCAGCGAGGCCGTCGACCAACAGCGCGAAATCGATCTCCTGGCCTTGCGTGCCGACGCGCTTGGAATCGGCCTCAAGCGCGGCGAGCTGATCCTCAAAGATCATCTTGCTATCGTAAAGCAGCCGCCCGATCAGCGTGGACTTGCCGTCGTCCACCGAGCCGCAGGTGATGAAGCGCAGCAGCGTCTTATGTTGATGCTGCTCCAGATAGGCGTCGATATCCTCCGCGATCAGCGCGTCGGTCTTGTAGATGACGTCGCTCATGCGCCCACCCCGTCATGCTGAACTTGTTTCAGCATCCACCACGCCACTTGCCGCAGCGCAGATGATGCAGTGGATCCTGAAACAAGCTCAGGATGACGAAAGGGAAAAACGCCAAGCATCAGAAATACAGGGCCATTTTTCAAATGTGTCCCACACATATTAAAAATACCCCTCCTGCTTCTTCTTCTCCATGCCAGCACCGCCGGCATCCTTGTCGATCGCGCGGCCCTGGCGCTCGGAGGTGGTCGTAAGCAGCGTCTCCTGGATCACCTGGGAGAGCGTCGACGCCTTGCTCTCGACCGCGCCGGTCAGCGGATAACAGCCAAGTGTCCGGAACCGGATCGAGCGCATCACCGGCTCCTCGCCATCCTTGAGCGGGAAACGATCGTCATCGACCATCAGGAGCATGCCGTCGCGATGCACGGTGGGACGTTCGGCCGCGAAATAAAGCGGCACGATCGGCACGTCGTTGAGCTGGATATATTGCCAGATGTCGAGCTCGGTCCAGTTCGAGATCGGGAAGACGCGGATGCTCTCGGCCTTGTTCTTGCGCGCATTATAGAGGTTCCACAGCTCCGGCCGCTGGTTCTTCGGATCCCAGCCATGGCTTGCCGTGCGGAACGAGAAGATCCGTTCCTTGGCCCGGCTCTTCTCCTCGTCGCGCCGCGCACCGCCGAACGCGGCATCGAAGCCGTAGAGATCGAGCGCCTGCTTCAGCCCTTCGGTCTTCCACATATCGGTGTGAAGCGCACCATGATCGAACGGGTTGATCCCGCGCTCCTTCGCCTCCGGATTCTGGTAGACGAGCAGCTCCATCCCGCTCTCGCGCGCCATGCGATCGCGCAGTTCGTACATCGCCTTGAACTTCCAGGTCGTATCGACATGCAGCAGCGGGAAAGGCGGCGGCGATGGATAGAAGGCCTTGCGCGCCAGATGCAGCATCACGGCGCTGTCCTTGCCCACCGAATAGAGCATCACCGGCTTCTCACATTCCGCGACAACCTCGCGCAGGATGTGGATGCTTTCAGCCTCAAGCCGTTCCAGATGCGTCAGAAGTTTCGACGTCATGTATTTCCCAACCTCTTCCCTGGTGCCCCCGTGCCAACATCGAGAGGACCTTGAACCCCCCAAATGGGATCATGTAGAGCCCGCTCATGATCTTGAAAGACGGCGGGCTACTCGAAGATCTTCATGAGGGCATGTTTCAGCAGCCCTTATGGAATAAATTTCTCGATAAGCTGCGCGCGCGAACGGGCGCGATCTTCACGGCTCTGATTTTCCACACGGCAGAAGAAGACGGCATCATCCGCCTGAATTCAGGAGACGAATCGCTGGCACAACGGCACCATCTGTTCGTCGAAAAGCATGGCTGGGATCCTTTGGTGTATCGGCACATGCGCGAAGGGCGGGTTTACGCGCGCGAAGAATTAATCAGCCCCAGCGACCCGACCCACCGCAGGTTGGCCGACGAGTTCCTCGTGCCGCAGGGCGTCAGCAGCATCCGGTCGGTACGCATCACCGAGCAAAGCGGAGTGGAAGCATGGCTCGCCTGCGCAGGCGGCGCCAACATCGGCTCTTCGACAGGCTCGTTGCTGACGGCCCTGGTGCCGCATGTTCGGATCGCAATGCGTAATTTCGTCACCCTGGAACGGGAGAAATTCCGGTCCTCCGTAACGTCCGAAGCCTTTGGCCGGCTGAGCTTCGGCTGGATGACGCTCGACGCGCGTTGCCGGATCATCGATACCACGCCTTATATCGAGCAGCTGTTCCAGCGGACCGCGATCTTGCGGCGGGGGCGTTACGGCCGTCTCACGCCCTCCTCGCCGGCAATCGATCGCGAGCTCAGCGCGGTGGTCAAATCATTCGCGGAGGGCAAAGGCGGCGAGCCTGGCGTATGGACGCTGAGCCGCGATCCGTGGATGGACATGCTCGTGGCGCCGACCTCCAAGCGCCCCATTGCCTCCGCCACGCCCGTCGCCATCGCCTATGTGAGCGGCGACGACCGATCGCAAACCGAACGCTATGCGCAGCTCAGTGAGCTGTTTGGATTGCTGCAGAGCGAGGCCAAGATGGCCTGGGCGATCGCCAGCGGCAGATCGATTGCAGAAGCCGCGCGGGAAATGAACATCTCGATCGAGACGGCGCGGACCTATTCGAAGAAGATCTTTGCGAAAACAGGCGCGCGCAACCAGGCGGGCCTGGTGAGGATCATCCTGACCAGCGTGCTGGCGATCATGTAGGCCCGAACATGGCGGGATGCTCGCGACTACGACCGCCGCCATGGCATTCAACGCACGCACGAAAGCTTCGGAAAAAGACGATCCGGGCTCGTCAGAACAGGCAGGAATGAGGACGAGCCCAGATCTTCACGGTCAGAACCAGAACCGCGTGCCAGCGACGAACTGCCAACCGCCGACATCCTCGCCCTTCGCACGCACGAAATCGGCGGTGGACCCAAGACGCCGCTCATATAGAACGCCGAAATAGGGCGCGAACTCAGGCACGAAGTGGTAACGCAGGCGTAGCCCGGCCTCGATGCTCGAAACGCCCGCGCCGAGGCCGATCGCTTGAACATTCTGCGCTGAAAGGTTGATCTCGGCCCGCGGCTGCAGGATCAGCCGATTGGTGGTACGCTGATCATGTCGGACGTGGCCCTGAACTGACTCCCGCCGCTATAGTTTGCTGTCAAAATGCATCGGAAATTTGCTATCGGGGCAGGATGAGCGTGTGAGGCTGCAGCACGCCGACATTGACCGGAGTGCTGCGTTGGAGGTGCGCCCCCGATATTTTATCGCGCGCCCCAACATCCCCGAACTCCACGTGAACGCTGCACATTGTTTTGATGTGAAGTCCTCCACTCTTTCATGGAATCTGCCCGAACGCTCTTCGAAAGCCTGCCTCAAAAAGGCACCTTTAGACGGTTCGCACAAACGCGCGTTTGATTCCCCATTCGCTTTGTTTGCGCTGCAATGACAGGTCGTGACGTCTTGGCCTGCTCAGACTAGCGGCGGGCATCCGATGGTCTGCCTCAGCGCCCTTCTGAACCGCCCCGGGTTTACCGGAGGCTCCAACTCCTGATGCTTACCTTCGCCTCGAACAAGAAAAGGCCCGGCGTCCTTTCGGAGGCCGGGCTTATGGGCGATATGTTATCGCCGGTATCGGCGGAGACAGGGTATATCCGCAATCTCATTTCCACCTAAACTACTGAAATATAAATTTATTTTCAAGAACCTCTAGGCCGACACCCGTCGGAATACCCCATTTTTTTGAGATCGGCTGAACTGTTCTGAGACTGCGCTGAGCCGAACTCGCTTCGTCCCAGTATCAATCGCTGCCCGATTGGCGCCCCCGCACTCCCACCCATAGGATTCGGGAGCCCACGATCGTAGGGGTCACCATCGTCAAGCCAAAATCGTGAGCATTCCATGCTTTGCAGCGACGCGACGAGGAGCGGTTCCATATTTGGTCCCACACGCCGCGCAGGCTTCAGCGGACCCTCATGATAGTGTGGGCATCAACCACCTTTTAGTTTTCCGACAATCGCATGGCACGCCTTGAGCCAAAAAATGCTCTCTATAGCCTTTGTCGTCTGCGATGCTCTCCATCGGAACGCCCAACGAGGTGGCAATGGCCGCAACGGTCCGCCCTGCCCTGTCCACAAGCACCGCCTCCAGCATCTGGAGGCCTGCGCGAGAGCGCGTTGATCGTAGGCACTCCGGGCATGCTCATCAGGCGTCCAGCGTTATGTCTCCAATGGGCACGGAGCAGCAGGTCAGGCAGACGTCCTCGTCAACTTCACGGGCGTGGCTGACGACGCCAGCCACGAGCCGGAGCGCACAGCTCTCGCATTCACCTGCCCGGCAGCCGGCCGCAAGCCTGAAACCGGCCGCTTCGGCCGCAGCCAGGATCGAGGGCTGCTCGGGCTTCCACACGAAGCTTCCGCCCGAATTGGCGAGCGTGACTGTCGCGTGCGCGAGGCCGGTCGTGATTGGAGTATGCGGCGTGAAATGTTCCTGCTGGATCGATTGCGGATCGAGGCCACGGGCGATCAATGCGTCCTTCGCCGTGGTCATGAAGCCCTCGGAGCCACACAAGTACGCGCGGGAGCCGGGCAGGATTCCCGTCAGCAAATCGGGCATCGTCCTGCCGGAATCGACGCGCAGATACACGAAAGCGGGGATGGCCAACGACGCCAGCTCGCTGTCGAACGCGCTGTCGCGGGTGGCATAGATCAGCCTTATCGACGGCACATTGGCACCTACACCGGCAGCGATCGTACGCAGGTATCCGAGGAAGGGCGTTATCCCGATGCCACCGGCCAGAAGCAGAATGGGCCGCGTCGAACGCAGAGGGAGCCGGAACCGGCCCGCGGGTGTCGCCAGCTGGACCCTGTCTCCAGCCTGCAGGTTGGCGAAAACGTGGTCGGACATCCCGCCCGCACCGGACCGGCGAATGGCGACAGAGAGTGCTGCAGAGGCTCCCTCACCCGGCGAGACCAGCGAATAATGGCGCTCCAGCGGATAGCCCGGAACCGAAAACGCAACATGCTGGCCCGGCACGAAGGCAGGAGTTGATCCTCCATCGTCTGGTTTCATCACCAGTTCGACAATATCGCCGGGGTGATCATTTCGAACCGACACGCGGAAATCCCGCTTTCCGTTCCAGTTGCCAAGCGAGCGCTGCTCGTCCTTCTCGATCCGGCAGGCAATTCGGCGCAACTCGGGCGCACCGCTGATCGGATCGTCATCGCCGTTGCGCAGGATTGCGTTAAGATTTGTGCCGCTCGTCAACGCATCCCCAGCATCGGCCTGCTGCCACCAGCCATGTTCGCCGACCAGCACGCCATCGGCCAGCGCATCGTCGATCCGAACCTTCATGCTGACCGAACCCGTGGGCAAGACGATCCTGCACCAGTCGCCCGCGACAAGATGCGCGGCAGCGGCGGTCGCATTGGTCATCGCGACTTCCGGAGCAGGCGCGCGGCGCGCAAGCGACGGCACGTAACGAAGCGACGACTGGGTATAGACTCCGCGCTTTGCCGTTGTCAGCGTCAGCGGGTATTCGGGGTCGACTGCTGGCTTGATCCAGACTGGCAGAGCAGGTTGACCCGCCTCCACCAGAAGGGTCGAGTGGAATTCCACGCGGCGCGTCGGCGTGCCAAAGCCTTTCGCTGCGCCTTCGGCGTTCACTTGTGAATAGCCACGCTCAGCGTGAGCGATTGGCAAGGTCACGCCGCCGGGATTGCGCCGCAACTCGTCGAGATGCAGCCCACTCGGCGCAAGCCGCAGGTTCCACGCCTCCTCGGTAGAGCCATACCATAGCGGGTCCTCGAAGCCCATCCGCCGGGCAATCGCGCGCACGATCTCATAGTCGGGCCGCTGCTCGTCCGGCGGGCTGACCACGGCAGGCCGGAACTGCACATGCAGTGCGCTCGTCTCGTCCAGTTCAAAGCCGGGCCTGAGGGACGCATGCTCCCACGGCAGCGTGACCGGTAGCAGATAGTCAGCACTGTCCGCCATCGGCGTCATGCGGACGTCGCAATGCACCCTGAAATCGAGCTTGGCCAATGCTGCGGCGGTACGTTCCCAATCGGGATAGGACGCGGCCGGGTTGGTGCCGAAGCTGAAGAAGCCACGAGGTTGGTAGGGTATGCCGGTCTCGATGGCTTCGATCGCGTCCCGGGTGACGACATAACCGTAGCGAGGCGGACCAAGTGGGATGCGGTCCGCACCAAGCCGCACCCCGCTCGGCCGCGTAACGAACGGACGCACCGGCGGCGCTGCGAACCAGCGGTTGCTGCCAACCCTGTCGATGTCGCCCCGCAGGGCAAACAGGCTGGCAATGGCGCGCACTGTCTGGCTCGAGGCTGCGCTTTGCGAGAGACCCGACCAGTGGCCCAACGCCATGCGAACATCGCTGGAGAGTAGCTCGAAGAAGCGAAGGAGGTCAGCTTCGGAAAGGCCTGCCGCCTCTGCCGTCGCCTGAAGTGACCACGGCTCGGCACTCTGGCGCAGCAGGCTCAGCGCGCTGTCGCACTCGATCCCGGCAACATTGCCGCTGAAGTACAACGCCGGCGTCAAATCCGATTGCGGCGGCTTGCTGGTATCGACCGCGACGGGGCCGCTCTCGGTCATGGCGACATAGCCCTCACTATCCACGCCAATGTCTGAAAGCTTGAGCTTTCGGCCCGTATCCCGACGCACGAGCAGTGCAGCGTCGGTCCAATCGGTCACGAACGATTTGTCGAACGTACTGGTCTTGAGCAGGTGGTGGATGCCACCCAGCGCAAGCGCCCCGTCGCTGCCGGGACGCAGCCCGAGCCAAAGGTCGGCGTTGCTGCCACTTCCCTGGTTCTGGGGATCGATCACGATCAGCGGGACGCCGGGCGCCCGCGCACTGATCTGGGACGATGCGGCAAGCCATGTCCGTGCCGGGTTGTGTCCCCACAGCACGATCGCGCCTGCATTCTTGTAGTCCGGCGTTCCCATCGATCCGCCGGTCGTCAGCACATGGCCGAAGTCCCTCTGGAAATTGCAGATCTCTATGGCAGCGACAAAGTTCGCCGAACCATAGGCCCGGATGAAGGCCTCGATCCACTCGAAGGAATCGCCGATCGCCGTTCCGCTGGGCGTAGTGCTGGTGAACAGCATGGCGTCGGCACCATGCTTCTCTCGAATGTCGAGAAGACGCGCCGCTATGGCGTCCAGCGCATCATCCCACTCCACCGGCTCCCAGCCTGGATCGGATGCGGTCTTGGGGTTCGTGCGCCGCAGTGGTTTCGTCAGCCTGCCCCTGTCGGCCAAAATCTCGGGCGCCGAGCGTCCCTTCGCGCACAAAGCGCCCCCCGTGGGATGGTCGGCATCGGGAATAACTTCCTTCAGTCTGCCGTTCTCGGTAACGAAGACCGCGCCGCAACGCGACCGACAAAGCGTACAAAAGCCGTGATGGCGCACTTCGTTCATTGCATTCCCATATTCAGTCGCCGCAAACACCAAAGCAATGGGCCCCCACTCCCATCAGAAAGTCGGGGCCCACTCCCTCATGAATCAGCGTCTGCCTTAGAACTCATAGCGAGCGCCGAGCGTGTAGAGCCGCGGCGGCTTGTATGAGATCTGGTTGCAGCCACACAGACCGGCAAGGTCGAACCCGATCACGCCTACGCGGCGGTTGGTCAGGTTCCGGATCGCCGCCGTGATGGTCCAGCTATCCAGCTTGGAAATTCCCCTCACTTCAAAACCGTAAGACAAACCTTCGAGTTCTTCCTGCGGCTCCCGAAAGCGCCAATTCTCTCATTTTTTTGGTCAAGCGACACCATTCGACTCTCGTGAACCGTCAAAAAATCCAGCAATCTTCAGTAAAATTGAGTTATTTCATCGCGCCGCGATCAAATATTATCTCCAGATGCTCAATTTTTCCCGAGCTCCGATCAAACGTGAAAAGATCTACAAGACTGGACGCCAGTGACTGACCGTCCTTTCGGGTCCACTTGTAGTCGAAGTGCGCAGCCCAGGCATCTTCACTTGCCACAGAGCCGTAGATATTGATGATATCTACTTTGGCGCTGGTCGTGTCACCGTAGAGTTTCTCGTAAAACGGCTCCACGGGCATACTGCCATAGACCGGCGACTTGACGGTCGCGCCTAAGGCGAAGCAGGCAAGCGTTGCTGCCATGTCGCCATTCTCCATTGCCTGGAGATAAGACCTGATGACGTCTTCGCGTCCCATCTGAAACCTCCTCTCGGCTTTGCCGCGTGACTCACCGGAAAATACAATCTCGCTGAGACCGGATGATCATGTTCCGATCTTTGCCACGTCAGTTCACTTCGGATCGAAGGCAATCGCCTTCATCTCGACCAGCAGCAGCGGGTGCGGCAGCTGGTGGACAGCAACGGTCGTCCGGGTCGGCCCGTTCTCTCCGAAGAACTCGGCCCAAACCTCATTGAAACCGCCGAAATCGTTCATGTTGACAAGGAACACGCTGACCTCGACGACGTCGCTCAGCGCAAGGCCGGCATGCCTGAGGATCTCGCCGATGTTGCGGATCACCGCACGGCTCTGAGCCTTGATGTCGAGCTTCGTGACGCCCATTGCATCGACTTCGGCTCCTTCGAAGGTGCCGTCCTGACGGCGCGAGCTTGTGCCGGACACGAACACGAGATCCCCGGCCCGCCGATAGTGCGGAAAGGCACCGCGAGGTAGAGCGAGTTCGCTAATGACAGCAGCCTCGGACGCTTTTACGCCGGCAACAACTGCCGCCTTGCTCTTGATGTTTTCAACAGTCATTTTGCTACCTGGAATTCGGCAGTACCGAGGTTCTGCACGCCAAGGGAAACGCTTACACCGGCGCGGAGCGCCTCGGCGGAGGTCGCGGCGCCAGCCAGGACGATGTCACCGGGCATCAGGCGCTCGCCAGCCAGAGCCACGAGGCGCGAGGCGTCAGCCAATGCGCGATAGGGCTGGCCAAGGATCGCAGCGCTCGAACCGACCTGCACCGGTTTGCCGTCGAAACTCATCACCATGCCAAGGTTGGTGATGTCGTCGGTCCGGCGGTGCCACGACCCCACGACAAAGCCTGAGGAAGAAGCGTTATCGGCCACGACGTCAGTCCAGGTAAACTTGAACCCTTCGTAGCGTGAATCAATGATCTCGATTGCAGGCGCGATCGCTTCAACCGCATTCTGGGCTTCCAGAAGTGTGATCGGACCGGCAATTTCCTTGCCGATCAGGAACGCGATCTCCGGCTCGCAGCGTGGGTGCACGTAGCTGGACATTTCAATGGTGCCGCCGTCGTCCACGCGCATCGCGTCGGTCAAGCGGCCCCAGATGAGGTCGGACACGCCCATCTGAATCATCTTCGCGCGGCTGGTGAAGCCCATCTTCACGCCGACCCGGCGTTCGCCACGAGCGATGCGACGCTCGATCGAGCGGGCCTGAATGCGGTAGGCATCTTCGACGCTCAACGCATCGCCAAGCTGACCGATGGGTCGAGCATGAAGCGCGGCAGCGTCCACTGCCTCCGCCATTGCATCAATATCGACCAAAACTCTGCTCCTCAAAACACTGCAACCTCATTTCCCCGCTCGGCGCCTTCACAGGAGCACTGGCAGGAGGGAGGTGCTTTAACATTGTCATCCAGCGGCCGGCAGGAAATTCACCGAAACGCTGCCCAAGCCGTTGATGTCGGCTTCGTAAGTCTCGCCGGCCTTTACCGGCGCCATTGGCCCCAGAGCACCGGTAAGCACGACGTCTCCGGGCTGGAGCGGCTGCTCGACCTTCGCCATGGTCCTTGCCAACCACAGCGCGGCGTTCAGTGGATGACCCAAGCATGCGAGCCCTGCTCCGACGGAAACCGGCTCGCCGCGATTGGACAGTGCCATCCCGCACATGCCGAGGTCCACATCTGCCAGCTTCACGGGCCGGTGCCCAAGAACATATGCGCCGCATGAAGCGTTGTCGGCGATGGTGTCGATGATCGAGATGTCCCAGTCGGCGATGCGGCTGCCGACGATTTCCAGAGCCGGAAGAACGAATTCCACCGCACCGATCAATTCCGTAAGCGTCGTATCTGCATGACGAAGTTCCTTGCCGATCACGAGCGCGACTTCCGCCTCGACCTTGGGCTGAAGAACTTGCTCGAAAGCAATGCTCGCGCCGCTCGGCGCTTCCATGTCGGCAAAGAGCACACCGTAGTCGGGTTGGCTCACGCCAAGCTGCTTCTGCACCGTAACCGAAGTCAGACCGATTTTCTTGCCCGAAATCCGGCGCCCGGCGGACACGGCAAGCTGGGCATTGATCTTCTGCACTTCGTAGGCAGCGGCAAGATCGTCCCCAGGAAGGAGCGTCCTCACCGGCGCGCACGGGCTCTTTCCAGCCTCGGCATTGCGCAGCAATTCTGCGGCTTTTTCGATCATGTTGGTCATAGCTTCACGCAAATGTTCTTGAGTTCGGAGTAGAAGTCGAGCGAATGATGTCCGCCTTCGCGGCCAAGACCGGACAGCTTCGTGCCGCCGAACGGAGTCCTGAGGTCGCGCAGAAACCAGGCGTTCAGCCAGACGATCCCGACGTCGATCTGTGCCGCTATGCGATGCCCCCGCTTGAGGTTCGAAGTCCACACGGCCGAGACGAGGCCATATTTGCTGTCGTTGGCAAGCATGACGGCTTCTTCTTCGGTGTCGAACGGTAGGACGTTGCAGACCGGCCCAAAGACTTCTTCCTGCATGCAGCGCGAATCCTGCGGGAGGCCGGTCCACACGGTCGGCTCGATGAACCAGCCACCAAGGCTTTCGCTCGCAGCGTGGATACCGCCCCCGGTCATCACTTCTGCCCCTTCCACGCGGGCGAGAGCCATGTAACCGAGAATCTTCTCGCGGTGCTTCTGCGAGATCACCGGGCCAAGCTGGGTATCCTTGGCCCACGGATCGCCAACGCGCATCCCCTTGGCATGCGCGGTCAGAGCAGCCACAAACTTCTCGTAGATCGGCCGCTCGACATACACGCGCTCGGTGCACATGCAGACCTGCCCGGTATTCAGGAAGCTCGACCGCGCGACACCAGCGACCGTCTCTTCGAAATCGCAGTCCGCGAAAACGATGACTGCATTCTTGCCGCCCAGTTCGAACGAGACGGGACGCACGCCGTCGGCAGCCTGCCGCATGATCGTTGCACCGGTCCCGGATTCGCCGGTAAAGGTAATGCCATTGACCTTCGACGACTTGACGATCGCTTCGCCCGCAGAGTTCGCACCGAAGCCGTGGACGAGGTTGAACACGCCGTCCGGCACACCCGCTTCGGCAATGACCTCAGCCAGCAACGTTGCCGTGCCCGGCGTTTCTTCGGAAGGCTTCGCAATGATCGCATTGCCGCAGGCGAGCGCCGGAGCGACCTTCCACGAAAACAGCAGTAGCGGCAGGTTCCATGGCGAAATGACGCCGACGGTGCCGAGCGGACGGCGTTGAGTGTAGTTCAGCGCAATCGATCCGTCCGGGGTCGGGGTCTCGAAAACTTCGCCGCCGGTGGTACGGATCATCGAGGAGAACGCACGAAAGTTTGCGGCGCCCCGTGGTACGTCCAGCGTGGACGCCAGCGATGCCGGCTTGCCGGTGTCGTGAACCTCAGCTTCGAGGAAGTCCTGGAAGCGGTGCTCGATCCCGTCAGCGATCTTGTCCAGCAATGCGGCACGCTGCACGGGAGTGGTCTTGCCCCAATCCCCTTGGAGCGCCTTCCGGGCGTGGTCGGCGGCTTCATCCACGAGGTCGGCTCCGGCCTCGTGGACGTCAGCGTAGACCTTGCCGGTCGCCGGATTAATATCTTCGAAGCTGCGGTTGGTTGCCACGAACTGGCCACCAACGAAGTTTCGATATTGGGTTCTAGACATCCGCTGCACCGATTCAGGTTATCAAGTTGCAAAAAGACTTAAAGTTCGAATTGAACCACCGCAGCGCCCGCACCATAGGTCGGCCCATAGGCTAGCGTTTTGGCCCCGCGGAAACCGCCTGTGGCTCCGAGAATCCACGCGAGATGCTTCATGCCCATGTCGGCGCCCGTCGCTTTGGCGTAGTCGGGCAGCCAAGCTCGCAACGCTGCCACATCCCCGGCCGCCATGAGCGACAGAAGTTTCCGGTTGTGCACGTCGTCATTCTCGCCGCCGAATTGGTCCGCAGCGATGTCGATCTTTTCGTCGATATATTTGCCTGACAACCCGCCAACAGCAAGCACCGCCACCCGCTTGCCCTGCAATTCAGCTTGCTCGGCAGCCAGCTTTGCCAGTTTTTCAGTCATGGCAAAATCATGATAGAGATTGTTCGCTGCGACCACTGCCTTGATCTCGCCGGTCGGGTTGACGAAGCCGGTGGCGACGATAGTTCCGGTATCGATCGGGAATCCGTCGTAATCTACGGCCTTCGACTTGATACCTGCAGCAACGGCAGCCTCGATGCAGGCGTGGACCAGGTCCACATCGGCCCTGAGATTGGCCTGCAGATCGCCAAACGCGTACCAGTTCTCATCCACATGGATATCGGTGCTGTGTTCGCGTGCCTGCCAAAGCTGGTCCAGCACCGCCATCCATTGGGTTGAATAGATGAGCAGAACATCAGGCTTGGATTCAGCCAGTGCCTTGCCGGCTGCCCGCGCGCCCTCTGCCAGGCCCGCCCAAGGCGGATTGTCAGGACGAAGGAACGGCAATGGGTTACCCGGGATGAGAAACGCGGAAACAATGCTCATTTCATAAACCTCCAAGGAGCCAGGGATCAGGCGGCGAGACGCCACTCCATGACCGCGTTTCCTGTCCCGATGACCGAACCATAGCCGTGCAGCACGGCCGGGATGGTGGGGTAATCCATCGCTGATATCATCCACGGAAACGCGCCGGATTTCACTTCGGCGAAGGCCTCGTCGACCCACTGCGGGAAGAGGTCCATGACTTCGCGGATCTTGCCCTCGCGCATCAGGTTGATCATGCGGACATCCCACTTGTACCCGTCATATCTTTCGGGGTGCTCCCGGCTCATATCTTCCGGCGGAACTGGCTCTTCCTTGAAGTGATAGTGCGAGAAGGTATTCGAGGCGAGCAACACGGCCCGCTTTCCGCTCTTCCGAATAGCCTCACGCGTTGCCACGCCCAAGCGCTCCATCTGCTCCATGCCTTCGCCAAGCTGCAGATAATAAGGAGAATTGTTCGCCGAGATGCCGACAACAGGAATATCCCACTGTGGGCGAACCATGTGCAGCGTGGTGATCGTGCCATAGTCGACGCGAAAATTGGGATTGCGCATCATCTGCGCCACTAGACCGGCGGCTTCGGATTCCGCACAGCACGCCTCGGCCAGATCTACATCGATCTGCATGTCGAAGTTGTAGCGGAACAGGTTGGGGAAGATCGGATCGACCGATTTCCCCTTCAGATGCTTAACGCCCAGGAAATGATGGCCGACCTGGGTAATCCAGTGCGGCGAATGGACTAGCAGGACATCGGGCTTCAGTTCGTCGATTGCGCGGCGAACGTGGTCATAAGCCCAACGAAGCGTTTCCCAGCCGCCCTCCGAGCGGGGCTCGTTCTGCGGCGGATTTTCAGCATAGACCAGATGGGGCGGATGAGGTGCAACAAACCCCGCGACAATCTTGCCTTCTCCCGACATAATCACCGGCTCCTTGCAAATCTCAAAAAATGAGAGAATGAACTCGTAATTTGTGAGTCTAACCTTACACGGCTTTCGCCAGCAGTCAACAGGGGCCGGCCCCGGCTTTTGCGATCCGATCGGGCGCGACGCCCTATGGCGAGTAAGGCCAGGCAACACGGTGCTACCTTCATTTCATACTGAAATCTCAGCATTTTTTTGGAACCCCGGGTCTGCTTGACGCCGAATTGCAACATCATTATATCCCATCAACGAAAAGATGTATCTTATTATTCAAGATTTAAGCTGAAGCTGCAAAGGCGCGAACAAGGTCGGGAAAACCCGCTGGCGAGGCTCTTAGGCCTTGGAGTGGAGTCATCGGCTCCCGGCCGGGCCTTGTCACTCCAGCCTACCGCGAGGTTGCAGCAGTGGTTCGAAACGATCGCTTGCCCCGCACAATGCACCGCAACGTGCGATCCCTGTCCGCCCGTCCAAGAGACGCATCGCGAGAGGCGAATTAGACATGACCCACGAAAGTGTTTCGGAACAGATTGAGGACCACGCTCTGGAACCGGTTCCGGAGGAACTGCGTCAGGGCTGGCTTTCGCTCACATGGAACACGACCGGCATCGTGGTCTCCCTTGTCCAGATCTTCTTCGGTGCCCTGGTGACCTTTGTGGCCGGCATCAAGATCGGCCTGATCGCCGGCTCGATCGTGACGATACTCGGCGCGCTGCTTGGCTGGGCGTGCGGACACATCGCCTATCGCTCAGGCTTGTCCAGCACGGTCCTTTCGCGCTTCTACGGCTTCGGTCGGCAAGGTTCGGTGATCTCATCGCTCATTTACGCGTTCATGATCATCGGCTTTCTCGCGCTCGAGAATGCGTTGCTCTATCACGGCTTCGTGTTCTACTTCCAACTCGAGGACACGATCACGACCAAGCTTCTGATCTATGGCGGCATGACGCTGCTGTGGATCCTGCTCACGGCCTACGGCTTCAAGCTC
>Ga0207695_10002665_pt1 | contig 26084 bp, 23 predicted proteins | sample KBSC54metaG_FD_184354 | JGI IMG/M metagenome (GOLD analysis project Ga0207695, IMG submission 184354) | Corn rhizosphere microbial communities from Kellogg Biological Station, Michigan, USA - KBS C5-4 metaG (SPAdes) (version 2) | ecosystem: Host-associated > Plants > Roots > Rhizosphere > Soil...
GTAAGCGATGTTTCCCGAAGGCGTCTTTACGTTGCGAAGCGACATGATGTTCAGCCCTTCGCCTTGGCTGCGGCATGGGCTTCGCGCAGCTTTTGTGCGCATTCCTCGCAGCAGACTTCCACCACATGGCCACCGATAGTGACCTTGATGGCATTACCGTCCAGCTCGCAGTCGCAGGCGGCGCAACTTTTCTCGACCATTTGATTTTCCTCGTTTCCAGTTTCCGTAACGAGGAGAGACCATGGCGGAGGGAAAAGCCGCTATCAGGATCTTTAGCGAGTTTGTTTGTTGAACCCCTCCGCCCTTCGCATCGCAAGCGCTGCTATGGGCACCTCCCCTTTCAGGCGCTACGCGCCGAAGGGGAGGCGGGCCGGTATCAAGGCGCACCAGCCCTTGTTGAAGCCTGGTCGTGCTCCGTCGCCCCCCAGCACATGCGAAGCATACTGGCGGTGGGTCGAGGTTGGCGCCCAAGCCAACCGAGCCCGTAGCAACCTCTCGAGATTGCGTAGGGCAGAGGGCGCAAAAAAACTAACTTTCTATCTGGTCTACGCGGTCGGGATAGAAGGCGAGATGGTCCTTGATCGCGGCCACAGCGGGATAGGGCTTTTCATAACTCCACACGGCGTTGAGGGAACGCGCCCCACCAGAAGGAATGCTGAAATAGCTGCAATCGCCTTTGTAAGGGCAATAGGTCGTGTGACTGGTGGGCGAAAGCAGTGCCATGTTGGCGTCCTCTCGCGGAATATAAAACGCCGCGGGATAGTTCGCTTCTTTCAGGACCAGGGCCTTCTTGGTGTCCGCAATCACCTGCCCGCCCAGCCGGACGATGACGCGGCCCGGATGCACAGCAATGGTGATGGGGTGATCGGGTCCAGGAATTCGGACAGGCTTCTCTGTCATGGGCGTATCTCCGCTTTCCGCCTCCGTCGAGTTGGACATCATGCCGCCCGCGATCAAGGGCCGAAATGATTTTGTTTTGGCTCTAATGCTGGGCTAGCGTTCCTTCATGACCTTGCAAATGCTTCTCAACCAGGCGGTGGCGCTGCACCGGGAGGGCCGGCTGGCGGAAGCAGAGGCGCTCTATCGCCAGGTCCTGGCGCAGTCGCCGCCCAATTTCCAGCTGCAATACCGGCTGGCGCTGCTGCAACATCAGCAGCAACGGCCCCTGGAGGCGCTCGAATCCTTGCGGGCCGCGCTGGCCGTTGATCCAAAATCCGTGGAAGCCCTGGTTCTGCAAGGCATGTTGATCGCCGCGGTCGGCACGCCACAAGACGCGCTGGCGAGCTTCGACCGCGCCCTGGCTTTGAAGCCCGATTTTCCCGACGCACTCTATCACCGTGCCTTGGCTCTGATCGCATTGGGACGGCTGGACGACGCGGTGACCGATTTCGACCGGATGCTGGCGGCAACGCCTGACGCCGCCGGCGCCTGGGGCAATCGCGGCGTAGTGCTGCAACGCCTGGGCCGTCTGGCGGCCGCGATTGAAAGCTATGATCGGGCGCTGGCGTTGTTGCCGAACCACGCGCAGACCTGGCTCAATCGCGGCACCGCGTTGCAGGCGCAGGGCCGTTTCCCCGAAGCCTTGGAAAGTTTCGATCGCACGCTCAAGCTTGCGCCGCGCCATGCCAAGGCGTGGACCGGACGCGGCGGCGCCCTGATGGGCCTGCAGCGTCTGGAAGAGGCGCTGGAAAGCTTTGACCAAGCGCTCGCCATCATGCCCGGCGATGCTCTGGTCTTGCAACAACGCGCCGTGACCGAGAAAGCCATCGAAACTTTGAAAGATATTCCGGATGACGAAAACGCCTTGTCCGCCTGGCAAGCGCGCGCCGCTTTTCAGCAAATCGCCCAGCGCTTCGACGATGCCTTGGCAGCACTGGACAAAGCGCTTGCCTTAGCACCGGACAATTCCGAGAGCCTGACACGCAAGGGCGCAGTCCTGTGCGAGATGCAGCGCACGGCGGAGGGCATGGCGGTCTATCGCCACTATGCTCAGGTGATGCTGGGGCAAGAGCCCGTGACATTGGAAACCGATCCCGCGCACAAACGCCGTCATGATTCCGAGCAGCGCGATTATCTTTTTTCGATAGGCGTCAACGATCTCGGCTTCCGCCTTGAGCCTGGCGCACGTGTCCCAATTGCCGTCAATCCCACCAATGCCGAGCGCATTGCTAGGCGCTGGCGGGAAAGCGATCCGCAGATTGTGGTGATCGACAATCTTCTGACGGAAGACGCGCTGGAAGGCCTCAGGCGTTTCTGCTGGGGCTCAACCATCTGGCGCCGGCCTTACAAAAACGGCTATTTGGGCGCCATGCCGGAAACCGGCTTCGCCTGCCCGCTGCTGGCGCAGATCGCCGATGAATTGCGCGACGTGTTCCCCACCATCATCGGCACTCATGGTCTGCGCCGCACCTGGGGCTTCAAATATGACAACAGCCTTTCCGGCATTCCCATGCATGCCGATCAAGCGGCGGTGAATGTAAATTTCTGGATCGCGCCCGAAGACGCCAACACCGATCCCGAAAGCGGCGGGCTGGTGGTATGGGACAAGAAAGCGCCGCTCGATTGGGATTTCGCCCGCTACAACACCGATGAGGTCGCGATCCGCGCCTTTCTGGCGGAAAAAGGCGCCAAGCCCATCGTGGTGCCACATCGCGCCAACCGCGCCGTGGTGTTCGATTCCGATCTTTTCCACGAGACCGATACGATCCGCTTCAAGGACGGCTATCAGAACCGGCGCATCAATGTGACCATGCTGTATGGACGGCGCGCTTTCTATGGCGGATGAAATTAAGCGGGACAAATTGGCAGAAATCACGCGGTGCACGCTGGCCGATTACGCCCGCCGGGCCGAAGCCTTTCGGGAGGGTACCCGCGATCACGATGTCAGCCAGAACATCAATGCTCTCCTCTCCGCCATCCAAGGCACGCCGCCGTTCGACATTCTGGATCTGGGCTGCGGGCCGGGTAGAGATCTTGAGAGCTTTGCCGCGCTGGGCCATCGCCCGGTCGGGCTGGAAGCCTGTCCCGAATTCGCCGCCATGGCAGAGGCCGAAGGCTTCGAAGTCTGGCGGCAGAATTTCCTGACGCTTGATCTGCCGCCGGCGCGGTTTGACGGCCTCTTTGCCAACGCCGCGTTGTTCCATATCCCCAGCCGCGAATTGCCCCGCGTGTTCGGGCAATTCCACACCACGCTCAAGCGGGGCGGTGTGCTGTTCAGTTCCAATCCCCGCGGCAGCAATGAGGAAGGCTGGTTCAACGGCCGCTATTGCGCTTATCACGATCTGGCGCAGTGGCGGCGCTTTCTCACCGGCGCAGGCTTCGAGGAAATCGAACATTATTACCGGCCTGCCGGCCTGCCGCGCGAACAGCAACCCTGGCTCGCCAGCGTCTGGCGCAAAAAATAAGAGCGGTTCCAGGAAAACTGTGCAGCGGTTGCCACGACGCTGCCGCTAGGCAACTCCGTCCGGAACCGCGACAAAAAATAAGCCCTCCCACGACAGCGCGAGGGAGGGCTTATTGGTCGTTTCGAAAAGCAATCTTAAGCCGACACCACCTTGTTGAAGGCAGCGAAGAAGCCTTCCATGTCCGCTTTGGAGCCGATGGAAATGCGCGACACCGTCGGCCAGGTGGGGAAGACGCGCGCGATCAGGACGCCTTGATTGCGGAAGGCTTCCTGCATTTCCTTCGAGGTCTTGGTCTTCCAGTCGATCATCAGCATGTTGGCTTCGGTGGGCAGGATCAACTTCAGACCGCGCTTGGTGAGGAAATCCACCGTCATGGCGCTGTTTTCCATCAGCGTCTTGCGCCGCGCCGCGATGGAAACGGTGTCGGTGAGGCTGGCCACCGCGCAGGCCGCCGACGGAACCGGCAGCTGACCCGATAGGGCGCCGCCATCATGAAGCCGGAGTTTGGCCAACAGTTCCGGACGGCCCATGGTGTAGCCTATCCGCATTCCGGCCATACCGAAGATCTTGGAGAAGGTGCGCATGATCAGCACATCCTTGCCCGCGGCCACCAGATGCGAATTGGTGTTGTTGGGATAGGCCTTGGTCCAGTGGATATAAGCTTCGTCGAGCACGATGACCGAGCCCGCCGGCTTGTTGTCCATCAGCCATGCAATCTCCGAATTCGGCGTCATGGTGCCGGTCGGATTGTTGGGATTGCAGACATAGATCACGCCGGCATTGGCGTCGGTCGTGGACATGGCGCGGATATCATGGCTGTAGTCGGCCTTCAGCGGCACGCTCTTGATCGGCACATTGAGGAACTTGGCGGCGCGGCCCGAGGTCTCATAGGTCGGGTCGGCCTGCACCAGGCTCTTGGTCGGCGAGCAGAAGGCCACCACCGAACGGGCCAAGGCTTCGTTCGAGCCCGGCCAAGTCATGATGTGGTCTTCCGGCACATTCTCGATCTTGGCGATGGCGCGGACCAACTGACCATGCTCGTCATTGGGCGAATAGCGGTTCGAGACCGCGATCGCCGCCGCCGCCGCTTTGGCGCCAGGCGCCATGGGACCCGTCCAGCATTCATTCTGGCCGATACGCACCTTGGCGCCCGATTCTTTCATTTCCTGCGCGAAAGCCATTTCAGGGCTCAAGGTCAGCGCGGTTGCCCCGCCGCTGAAGATCATGGCGGCCCGCATCATCTGCCGGCGCGAAAAACCGCGGCTGAGCAGATCGTCTTTTACTTCTTCTCGAACTGTGAAGGTCATGTCTGGAGCTCCCTCTCCTGGTGAATTGCGTGGACGCGTGCGCGAAAGCAAACAGAAGCAGGAAAACCCTGCTCTTCGAAGCAGGCGACAACGCCATAAAGGCTATAAGGGCTCCCTTTAGGGTTCAAGCTTCGCGGGGTCTCCAATCCCGCAACGAGGCAAGAAGTTTGTCGCAAAAACACTCGGTTTTTCGGGCGATTTGGACGCCTCATTGCCGGTGGGCCGCGCAAGGAACATGCGGGCCGCAAAGACAGATTCGCCGCGCCGGCCGGTAGGGTTAACCGCCAAATTTCGTGGACTTGGGCGCTGCGCCGGGCTGACTTCATGCCCACAAGAATCGCGCCCCGAGAATATCTATGTATCGCAATTTCATTTTTGTACTCGCCGCCCTGCTGGTCGCCGTCGCGCCGGTCTGGAACTACAGCCGCAACTGGACTTTCGGGCCCGCCATCGCGGTCCTGTTCCTTCTATGCGTGAACCTCACCGTCTATCTGCTGGCGCAATCTGAGCCGTCCGACGGCGCAATGACGCCGCCGAATGCCTGATTGTAGCGCCCGATTGACGGGCGCCCGATCCGTCAGATCATTTGGCGGAAATAGACATTCAGCATCTCTCCGAACCAGTGCTCGAAGCGTGCTCTAAGAAGCGTCTCTTCCTTTGCATCGCTTGCGCGTCTGAGGCGTGCGCCGATAATGGCATCGCCGAAGGCGGCGATGGTGGTGAGATGCACGATAGCGCGGGTATCCTCGATAGCGAATTTTGGCTCCGGTCCGGAAAATCTCAGCCGCATGGCGTGCAGCGCTTCCACCAATTCGTCGAAGGCGGGCAGCCCCACCGCGCCCATGGGCTGCTTACTCTGCATCAGCCACACCATGCGCTGCGCCAGCCCGTCGCGATAAGCAGCGAAGGTTGACGAGATCGCATCCTCGCTGCTGGTGGGGGCGGCGCTCAGCACATCCAGCAGCACGCCTTTGAGCTGCTGGATGGTCTTGAGATTGAGCGCCTGGATCAGACCTTCCCGGCTGCCGAAATGATGCAGGATGGTGGGGTGGGAAACACCGGCAGCCTTGGCCACGGCCTCCAGCCGCAATCCAGCTGGCCCGCTAGCCCCCATACCGGCTTCTGCGGCTTTCAGGATAAGGCGTCGCGCCTCTTCCGGGGTTCTACGTATCCTTTTGTTTTTGCTTGAAGAAACATGCTTAGCCAAAAATGCGGCCCTCACTATTGACAATATTGTATATAATAATCATTTTGCGTGGGCCGAAACAAGGACCCGCCATGCTTGTGCAAACCACGATCGACACTCGGCTCCGCCCGCTTGAGGCCGTCAAGGCCGTTCGCCGGCTTCTGGCCAACCCCGAGGCCACCGAGGAAGTCTTCACCATCCTGCGCGCCATGCGCGGCCGCTCCGGCATCCGCCTGTTCGAACGCTTCCGCAAAAGCCCGATGGGCATGCGCATCCTGGAAGAGCACCGCAGCCTGTTCGCCACTTTGTCGGACAGCACGGCGCTGGCGGCTCTGCCCGAAGGCAGCCTGGGACGTATCTATCAACGCTTCATGGCAGCGGAGAATCTGTCGCCGCAAGGTCTGGTGGCGCCATCCCAGCTCTGGGACGAGGAAGTCCTCACCCCCGACGTAAGGCTGTTCCGCGAGCGTATGCGCGACATGCATGATCTCACGCACACGCTGACCGGCTATGGCCGCGATCCCTTGGGTGAGCTTTGCCTTCTGGCCTTCACCTTTTCCCATACCGGCAATCTCGGCATGGGGCTGATCGTGCTGATGGGTTTTCTCAAGATCGATTCCTGGAAGGTGCGCCGCGCCGTGCTGGAAGGGTTGCGTCACGGTTATAAAGCGCGCTGCTGGTTTCCCGACATGGATTGGGAATCGCTTCTGCCGCAACAGGTTCTTGAACTGCGCCGTCGCTTTGCTATCGATGAACCCAAAGCCTATCGCGCGGTGATGGCATGAAATCGCTTTTGTCCGCGGCCGGGTTCCTTCTGATGGACCTAGCCTCCACCATCCTGTTCTTTTGCGTTTATGCGCTGACCCACGACACCACCCTGGCGGTGAGCCTGGGCTTGGCGCTGGCGGTCGGCCAGATCGGTTGGCATTTCCTGCGCGGCAAATCCGTGGACGCGCTGCAATGGATCAGCGTTGTGGTGGTACTGGCCTCCGGCAGCGCCGCAATCGTGACCAACAATCCCGTATTCGTGATGCTCAAGCCCAGCGTCATCTATCTATTGGTGGGCTGGGCCATGCTCAAGCGCGGCTGGATGATTCGCTATCTGCCGCCGCGGGCGCTCGAGTTCGTGCCGGATCTTGCCGTCACCTTCGGCTATGTTTGGGCCGGTCTCATGTTCTTCTCGGCGGCACTGAATCTCGTTCTGGCCTTGAACCTCAGCGTGACGCAATGGGGTTTGGTCATGTCGATTTGGGGCACGGCCAGCAAATTCGCCCTGTTCTTTTTCCAATATGGCGTGATGAAAAGCATAGGCCGCAGGCGGCGCCATCAAACCCAGCCCGTCTTTGCCTGACAGGCTCCTTACATAGCAGATCGGGCCTCTTGACGGGGGGCTCAGGAAACCCAACCTCCAGGCTCGCAAACTCTTCACGAGTCGCCTGGTGGTTTCTGTTCCCCTTTCGGTTCTCGATCTTTCCCCCATCCTGCAAGGCGGCGATGCTTCGCAAGCCTTGAAGAACAGCCTCGATCTGGCGCGCCATGCCGATGCCTGGGGCTTCAACCGTTATTGGGTGGCCGAGCATCACAACATGCCCGGCATCGCCAGCGCCGCCACCAGTGTGGTGATCGCCCATATCGCGGGCGGCACCAAAACCATCCGCGTCGGCGCCGGCGGCATCATGCTGCCCAATCATGCGCCGCTGGTGATCGCCGAACAGTTCGGCACCTTGGCGGCGCTTTTTCCCGGCCGCATCGATCTGGGCGTGGGACGCGCGCCGGGCACCGATCCGCGCACCGCACTGGCGCTCCGCCGCACGCTGCAGGGCGATATCGAGAATTTCCCCCAGGACGTGCTGGAACTGATCGCCTATATGGGCGATCCCCAGCCCAACCAGCCGGTGCGCGCTTTTCCCGGCCAGGGCAGCAAGGTGCCGGTGTGGATGCTGGGCTCCAGCCTTTACGGTGCACAGCTCGCTGCAGCCCTCGGCCTGCCTTACGCTTTCGCTTCGCATTTTGCGCCGGCTGATCTTACGCAAGCGCTGGCGCTCTACCGGGCCCAGTTCCGGCCTTCGCAATTTCTCGCCAAGCCCTATGTGATGCTGGGTCTGAACGTCGTGGCGGCAGACACCGACGAAGAAGCGAAATTTCTTTTCACCTCATTGCAGCAGGCCTTCGTCAACCTCCGTACCGGCAATCCGGGGCAATTGCCGCCGCCAGTGAATGATGTGACGTCGTATTTCGCCGATCCGCGCATCGGCGCGATGCAGGCAAGCGTGCTGTCCTTGGCCCAGGTGGGATCGCCCCCTATCGTCAAGGCCGGCATCGAAGCCTTGATCGCCCAGCACCAGCCCGACGAACTGATGGCGACGGGCCAGATCTTCGATCATGCCAAGCGGCTGCGCTCCTACGAGATCCTCAGCAACCTCTAATTACCAGAGGTGCACACGCTGATCCGGCGGCAAGTAATATTTGTCGCCCGGCTTCACATCGAAGGCGCTGTACCATTCGTCCTGGTTGCGGGTGGGGCCGATGACGCGGAATTCCGCGGGTGAATGTTCGTTCGACAAGGTCTGCGTGCGCAGCGAGGAATCGCGCTGCTTGGTGCGCCAGACCTGCCCGAAGGACAGATAGAAGCGCTGATCGCCGGAAAGCCCGCCGATCACGGGCGATTTCTTGCCGTTCAGCGAAATGTGATAGGCCTTGAGCGCGATGGCGATGCCGGCATTGTCGGCGATATTCTCGCCCACCGTATTCGCCCCGATCACATGCAGGCCCGGCAGCGGCTCGAATTCGTCATATTGCTTGATGATACCTTGTGTCTTGATGTCGAAATTGGCGCGGTCCTCTTTGGTCCACCAATCCTGGAAGATACCCTTGCCGTCATACTTGCTGCCCTGGTCGTCGAAACCATGGCTGATCTCATGGCCGATCACCGCGCCGATGGCGCCATAATTCACCGCATCATCGGCCTTGGGATCGAAGAAAGGCGCCTGCAGGATGGCGGCCGGGAACACGATCTCGTTGAAGGAGGGATTGTAATAGGCGTTGATCGTGGGCGGCGACATGCCCCATTCGGTCTTGTCGACCGGCTGGTTGATGCGGTTGACGTCGCGGTTCCATTCGAACTGGGTGGCGCGTTGGATATCGCCCACCAGATCGTCACGCTTGATCTCCAGCGCGGAATAATCGCGCCAATGATCGGGATAGCCGATCTTGGGCGTGAACTGGCTGATCTTCTCCAGCGCCTTGGCGCGGGTGGCGGGCGTCATCCAGGCCAGCGTGCGGATATCGGCCTCGTAAGCCTTGAGCAGATTCGAGACCAGCTTTTCCGCCTTGGCCTTGGACTCTGGCGGGAAATAGCGCGCGACATAGAGCTTGCCCAGCGCCTCGCCCATCGTCCGGTCGAGCAGATGCACGCCGCGCGTAGGCCGGTCGAGCTGCTGCGTGTTGCCGCCCAACACCGTGCCGTAAAAGGCGAAATTGCGGTCGTCGAAGCGCTTGGGCAGAAAGGCTGCGAAATGCTGCAGATAATGCACGATCAGATAGTCGCTCCAGGTCGAGACCGGCGTGGCGGCAAAGATCTTGGCCAGCGGCTGAAACGCGCTCTTCTCCGCCACGATGGCATAACGCTCGCCATTGGGCGTGGTCAGCGGCACATGCGATTCCGCCAGGAAGGAATCCCAGTCGAACTCCGGCGCCATCGCCTTCATGTCCGAAATTTTCATGGGATTGTAGATCTTGTCGGCATCGCGGCGATCCGCGCGGGTCCATTGCACCTTGGCGATCTCGGTCTCCAGTGCCATCACGCGGTCGGCGCGCGCCTTGGCGTCGCTCATGCCGGCCAGGGACATCATGTCGGTGAGATATTGGACATATTTGGCGCGGGTATCGGCCAGCGCCGGATCGTCCTTCAGATAATAATCGCGATCCGGCAGACCCAGACCCGCCTGGCTGAGATTGAGCGAGTAGTTGTTGGGATTCTTGTCGTCCACGCCAATGCCGATATTGTAGATGCTGGACGTGGCCAGCGGCACCGACGCCATGGCGCGCGCAACATCGGCCGGGGTCTTGAGGCCCGCCAGATAATCCAAATCCTTCTGAACCGGCTTCAGCCCATTGGCCTCGATGGCGGCGGTATCCACGAAGGCGTCATAAAGATCGCGCAGCTTTTTCTCTTCGGGGCTCAACTCCGCATAGGATTTCTTTTCCAGCGCCTCCACGATGGCGCGCATGCGTTGCTCGCTGAGGATTTGCAGATCCTGGAAGCTGCCGGTCTGAGAGCGATCCGGCGGGATCACCGCCGTCTTGAGCCACTTGCCGTTGACATAAAGAAAGAAATTATCGCCCGGCTTGACGCTCTTATCCATGGAAGAGAGATCGACGCCGAAGGTCCCGAATTTCGGCCCAGATTTATTGGAGTCCGCCGCCAGCGCGGGCGCCACCAGCAGACTGGCGGCAAGAAGAGCGGGCATCAGGCGCATGATCGTCTCCTAACAGGAAATCATTTTGCTTTGGGTTGGGCGGGAGCACCCGGCTTTGGCGGCGGCGGCAGTTCGACGACTTCGCCGCCTGTTTCATTCTCGATCGTGAGGCCCGGCGTCACCAGATGACCGTTGGGTCCTGACACCACTGAAATCGCCGCCACCTTGCCTGGCGCCAGAATGGATTTGTCGCCTTCGCGGATGGCGACGATGGCAGCCTTGGGATCGGCGGTGAAACTCACCTGGCCTTTGCAGCCGCCCTGGCGCGGTGCACGTCCGGTGCAGGTCGGGCCGTCCGCACCGACACTGCCGCGGAATTCCAGGGTGAGCGTGTCCGCATCATTGCCGGTCACCGCACCCGTGGCGATACGTTGCTCGGGCGCCGACGGCAGCGGATAAAGCCCTTCGCCCACGCCTTGCAGCGATGGCGGCAGCAGATGGATTTCGGTCGCTTGCCATTTGGCGCCCGCCTTTACCAGGGTCGCGCCGGCATAATCGCCCGGCTTGATGGCGGCGAGATCCTGCTTTGTTTCATACATGAGGTGGGTGGAGGGGATCAGCCCGACCGTCAGACTCTGACCCGCTGTTCCCGACGTCACCGTCAGCACCTTGCCATCAAACGACAGGATACGCGCCTTGATGCGGGGAATGGCCTGCGCCGCCGCGTCCTGGGCGAATAGCCCACACGCCAGCGACGCCAGCAAAATTGTTCTTATCCGCATCGATCCGGTCACGCCCAACAACAGTACCGCGGAAATTCCACCGTGCAAAAGCGGCAAAATTAGGCTGGGACTTCTATTGGAACGCCGGGTTCTGTTTTGGAGGGATGGATCGCCAGCGAACTCTTCACGCTGGCGACATTACGCTCAGCAGTCACCGTCTCAGTGACGAAGGTCTGGAAGGCCTGAAGATCGGTGGCGACGCATTTCAGGATGAAATCCACTTCACCCGACAGCATGTGACACTCGCGCACTTCCGGCCAGCCGCGCACCCGCTCCTCGAAATGCTTGAGATCGGCATCCTTCTGGCTGGCCAGGCCGACAAAAATGAAGCCGGTGACGGGATAGCCCAGCGCCTTGCCATTCAGATCGGCGTGATAGCCTTCGATATAGCCGGCCTTCTCCAGTGCCCGCATGCGGCGCAGACAGGGCGGCGCCGTGATTTTGGCGCGGCGGGACAATTCCACATTGGTGATACGGCCATCCGCCTGCAACTCCTTGAGGATGCGCAGATCAATGGCGTCGAGCTTGCGATTCTCCAAAGGACCCTGTCCTGACTTACGCGACTGGAAGAAGACCCGCGCTTTTACGCGTCTCGGGAGAGGGACGCAATAATATTTCGATAAAGCGCCATTTTCGGACAGGGTTGCACAAACCGCCGGTCCGACTTGCTAACATCTTGCACTATTTCGTGTTTGGGCATGGCTTGATCTTTCCGGCCCCTCACCTGATATCAGCAGCCTTCGAAGTTTCGCCCGAAAGCCATCTCCAAAAGCCATGAAGAGCCATCATTCCAAGGTCATCATTTTGGGCAGTGGTCCGGCCGGCTGCACGGCGGCGATCTATGCCGCCCGCGCCATGCTGGAGCCGACCCTGATCTCAGGCATCCAGCCGGGCGGCCAGCTCACCATCACCACTGAGGTGGAGAATTATCCGGGCTTCGCCGATGCCATTCAGGGGCCTTGGTTGATGGACCAAATGCAGAAACAGGCGGAGCATCTGGGCACCAAATTCGTCTCCGACACGATCGCGTCGGTGGATCTGTCGCGCCGGCCCTTCACGCTCAAGGGCGACAGCGGCGAAACCTACACCACGGACACGTTGATCATCGCCACCGGCGCCAGCGCCAACTGGCTGGGTCTTGCCAGCGAGAGCCAGTTCCAGGGCTTCGGCGTCTCGGCTTGCGCCACCTGCGACGGCTTCTTCTTCCGGGGCAAGAATGTCGCCGTGGTGGGCGGCGGTAATACCGCCGCCGAAGAGGCGCTGTTCCTCACCAATTTCGCCGACAAGGTGACCTTGATCCATCGCCGCGACACGCTGCGCGCCGACAAGACCAACCAGATGCGCCTGGCTGCGAACAAGAAGGTCGAGATCGTCTACGATACGGAAGTGACCGAAGTGCTTGGGGCCACCGACCCCAAGGGCGTCACTGGACTGAAGCTGCGCAACACGGTCACCGGTTCGCAGCACCAGATCGCCACAGATGGGCTCTTCGTCGCCATCGGTCATTCGCCCGCGACCGAATTGTTCAAGGGCATGCTGGACATGGACGACACCGGCTATATCAAGACAGCCGCGGACTCCACGCACACCAGCGTGGCCGGCGTGTTCGCCGCCGGCGATGTAAAGGATAAAGTGTTTCGCCAGGCAGTGACCGCGGCGGGCATGGGATGCATGGCGGCCCTGGAAGCGGAGCGGTTTCTGGCGGCCTCACACGGAGGAGATCTGCCGCTGTCTGCGTAGCGGTTGTTCTTATTGGTCGCATTGCCGAACGGAAACCGTCGCTACGCTGTTGCTAGCGACCCCACTTTTCCTGGCAATGCTCCCTGGAGGGGGAATTATGGATTGGGATAAGCTTCGCATCTTTCACGCCGTGGCCAGCGCGGGAAGCTTCACGCATGCCGGGCAAATGCTCACCCTCAGCCAGTCGGCGGTGAGCCGCCAGATCAGCGCCCTGGAAGAAGAGATTTCCACGCCCCTGTTCCAGCGTCATGCCCGCGGCCTCACCCTCACCGACGAAGGCGAATTGCTCTATGGCGCGGTGAGCGATGTGCTGGCGCGTCTGGCCGCCGCCGAAGAAGCGCTCAAGAACATTCATGACAGCCCGCGCGGTTCGCTGAAGGTGACCGCCAGCCATGGCATCGGCGCCTATTGGCTCTTGCCGCGGCTCAAGGAATTCCTGAAGGAATTTCCGGAAGTGGAAGTGCATCTGGTGATGGACGACCGCGAGCTGGACCTGTCGCAGCGCGCCGCCGATCTTGCCATCCGTATGCGCGCGCCGGTTCAGGCCGACTTGATCCAGCGCAAGCTCTTTACCGTGCACTATCATATGTATGCGTCGAAGGCATATCTGGCGAGCCACGAAGCGCCGCCCAAGCTGGAAGATGTCTGCAATCACACCATCATCGTTTATGGCGAGACCGCGGCACCGGAGATCCGGGATATCAATTGGCTCTTGGAGCTTTTCCAGAAGAATTTCCGCCCCGGCTGCAGCGGCAGCGTGATCCGCATCAACAACATCACCGGCATCCTGCAGGCGGTGGAGGCGGGTCTGGGCATCGGCGTGGTGCCGGATTTCGTCGCCGCCGAGCACAAGGAACTGGTGCCGGTTCTGCCGGAAGTGCCCGCGCCCAGCTTCGACGTGCATCTGGTCTATGCCGACGCGCTTCGCCAATCCAAGCGGGTGGCGGCGTTCCGCGACTTCCTGGTCAAAGGCTCCAAGGACTGGCAGTACTAGCCGCCAAATTTGGCCGATGCCGGCGCGGTTTGGCAGGCGTCTTGAAACCGGAATGCCCCCATCCCATCTGTTGTGAGCCGCGCTTTCTCCCCCCGGGCGCGGCAAACGCGCTCTCCCCCCCTGAGCGCGAACCCGGCTGCTGGAACCAGTTTTTGGTTCCAGCAGCCATTGTTTTTCAGACCCTTCCGACCTTAGCTTTCCGCGACGGCAATGTCCGCGGGCGCTGCGCCGCTCATATAGCGCGCATAAGCCTGGTCGAACGCCGCCCCCAACTGGCGCGTGAATATCGCGCTGCGAAACAGCGGTGCCGTTTGCCGCGTCGCGGCGAGCTTTTCCCTGAGCGCCAACAGTTTTGACGGGTCGGTGGCCAGCTCCAATGCCAGCCGTTCATAATCTTCCGGCGTTTCTGCGATCAGTTCCGGCAGCTTTGCCGCGCTGAGCAGACTGGCCGCCACGCGCGCGGCAAAGCTCTTTCCCGGCAAGGTCACCAGTGGCAGACCCGCCCACAGCGCGTCGCTGGCGGTGGTGTGGGCATTGTAGCGGAAGGTATCCAGGAACAAATCGGCGCGGGCGTGGCGGGCAAGATGCTCGGCCGGGCTGACGCGCGGGGCAAACACCAGCCGGGTGGGATCGATGCCGCGCCTTTCCGCCGCCTTGCGCAGATTCTGCTCCGCACCGGATTTCAGCAGCCACAACACGCTGCCTTCGACCTTGGAAAGCAGCCGCATCCAGATGTCGAACTCGTCGGGCGACAGTTTGAAGCTGTTGTTGAAGCAACAGAAGACGAAGCCGTCCGGCAGGCCTAACTGTTCGCGCGTCGGCGTTTCCTTGGCGATGGCGCGGGTGTCGTCATTCACCTGATAGCTGCCCGGCAGGGTAATCAGGCTTTCCGAATAATGTGGCCGCTGTTCGTCCGGGATCACGGTTCGGTCCGCCACCAGATAATCCAGGAACGGCGCACCCATGGTCCCGGGATAACCCAGATAGCTGATCTGGATCGGTGCCGGGCGGTGCGCGAACAGGGATACGCGGCTGTCCTTGGTGTCGCCTTTCAGATCCACCGCGATATCGATGCCTTCGCGCCTTGCCAGCGCCGCGATCTCTTCATCGCCCAGGCTTCGGACGTCATGAAAAGCATCGACCGCGCCTTTCACCCGCACGCGCATGGCATCGCCAGTCTCGGGACCATAAGAAAAAGCGTGAATGCGGAAGCGGCCGCGGTCATGCAGCTCGAACAGCCGCGCCATCAGATGCATGGTGGCATGATCGTGAAAATCGGCGGAGAAATACCCGATGGAAAGCTGCCCCGGCCGGATGTTCCGGCGCGGCGCCAGGGTGGATTTTGCCGGCGGCAGATACTGGGCCGCGAATTTGCGAGCGCGGAGCAGCTGGCGGGCGGGATCGTCATCGAGCGCCAGCAGGAGGTAGGGCGGGACCGCCTCGCCCACGACGCCAAGCGCCGTCACCGCGGCGCCTTCGCGGGCCAGGGCGTCCCAATCGCACAGCGTGGCTAGCTGATGCAGCTTCTGGGCGCGGGCGCGAACATAATCGCGCTTCAATGCCAGGGCCCGGTCGAAGCAGGCGATGGCTCCCTCCGGCTGGTCAAGGTTTGCGAGCAAAGAGCCAAGATTGTAATGGGCCTCTGCATATTTGGGCTGAACCGCGATGGCGCGGCGGAAATGCGCCGCGGCTTCGTCGCGGCGGCCAAGTTGACCCAACGCTACGCCGAGATTGTTGTGCGCATCGGCAAAGTCCGGCTTGAGCGATACCGCGCGGGACAAGATCTGAACCGCGTCCTCGTTGCGCCCCAGCCCATACAGCAGGCGGCCCAAATTGTTGTAAGCGCCGATATGGCCCGGCTGGCGCGCGATGGCTTGGCGGAAGGCGGCGATCGCCTCCTCCGGCTGCCCGCTATCCTTCATCAGATTGCCGAGATTGAACCAGGCGATGGCGTGATCGGGCCTAAGCTTTACCGCCGTGCGCAGCGCTGTGGCGGCTTCGTCACGATGTCCCTGCCGGCCCAGGATGATGCCCAGATTGCTGTGGGCATCGGCATTTGCCGGTGAAAGCGCGATCACGTTTCGGAACGCAGCCGCCGCTTCTTCGTCACGTCCCAAATTCGCAAACAGAAGACCGAGATTGTTATGCGCATCGGCATTGCCGGGCTTAAGGACAATCGCCTTGCCCAGACAGGCGATGGCGGCGTCCGTGTGACCCAGCCGCGCATGCGCCGATCCCAGAAGCATTTGCAAGAAGCTGGAATGGGGATGGCGCTCCAACCACAACCCGCCTTGATCCAGCAACGCCTGAAAGCGGCCTTGCTGGAAAAGCGTGGTCAGGGCGGCGAACTGCGCCGGGTCTTCGTCAGGCAAAAGGGCCATGCCGCATTTGCCAGGGAAAGACCGCTCGGTTCAAGCAGCCCGCTGCGTCGCCACCACCTGATCGGCCAGCTTGCCGTTCAATTCCGCGAAATGGTCGAACTCCATTTCGAACGTGCCCACGCCCTGGGTCAGCGAGCGCAGATCCACGATCAGGTCGGTGATTTCCGACAGGGGCATTTCGGCCCGCACCGTGTCCCAGCCGCGCCAGCCGTCGCGCCCGTCAAAGCCCAGCGGCGCGCCCCGCCGCGACCCGATCACGCCGTTGACCTTGGCGGTGGCTTCGTTGGGCACATGGATGGCGACTTTCATCACCGGCTCCAGCAGCACCGGGCCGCAGCCCGGCATGCCTTCGCTCATGGCGATGCGGCCCGCGGTCTGGAAAGCGGCGTCGGAAGAATCCACCGAGTGATAGGAGCCGTCGGTCAAAGACACGGCGACATCTACCACCGGAAAGCCCAGCGGACCCGCTTTCATATATTCCACCACGCCTTTTTCGACCGAGCCGATCCATTGCTTGGGCACCACGCCGCCTTTGATGCGGTCATGGAAAACGAAGCCTTGGCCGCGCGGCATGGGCTGAATCTCCAGCACCACATCGCCATACTGGCCGTGACCACCGGTCTGACGCTTGTGACGGCCGCGAATGGTGGACGATTTGCGGATGGTCTCGCGATAAGGCACCCGCGGCGCCTTGGTGAGCAGTTTGAGGCCGAAGCGGCTTTGCAGCTTCTCGATGGCGACCTTCAAGTGAATCTCGCCTTGTCCCGCCAGCACCATTTCTTGCGTGCCGGGGTTCTGCTCGAACACCAGGGAAGGATCTTCTTCAACCAGCTTGGCGATGGCGGCCGTGATCTTGACTTCGTCTTTGCGGTCGCTGGCCTCGATGGCGAGGCGATAGACCGGCGCGTTGAGCCGCACTTTGGCCCGGCCGACTTGCGCCTTGTCGGAGGAAAGCCGGTCGCCGGTCAGCACATTGTCCATGCGCGCCAAGGCCACCGTATCGCCGGCGCGGGCCTCGCTCTTCTTGGTCTGCTTGTCGCCCGCAAGCGTCACGATACCGCCCACCCGCGTATCGCCATTGGGGCCATGCAGAACCGCCCCATCCTTCAGGGCACCGCTGAGAACCCGTCCCAGGCTGAGGCGGCCATGTCCACCATGGAAAGTCTTGAGAATCTGCACCACCGTGCCGCCGGGTTTTATGCCGGCACGTTCCGCCGCGGCGTGAACGTCCGGCACTTCATGGCGCAGCGCCTTGAGCAGACGCCGGACGCCATGATCTCCTTCGGCCGAGCCGATCAGGACCGGCACGATCAGGCCTTCCGCTAGTTCACGCCTCAGATCATTCATCACCTCGTCGCGTTCGGGCTCGATATCGCCCAGCAATTCCTCCATCAAATGTTCGTCATAATCGGCCAGCCGCTCCAGCATCTGGAAGCGCGCTTCCTTCTCGCGGCGAAGATCGTCGATATCCACCACTTCGGACGGCGCATGCTCGCGATAGACAAAGGCCCGCTCCAGCGCCAGATCGACGAAGCCGGTGGCGATGCCATTTTCCCAGATGGGAATTTGGCGAAGCAGCAAGGGCGTCTCGCTGGCATCCTGCAGCAGCGCGAGGAGATCGCGCAGCGAACCCAAGGCATGCTCGATCTTGTTGACGAAGAGATAGTGCGGAATCTTGGCGTCCGTCAGCGCTTTCAGGAACGGCCGCAGCATCTGAACCTTGGCGGGTTCCGGTTCGCACACCACCACCGCGGCGTCGATTGCCGGCAGCACGTTCAACGTATCGGCCAGAAATTCGATGGAGCCGGGACAATCCAGGAAGGTGAAGTCCTCTCCCAGATATTGGGCGGTAAGGACATTGAGTTCGACGCTCATCTGCCGGGCGCGCGCTTCGGTGGAAAAATCGCCCAGGCTGGTGCCGGCTGAAACCGAACCCTTGCGCGTCACCGCATTCGTCACCGCCGCTATGCTCTCCAAAAGCAATGTCTTGCCGCTGCCATAGGGGCCGATCAGGGCGATGCAACGTGGACCGGATTTGCTTTTGGGATTGGGCATGAACGCCTCCTTCGCGATGACATTCGCGTTCGGGGCGCCATTCGGAGGTCCGTCCGTGGCCGTTGTGGCCACGGGTCAGGCCGCTATCGCGCCCCTCCAGCCCTTGGATGCTCGCGCCGATGCGCGGGCGGGGTCAAGGCTTTTGCGAACGCAAAAGATTGGCATGCTTAAAATTATTCTTCGATCCTTATTGTTTCAGCTATTGCCTTTTCCGGCGGAGGGCACCGAAGGGCCGGAGGGTGGCTGGCCGGTTTGAACGCCGGCATCGATGCGCGACATGTTCAGGGCAAAGGCGGCAGCGCCGGGGTTCATCGCATCCACCATGGACGTCGGCATCAGGATAGTGGCGCCGCGCTCCTTGGTGGTCTCATAGATGATGTTCATGGCGCGCAGCTGCAGCGCTTCCGGGCTCTGGGCATAGAGTTTGGCGGCATTGACGAATTTCTGCGCCACTTCCTCTTCCGCCGCGCCCAGGGTGACGCGCGCCTGCTTCTCCCGTTCCGCTTGGGCCTGGCGGCTCATCGCGTCCTGCAGGTTGGCGGGAATGGCGACGTCGCGAATCTCCACCGAATTGATGGTGACGCCCCATTCCGCCGTCTTGGCGCCGATCACCGCCTTCAAGGTGGCGTCGGCTTCCTTGCGTTCCGACAGAAGCGCAGACAACACCGAGGAGCCGATCATTTCGCGCAAGGAGGTTTGGGCCACACGCTGTACCGCGCTGTTGTAATCGGCGATCTCGATTGCCGCGCGCTGGGCGTCATGCACCATCCAGAAAATGATGGCATCGACATTGACCGGCACCGTGTCGCGGGTGAGCGCCTGTTCGGCACCGAATTCCGTGGTGCGGATACGCTGGTCGATCCAGGTGGCGACCTGGTCGATGATCGGCACCAGGATGAAGAGCCCAGGCCCTTTGACGGCATAGAGCTTGCCCAGCCTCAGCACCACGGCTTTTTCCCATTGCTGCGCCATCTTTACGGAATAGCCCAGGAAGATGCCGATCAGGGCCAGAAGGATGGTGATGCCGATTGGCATGCGTGCGACAAAGCTGAGCGCCGCACCGCCCAAGAACACGATGAAGATCAGAGCACTGACGGGATTCATGTGCGTCTCCTGTGGTGAATTCGAGATCCGGTTGGAATTGGAAATGGCATTGTAGGATTGGTCTTGCCGTGGTTGTGCTGTGCTTGGCCAGGTGCGCTCTTTGCGCGGACCGCGCAGCACGGAAAACAGCCGTCCCCATATGATCAGGGCGACGATGATGATCAGCGCGATGGGAATATTTCTCATCGGCGTTCCGAAAGATCGCGCAGCGCATCGGCCAGTTCGCCGGGGCTCACGCCCACGGCTTGGGCCTGCGCCGCGACCTTGGCGGCCAGGATGCGGATTTCGGTCGCGCGAACGCGGGGCGGATGCGGCGCTTCGGCGACGAAACTGCCGCGCCCTTGCACCATGGTGAGAAGACCGTCTTCCTGCAGCGCCTGATAGGCGCGCTGCACGGTGTTGAGATCGACTGCCAGCGCCACCGCCACTTCGCGCATGGTGGGAAGCCGCGCGCCGGGCTGCAATTCGCCGCGCCCTATGGCGGCAGCGATCTGATCGCGCAGCTGCACATAGATCGGTACTCCATTGTCCTGAAGGATCAGGCTACCCAGCATGGCGTTATTGTATGATAATCCTCATACAATTTGAAGCCCCCTTTTACCCCCTCTGCCCTACGCACCCTCGAGAGGTTGCTACGGGCATCTCCCCCGCCAGCATGTGCTCCGCATGCGCGGGGGCGACGGGGCACGACCAAGCTTCAACAGGCGTTAGAGCGTCTTGGTCCCGGCTTTCTTCCCCGCGCGGCAAAGCCGCTGGTGGGGGATTGAGGCTTGCGGCCAAGCAAGCCGAACGTCCGCTAGCGGGCCTGCCCGCGTGGCGGACAGATGGGGGAAAAAAGAGTCAGAGAAAGAACCTTGCGGAGACTTGGAATTGCTGCTGGTCCAACTCTGCGGCGGGAAATCCATCGAACAGATATTCGCGCCGCCGCGAATGCATCGCGATCACTTCGCCGGTCACGCGCAGCCAATCGAAATGCTGCCAGGAAAGGCTTGCGGTGACCGCGTCTCCATCCTCGTTCATCGCACTGGGCGTGACGGCCGGATGGCGGGTCTCGAACACATCGCCGCGCAGGCTGACGCGCCAATCCTCCGCGCCGATACCAGCCAGATCGTAGCTTCCCAGAAGAAAAGCAGATTGGAAGCGCGTGGTGGAAATGCCGAACGAGCCGCCGATCACGGTGGTGCCCTGCAGGCCCTGCGCGATCAAAGTGAGATGATCGATGCTGGTGCGCGCGCCATAACTCCAGAAGCGCGTGTCCCAGGCGCCATATTCACCGGAGACTTTGTACGGGTCGCCTTCATTGTCGTAACGCAGTGCGGTGAGCTTGCCGATGCCCGGCATCTGCCAGGTGAGGCCGGCATACCAGCCGGGCCGGCCGTCGATCTCATCGAACATGGGCGTACGGTCGGGAAAATCCTCATGAAACAGGCGCAGCGTGGCGTCCGGTTCGCGCAGATCGCCGAACACGCCGGAAGGCCGATCGTCCATCGCCCAGCCGCGATAAGCGATCAGAACACCGGCGGGATCGTTGCAGCAGAAGACAGATGCCGTGAGCGAGAGCGTGCCGAGCGCGCCGGTGTCGTAACGCATGATCGCTTCGCTGCCGATGGTGCGCAGCTCTTCGCCGATCCAACTGTTGATGGCGGACGGCGTCAGCGTATAGGGGCTGGTCCAGCCCAGATCGTCGTTTTCCAAACTGATGGTAGGAAAGAAAGCGCCGGTCTTCACCGACCAGCTCAACGCGCCCACCGCGGCAGGATGCCAGGAGACATAGCCTTCCAGCATGTCGATGCCGGTGCGCTGCTCGGGCTCGCCCCGCAACACCAGCACGGCGGAGACATCATCGCTCACCCGGTAACTGCCTTGCAGCACTGCTTCGGCAAACCGGAAATTGCCGGCGCTGTCGCCATAGCGGAATTTCGACAGACCGCCATTCAACCAAGCCGTTTCAGACGGCGGCGCGATCACGCGGAAATCGGCATAGCCGCTGAGGGAAAGATCGCCGAGATTCACATCGGCATACGCCGGCAGCCCTAGCACCGCGAACAAAGTCGCGGCCAGCAGGGCCCACACAGGACGGCATGTTACCCCCCTCAACATGCCCCATTTCTAGACCGGCATTGCTTAAGGACGGCTTTACGTTGATGACACGCAGGCGCACCAAGTCGCAGGTAATTCAATGGGATAGCAAGTTCCCTACGCGCCCAAGCTCCAGTAGACGCTTGCGCGCCTTGGCTCCGGCTTTCTTCCCCCGCATGGCGGAGCCATTGGCGGGGGAAGATGTCTCTGAGCGCTAGCGCGAAAGAGACAGATGGGGGTCAAGAAAGACTATTGCAGAACCTTTGAATGCGATTGCAGGCGTCTTCCAGGATCGCATTCGAAGTCGCGTAGGAAATGCGGAAGAACGGCGACAGGCCGAACGCCGCACCATGCACCACTGCCACGCCTTCGGCTTCCAGCAATTCGCCGGCGAAGTCGGCGTCGGTTGCGATGACCTTGCCGCCCGGCGTCTTCTTGCCGATCAGCTTGCGGATGGAAGGATAGACATAGAAAGCGCCTTCCGGCTTGGGGCATTCCAGACCCTTGGCCTGGTTGAGCATCGAAACCACCAGGTCGCGGCGACCTTCGAACAATTTCTGGAAGCCGGGAATGAAATCCTGGGTCCCGTTCAAAGCTTCCACTGCCGCCCATTGTGAAATCGAGGCGGCATTGGTGGCCGATTGCGATTGCAGCTTCGCCATCGCCTTGATGAGATCTTCCGGACCGGCGCAATAGCCGATGCGCCAGCCGGTCATCGCATACGCCTTGGACACGCCATTCATGGTCAGCGTGCGCTCATAGAGGCGCGGCTCTATTTCCGCCACGGTGCGGAATTTGAAGCCTTCATAGACCAGATGCTCGTACATGTCGTCGGTGAGGATCCAAACCTGCGGATGCTTCACCAGCACGTCGGTGATGGCCCGCAACTGATCTTCGCTGTAGCAAGCGCCGGTGGGATTGGAGGGCTGGTTGAAGATCAGCCATTTGGTCTTGGGCGTGATCGCCTTTTCCAAAGCCCCAGGGGTCAGGCGGAAACCGTCTTCGATCTTGGTCTCGACCGTGACCGGCGTGCCGCCGCCCAGAAGCACGATATCGGGATAGGAAACCCAGTAAGGTGCGGGCACGATCACTTCGTCGCCCGGATTGAGCGTCGCCAGAAGGGCGTTGTAGATGATGGTCTTGCCGCCCGGCGCCACGAAGGTCTGGGACGGTTTGTAGTCGAGGCTATTCTCGCGCTTGAACTTCTTGGCGATGGCGGCGCGCAGTTCGGGAATGCCTTCGACCGCGGTGTACTTGGTTTCGCCCCGTTTGATGGCGGCGATGGCGGCGTCCTTGATATTGTCCGGCGTGTCGAAATCCGGCTCGCCTGCGCCCAGCCCGATCACGTCACGGCCCGCCGCCTTCAGATCGCGCGCCTTCTGCGTCACCGCGATGGTGGGGGACGGCTGGATACGGTTGAGGGATTGGGCCAGAAAATCTTTCGGCAGCGGCATCAACGGGACCTGCGCAAAATTGCACTCTCCCCTATCAACCGGCCCGCGGCCGGGCAAGTGGTGGATGCAGTATGCCGGCTATGTCCACATTTTCTGTGTTGCGGCTTATGATGCGGCCGTCCCAATGAGTCGGGCCTTCATGCGCAAAGTTGCGACCGCTGTGGCGCTCCTGGTGTTGACGGCGTGCTCCAAACCCCAGCCCCCGCAAGGCCGCTGGGAAGGGGGCTATGACGGCAACGGCACCTTGGTGGCGGCACGGGTCGAGATCGGCGCCGATGGCCAGGTCAAGCTCAGCGCTCCCGACATCACCAATATGCAGGACGCCAAACCCGAGCGGTTGCAGCGCGTGCGCGAGGAATTGGCCGCTGATCTTGTCACCGCCTGGGACACGGTCGCGGCCAGGCCGTTCGATTTCGACGGCAAGACCTTCCGCAAGCCGGGCGAATATGCGCCGCAGATGGAGTGGGACAAGAACACCAATCAGATGACGCTTGAACTCTATATCGGCGCCAATCCCGCGCTGCCGATTCCGCTGCGTCCGGTGGATTCGTTTCACGACAGTCCGTGGCCTGCCAGCTGAACTGCATAATCAATTTTTTGTTAGCTGAAAGTTGAGCGCAAAATCACAGCGTGGAAGATGACAAATATGTAGGTAAAGCGAAGCCCGACGCTTTTCCTTCGCCACCTCGCTGGCACGGTCGCCTTTACGACACTCCATTACAATTTTTGAACGGCCGCTCTCTTTCCCCCCAGGCGGGACAGGGCCAAGCTTGAGCCCGGCTTCGTGTCCATCGGCGCTCCACCAAGGATACGGCCACACGGACGGCCGGACCGGCTTTAGTGCCCCCCACGAGAGCCAATAGTCCGGTCGTCCATTTTTCCACCACCCCCGCGCATTCCTGGCATGCACCCCCATTTCCGGGACGGAAACTGGGAATCACCGCAGAAATCCGCCATCCGCGACAAAGCTTTACAGTCCCTGCCCTTGAGAAAAGGCCGTAGGTCGCCATATTTGCGCCTATTGCCGGGCGCCGGTATGAGGGGGCGCCAAGTCCAAAGCCGGCCGGCTTCAATTGTTTTGATGAGAGTTCGATGAAAGCGATCTTCCGCGGTCTTTCCGTCAGCATGTTCGCCCTGGCTGCGGCCGGCTGCACCACGCCAAACCCCACCCCCCTGAACCGTCCGGGCGATGTGCCCCAGGGCTTTACCGCCCCCGTGGCGGACAAGCAGGCTCCGATCTGGCCGGAAGCCAATTGGTGGATGAATTTCAAAGCCGACGAACTGCCGAGCCTGATCGACACGGCACAAAAGGAAAATCTCGACCTCGCCGCCGCTGCTGCCCGCGTGCTGGAAGCCGAAGCCCAGGACGGCGTCGCCTTCGCCAATCTCTTGCCGGTGGTCAATCTCCAGGGCTCCGCCCAGCGCAATGGCAGCCACCGCGCCACAACCAGCTTCGCGACCGGTCCAGGCGGCACTATCGTCCAGACTCCAGGTCCCGTGGTCGAAACCACCACCAATTCTTTCAATGCCGGCCTCGCCGCCAGCTACTCGGCGGATTTCTGGGGTCTCAATCGCGACCGCCTCTACCAGGCGCGGGAAAATCTGCGCTCCGCTCGCTATGCCGAGACGGTGGTGGGCCTCACCGTACAATCCAGCGTGGCGCAGCAATATTTCACCATCCTCGCCACCCGCGAGCGCATCGTGATCGCCCGCCAGAATATCGATGCCGCCAACCGCATTCTGACGGTGGTGCAGGCCAAGGTGACCAACGGCGTGTCATCCAATTTGGATCTCGCCCAGGAACAAGCCGTGGTCGCCACCCAGCAGGCGCGCCTGCCCGGCTTGATCGAGCAAGAGCGTGAAGCGCGCTATGCACTGGCCATTCTCCTGGGCCGTGCCCCGGAAGGTTTCGACGTCAAGGCCCAGAATTTGGACGGCCTCATTTCGCCGGCGCTGCAGGCGGGCCTTCCCTCCGAACTTCTGCTGCGCAATCCCTCGATCGCCGAAGCCGAAGCCAATCTCTTCGCCTCGCATGCCAATGTCGATGCGGCACGCGCCGCCTTCTTCCCGCAGATCAGCCTCACAGGCTCTGCCGGCTACGCTTCCAGCGACATCGGCAATCTGATCAATCCGTCCGCCTTCGCTTGGAGCATCGGCGCCTCGCTGCTGCAATCCATTTTCGATGGCGGCCGCCTCAAGGCGCAGGACGATCTGGCGCTGGCGCAGCAGCAGGAGCAGATCGCCAATTACCGCAAGACCGTCTTCACCGCCTTCTCGAATGTCGAGTCGGCGCTGGGCCAGGTCTCCGCCAACAACGAACAGCTGGTGGCGTTGACCGAGGAAGTGCGCGCGTCCGCCGAAGCCTTCCGCATCTCCGAACTGCAATATCGCGAAGGCACCATCGACATCCTGTCGCTTTTGACGGCGCAGCAGCAGCTCTTCACCGCCGAGGACACGCTGGTGCAGACCAAGCTGGCGCGGCTGGAGTCCAATGTCAGCCTCTATATGGCGCTGGGCGGCGGCTGGAATCAGCAGCAGTCGGATAAGGACTACAAATACCAGCTCGACTGGTGGCCTCTCTAGCACGGTCCTTTTGCACGCGGAGTTCGTCGCGCCTTCGCTCATGGACGTCTTAAGTCCACTTCGCTCGGCGCTCCTGCTCCACGCGCAAAATTCCTCGTGCTAGACCCACTCGGGCACACTGCGCATGCTCGCGGCGAAGGCGGGCCTTCTCGAACTTAGATTCCGCTTTCTTCCCCGCGCGGCAAAGCCGTTGACGGGGGAAGTGCGTAGCAGCGCTTGCAGTGCGTAGGCGCGGGCCGGAGCATCAAAGCAACATGCGGAGGCCGGAGGGGGCATATGTGGAACTTTCGGGAACTTTTGCCCAGAGTCGGGCATTCTTGAAGGTACACAGGGGTCCCGCCTTTCCATGACCAGCATTGAGAATGCCAGCGGTTCGGGCGCCTGGTTCAAGGTGGAGCGGGACGTTTTCAAAGCCGGCGGCCGCTGGACCATCGGGGAAAGCGCCCAACTGGACCGGGAGTTGCGTGCCCTCGATTTCGGCCGAGGGCAGACCATCACCATGGACGCTTCGGACATCGAGCGATTGGATTCAACCGGCGCCTGGCTTTTGCTGCGTACCCGGCGGGCGCTGGAAGCGGCGGGCCGCAAGGTCAGCGC
>Ga0207695_10002666_pt1 | contig 26083 bp, 21 predicted proteins | sample KBSC54metaG_FD_184354 | JGI IMG/M metagenome (GOLD analysis project Ga0207695, IMG submission 184354) | Corn rhizosphere microbial communities from Kellogg Biological Station, Michigan, USA - KBS C5-4 metaG (SPAdes) (version 2) | ecosystem: Host-associated > Plants > Roots > Rhizosphere > Soil...
ACTCGGCGTCGTGGAGTCGCTGGATCTGGAGTCGCTGGACCTGCGGCCCGGCCGGACGATGCTGATCGTCGGGGCAACCGGCGGTGTCGGGGTCTTCGCCGTCCAGCTGGCCGCCGCGCGCGGGGTCGAGGTCATCGCCACAGCCCGCGCCGAGGCTGAGGCATGGATTCGCGAGCTCGGAGCATCACAGACCATTGACTACAGCACCGAAGATGTCAGCGAGCTGGTTCGCAAGACACATCCCGACGGCGTCGACGCCCTCCTCGACCTGACCCGCGACCAGGCCCGCTTCACGACGTACGCGGGCCTCGTCCGGGACGGCGGCTCCGCGATATCCGTGACGTTCACGGCATCGCCGGAACTCCTGGCCTCCGAACGGATCACGGCGACCAACTTCATGATGCAGGACAAGCCCGGACTGCTTGCCCGCATCACGGAGGAGGTGATCTCCGGCCGGATCATCGTGCCTGTCGAGCGGACCATCACGCTTGATGAGGTCCCTGATGCACTCGCCCGCAATGCCATCGGCGGCGCTCGCGGCAAGACGGTCGTGCGGTTCTGACTGTGCTTCTACCTAGCCATCGCCCACTCACTCCGACCAGTCAGAGTTCTTGATCACCTCGACGAAGTCGCCGCGCACGAAGCCCGGCACGAAGTGCTCCAGCACGTCCGCCTTGACGTTGCCGAACGTAGTGTCGGGGCGGTCGCGGATGCCCTCGGTGAAGGCGGCGAGGATCTGGTTCTTGAAGTCCGGACGAGGGTGGGCCGCCACGACGGCAGTGCGCTCCTCGTCCGTGACGGCGTGGTAGCCGATGCCGAGGACGTCGAGCTGGACGCCCTGGGTGACCAGGGCGATCTCCGGCGCCATGTGGAGCGGGATCTCGCGCGTGGTGTGCAGGGCGATGGCGGTCCAGACGCGGTCCGCGGGCTCGCCCTCGATGCCGTGAGCGGCGAGGAAGCGGCGGGCCTCGTCGGCGCCGTCGATCTCGAAGCGCTGGTCGGTGCGGCGGTAGGCGGGGGTCAGGCCGAGGTCGTGGAAGAGGGCGCCGATGTAGAGGAGTTCGGCATCGAAGGCGATGCCTTGTTCCCGGCCGCGGAGCGCGCCCCACAGGAAGACGCGGCGGGAGTGGTGGAACAGCACTGGCGAGGCGGCGTCGCGGACAAGGGTGGTCGCGTCACGGGCGAGGATGCTGTCGGGGATCGGGACGCCGGCAATCGTGGCGGACATGGAGTCTCCTTCGAGGTGGGTTTCTGGCGGTGAGTCCACATTCGCTGGCAGGCGTACGCTGATGCCATGTCCTTCCAGCCGTACACCCCACAGATTCAGACATGACGCGCCGGGTCGGGATCGTCGTGTTCGACGGGGTGACGATGCTCGACGTGAGCGGGCCTTCGGAGGTGCTGCACCAGGTCACGCGGGTCGCGGAGCGAAACGCCGAACCAGCACTCAAGCCTGGACCCGGACCCGGACCTAGACCTAGACCTAAGCCGGAACCCGCGCCCGAGCCCTACGAGCTGGTCCTGGTCTCGCCCCACGGCGGCCCCGTCGTCACCGCGAGCGGCCTGACGCTGACCGGCTCCGTGACGCCCGCCGACGCCGCGCCGCCGCTCGACACGGTGATCGTCGCCGGCGGCGACCGCCTGGCCGCGCCGCCGCTGGACCCCGCGCTGCTGGAGACCGTCGCGCAGGTTGCGGCCGGAGCCAGGCGTGTCGCATCGGTGTGCACCGGCGCCTTCGTCCTGGCCGACCTCGGTCTGCTCGACGACCGCCGCGCGACCACCCACTGGCGCCAAGCCGAGCGCCTCGCCCGCCGCTACCCGCGCGTCCACGTCGAGCCCGACGCGATCCACGTCCGCGACGGCCGCTACCTCACCTCCGCTGGCATCAGCGCCGGCATCGACCTGACCCTCGCGCTGGTCGAGGAGGACCACGGCGCCGAGGTGGCCCGGGCCGTCGCCCGCGAGCTCGTCGTCTTCATGCAGCGCCCCGGCGGCCAGTCGCAGTTCTCGACGGCCCTCACCACCCCGCCGCCGCACACCGATCCGCTCCGCGCGCTGATCGCGACCGTCCTGGCCGACCCCGCCGCCGGCCACACGCTGCCCACGATGGCCGCGCAGGCCGCCGTCAGCCCCCGCCACCTCACCCGCCTGTTCCACACCGAGCTCGGCACCACGCCGGCCCGCTGGCTGGAGCACGTCCGCCTCGACCGGGCCCGGCAACTGCTGCTGACCGGGCACAGCGTCACGGCGGCGGCTCGCGCCAGCGGACTGGGCAGCGACGAAACGCTCCGGCGCGTGTTCGCGAAACACTTGGGGACGACGCCGAGTGAGTACCGGATGCGTTTCGCCACGACAGAGCGAAGCGAGCCGCGTCCCGAACCAGAATCCTGAGTCAGGATCCTCAGCCTCTACAAGACGTAGAGACCAGCATCACCGCACCGGAGCCTGCCACTGGATCCGATACCGCTGCTCCCACCCCAGCACCTTCTCGAAGTTCATCAGCTTGAAGAACAGCGGCATCGTCGCGTGCATCATCTTCCGCCCGATGGGCCCCGGCGTCTTCTTCCGGTTCGTCTTCGCCCCACGCTTCGTGATCCGCTCGACGCGCTCGCGCCGCAGCGCCTCGTACGCCGCGAAGGCCCGCGCCGGGTCGGGGATGTCGCGCAGGCAGCGCGCGACCTGCAGCGCGCTCTCGATCGCGAGCGAGGCGCCCTGACCTGTGCTGTTCGACGGGGCGTGCACCGCATCGCCGACCAGGACCATGCGAGCGGTGTGCCAGTGCGGGACCGGCGGCATGATGTGGATGGCGCCGGTGATGTCGAGGTCGGCGGCGGTGGTTCGTTCGGCGAGCAGGCGGCCGGGACTGTCGCCGCTGTACGTCTCGCGCAGTTTGCGCAGCCACTGCTCGGCGGGGACGGCGCGCGCCTCCGTCAGCGACATGTACGTCTTCGAAGGCAGATTCGCACCCCACGTCAGCCGGCCGTCGGCCTGCTTCCAGTACAGGTAGTACGCCCGCTTGCCGAACGCGAACGTCATCACCCCCGGCGCGACATCGAGGTCCGGCTCAGCGTCCACGTAGCCCTGGAAGCCGAGCAGTCCGGTGTAACCGGCATCGGGCGCAGCCGGGTCTATCAGGGTTCGTACCGTCGAGCGCACTCCGTCCGCGCCGATCAGCACGTCGGCCGTCGCGGTGGTCCCGTCGGCGAACGCAGCCGTGACCCCGTCGGCCGTCTCAGTGGCCGAACTCAGCCTCTTGCCGTACTCGAACCGGACTCCGGCCTCCGCTGCGCGGTCGCGCAGCACCCGATGCAGGTCGCCCCGCCCGACGATCTGCAGCGGCTCGATCTCGGCCAGGCTCGGCAGCTCCGAGAGCTTGCCGTCGATCGACATCTGCGTGCGCGCGACCGGCGTGGCCAGGGCCCGCACCTCGTCGGCCGCGCCGATGATGTCCAGCGCCGCCATCCCGTTCGGCGCGAGCGCGAGCCCGCCGCCGATCCCCTCCCCGAGCGACGGGTACGCCTCGTACACCGTGGCCCGGATACCGGCCTTGTGCAGCGCCGCGGCCGTCACGGGTCCGGCGATGCCGCCGCCGATGACGATGGCCGTGCCGACACCGTCGTGGTGTGGTGCAGTCATGATTCCCTCCCGCATCGCCGCCGGGGCTCTTCTCACTGGTCGTGGTGGTCCGGGTCGGCACCCCTCTCCCACAGTTCCCGCATCTCCGGGGGAATCCCGGCACCGTTGTGGAACCCTCGCCATCCCTGCAGATCGGGGAACGTGCCGGACGTCAGCTCGGCCAGCAGCCCGCGCACCCACGCCGCCTCGGCCTCGACCATCGCCAGCGCGTACTCGTCCTCGACGAGGAACAGCCTCGGCACCGTCTGCAGCGTCTTGGCCAGCGCGTCCTTGCGCGCGCTGATCCCCTCCTCCAACGCTGCGAGCCGTTTCTGCAGCAGGTCGATGACCTCCTCCGGCGGCAGCACCATCTGCACCGAGAGGCCGGCGGCGAACCGGGTGTGCTCCGGCTCCGGCGTGGCGATCAGCTCGCGGGTCCAGTCCGTCAGCTCCTGACGCCCGGCGTCGGTGATGCGGTACACCGTCCGCTCCGGGCGGGCTCCCTGCCGGCTGGTCCCGACGATCTCCAGGAACCCGTGCTTGGCCAGGTTCTGCACGACCGTGTAGAGCGACCCCCACTTCACGTCCATCTGCTGGTCTTTGCCATGGGCGCGGATCAGCGAGGCGATCTCGTAGCGGTGCATGGGCCGCTGGCTGACGGTGGCCAGCACCGCCAGCGCGAGCAGGTTGTCGACCTTGCGTTTGGCGGCCACGGCTCCCTCGTTCCTCGTTTACTCGCTGACAAATATACGTCGACGAGTAATACGCGGCAACCCAACCCCAGCCCGGAACCGATCGGCATGCCCGACTAGCCCTGAGGCATCCTGACCGCGAAGCTGAGGAGAGCCGCCGAGCCCGACCGACAGGAGACACGCACCGTGCGCCGTTCCGTCTACACCGAAGACCACGAGGCCTTCCGCGCGATGATCAGGGAGTTCATCGCCGAGGAGGTCGTCCCGGTCTACCCCGAATGGGAGAAGCAGGGGCACGCCCCGCGCGAGTTCTACTACCGGCTCGGCGAGCTCGGCCTGTTCGGCATCGAGGTGCCCGAGGAGTACGGCGGCGCCGGCGAGGCCAACGGCTTCAAGTACCAGGCCGTCACCACCGAGGAGCTGATGCGCGCCGGAGTGAGCTTCGGCGGTTCCTCCGTGCACACCGGCCTGGTGCTGCCGTACCTGATGGAGTTCGCCAACGACGGGCAGAAGGCGCGCTGGATGCCGGACTTCGTCTCCGGCGCGATGATGACCGCGATCGCCATGACCGAGCCGGGCACCGGCAGCGACCTGGCCGGCATCAAGACCACGGCGAAGCTCTCCGAGGACGGCACGCACTACGTCCTCAACGGCGCCAAGACCTTCATCACCGGCGGCGTACTGGCCGACCGCGTCCTGGTGGTGGCCCGCACCTCGCCCTACGACCCGGACAACCGCCGCGCCGGCCTGTCGATCCTGGTCGTGGACACCAAGTCCCCCGGCTACGCGGTCGGCCGCAAACTGGAGAAGATCGGCCTGCGCACCTCCGACACCGCCGAGCTGTCCTTCACCGACGTGAAGGTACCGACCGAGGACCTGCTCGGCGAGGAAGGCAAGGCGTTCTCCTACCTGACGCACAACCTGATCCCCGAGCGCCTCGGCATCGCGGTCTCGGCAGTCGCCGCCGCCGACGCCGGAATCCAGTTCGCGATCTCCTACACCAAGGAGCGCGACGTCTTCGGCACCCCAGTCGCCTCCTTCCAGAACACGAAGTTCGCCCTCGCCGAATGCTCCGCCGAGGTAACCGCCGGCCAGGCCATGATCGACCGGGCCATGGACCTGTACGAGGCCGGGGACCTGACGGTCGCCGACGCCGCCGCGGTGAAGCTGTTCACGACGGAGATGGCGAGCCGAGTCATCGACCGCTGCCTGCAACTGCACGGCGGCTACGGGTACATGCTGGAGTTCCCGATCGCGAAGCTGTACACCGACAACCGCGTGTTCCGGATCTACGGCGGAACGAGCGAGGTGATGAAGTCGGTGGTGGCGAAGTCGCTGGGGTTGTAGCTGCGGGCTACCAGACCAGATTCAGCTCCTGAAGCGCCCCGTCGCGCGGCACGACACTGCGACCCATCGTCCCCGCCTCCTGCGGCGCGAGCCGCAGTCCCGGCAGGCGTTCGGTGAGGATCCGCAGTGTCGCGCGTGCTTCCTCGCGGAACAGCTGGGCGCCGACGCAGGCGTGTGGGCCGTGGCCGAACGAGAGGTGCTTGGCCGTTGCTGCTCCCGGGGCGGCCGGCCTGGTGATGTCGAAGGCATCGGGCCGGTCGTGGACTGCGGGATCCCGGTTAGCGGAGGCGAGCGCGACCAGCACCGTCGCGCCGGCCGGGATCTCCGCGCCGCCCACCGTCACCGCCGCCGTGGTGATCCGCCGGACGCTCTGCATCGACGTGTCGTAGCGCGTGGCCTCCTCCACCGCCGCCGGGATCAGCTCGGGCTTCGCGCACAGCAGCTCCCACTGCTCGCGGTGTCGCAGCAGATTGAGAACCATCGTGCCGAGCAGCGGCGTGGCGGTGATGAAGCCGGCGATGAACAGATTCAGGACGTTCGATGCGATCTCGTGCCGCTGGTCGAGGCTGAGCTCGTTGCCGCCCTGGGCCAGGGCCGCGACGAGCGTGCCGCACAGATCATCGCGCTGCTCGGCGCGTCGGCTGCGAACCAGTTCGTCGATCATCGCGCGCATCTCCCCGAACTTCCGCGCAGCTACAGCTTTCTGCTCGTCGCCGACCGGGAAGAAGTACATGACCAGCGCCTGCGTGGTGCCGTAGACCGCCTCCGCGACCTCCTCCGGTCCCAGGCCGATCAGCCGGCCGATCGTCTCGCCGGCCAGGATCGACGTGTAGCCGCTGACGAACTCGACCCGGCCGTCGTTCGCGAACCCCTCGACCAGCGCGGCCGCGCGCTCCTCGATGAACGGCACGACCTGCTCCACGCGCGCCGGCGTGAGCCCGGCGAGCAGCGGTGCGCGATACCGCCGATGCGCGGCGCCGTCAGAGTTCACCACGACCGGCCGCCCGCCGATGCTGCCCGCCAGCGCGGCCCGCGCCGCCGGCGGCAGCATCTCGTCGCGCGGCAGGGTGTTGGCCGAGGAGAACTCGTCGGCGCGCCGCAGCACGTCCAGCACGTCATCGTGCCGCGCCACCACCCACGCGCCGAGCGACGGCACGAAGGACGGGCCTTCGCTACGCCCTGCCGCGAAGGCTGCGTAAGGATCCTGGAACCAGATCTCTGATTCGGTCGACTCGCTCGATTCGGTCATGGTTCGAGTCAAGCGCAGCCAGACAACACTGTCAGCTGGCGACACTGGACACCTTCAGCGCGGCCGGACAGCACTGTCAGCCGGAGACGCTGGACACGTCCAGCGCGACCGGCAGCGCACCGTTCTGCAAGAGCGCCGCCAAGCTCTGCGCCGTCGACTGGGTGAACTGGCCGGTGATCTGCAGTTTCCCGTCAGTGATGGCCTCCTGCACCGTCGGCGCCGAATAGACGACCCCGTCGACCGTGATCGCGAACTGCTCGCCGGTCCCGGCCAGCCGGCTGGTCACCTGCCCGAACTCGGCCGCGCCCCGGCTGTCGAGCGTCACGTTCACCAGCCAGATCCCACCCGTCCCGGTCGCCGCGCCGGCCGAGGTGACCGAGGTCCCGCTCACCGCCGTGGCGTCCAGCACGTACTTCTGCGAGCCGTCGTTCTGGCAGGCGACGATCTGCGCGGCCGGCTGCGGGTCGCTGACCGGCGCATGGTGACAGTCCAGCGCCGTGAACTGCTGCCACAGCGCCGCCGAGACTCCTTGCGGCGCCGACGTGGCGCCGTCTGTTGCCAGCACCGGCCGAAAGCCCGGCACTCCGGCGCGTCCCAGCATTTCCAGCTGGTCCTTGGCGGCTACCGGTCCCTGCACCACCAGGCCGCGACCGTCCCGGCTGACGCTGACCGTGGTGTCGCCCAGCTTCTCGGCGGCGATGCGCTGCTTGATGATCGACAGGTCACGCTCCAGAGTGTCCGGCGCCGGGCTCGCAGACCCGAGGGTGAACGTGACGACCACCTGCCCGCTCGAGACCACGACCGCCGGTTGCGGCGACGGCGGTGACGAAGGCGCCGGCACCGGCTTGTCCAGACCGCTTGAACATCCGCTGAGCGTGACCGCCGCCCCCAGCCCGAGGGCGGCTGCGACCACCTGTTTCCATCGTGCGCGAACCATCATGCGTCTCCCCCACAAGCCAGAATCCCGACCGCGGTCGAGCCCTGACTCACCGGGCCGCCGCGTCCTGTTCCGGAATCCTGACACGGCGGCGAGGGCTGGGGAACTCCCACACCCCGCACCCCCACCTCAGCTCAACTCAGCGCGTAGTGCTGGAAGTACAAGAAGATCGACTTCCATCCCGACCCGACATTCAGAATGTGCAACTGCCCGCCGCCGGACCCGAGGTCCAGCGCCACCAGGCCCTCGACCTCGTCGTTGGGCTGCACGTCCTGGGTGAACTGCTCGGCGGTGGCGCCGGTGGTGGGATCCACCGTCCAGACCGACTTGTTGCCGGAGATGTCGGCCGAAGCCCACAGCTGCCCGCGCCACATCTTCGCACCCTGGATCCGGCTCAGCGGCTGCGGCAGCGTGACGGTGCGCAGCACCGGCAGGGCCGATCCGGACGGCAGCGTGAGCAGATCGTTGAGACTGTAGACGACCAGATGATTGCCACCGTCCGCAGAGCTCTGATTCCACGGCGCCGTATAGACCAGGCCGGCCGCGGCATCGACCGCGACCCACGGCACTCCACCGGGCATCAGGTTCAGCGGCAACTGCACGTAGCGGCCGGTGTAGCTCAGGTTCGAGGCGTTGAACAGCGCCAGCAGCGGATGCTGGTAGTTGCTGCCGTCCTCGATCGGGGCGACGACGTAGCCGCCGTAGTAGTCGGTGTCGCCGATGTGGTTGGAGCCGTACTGAGACGACAACTGGGACGGGATCGCCGCGGCGTTCGTGGTGACGTCGTTGATCCCGTTGACCGTGGCCTTGTCCAGGGAGTAGGTCCCGGAGAAGTAGTAGTAGGTGCCGTCGGTCGAGACGCCTTGACCACGCTCCAGCGCGGTCGTCAACGTCCATGTCTGGTAGCCCGGCAGGCGCGTCCAACCCGCCGCTGAAGCGCTGGTCAAGGGCAGCAGAGCGAGCAGCGCGGCGATCACGGCTGCGCGCCCTGACCACAGACGATGCTTCATACAGGGATGTCCTTTCTCAGAGGCCTGCAAAAGAGGCCGGCAGCTGTCACGACGCCGGCGGCTCAGTACACGGCGCGTCGCCGCAGACGTCGACGACCACCCCGGTGGTGAGGAACACGGCCTTCTGAAGCCGTGCCACCGGCGAGTTCCGGGGATCCTCGTGCGGATCGTGGCCGTACTGCGGACCGATCGGGGCGGTGTTCGTCAGCGGCGCCGGGGGCGTGCCGCTGTCCCAGACCACCATCGCCGAGCCTTGATACACCGCACCCCGGATCGGTGCGATGCCCCAGTACGGGACGCTGTCAGGCGAGCGGCCCTCGGTGACAGCCGGCACGTGCAGCCGGGCGCCGATGGTACGCGCCTCGACGTCGGCCGCGACGTTCGCCACCTGGTGGTCCCCGAACGCGACGTCCATCAGGACCTGGTGGCGGTCACCGAGGTGCTGGGCGTAGCCGTCGGTCTCGGCGTGGTCCCAGAGCATCTGCATGAGCTGGAACACGATCTGCTGCTGGAGCTTGTCGGGGTAGCCGGCGTCGAGGGCCGGCTGCAGAGCGGTGAAGTCGACCGACCGGTTCAGCAGGATGCTGTAGTTCATCGCGGTGACGCCGAGGACGCCGCGCTTCACGTCCGGCGAGACGGCGACCAGGACGCCGCCGAGGATGCCTCCCTGGCTGTTGCCGTCGTAGACGACCCCCGCGTGTGGGTCGAGCACAGAGCGGCCGTCGCCGGTCTGGAACGCCGGGGATGCGGCGAAGCCGGCCGGGTTGACGAGGTCGCGGCCGAGGAACAGGGCGTTCAGGACGCCCTGCTGCGTGCGTTCGGTGACCTCGGGGAAGGCGTTCAGGTTCTCCAGCGCGGAGATGACAGTGTTCGGATCATCCGCCGCCATCCCGATCCAGTCCGTCGCACAGAAGGTGAAGTCGTGTTCGCCGGCCATGGCGCGCACGTTGGCCGAACCGACTTCGTTGCGGCTGCCCAGCAGACCATGGCCGTAGAGCGCGGCTTGCGAAGGCTTCGTCCAGGCCGAGCGAGGTATCTCGCAACGGAAGCTCGCGGTCTGGAGGTTGCCTGGGATCTGCGCCGGACGGCCGTCCGGACCGCGGTTGAACACCGAGCCGGTGGGGCCGCCGGGTTGGGAGAGGTAGCCGGGAAGCTGGATCGTGCCGTCCACGACCCGCGCGATGTTCGGGTCCTGAGTCGGCGTCAGGTCGGTCACGGAGGTCACGGTGTAGGTCGGCGCGGCGGATCCGAGGCGGGCGAAGGCGTTGTCGCGGATCGAGGTGAGGTCGCCGGTCAGACTCGCGGTGCTGGCGACGGTGAAGTCCCAGGCGAGGTAGAGGCCTGAGGTGCGGACACCACTGCGCCGCAGCGTCTGGAAGACCGGCTTCAGCTCGCGCTGGCGCTCCGCCAGCGGATCCTGTGTGGGCAGATGGTGGTCCCGGATCCGGGCGAAGGGATCCGGGGCCGGTATCGCGGCGCCGCCGGTGGTTCGCAGATTCCTGACACCGACGGCGTAGCGGTGGCCGTCGAGGAAGTCGCTCGCCGGATGGACGAGCAGCGCTCGGTGCTGGGGATCGTTGGCGTCGATCTCGGCCCAGTAGGGCCGGCGAGCGCCGGTGGTCTCGTCGACGATGACGATCGGGGCGTCGGGGGCAAGGGACCGGCCGATGTCGGTGATGGGGGCCAAGCCGCTGGCTGTCGCGTCGAGGCTAGGGACGGCCAGGACCAGCGCCGAGCCCGGGGAGAAGCCGTCGAGGCGGTTCCAGGCGGTCGGATCGGCAGCGCCCGCGAGAGCGCTTGACGGCAGGTCCGAACCCGAGAAGTCGATGCGGCGGCCGGTCGGCGTGGAGCGGTCGGGGCGCGTGTACCAGTTGTCGGGGAACGGCAGCAGGCACGCGGTTCCGGCGATCGGGTCGCAGCCGGTGTGGGCGGGCGTTGAGGCGGGTGCGGGCGACGGAGCCGCATCCTGCGCGTCAGCCGGCGAGGTGAAGCCTCCGACGAGCGTGACCGCGAGAGCGGCGGCGAGCACCGAGCCCGCCGCCGACCTCATCAGGGAGCGCATACGCATGGCCGGCGCGGCTCAGCCGTTCGCGACCACGGCGCCGACGATCCGCGCGTACGCGGCTTCACCGGCCTGGTTCGGGTGCAGCGGCGCGGCTGCGGACAGCGGTACGTAGCCCTCGACCCAGCGGGAGCTTTCGCTCTGGCAGGAGTCGTGGCCGGCGCTGGGGGTGCGCACATCCACGTACGTCGCGCCGTCGGCCGCCACGGTGTTCGCGATGACGCCGTTCAGGTAGTCGACCTCGCTCTGCAGCCAGGTGGCGTCGGGGCTGAGGACCGGCTGGGTCGGCCAGCAACCGCCGCTCTTGATGTAGAGCCCGTATCCGGTCACCACGACGCGGGCCAGCGGGGAGCGCTGGTGGATGCCGGCCAGGACGGCGGCGAGCTTCGGGGCGAAGGCGTCGCTGCGCGCGGCGACGGAGTCGACGCCGTTGACCACGTACTTGCCCTTGCAGGGTGCTGCGAAGGGGTTCAGCTGCATGCAGTCCTGCGCGACGCCGACCAGGCCGACGTCATTGCCACCGATGGTGAGCGTGACCAGCGTGGTGTCGGAGGTGAGGGCGTCGAACTGCGGCGGGGCGGTGCCGGCGGAGACCCCGGCAATGGACAGCGGCTGCGGGTTCGTCATGTCGAAAGTGCTGGCGCCGCTGCAGGTCACGTCGCGCAGGACCGGGATGCCCAGGGTGGCGGCCATCTCGTGCGCGTAGTTGTGGGTGGAGCGGGCGCACGCGAGCTGGCCGGTCGGGTCCGGGATCAGCGGACCGGAGGCCATGGAGTCGCCGAGGGCGACGTAGACCTGCGGGGTCGCGGTGGCCTGGGCGGTCGCCGACGTCGCCAGGGTGAGGGACGCGGCGCCGATGAGGGCGCAGAGCCCTGCGACGGCCTTGACGGCGGTGCGTGACGCTTTCGCCCGCCCGTCTCCCACCATCGCCCGTTGAGGACTCGCTACGCGACACAATTTCATGGGTGTGCTCCTCCGGGGCTCTGTGGTGCGGGCTGGACCGATGGACGCTGTCGCCTGTCATCATGCAGACTCTTCGGGCACTGATTAACTGGACGGTAACCCAGACTTCGGCGGTGGATTCTGTGACGGGTCACAATTCCACGGGAGATGATCCGACCGGGAGCGCGGGTAACGCGGGAAACGCGGCGGGTAGGAGCGCCCCGCTGAGGATCGGCGGGCGTCCGGTCGCCGCGGATCTGCGGGCGCTGGCGCCGGATCTGTCGCGGCGGGTGCTGGCGCGGCTGCTCGACGAGCTGCCGGTTTACGCGAACCTGCCCGGCGAGGAGGTCGCGGGCGACATCGCGGAGATCGTGCAGCATTCCGTGCGGATGTTCGCCGACGCGATCGAGGCGCGCCGGGCCCCGGACGAGACGGAGCTGGCGGCGCAGCGTCGATCCGCGCAGCGTCGGGCGGAGGAAGGCGTGCCGCTGGACGCGATTCTGGCGGCGTACCAGCTCGGCATCGCGATGGTCTGGTCGCAGGTCTCGGCCGGGGCGAAGCCCGATGATCACGCGGACCTGCGCGAGGTTCTGGAGATGCTGCTGGAGATCCAGCGCCGGATCCTGTGCTCGGTCACGGACAGCTACCTGGCCGCACGGCGCACGATCGACAGCGAGGAGCACAGCGGTCGGCACGCTTTAATGGCGGCGTTACTTTCCGGTGCGGAGCCGGACGGGACGGTCCGCGCCGCGCCTCGCTATGTGGTGCTGACGCTCCGCCTCGAACGCCATCCGGACGAGGACGCCGCGGCTCCGGGCGTCGCGGCACGCCGGAAGATCCGGCGGGTGCGGGAGGCGCTGGACGCCTTCTCGGAGCAGCCGTGTCTGACGGCGTTTCGCTCGGATCGTGGCACGGTCCTGATGCCGCTGGACGACGCCGGCGCGGTTCTCGACCACGAGGGACTACGAGCACTGATCGACGACGCAGCCGAGACGGCGGGCGCTCCGCTGACAGCGGCCGTCGCGATCGCCGACGCCGCCGAGGTACCGGCGGCTGTCGCGCACACGGCCGAGATCGTCGATCTGGTGCGTGCGACGGGACGCCAGCCGGGGCTGTACCGACTGGCGGACGTACTGCTCGACTACCAGCTCAGCCGCCCGTCGGCAGCGCTGCCGGCGCTCGCGGCGCGGCTGGAACCGGTCGCGGAGAAGCCAGAGCTGCTGAGCACGTTGCAGACGTACCTAGACCTGGATCGCGACCGGCGCGCGGCGGCGCACGCGCTGCACGTCCACCCCAACACCGTCGACTACCGGCTGCGGCGTATCAGCGAGCTGACGGGCCTGTCGGCGCACCGGACCGAAGACGTCGGTGAGCTGCACGCGTCCTTGGTCGCGCGGCAGGCTTTGGGCGAGCGGAGGCAAACCGCTCAGTCCGGCAAGTAAGCACCCTGCCGATCCAGCTCACGCCGGACAGCACGCGCCGTGACACCCCGCTTGTCGGCGCTGAAGGCGGCGGCGACTCCAGCCGCCTGCCCGGTGGCGAAAGCCGTGCCCATCACGCGCAGCGAGGCGCCTGCGCCGCGATCTCCGTCGACGGTGCGGCCGGCTCCGAACAGGTTGGGTGTGTTCCGGCTCCACAGGATGTCCAGAGGAATGCCGTAGTAGCCCGGCTCCGGGATGTACTGCCACTCCACCGGCAGCCCCGGCCCGGGGTGCGACTCGATCGGCCACGCGCCGACGGCGACGTGGTCGGTCTTGAAGTCACGCACGGAAGCCGGCTGGAGGATGTCCTTCTCCGTCAGCTGCGCGCGGCCGGTGAGGTGGCGGGACTCGCGCGTCCCCATCTCGGGGCCGGTGCTGACGATGTAGGCGTCGCCGCAGCCGGGCAGGGACTTCACGACGCGCAGGTAGGCCTGGGCCTGGCGCCGGGCGCTGCGCTCGGCGCGGCTGGTGTCGGCCGCGCTGCGGGCGTCGTAGCTCTCGTCCGCGAGGTAGGTGATCACGTCGTTCGACACCGGCATGCGGGCTATCAGTCCGGTGTGGCCGGTGAGGTCGCAGGCCCCTGACTCCTTGGCCGCGCGGACCGCCTCGGACAGTGCCGCGCGCGTCATCGGCGCCTGAGCCGGTATGCCTCCGAAGCGCACCCCCAGCGTCCCGTTGAGCACCCAGCCGTCGTTGCCGTAGCGCACCTCGGCTCCCGCCTGGTGGGCCAGGTCGGCCTCGCCGCTGGCATCGACGAAGGCCTCGGCGGTGAACTCCTGGAAGCCGGAGTGGTCGGCCACGCGCACGGTCGTGACCCGGTCGTCGTCGCGTGTGGCGGCGCAGATGTGGGAGTGCAGAAGCACCTCCACTCCGGCCTGCTCGCACAGTTCGTCGGCCACGTGCTTGACCGCCTCGGGGTCGAAGACGACCGCGACGGCGTTGAAGTCGGTCGGTTCGCTCACGGCGTCCAGCGCGCGCAGGCCGGCCAGCATCTCCTCGGCGACGCCGAAGACCACCTGTCGCCGCTCCCGCGTGTGCAGACCGCAGTACGTCACGACGCTGCGCAGCGTGGCCGCACCGCCCAGACACGGGCCGCGCTCGATGAGCAGGGTGCGGGCGCCGGAGCGCCGGGCCCCGACGGCTGCCGCGATCCCGGCAGAGCCGCCTCCGGCCACGATGACGTCGTAGTGGTTGTTCAAGGCTCTGATCCTTCCGGCGTGCCATCGCCGATCATGGGGTGCGAATGGATTGACCGAGTACATCGGCGTTGACAGGGCACGTCCAATGCCCACTCGTCAGAGGGGCTATGCCTCGCGGGCATAGCACCGGAGAATAAGGGCCCGTGGAACTGCGTCACCTCAGGTATTTCGTCGCCGTCGCCGAAGAGGGCGCGATGGCGCGTGCCGCGGACCGGCTCCATCTGACTCAACCGTCCTTGAGCCGGCAGCTTCGGCACCTCGAACGCGAGATCGGCACGCCCTTGTTCGAGCGCACCACGCGCGGCACGACACTCACGGCCGCCGGCACGGCGCTCCATCGTCATGCGCTGCTGGTGCTCCGGCTCGCCGACGCGACGAGAGACGTCGCCCGCGCGCCGGATCACATGGCCCGCGACATCGTGAACCTGGGGATTCCGCAGGGCGTGCCGCCGGAGCAGCTCTTGCGGGCGCTGGCCGAGGTGGACAAGCGTCTGCCATACACCGCTATCAGCATCACCGAGGCCAGCAGCGTCGAGCAACTCAAGTTGATCCGGGAGGGTCAGCTGGACTTGGGGATCGTGCGCGAACCACCGTCTGGGAGCCTGCACGCGGAGTTGCTCTACGACGTGCCGATCGGCCTGGCTTTCCGCCCCGGCCACGACCTCGCCGGCAAGCCGTTCTGCCGGCTGAGCGACCTGGACGGCCTGCGGGTCCTCGCCCACGGCCGCCGGCAGGTCCCGGTCGTGCACGACCGGCTCGTCGTCGCCGCGCACGACGCGGGAGTGGTGCCTCTATGGCACTTCGCGCAGTTCTCCGAGAGCGCGCTGGTCTGTGCGCAGGCGGCGAAGGCCGAGGCTGTGGTGCTGATGGAGCACTCCGCACGCCGGCTGTTGCCGGACTGGCCGTGGCTGCCCCTGGCCGAGCCGGATCTGGCCCTGACCACCTGGCTGACCTGGCCGACCGACACGCGTGAAGCGGTCCGTGAGGTCGCGGACGTCGTCAGCGCTTCGTTGAGAAGCGAAGGAGGGTTCGATAGGGCCTAATGGGCGAATTCCCTGCTCATCAAACATCTGCTTCGCCAGAGCCGGGTATCCGGCCAGGGTGATCAAGGGAATGGTTCGGAGAGTCGGAGCCCTCGCCGTCACAGCCGCGCTCGCCCTGTTCGCCATCACTCTTTCGGCGGCACCGGCCGCCGCGTCGAGCAAGGGCAAGGTCGTCTACATCACCTTCGACGACGGGCCCAGCGTCTACACCTCGCAGGTCCTCAAGGTCCTGTCGCAGTACAGAGTGCACGCCACGTTCTTCGAAGTGGGTCAGATGGTGGCCGCGCACCCGTCGTTGACGTCCCTGGTGTACCGGCGGGGCAACAGCGTGCAGAACCACACCTGGTCCCATCCGGACCTGCGGAAGCTGACGGCGGCGCAGATCGCGTACCAGGTGAGCGCCACCGACCGGCAGATCCGCGCGCACACCGGATACCGGCCCTGCTGCCTGCGGCCCCCGTACGGTGCGGTGAACGCGACGGTGCGGGCGCGGGCGGCGGGGCTCGGGAAGAAGATCGCGCTGTGGACCGTCGACCCGCGCGACTGGTCGCGCCCCGGCGTGGCGGCGATCCAGAGCCGGGTGCTCAGCCAGGTCAGGCCGGGGTCGGTGGTGCTGTTGCACGATGGCGGCGGCGATCGGAGTCAGACGGTCGCGGCGCTCGCCGGGATTCTCAAGACACTGAAGGCTCGGGGGTACACGTTCGCTACGTGGGCGCGGTGACGGTCGACTCCCCCGGCCGCGGTGGCGTCCGGTTCCGGAGCTCGTCGACGGCGGCCGCCCCGGCCTGCCCGATCGCGGCGTTCACCGCCTGGTCGTCGGCACCGGCCTCGGTGCCCCCCGGCGTCTGGGTGAACACCGCCGCGGCGTAGGCCGAGCCGTCCGGGTACGTGATCACCCCGACGTCGTTGCGCACCACCTGAATGAAGCCGCCGGTCTTGGCCGCGACGCGCACGGGCGAGCGGAACCCGGCAGCCAGGCGGTGCTTCGTGAGCTGGGCGGCCATCAACTCGCGGACCCGCGCGCACGCCGCCGCCGGCCCGGCCGCGTCCGTCCATATCAGCCGCAGCAGCGTCACCATGTCCCGCGGGGTCGTCCGGGTCGTGAGCTCGGGCTTCAGCGCGGACGCCTGGTAGACCCGGCGGGCGATCCGGTCCTTCTCCGGCTGCGGCGCCGGGCCGGAGAACCACTCGATCATCGCGTCCCAGCCGGCGAACCCGGCCTCGACGCCGATCGAGTCGACGATCTCGCGCTCGCTGGAGACCACGACGCTGTTCTCCAAGCCCAGGCCTGTGACGTGCTCGTTCACCGCGTCCACGCCGATCAGGTCCAGCAGCGCGTCGGTCGCCACGTTGTCACTGATGGTCAGCATCGACACCACGAGGTCGCGCGCCGAGACCTCGACGTCGTCCCGGTACAACGAGAACCCGACCGGCCCCGGCGAGCGGTCGTCCGCGCGCAGCACGACCCGGCGCCGCGGATCCAGGCGGCCGGTCGCCATCCACGACTCGGCGGTCAGCGCGATCGACACCTTCACCACCGACGCCGACACGACCAGCCGGTCGGCGTCCAGCGCCACCTCCCCGGAACCGTCGAGGGCCTGCACACACAGCTGGCCCGTGCACCCCGCTTGCTGGAACACCGCCTCGATCCGCGCCGTCATGGGCCGATGATCGCACAGGCCGGACCCGGCGGGCCCGGCCGCCCGAGAGCCTCACCGGGGCGGCGGCAGAGCACTTGACCTTGTCGCAGCGACAACGTTTCTACTGAACTCATGCGAATCGGAGAGCTCGCCGCGATCGCCGGCGTGTCGACGCGCACGGTGCGCCACTACCACCGGGTCGGGCTGCTGCCCGAGCCCGCGCGGCAGGCCAACGGCTACCGCGAGTACGGCCTGCGTGATGCCGTCGAGCTGGCGCGGGTGCGCCGGCTGATCGAGCTCGGGCTGAGCCTGGACGAAGTCCGCGACGCGCTCGCCGACGACGCCGGCAAGGACCTGCACGAGATCCTCGCCGAGCTGGACGCCGACCTGGGCCGGCAGCAGGAGGCCATCGCGCGGCGCCGGGCTCGGCTGGCCGAGCTGCTGGAGCGCGCCGAGTCCGGCGGCGGCCTTCCGGCAGAAGGGCCCGTGTCGCCGGAGCTGACGGCGATCTTCGACGATATGGCACGCGTCGCCGCAGGTCGTGATGGTCTCGAGTCGGCGATGGCGGCCAGGGAGCGTGAGTTGCTCGCGTTCCTGGAGGCGAGTGCGGGCCAGGGGCATCGTGAGTGGCTGCTGGCGATGACACGCGCGCTGAGCAGTGATCCGGACGCGATGGCGCGCGCCTACGAGATCTATGCGTGGCTGGACGAGATTGCGGATGCCGAGCCCGACGATCCGCGTATCGAGGACGTGGCCAGGGCGGTCGCGGAAAGCATGCCGGACGACATCGCCGACGCGGCGGCTGAGGGCGGCGAGGTCGAGGATGGCGGGGGCTTCGCTGAGGCCTTCTTCGCCGACTTTCCTCCTGCTCAGGCTGAGGTGTTGCGTCGCGCGATGGTGTTGTTGCGGGAGCGGGGACGGTCGTGAAGGTGTCGCGGCGGGCTGTCCGACTGGGGCTGGTGGGGTTGGTGGCCGCGCGGCTTGTTCTGATGCTGTGCATGGCTTTCGGCGTCGGTGTTCCGGCGCTCGCGGTGCGCGCCGTGGAGGCGGCGACGGTGGCACAGGTGGCGGCGTGCGCGGTGGTGTTCCGTGGCGATTACCGAGCGCTTGCACCGCCTGTGGTTCGTCGGCTGATCGTGCACGAGGTGAAGTTGTTCACCAGCTTTGTCCGGTGGATCTGCGGGCGTGGGCCCCAGGGCGTCGGTGAGGGCGATCTGGCTGTGCGGTACGCCGCCGGGCAGTCGTTCGTGATGTACAGCTTCCTGTTCGTGTCGGTCGTGGAGACCGTCGCGCTGGCGCTGGTCATTCCGTGGCCGGTGGTTCGCAACGTCGCTCTGGTGATCGATGTGTGGGGCGTGTACTTCGTCGTCGCGCTGCAGGTCTCGTGTGTTGTGCATCCGCATGTGGTCCGCGCTGATGGCTCGCTGTGGCTGCGGTATGGGGTGCTGATGGAGGTGTTCGTGCCTGCGGAACTGATCGCGCGCGTGCGACTGGAGCGTCGCTTCGACCGCGGCGGTCCGGCGAAGCTGCGGCCCGATGCGTCGCTCGACATGGGGATGGGCGGTCAGACGATGGTCACGGTGGAGCTGACCGACGCGGTGCGGTTCGTGCGCCCGCTGGGCAAGGAGGCCGAGGCGCACGTGCTGCGCTTCTATGCCGACAACCCGGCCGCGACGGTGGCCGCACTCAGCTCGACGGCGGGCGGGCGTGGGCTAGTGGGTTCGCAGCCTCACCGTGTCGAGGAACGCGTCGGACAGGCGCGCGGGTCCCGAAGCGGGCCCGGCTGAGCCTGCCGGCTCGATCGCGGTGATCGGCGCCATGAACCACGGCTGCTCGGCGCCGCCCAGGACGTCGGCATAGACGGGGACGAAGGCGCGGTCCAGCAGGCTGATGGCGAAGTCGGTGGACAGGACGCCGCGCCGATCGACGGCCGCGGTGCCGTGCCACGGCAGGAGTCCGGAGCCGCCGAGCCCTGCGAAGCCGCATCGGCCGGGGCCGGGCGTGACGGCGGTGAGGCGGAGGTGGGCGCCGAGCATGGCGTCGTAGGCCATGTCGCGGTCGGTACGCAGGACGGCGACGTAGCGGAGCGCGGCCTCCCACGCGGCGCGCAGGACGCCGGCGCGGGCGGCGGCGAGCCCCGGGGGCACGGAGTCGTCGGTGCGGTAGAGGTCGGCGTAGACGCGGGCGGACCAGTCGCGGCGGTCGGCGCCGTCGGGCAGGGGGACGGGGACGGAATGAACGAGGGAGGTGAAGAGGGTTGCGACACCTGGTTGGGCGCCCGAGGTGGCGGGGTCGAGGAGAGCCGATCGAAGCAGCGTCCCGGCCGGATCGGTCACGATGTCGAGCTGCGCGAAGGAGTTCGTCAGGGCCCGCATATGTGCTGTCAGGCGTGCGGGCCGATCCCGCGTGTCCAACAGTTCCGCGGCGGCTTCATCGATGTCCCGCACCTCGATGAAGTCCGATGCCTCGGCCATCTGGACGTACTCGCCGATCTTCTCGGCGTACGCCCTGGTCTGCGCCACCTCGCGTGAGCGGTAGTGCTGCGCGTCGGACAGCAACGTGATCCGCATGCCCGGTGCGTAGACGCCCGAGACCGCCGCATGCAGCTCCTTCAGCCGCGCCAGGAAGCCGAACTCCGCTAAGTCCGGCAGCGTCCCGAATGCCTTGAGGCCGCTGTCCGCCTGCTTGATCGGGAACGCCGCCAGGACCGCGTGGATCGGCGCGCGGCTACCGATCGCCGGGAGCATGTCCATCAGAGCCTGCGTCGGCGGGTAGCCCTTGAGCGAGCCGTGCCGGAACTGTTTGCGTGACAGGACCCTGTGTATCAGCCGCGCGGTCCGCTCCTCGTCGCTGGACGGCGGCAGCATCGAGCCCCATCGCGTCACCCGCTCCGCGGTCTGCTCCCCCGACGTCACCGCGGCCCGGACCAGCTGCTCGGCCAGCCGCTTCGCCTGCGCCGCGGTGAGCCAGACACCGTGTGCCGTCGCCGTGGGCCGCGATGACAGGTCGCTGAGCCGAAGTCGTGCGATGGAGCGGGCTTTCGACACCGTCTTGAGCTCCCGCCGGAACGCCGGGCCGACCGCGAGTTCGTGCTCGGCGACCTCGCGCAGCCACGCCCGCACCTCCTGCCCGCCGGTGAAGCACCGTTCGGCGAGCCGGTCGACGCAGCGGGTCAGCAGCCAGTCCGGGAGGCTGACGTCGCCCTCGGCGTCCGGCAGCAGCTCGACGACGACACGTCCCGTCGGCCGGCCGTCCCGGTCCACCTCGATGCGGAAGCGCGCCGGGTCCAGGTCGACGACCACCCCGTGCTCCCCCGCGACCCGGGCCACGACGGCCATCGGGCGCATGACGTACTCGGCTGCCTGCCACAGCGAATGAGGGCCGGTCTCCCGCAGGAGCACCCCGCGCGTCCCGCCCGGGAACCCCGGATGCGGCGGCCACACCGAGCCGGTGCCACCACGAACCTCGTCGGGGATCGCGCAGTACATCCGCAGCAAGGCATCCGCGACCACCAGCTCACGCAGCCCAGCCCTCACACCGCACGCTCCAAGATCCTGATGGAGCGCGACCATATCAAAACCTGGATGGCAGCCTTCTGATTCCGCGGCGCCGGGCGCCCGGCATGGCCGAAAACCGTCAGCCCTCGTCGATCAGGCTCACCAGATGGTCCCCGGCCAGATCCAGCGCCGCCCGCGAGGCCGCGTCGTCGCCCTCGTTCAGGTACAGCAGCGTCATCCCGTCCATGACCGAGATCAGGTAGCGCCCGATGACCGGCGTCGGCGCCTTCCACGCCACGTCCAGCGACTCGATCAGCTTGGACGCCGCCGCGATGTACGCCTCGTACTGCCGCTTGGCGATCGTCGCGAGCCCCGGGTGCCGCAGCGCGTACTGCGTCAGCTCGTAGGTCACCCGGTGCTCCCCCGGATTGGCGACCACGTGCCGCCAGTACGTCTCCAGCGCCGAGCGCACCTTCTCCGCCGCGCTCCCGTCGCCGCCTAGCACTTCGACGGCCAGGTCCAGGGTGTGCGCGGTGATGGTCTCGATGACGTTCTCCAGCAGTTCCTGCTTCGAGCGGAAGCTGTAGTGGAACGCCGCCAGCGCCATGCCGGCCTCCGCCACGATCGACCGCGTGGTGGCCTTGGCCACCCCGTCGCGCACCATCACGCGAATCGCCGCCTCGACAAGCAGTTCCCGGCGTTCGTCGACGGCTATACGCGGCATCCGCTGATCATCCCCAAACTCGTGCTCAGAAAAAGACAACCCCTCCACTGGCCTCGCCCGGACCGCGCGTCGCGGTCCGGGCGAGGCCGTGTGGGGTGTCGGTGGTGCTGGTCTGTATTGATCTACAAGGCGGCATGGATCTACAAGGCGGCGGGCCTACTGGGCGTAGACCTGGAATCGGTACAGAGAGTAGCCCCAACCGGTGGCGCGCTGGACCCCCTGCATCCGCACATAGCGGGCCTGGGTGACCGGGAAGGTGTCCACTTCCTCGCCGCCCTGGCCGGCGGTCGTGGAGTAGACCGTGCGCCAGGTCTTGCCGTCGCCCGAGACCTGGATGTCGTACGCCTTTCCGTACGCGGCCTCCCAGTCGAGGATCACGCGCCCGACCTGGCGCACCGAACCGAGGTCCACCTGCAGCCACTCGTTGTCGTCCCAGTTGCTGGCCCAGCGGTTGGCGCCGTTGCCGGTCACCGCGTTCTGCGCCGGGTAGCCCCACTGCGAGCTGGACGCCGAGGCAGTGCCCTGCGTCGCCAGGTCGGCGACGGTCGCGGACCGGTGCGACGGGTACTGCACGACCTGCTGGAACGTCGGCCGGTTCTGCCAGTTGCTCTCGGCGTCGGTGATGCCGCCGAGCGGGTGCTGCTGGATGGAGTCGGCGCACCACTGGTCGCCGGCCGAGCAGACCGAGTCGGCCGGGTAGACCGAGGTCGCCGGGGTGTTGGCCGCCGTGGTCAGCGCGGTCAGCAGCGCCGAGCGGCAGGAGGCCAGATTCCCGCCGCCGCAGTAGGTCTGCGTCAGGCCGCCGGCGACCGGCTGGCCGAGCACCGAGCGCAGGTCCTTGTCGACGTAGGAGTACCAGCCGGACTGGAACGAGGAGCCCTTGTGCGACACGCCGGCCTCCGAGCCGCCGTACGGCGAGTCGTCGACCGAGAGCACGCCGGTCATCGCCGAGTACAGGCCGGCGCCCAGGCCGGGCTGGAACTCGGCCTGCACCAGCAGCGGCCACCAGGCGTCCATGATGCGGATCGCGTCGGAGTCGGCGTAGGCCTTGCTGCCGGCCGAGGTCTCCCTGCGCTTGGCGCCGTCGGCGAGCCAGGTCTTCAGCTCCGCCACGGCCTTGGCCTGCGTCGGGTCGGTCGGGGTGCCGACCACCTGCAGCAGCTCCGGCAGGATCTTCTCGCCCCGCAGGTCGGTGACGGCCGCGTCCTCCATCGCCTTGGTCAGCGAGGCCCGGGTGACCTTGGTGCCCGAGGTGATCAGGGCCTTGATGCGCTCGTCGAGCAGGTTGCTGCGGTAGATCGAGCCGTCGCCGAAGCCGGAGACGGTGTAGTTCTGGGCGATCTTGTTGTTCCAGGACTCGTAGTAGTCCTGGTCAATGGAGTTCGGGTGCGCCGAGAACGGGATGTTGGCGACCGTGTTCGTACTCGGATCCCAGTTCAGCCACTGGTGCGCGGCGTCGGCGGCGATCGGCAGGTTCGGGTCGTCGGCGGCCGGGCGCGTCGGGTTCAGGCCCGAGTTGTAGTAGGCCGTGTGCTGGGAGTCGACGTAGAACCAGTTGAACGTGTAGGTGATGTTCGACGCCGCCTGCTGGAAGCCGGCCGGGCCGGTCACCACAGCGGGGTCGTTGAACATCTGGAAGCCGATGATGGTGTCGACCTCGTGCTGGTACGTCGATCGCAGCGAGGTGTAGGCGACCGGTTTGCCGCCGACTGTCGCGCGCGCCTGCACGATGCCGAAGTTGGTCCGGAACGCGATGAGTTTGTACGAGCCGGCCGCTGTGCCGTCCGCGATCGTCGGGCTCCAGGAGTCGTCACGCTCGATCTGCTGCATCGGCGTGCAGACGCCGTTGTAGAGGTAGGCGTTCGAGTCCTTGGTGGCCGGCGACCCGTCGGTGTTGCACAACGTGACGGCGAAGGTGTCGATGATGTCCTGGCCCGCCGACGTGGCGCTCCAGGAGTAGTCGGCGCCACGGCCGAGTTCGACGTAGAAGTTCAGGCCGGCGAAGGCGGCGCCGCGGGCACTGATACCAGGGGCCTGAATCTCCTCCAGCATCAGCAGCTGCGGGGCGAAGTAGCCGGTCTGCGGGCCGAAGACGGCGACCGGGTTCCCGGTGTCCGTGTACTGGCCGGAGACGACCAGGGCGTTGGACATGCCGCGCTTCTGCGCGAACAGGTTCGCCGGCAGCACGCCGTTCGCCATCGAGTTCGCGCTCTTGGACAGAGCCGGGTTCGCCTTCAGGTTGGCGGCGGACGTCGCGGACTTGGCAGCGGCCGAGCCGGTGGCGGTCGGCGGCGTCTTGGCCGTCGAGGCCGTCGTGCCGGCCGCGGCCGAGCCGGTCGGGTCGAACACGATCTGCTGCGGCGTCACCGAGCCCGGATCGGGCATCGCCACGCCGGAGGGGTTGGCAGGGCTGCCGTTGAAGGGGAACGACTGGCCGTTGTGCAGCGTCAGGTTGGCCTCTGGGTCGTTCTCCTCGCGGAAGGCGTTCCAGATCTGGTCGCCCTGCGCGGTCCCGTACTTGGCCTCGGCGGCTTCCTTCACCAGCGCGGAGGCGACCTGGTTGCCGCCGCCGGCGCCGAACAGCGCGCCGATGACGGAGCCGATCGCGACCAGGTCGGTGGGCTGGAAGTTCTGGATGCCGTCGCCGGTGAGGATGTTGGCGTTGCCGGTGAGGTCGTACTCGCCCGGGAAGTCGTCGCCGGCCTTCACGTCGGCGATGTACTGGTTCAGGCCGGCCAGGTAGTCGGTCATGTCCTGGTAGGCCTGCGCACCGCGCGATCCGCTGTTCTTCACGCGGTCGACCTGCGCCTGCAGATCGGACTCGGTGTAGGCGCCGTTGAGGTAGAAGCTCTGCTCCAGCTGGCGGTTGCCGGCGGCGCCGCCGGCGAAGCTGCTGAGCTCGCCGCGGCCGACGTGGCGGAAGACGTCCATCATCCACAGCCGGTCCTGGCCCGCGGCGTATCCGGCCCCGTATTCGGCGCCGGAGCGGGTGGTCCCGTAGATGTGCGGGATGTCCTCGGTGTCGCGGGTGATGGTCACGTCACTGCGGCCGCCGGGGTTGGTGGTGCTGCTCACCTGGTTGGCCGGGACGCCGAAGGAGGAGGAGTTGAAGAAGGTGCCGAGCGTGCCGTTGGTCAGACCGGTGTAGCCGTCGACCAGGCCGGCGTACTTGCCGAGCTGGTCGTCCGTGTTGGCCGGCCGGTTGCCGGTGGCCTTGAACCACAGGATCTGCGCGGTCGTGGCGCTGCCGTTCTCCCCGGGCGGCAGGACGTCGTTGCACTGGCCGAGGCAGTAGTCGGCGGCGCCGGAGGCGGAGATCGTCGCCGCCCTCGCCCTGGCCGCCCCCGCGGAGGCCGCCGAAGCCGTCACCGCGGGGACCGCGAGAGCCCCGCCCACTACCAGCGCGGTCACCGCCGCGGCCATCGTTCGGGCACGGATGTGCATGCTCGGTCTCCTTCCGGGATGTGTGGCGCGGCGCACGCTACTACCGAGTAACACGTTGCGGAAGTGTTTGGCGAACAATCGACTGGGACAGTTGACCTGGTTCCGTCACCGAGCCCTGATGTCATCGAGCCCTGACAGCGGACTCTCTCAGGAGAAGTACCTGGTGAACGCTCCCGAATCGGCACCTGTGCCCTTGCTGAAGGGGTTGTCCAAGTTGTAGATCAGCAGCAGGACGAAGCCGATCAGCGCGGCCAGGCCCATCACCATGCCGATGTGCGTGAAGCGTTGTTCGATCCCGTAGATGAACGTCAGCGCCACGGTCAGCAGACCGCCCAGGACGAGCCCGATCCACAGGATCGACGGCATGCGTTTCTCGGCGTCTTCCAGGCGTCCGCGGCGGGCGTCGGCCAGGGTGCTGAGTTGGGTCGAGGCGTCCGACAGGACGGCCGCACGGGCCGGGGTCGCCACGTCGGCGTTCAGGAACGAGGTGCGCAGGTCGGTCAAGAGCTGCCAGCCGGTGTCGCCGACCTCCTTGCCGGCACGCATCGCGGGCCATTCGGTGTGCACGACGTGATCGGCGTAGGCCGTGGCCGCCGCCTGGATCTTCTGCTGGTCGGCCGGCAGCATCGAGGCGCCGAGCAGGTAGGTCTCGTGCAGGCTGCTCGCCTCGGTGGCGGTGTGGCCCTCGGCGCTGTCCCTGTCCTCCCAGACCGAGACCAGGGCCAGGGCGAGGATGAGGGCGAACATGACGCCGACCATCATGGTCACGTAGCCGGCGACGTCCTCGCGCTCCTCGTCCTCCCTCCCCGGGAACACCTTCACCCGCACCAGAAGGCCCAGTGCGCCGATGAGGCCGGCCACGGCCACGACGATCAGGCCACTGATCACATTCGACATTCGCCGCTCCCGCGGGTCTATTTCCGGCGCGCCGCGAGGACCGCGGCGGCGCCGGCAGCCGGCATCATCATGACGAGGAGGAACAGAGGGGTCTTCATCCCGGGGCGCGGGGGCGGCGCCAGGGCGGCCGCCGCCGGGACCGTCGTGTGGGTCGGGGTCGGCGCGGGCGGCGTGGGCCGCGGGGGCGGCGGCGCAGTCGGGCGGACGGTCGGGATGGGGGTCGGGGTCGGCGGGGGTGTCGGAGTCGGCGTGGGACGTGGCGGGGGCGGCGTCGACGGCGGTGGCGGAACCGGGGAGATCGAAA
>Ga0207695_10002670_pt1 | contig 26052 bp, 31 predicted proteins | sample KBSC54metaG_FD_184354 | JGI IMG/M metagenome (GOLD analysis project Ga0207695, IMG submission 184354) | Corn rhizosphere microbial communities from Kellogg Biological Station, Michigan, USA - KBS C5-4 metaG (SPAdes) (version 2) | ecosystem: Host-associated > Plants > Roots > Rhizosphere > Soil...
ATCCACCTTCGCAGGCCCACGCGCGCGCGCGCGCGTAGGTCTGCGAACTTTGTGAACTTTCGAGGCGACGAATGAGCTTCAAGACCCTCAATGATCTGCCCGGCGACCTCACCGGCAAGCGCGTTCTCGTTCGAGTCGACCTCAACGTGCCGATGCAGGAGGGGCGCGTCAGCGACGACACGCGGCTTCGCGCCGCCGTGCCTACAGTCTCCGAGCTTAGCGATCGCGGCGCGATCGTGCTGCTGCTCTCTCACTTCGGGCGGCCCAAGGGACAGAAACGCCCCGACATGTCGACCGCGCTTCTGGTTCGGCCGCTGTCCGAGTTGCTCGGGCGGCCGGTCCGTTTCGTCGAGGATTGCCAGGGGCCGGAGGCACAGCGCGCGATCGAGACGATGCAGCCGGGATCCGTCGGGATCCTCGAAAACACCCGCTTCCACGCTGGCGAGGAAAAGAACGATCCCGAGCTCACCAAGGCGATGGCTGCGCTAGGCAATTATTACGTCAACGACGCCTTCTCCGCCGCGCACCGCGCCCACTCGTCGACCGAAGGAATCGCGCACCTGCTGCCGAGCTTCGCTGGCCGGGCGATGGAGGCTGAGCTCAAGGCGCTGGAGCGGGCGCTCGGCAATCCGGAGCGGCCGGTCGCTGCAGTTGTCGGCGGCGCCAAGGTCTCGACCAAGCTCGCCGTCCTCGGCCACCTAGTCGGCAAGGTCGATCATTTGATCATCGGCGGCGGCATGGCGAACACTTTCCTGGCAGCGCGCGGAGTGGATGTCGGCAAGTCTTTGTGCGAGCACGACCTTACCGGTGAGGCCAACTCGATCATGGATCGCGCCGACGAGGCTGGATGCACGGTGCACCTGCCCTACGACGTGGTTGTGGCGAAGGAGTTTGCGCCCGACCCGCCGTCGGTACGCACCTGCAACGTCCACGAAGTGCAGGCGGACGAGATGATCCTGGACGTTGGACCCGCCGCGGTCGAAGCGTTGTCGGATGTGCTCAAGACCTGCCGGACCCTCGTCTGGAACGGGCCGCTCGGCGCCTTCGAGATCCCGCCGTTCGACACGGCAACGGTGGCCCTTGCCAGGACGGCTGCGGCGCTGACTAAGGAGGGTTCGCTGGTTTCGGTTGCGGGCGGAGGCGACACCGTCGCCGCGCTCAATCACGCTGGCGTGACGCAGGATTTCACCTTCGTATCGACCGCGGGTGGTGCGTTTCTGGAATGGATGGAAGGGCGAACGCTTCCGGGCGTGGCCGCACTTCAACAATAATAAAGAACGGGGAGACTTCACATGACTGACCGATCCGAAATGTTCGCAAAGGTTAGAGACGCAAACGGCTTTATCGCGGCGCTCGACCAGTCCGGCGGTTCCACGCCCAAGGCGCTGCAGCTGTACGGCTACAAGGGCGACGAATGGTCGAACGATGCCGAGATGTTTGACCTCGTGCACAAGATGCGCGTCCGGATCATCAGCGCGCCGCCGTTCAACGGCGACAAGATCCTCGGCGCTATCCTGTTCGAGCGAACGATGGACGGTGAAGCCCATGGAACGCCGGTTCCGCAATATCTGTGGGGTCGTGGAGTCGTTCCCTTCCTGAAGATCGACAAGGGCCTCGCCGATGAAAGCAACGGGGTCCAGCTGATGAAGGACAATCCGGGCCTCGACTCGCTCCTCCAGCGCGCAGTCGGGAAGGGCATCTTCGGAACCAAGATGCGCTCGGTCATCAACCAGGCGAACGCCGGTGGGATTGCCGATGTCGTCCGCCAGCAGTTCGAGGTGGCGAAGCAGATCATCGGTCACGGACTGGTGCCGATCGTCGAGCCGGAAGTGAACATCAAGAGCGCGGACCGCGCCGACTCCGACCGAATCCTGCTTGGCGAGCTCACCAAGGCGCTCGACGCCCTGCCCGAGAGCGAGACGGTGATGCTGAAGCTGTCGCTTCCGAAGCAGCCCGGTCTGTTCGAATCGCTGGTTCGCCACCCGCGCGTTCTCCGGGTCGTGGCCCTCTCCGGCGGCTATTCGCGCGATGAGGCTTGCGAAGAGCTTGCCAAGAACCCGGGGATGATCGCCAGCTTCTCGCGCGCGCTTGCCGAGGGCCTTCGCCAGGACATGAGCGACGACGAATTCAACGCCGCGCTCTCGCACTCGATCGATCAGATCTACGAAGCGTCGACCGAGAAAGTCGCGGCCTAAGCGGATTTGTCGCTGTTGAGGCTGGCGGCGGCTTTCATCAGCGCCGCCAGCGCTCTTTCGTCGATGCGGTCGTTCTCGAAGAAATCGATCGCCCGGCGCGTGTTGCCGTCGAGGCTGGAGTTGAACAGGTTCGCCGGATCATCGAGCGATGCTCCTCGGGCGAAGGTCAGCTTGATTTTATCCTTGTAGGTCTCGCCGGTGCAGATGATGCCATCGTGCGACCAGGTCGGGACGCCGAGCGGGTTGGAGGCCTTGCGCCACTTCACCTCCTCGACCACCTCAGGCACCGCTTGCCTGATCAGCTCGCGAATGCGGCTGAGCTTCGCCCCTCGCCAGTCCGGCAGGCTTGCGATTTTCTCGTCCACTGCTTGCGAATCGCTCATGCTGACATCCCTGCTCGCCCGAAAATATTCGGCGCACATGTCAGCGCGCCTGCACCAGTTTCCAGCCATTGCCGGACGGATCGCGGAAGCTGGCGTCGACGCTTCCATAGCGCTCGATCGGCTCCTGCGTGAACTCCACTCCCGCGGCGCGGAACTGCTCGTACGCCGCGCGGCAATCGTCGGTGACGAAGACCAGCGGCGGCATCGCGCCCTTGGCGACGATCTCGCGCAGAGTTTCAGCCGTCGCGTCATCGACAGTCGGCGGCTGCGGCACGTAGAGCCCGAGCTGGAACGACGGCTGGTCCGGATGCTGGACGGTCAGCCAGCGATAATCGCCGTTGCGGACGTCCGTATGCACCGTGAAGCCGAGCTTTTGATAGAAGGCCAGCGCCTCATCCTGATCGTGAACGTAGATTCCGGCTACTCCGACACCCTGGGTCATGGGATCTCCTTTCGTTGAGATCCGCCGCGATTACCGGTCGAGCCGCGGCGCCGCTTCTCCGAAACTGCGATCTTGAGATCGGGACGTTGCGCGGACTGCACGAAGCAGTGCGGCACTTCGGCCAGCGCATGCGGAGCCGCTTTTTCGCGGCGGCGAAGCTCGCTCGGGCTCTCGCCGGTGATGTCGCGGAAGATGCGGCCGAAGGTGCCGAGGCTGTTCCATCCCGTCTCGAAGGCGATAGCGGTGATCGGCAGGTCGGTGTCGCGCAGAAGCGCTGCGGCGCGTTCGATCCGCCGCGTCAGCAGGTACCGGTGCGGCGGAACTCCGAATGCGTCCTTGAACGAGCGGGCGAAGTGCGCCTCGGACACGCCGCTGACTTCAGCCAGCCGCGAGACCGGCCATTCCTCGTTCGAGGCGGCGTCCATCCGGTCCCTGGCGCGGAGGAGACGACGCAGCAGACGAGGATCCTGAGGCATGGCGCCTGGATACGGCTTCGCCGCGGAATTGCGTAGCCTCTGGCCTCGAGGAACATTTGCGCTAGTGAGCGGCGATCATGGATGACGACGTGACCCAGCAATTTGCGCAGGATTTCGCGCTCTGCGATCGCGGCCGGTGCAGCCTCTATTTGATCAGCCCGCAGGAGGTCGGAGGCAGCTTCCCGGACCGCCTCAAGGCGGCGCTCGAGCCCGGCTTGGCCAGGGCTTTCCAACTTCGGGTGAAGGATGTGCCCGAGCACGACCTAGCCCGGCTGGCCGAACCGCTGCAGCGGATTTGCGCGGATGCGGATGTGGCCTTCATCGTCAACGACAGCGTTGCGCTGGCGAAACGGATCGGTGCGGACGGCGTGCATCTCGGCCAGAGCGACGGCGATATCCGGGAGGCTCGGGCGCTCCTCGGGCCATCCGCGCAGATCGGCAAGACCTGCCACGACAGCCGCCATTTCGCGATGGAGGCTGGCGAGGCCGGGGCGGATTATGTCGCGTTCGGCGCCTTCTACCCGACCACCACCAAGCCATCGAATTACCGTCCTGACCCCTCGATCCTCACCTGGTGGTCGACGTTATTCGAGATTCCCAGCGTCGCCATCGGCGGTATTACGCCTCAAAATGCGAAGCCACTCGTCGCTGCCGGCGCCGACTTCCTCGCCATCTGTCAGTCGGTGTGGGGCAAGGACGATCCCGTCGCCGCCGTCAAAGCCTTCGAGGACGTGCTCACCGTAGCATCTGCCTGACCATCGACCGCAGGGTCTGGGCGTCGTCGATGGCGTGGCCGAACATGTCGTTATTGAAATAGCACCAGACCGATCGGCCTGAGCGCGCCTGCTGGACGATCCAGTCGCTCCAATTGAGCAGCCCCTCGTCGGAATAGCGGCCCCAATATTTTCCTTCGCCGCCGTGAAAGCGAAGATAGGACACCGGACCCACCGCAATCCGCTCCGTAGACGAACCGCGCATGTCGTGAAGGCAAAGCGACGCGCCGTAGCGGTCCAGAAGCGCGTAAGTCTCCGGCACGTACCAGCTCTTGTTGCGGAACTCGAAGACGTTCGTGACATCCTTCGGCAAAATCTCGAGGAAGCTCTCCAGCCGTTCGAGATTGAGCCCGAAGCTCGGGGGCAGCTGGTAGAGGATCGGGCCGAGCCGGTCCTCCAGGTGCCGGGCGGCGCTCATCATCCGCTCGAGCGGCTCCTCGCAATCGAGAAGCTTCTTCGCCTGTGTGATGAAGCGGTTGGCCTTGACCGCATAGCAGAAGCCGTTGGGCGCCTGATCCCGCCATTTCTCGAACGTGCTTGGCTTCGGCAGATGATAAAAGCTGCTGTTGATTTCGACCGTGTCGAAATGCTCTGCGTAGAATGCGAACCAGCGGCTCTGTGCCAACCCCTTCGGGTAGAAGATGTCGCGCCAATGTTTGTACTGCCAGCCGGAGCAGCCGATGCGCACCTGAGGCGAGGCGGAAACCAACTGCTGTTCCATCGTTCCAGCAGGAGAACAACCGCGGCCCAAGGAGAGTTGCGTTGGCGCGAGACTACAACCGGCTACTGACGATCGTCTCGACCGCTGTCATCACGGCCATCCTGACCAGCGCCTTCTGGGTGTTCGCCTTCAACATCGTCCATGCCCCGCGCGGTTTGCAGCCGGCCGGCAAGGTCGAGACGGTGAAGCCGCCAGCAGCGCCGCCGGTCGCGATCGCGCAGGGACTGGAGGTCGGGCCGGCGGGGCTCGCGATTCCCATACCAGGCGTGAAGCCGGACCAGCTCACCGATACATTCACGCAGGCCCGGGCCAACGGCCGTGTTCACGACGCCATCGACATCATGGCTGCGGAAGGAACCCCGGTTCTCGCTGCTGCGGACGGGACAATCGAACAGCTCTATTTCAGCAAGGGTGGCGGCGGGATCACCATCTACGAGCGGTCGGTCGACGGAAACTGGATGTACTATTATGCTCATCTGCAAGGCTATGCACCCGGGCTTCACGAGGGGCAGCAGGTCAAGCAGGGCCAGCTGATTGCTCGGGTGGACCACACGGGCGATGCGGTCGCCTCGGCTCCCCACCTCCATTTCGCAATCAACCGAATGCAGCCCGGGCAACGCTGGTGGCAGGGCGAACCGATCAACCCTTATCCGCTGCTTGCGGGGAAAAAGGCCAACGGCTAAGGCGCGCGCCGGCTCTTTCCACCAGTTTAATCAGGCAGGCGATCCATGAAGATCAGCGGCGTGGACATCCGTCCGGGCAATATCATCGAATATGAAGGCGGCATCTGGCGCGCCACCAAGACCCAGCACACGCAGCCCGGCAAGGGCGGCGCCTACATGCAGGTCGAAATGAAGAACCTGCTCGATGGACGAAAGACCAACGTGCGCTTCCGCAGCGCCGAGACAGTCGAGCGCGTTCGGCTGGACACCAAGGATTTCCAGTATCTGTACCACGATGGCGACATGCTCGTGTTCATGGACAAGGATACGTACGAGCAGATCTCGATCCCCGAGGATGTGATCGGCGAGCCGGCGGCCTTCCTCCAGGACGGCATGGACGTGGTGATGGAGCTCTACAACGAGCGGCCGATCTCGGTTCAGCTTCCCGACCAAATCGAAGCGATGATCGTCGAGGCCGACGCGGTGGTGAAAGGACAGACCGCCTCCTCCAGCTACAAGCCAGCGCTGCTCGACAATGGCGTGCGGGTGATGGTGCCGCCGCACATCAGCAGCGGAACCCGGATCGTCGTCGACCCGTATACGCAGGAGTATGTCAGGCGGGCCGACTAAGTAGATGGTTTCCCATTCCGGCCTGATCACCGTCATGCAGCGCGCCGTGCGAAAGGCGGCGCCCCGGCTTCGGCGCGACTTTGGGGAGGTCGAGCAGCTGCAGGTGAGCCGCAAGGGACCAGCGGATTTCGTTTCCATGGCCGACAAGCGCGCCGAGGCAACGATCGTCGAGGAGCTCCGCAACGCGCGGCCGGACTGGGGCCTGCTGCTCGAAGAAGGCGGCGAGGTGGAAGGCAATCCCGACAAGCCGCGCTGGATTGTCGATCCGCTCGACGGCACCACCAACTTCCTTCACGGAATCCCGCATTTCTCCATCTCGATCGCGGTCGAAGAAAAGAAACCCGGCGGCGGCACCGAGATCACCCACGGAATGGTCTATCAGCCGGTGACGGATGAGGAATTCTGGGCCGAGAAGGGCCGGGGCGCATGGCTCCAGGACCGGCGGCTTCGGGTGTCGGCTCGGCGCGATCTTGCCGACAGCGTCATCGGCACCGGGATTCCCTTCCTCGGGCGCGGCAACATCGGCCAGTGGGCGAAGGTCTACCAGGCGGTCGGGCCCGAGGTCGCGGGCATTCGGCGCTTCGGCTCGGCGGCGCTCGATCTCGCCTGGGTCGCGGCCGGGCGAATGGACGGCTTCTGGGAAGACGATCTCGACCTTTGGGATACCGCCGCGGGCGTTCTCCTGGTCCGCGAAGCCGGCGGTTTCGTCACGGATTATCGAGGCTCGGACCGTTCGTTCGAGCGTGGCGAATATGTCGCCGCATCCGGATCGATCCATAGCAAGCTGCAGAAGTTGATTGCCGGCGCGATAAGATAACCGTCATTGCGAGCCCGCCTAAGAGGGCGCGGCAATCCAGCAACTGCGGATTGCTTCGTCGCTTTGCTCCTCGCAATGACGCACCGGAACCTTGCCTCACCCGGAAGTGGGTCCTAAAGCGCCGCCAAGTTTTTTCTCGCCCCTGGAGTTTCCCCTTGGCCGCCGTTGCTGCCGGATACCTGCCGATCCTGCTCTTCCTTCTGGTCGCTCTCGGCCTGTCGTCGGCCTTCGCGATCCTGCCGATGCTGGTTGCCCGGATCACCGGCGATTGGGATCCGTATCCGAACAAGCTCGCCGAATATGAATGCGGCTTTCCGGCCTTCGAAGACAGCCGTTCGCAGTTCGATGTCCGCTTCTATCTGATCGCGATCCTGTTCATCGTCTTCGATCTTGAGGCGGCGTTCCTTTTCCCGTGGGCGGTCAGCCTCAGCTTCACCAAGTGGACCGGGTGGGCGGCGATGATCGTGTTCCTTGCGGAACTTGCCCTCGGCCTCGCTTACGCCTGGAAGAAGGGAGCGCTCGAATGGGAGTGATGCTCTCTCCCGGCGAGGACCAGCAGCCGACCGAAGAGGAGCTGGCGCGCGCCGCGGGGTTGCTTCCCGGAACGACCGACCGCGAGCTGTTCGAAGCGATGCGGGGCGAACTGGATTCCAAAGGCTTCATCACTGCCGCCAGCGAGGATCTGTTCACCTGGGCGCGAACTGGCTCCTTGTGGTGGATGACGTTCGGTCTCGCCTGCTGCGCGGTCGAGATGATCCACGTCAACATGCCGCGCTACGATCTCGAGCGGTTCGGTGCGGCCCCGCGCGCTTCGCCGCGCCAGTCGGACGTAATGATCGTCGCCGGGACTTTGTGCAACAAGATGGCCGCCGCTCTGCGCCGGGTTTACGACCAGATGCCGGAGCCGCGGTACGTGATCTCGATGGGCAGCTGCGCCAACGGCGGCGGCTATTACCACTACAGCTATTCGGTGGTTCGCGGCTGCGACCGCATCGTACCGGTCGACATTTACGTTCCGGGTTGCCCGCCGACCGCAGAGGCGTTGCTCTATGGGATCCTTCAGCTGCAGCGGAAGATCCGCCGCGAAGGGACGATTGAACGGTGATGCTGGCGTTTAGTTTTTCCGTTCGTGCTGAGGAGGGACTGAGTTCGTCGAAGTCCTATCTCGAAGCACGTGCGAGCACCCTTCGAGACGCCGGTTCGACGGGCTCACCGGCTCCTCAGGGCGAACGGGAGCGGATGCGGTAATGGCCGTCGGCTTCGCTCCGCATGTCCCGAAGATGGCGTCCGACGAGGGTGTGATCAAGGCCGCGCGTGCGGCGCTGGGTGACGCTCTGCTGGACGCCAAGGAAGCCGTCGGCGAAATCACGCTGACTGTCAGCGGCGACAGCATCGTCGAGGTCTGCCGCGCACTGCGGGACACGCCGGGCCTTGAATATCAGCAGCTGATGGAGATCGCGGGCGCCGATTACCCCGACCGGGCGCAGCGGTTCGATGTCAATTACCACCTGCTGTCGCTGACGAAGAACCGGCGCATTCGGGTGAAGGTGATGACCGACGAGGTCACGCCGATCCCGACCGTGACGGTGCTGTGGCCGGTGGCCGGATGGCTCGAGCGCGAAGTCTACGACATGTACGGCGTGATCTTCGCCGGCAATCCGGACCTGCGCCGAATCCTCACCGACTATGGATTCGAGGGTCACCCGTTCCGCAAGGATTTCCCGCTGACCGGCCATGTCGAGCTTCGCTATTCCGAGGCCGAGAAGCGGGTGGTCTATGAGCCGGTGAACCTGCCGCAGGATTTCCGCGCGTTCGACTTCCTGATGCCGTGGGAAGGGCCGGAATACCGGCTCCCGGGCGACGAGAAGGCGACACCGGAGCAGCCCGGAGCGCCATCGCCCGCGCCGGCTCCTTCTGGCGGGGCGACGGTCAATCCGCCCGCGAAGGTCGACGTTCCGAAAACAACCGGCAAGCCGTCCGAGACCGGCGCGGGCAAGCCGGCCGACGAGAAAGCGAAGGCGGAGGCTCGCAAGCCGAGCAAAGCCAAGGCTGCGCAGCAGGCGGACAAGGACAGCGATGTGCCTGAACCCGCGCCCAAGAGCCGCAACCGGCGCAGACCAACGGGGGCGGCATGAGCGAGACCCGCACCGTCGAGATGATGCTGGGTGGCAGCGGCGCTGCCGAGATCGCGGCAGGCGCCGAGACCGCGGAAGAGGCCGTCCAGGATTCGATCGGCAACTACACCATCAACTTCGGCCCGCAGCATCCTGCGGCGCACGGGGTGCTCCGGCTGATCATGGAGCTGGATGGCGAGATCGTCGAGCGAGTCGATCCGCACATCGGGCTGCTCCACCGCGGCACCGAGAAGCTGATCGAATACAAGACCTACCAGCAGGCGCTGCCCTACTTCGACCGGCTCGATTACTGCTCGCCGATGTGCATGGAGCACAGCTTCGTGCTCGCGATCGAAAAGCTCATGGGCCTCGAGATTCCCGAGCGCGCGCAATACATCCGCACTTTGATGGCGGAATTGACGCGCATCAAAAATCACATGCTGAACCTCGGCAGCCACATCATGGACGTCGGCGCGATGACGCCCAACCTGTGGCTGTTCGAAATCCGCGAAGATCTGATGCAATTCTATGAGCGCGTCTCCGGAGCCCGGATGCACGCCAATTACTTCCGCGTCGGCGGGGTTCGCGAGGATCTGCCGGAGAAGCTGATCGTCGAGATCGGCGAGTGGCTCGATTACCGGTTCAAGCTGTTCGAGGACGCGATCGCGCTCGTCGCCGACAACCGCATCTTCAAGCAGCGCAATGTCGACATTGGAATCGTGTCGAAGGAAGACGCGATCGCCTGGGGCTTCTCCGGCCCGATGATCCGTGCCTCGGGAATTCCATGGGACATCCGCCGCTCGCAGCCGTACGAAGTCTATGACCGGATGGAGTTCGACATCCCGGTCGGCACCAACGGCGATTGCTACGACCGTTTCATGGTGCGGGTCGAAGAGGTCCGGCAGTCGGTGCGCATAGCCAAGCAGTGCCTGCAGCAAATGCCGGCCGGGCCGATCGGCGCCGACAACAAGGTGTTCCCGCCGCGCCGGGCCGAGATGAAGACCTCGATGGAGGCCTTGATCCACCACTTCAAGCTCTACACCGAAGGCTATCACGTGCCCGCCGGCGAGGTTTATGTCGCCACCGAAAGCCCCAAGGGCGAATTTGGTGTCTATCTAGTCGCCGACGGCACCAATCGCCCCTATCGCTGCAAGATCCGCCCAACGGCTTTCTCGCATCTGCAGGCGATGGACTTCATGATGAAGGGGCACATGCTGGCGGACACAACCGCGGTCTTGTCGGCGATCGACGTGGTCTTCGGGGAGTGCGACCGGTGAGCGAGCGGCGGACGAATTATGCGCCGCTGATCGGCGGCGGAATCGTGATCGCGGCAATCGCGGTGATGCTGGGCATCGAATTCTTCGATCCCGCGAATGTCGGCTGGGACGTGTTCCTCGGGCTGTTTCTCGTCGGCGTAGCCATTGCGGCGGTGATGCTCGGACGGTTCTTCCTGACCCACTCGGCCGAAATCGGCGAGGCCCACTTCGATACCGTCCAGCCTGAGGAGAGGGGCCGATGAAGCTCTTATTATGGGCCGCCGCCATTGCCGTGGCTTCTCCTGCTGCAGCAGAATATCCCTATCCGCTCGATCCTAAACAGAACGAAGAGGCTCAGGATCTCTGGAAAGGGCTGCAGGATGGAAAGCAGCATGGACAAATTTTGATCGACCGGATGATTTGGGAAGAGATCCACGGAAGCGACGCTCCAACAATTGTTACGCTGGAGGACGCGCGCCGCTTCACCCACGGCTGCTCAGTTGTGCGCGTTGACCAGGAAGCTCCCGAGTCATTAGCCTATGAGCTTAACTGCAATGGCCAGAGGAAATACCTCTACTTCGCCGCCTCGGATGGCTCGATCATCTTAGTAGATATTGACAACAATCCTCCCGGCCCCGTGATTGCTGTGCCAAATTCATTCGGCATGAATCACTAATGGCCGCTTCAACCGACTCCATCATCGATGACGCCGAGCAGCGGGGGCGCTGGGGGGAGTTCGACTGGACTCCCGAGAACCGCAAGAAGGCGGAGTGGGCGATCGCCAAATATCCGGCGGGGCGACAGGCTTCTGCGGTGCTGCCGCTGCTGGACCTCGCCCAGCGGCAGGTCGGCGCCGAGACGAATACGCAGGGCTGGCTGCCCATCCCGGTGATGGAATTCGTCGCCCGTGAGCTCGACATGCCCTACGTCCGGGTGCTCGAGGTCGCGACCTTCTACACGATGTTCAACCTGCATCCCGTCGGCCGCTTCCATGTGCAGGTGTGCGGGACGACGCCGTGCATGCTCAGCGGCTCGGACGAGGTGTTCAAGGCCTGCTTCAAGCGGGGGCTGAAGAAAGGCCACACGACCGAGGACGGGCTGTTCACGCTGACCGAGGTCGAGTGCCTCGGCGCCTGCGCCAACGCGCCGATGGTCCAGATCAACGACGACAATTACGAGGACCTGACCGAGGAAAGCATGGCCGCGATCCTCGATGCTCTGGCCAAGGGCGAGACTCCGAAGCCGGGACCGCAGATCGAGCGGCAGACCAGCTGTCCCGAAGGCGGCCCGACCACGCTCAAGAAAATGGCCGAGCGCAATTACGACTATCGCCCGCAATGGACCGAGACGGCGGGGGAGGGCGCATGAACATCGTCTTTGCAATCGTCGCCGTGATCGTCGCGATTCTGGTTTTCGGGCTGCTCCTCAAGCTGCTCAAACTGGCGATCATTGTGGCACTGGCGATCGGCATCTTCATGTTCGCGCAGAACAAGTTCGGCGGAAAGCGGGTGCGCTGATGGGCTACACCGGACCGCTGGCGGATAAGGACCGCATCTTCACGAACGTCTATGGCTTCCAGTCGCCGTACCTGAAGGCGGCGAAGCAGCGCGGCGATTGGGACGAGACCGCCAAGCTGATGCAGATCGGGCAGGACCCGATCATCGATCAGGTGAAGGCATCCGGCCTTCGCGGCCGCGGCGGCGCCGGGTTCCCGACCGGCATGAAGTGGAGCTTCATGCCCAAGGAGCCCAAGCCCGGGAAACCCAACTTCCTCGTCATCAACGCCGACGAATCGGAGCCCGGAAGCTGCAAGGACCGGGAGATCATCCGCCACGATCCGCACAAGCTGCTCGAAGGCGCGCTGATCGCCGGCTTCGCGATGCGGGCTCGCGCCGGCTACATCTACATCCGCGGCGAGTTCATCCGCGAGGCCGAGGTGCTCGAGAAGGCGGTCGCCGAGGCCTATGACGCCGGGCTGCTCGGCAAGAATGCGGCCGGATCAGGGTACGATTTCGACCTGTTCGTCCACCGCGGCGCCGGCGCCTACATCTGCGGCGAAGAAACCGCGATGCTCAACAGCCTGGAAGGCAAAAAGGGTTTCCCACGGCTGAAGCCGCCGTTCCCGGCGGGTGCGGGCCTCTACGGCTGCCCGACCACGGTCAACAATGTCGAATCGATCGCAGTGGTGCCGACCATCCTCCGCCGAGGCGCCGCCTGGTTCGCAGGAATCGGTCGCGAGAAGAACGAAGGTACCAAGCTGTTCCAGCTTTCGGGCCATATCAACACGCCGTGCGTGGTCGAGGAATCGATGGGCATTTCCTTCCGCGAGCTGATCTCGCTGCACGGCGGCGGCGTTCGCGGGGGCAAGAACCGCGACGACTTCAGCAATCTGCTGGCGGTGATCCCGGGCGGATCGTCGGTTCCGCTGGTGCCGGCCGAGCAAATCCTCGACGCGCCGATGGATTTCGATGGGCTGAAGGCATTGGGCTCCGGCCTCGGCACCGCGGCAGTCATCGTGATGGACAAATCCACCGACATCGTCCGCGCGATCAGCCGCATCAGCTATTTCTACAAGCACGAGAGCTGCGGCCAGTGCACGCCGTGCCGCGAAGGCACCGGCTGGATGTGGCGGGTGATGGAGCGGCTCCGCACGGGCGACGCACAGGTCGAAGAAATCGACAAGCTGCTCGACGTCACGAAGCAGGTCGAGGGTCACACAATCTGCGCTCTCGGCGACGCCGCCGCCTGGCCGATCCAGGGGCTGATTCGCCACTTCCGCCCCGAGATCGAGCGCCGCATCGCCGAGCACCGCAGCCGCGAGATGCTGGAGGCGGCGGAGTGACCGTGCGAGCCGCCCAGAGCAAGCGAAGCGGAGCGCAGCGAGCGCTGCTTGGTCGGCAGATTGCGAGCCGCGGCCAACCTGCCGCAAAGCGGACAGGATCGACGGCGCGATTTACTCGCGCCGGCGGCACCATCGGCCCACGCCCCCTCACCCGGCGCTTCGCGCCACCCTCTCCCGCGAGGGGAGAGGGGCTATGAAGCTGCTGATCATCATCGTCATCGTGATCATCCTCGCCATTGTCGTGGTCGCGACGAGCCGGTCGGGCCCGCGCGTGACGACGATCACCAGGCGTAAGGTGCAGGACGAAGACAGGGAGGATCGCGATGCGTAGATTCCCTTCGATTTTAGTTGCTGTCGTCGCGGCTGTTGCCGCTTCACGCTCGCCCGCAGCGGCGAGAAGCATCGGGGACGTCCGCACGATCGCGCAGCTCGGCAGCTGCATGTACGTTTCGCACAAGGCTACGGCGCTCGAGCTTCTGAATGCCAGCACTGCCGGCGAATCCGATAGAGCGCTGGTTCGGCTTCGGGACGAGCAAAGCTGTTTCGACCGGCTTCCGACCGATTCGCACCTGGATACGGATGTTGCGGCTTTCTCGAAGGGGCTGATGCGCGGGCTGGTCGCGGAGGCGGCGCTTCGGGATTCGCGGGCAGCCGCCAACCTTCAGCCGCTGCCGTTTCAGCAGAAGCGCTATCTCCGCCCGTGGTTTGCCGCCACTGGGCGCGATCCGGCCGTGGATGAGATGAGCGCCTGTATCGCCGATACCGATCCTTCGGGAATCGTCGCGCTGATCGCGACGGCTTCGGGCAGCAGCGAGGAAAGCTGGGCGTTGGGCAATATCAGCCCGTGGCTCGGCAAATGTCTTGCGGCCGGCGCCCAGCTGCACTCGGACCGGGCAGCGCTCCGGGCAGCGCTCGCCGATGCCCTTTATCAGCGGGTGCGTGATCCCCAGCTTTCGCTCGCGCCTCCTCCGCCGCCGGAGAAGCGCTCATGAGTCGCGGGATCGTTGTTCTGGCTATTCTCGCGCTGGCGGGGCTCGCCGCTGTCGCGCTGATGCTCAAGCTGTTTTGGCCAAAGCCGGCCAATGAGCCCGGCGCTTCGGACAATTGGTCGCAGCACAACGAGCTGCGTTCGCCGTCGCTCGAGAATTCCGCGGAGTCGCGCGATAATTCGATCGACACCGCCGTCCTGTCGCAGATCGTGGGGGACTGATGCCCAAAGTTACCGTAGACGGCGCGGAGATCGAAGTCCCTGCGGGCGCGACCGTGCTCCAGGCGGTCGAGCTTGCGGGCAAGGAGATCCCGCGCTTCTGCTATCACGAGCGCCTCTCGATCGCCGGCAATTGCCGGATGTGCCTGGTCGAAGTGGCGCCGGGGCCGCCCAAGCCGCAGGCGAGCTGCGCTCTTCCCGCCGCCGATGGGCAGACGATCCGCACCGACACGCCGATGGTGAAGAAGGCGCGCGAAGGGGTGATGGAGTTCCTGCTCATCAACCACCCGCTCGATTGCCCGATCTGCGACCAGGGCGGCGAGTGCGACCTCCAGGACCAGGCGGTCGCCTATGGCCGGAGTTTCTCCCGGTACGAGGAGAACAAGCGCGCGGTCGACGACAAATATTTCGGGCCGATCATCAAGACCTCGATGAACCGGTGCATCCAGTGCACGCGCTGTGTCCGCTTCGCCGAGGAAGTGGCGGGCACGCCCGAAGTCGGGATGCTCTATCGCGGCGAGGACGCGCAGATCACGACCTATCTCGAGCAGACGGTCAGCAGCGAGCTTGCCGGCAATCTCGCCGACGTGTGCCCGGTGGGCGCGCTTCTGCAGAAGCCGCAACTGTTCGAATATCGTGCCTGGGAACTGAAGCGCGTTCCGGCGATCGACGTGATGGACGCGGTCGGATCGAACATCCGTCTTGACGTTCGCCAGCGGCAGGTGATGCGGATCCTCCCGCGCGTGAACGACGACGTCAATGAGGAGTGGATCAGCGACAAGACGCGCCACCATGCCGACGCGCTGGTCCGCAACCGGCTCGACCGGCCGTGGGTGCGCGAGAATGGAAAGCTGTGCGAGGCGAGCTGGGCCGAAGCGCTTCGGATTTTCGCGGACAGGCTGAAGGCCGCGGGAAGCAAGGTGGCGGCGATCGCCGGCGACCTGCTCGACGCGGAGACGATGTACGCGGCGAAGGCGCTTCTGAAGCAGCAGGGTTCTAAGCTTTTGGAAGGGCGGCAGACCGGCCTCGATTACGACGTATCGAGCCTCGGGGCGGTCGCGTTCAACTCGACGATTGCCGGGATCGAGGATGCCGACGCGGTTCTTCTGATCGGTAGCAACATCCGCTGGGAAGCGCCGCTGGTCGCCACACGCCTTCGCAAGGTGGCGAAGAAGGGCGGCAAGATCTTCGCGATCGGCCCTGAAGCCGACCTGGCCATGCCGGTCGAGTGGCTTGGCGACGATTTGAAGCTGCTCGGCAAGCTTCCCAAGGCGGTGAAGGACGCGTTCGCCACAGCGCACAAGCCGGCGGTGATCGTCGGGCCGGGGGCGCTAGCTGCAGGAGCATTGGGCCCGGCGCTGGCGCTGGTCGAGCCGCTCGGGCTGATCAAGGATGATTGGAACGGCTTCAACGTCGTCCACACAGCCGCCTCGCGCATGGCGGGCCTGATCCTCGGCTATGCTCAGAAGGGCAGCATCGCCGACATCGAGGCCGCGAAGCCGCAGGTTGTGCTCCTGCTCGGAGCGGACGAGGTGGCGCCGGACCGCTTCGCCGGCGCGTTCAAGATCTACATCGGCCATCATGGCGACAATGGCGCCAGGCAGGCCGACCTGGTGCTTCCGGGCGCCGCCTACAGCGAAAAGCACGGCACCTATGTCAACATGGAAGGCCGGGTGCAGCGCGGCGAGAAGGGGGCTTTCCCGCCCGGCGATGCGCGCGAGGATTGGACGATCTTCCGCGCGGTGTCGGACCTCATCGGGTCGCCGCTGCCGTTCGACACGTTCGACCAGCTTCGCGCTCAGATGGTGAAGGATCATCCGGAGCTCGGGCGCGATGGCGTGCTCGACCTCAAGTGGTCACCGTCGAAGCTCGACTCCAAGGCGTCAGGCGCGGTGAGCTACTCGATCCAGGACTTCTACCTCACCAACGCGATCTGCCGCTCGAGCCCGACCATGCGACTGTGCTCCGAAGAGATCGTCCACGGCCGCACCGAAGCGCTGGAGGCGGCGGAGTGAGGTATGGTGGATTGGATTCCGGATATCATCATAGCCCTGTTGCCGGAGAGGGTGCAGTGGGGTTGCACTATCTTGAGTGCGGTCCTCCTAGCCGCGTTCTTTCTATTTCTTTGGTTACGCTGAGGGAGACGAAGTGACCGCCTTCTTCACCGCGCATGGGATGGAATTTGGCTGGGCGTGGTTCCTGGCTACGATCATCGGCATCCTCGTCATCGCGCTTCCGCTGATGCTGGCGGTGGCAATGATCATCTATGCCGAGCGCAAGCTCTGGGCGGCGTTCGCGCTTCGCCGCGGGCCGAACGTCGTCGGGCCGTGGGGCCTGCTGCAGAGCTTCGCCGACGGTCTCAAGGTCTTCCTCAAGGAAACGGTCATTCCGTCCGCGTCCAACCGCGGCCTGTTCCTGATTGCGCCGATCATCACCTTCACCGTGACGTTGATCGTCTGGGCGGTGATCCCGTTTCAGGCGGGGGTCGTGCTCGCCGATATCAACGTCGGGCTGCTCTACGTGCTCGCTGCCTCGTCGCTCGGAGTCTACGGGATCATCGTCGCCGGCTGGGCATCCAACTCCAAATATCCCTTCTTCTCGGCGTTGCGCGCCGCCGCGCAGATGGTGAGCTACGAAGTCTCGATCGGCTTCGTCCTGATCACGGTCGTGCTGTGGGCGAACACGTTCAACCTCTCCGGGATCGTGATGGCGCAGAAGGGGTTCGGCCTCGGCATCGTCAATGCCTTCGGGTTCAACGTGCTGATGTTCCCGATGTGGGTGGTGTTCCTGATCAGCTCGATGGCCGAGACGTTCCGAACGCCGTTCGACCTCGCGGAAGCGGAGAGCGAGCTCGTCGCCGGGTTCCAGACCGAATATAGCTCGATGAGCTTCGCGCTCTTCTGGCTCGGCGAATATGGCAACGTCATCCTGATGACCGCGCTTAATGCTATCCTGTTCTGGGGCGGGTGGCTGCCGCCGGTCGACTGGGCACCGCTCTATTACGTGCCGGGCATTATTTGGCTGCTGCTGAAGATGTGTTTCTTCTTCTTCATCTTCGCCTGGGTGAAGGCGACGGTCCCGCGCTATCGCTATGACCAGCTGATGCGGCTTGGCTGGAAAATCTTCCTGCCGCTCAGCCTCGTCTTCGTTGTCCTTGTCTCCGGGTGGCTGATGCTGACCCGTTATGGAGCCGGCGCATGATTGTCCGCTGGATCAAAGCCTTCGCGCTGTGGGATTTTGTCCAGGCCCACTGGCTGACGCTGAAGTATTTCTTCAAGCCCAAGGCGACGATCAATTATCCCTACGAGAAGACTCCGCAAAGCCCGCGTTTTCGCGGCGAGCATGCGCTTCGCCGCTACCCGAACGGCGAGGAGCGCTGCATCGCCTGCAAGCTCTGCGAAGCGATCTGCCCGGCGCTTGCGATCACCATCGAGGCCGAGCCGCGGGAAGACGGCAGCCGCCGGACCACTCGCTACGACATCGACATGGTCAAATGCATCTATTGCGGGCTCTGCCAGGAAGCGTGCCCGGTCGACGCGATCGTCGAGGGGCCGAACCTCGAATTCGCGACCGAAACGCGGGAGGAATTGCTCTACGACAAGGCGAAGCTGCTCGCCAACGGCGACAAATGGGAGCAGGCGATCGCCGCCAACCTTGCCGCCGATGCGCCGTATAGATAATGGGCGCGGCATTCACGCAAATTCCCGTTCGCCCTGAGCAGGGACTGAGCAAGCGAAGCGAGCCGAAGGCCCGTGTCGAAGGGCGGTCCTTCGAGACGCCGGTTCGACAAGCTCACCGGCTCCTCAGGACGAACGGGTAAGTAACAGGGATCGACAGACCGAGTGATCGCACTCCTCGCCTTTTACCTGTTTTCGTTCGTCATGATCGGCTCTGCCGTTTTCGTGATCTTTGCGCGCAACCCGGTGCATAGCGTGCTGTGGCTGATCCTCGCTTTCTTCAACGCGGCGGGGCTGATGCTGATCGCGGGAGCCGAGTTCATCGCTCTGCTTCTGGTGATCGTCTATGTCGGCGCGGTCGCGGTGCTGTTCCTGTTTGTCGTGATGATGCTCAACATCGATTTCGCGAGCTTGAGATCGGGCTTCACGCGCAACCTGCCGTTCGGGATCATCCTCGCGGTGGCGCTCTTCGCCGAAATGTTCATCGCGCTGATGGCCTGGAAGGCGGGGCCAGGGATCAGCGGCGCGGCGCCGCCGCCGACTGCGCAGCCGAACATCGTCATGCTCGGCGAGCTTCTCTACAGCCGCTACCTGTTCCCATTCGAAATCGCCGGCCTGATCCTGCTGGTGGCGATGATCGGGGCGATCGTTCTCACCCACCGAAGCCGCGGTGATGTCCGCACGCCCAAAGTGTCGCGCCAGCTCCGCGCCGATCCGGAGAAGGCGATCAAGCTCAGCAATCCAGGAGTCGGAGAAGGAATGAAGCTGTGATCGGCCTGGGCAATTACCTGACCGTAGCCGCCATCCTGTTCGTGCTCGGCGTGCTCGGGATCTTCCTCAATCGCCGCAATGTCATCCTGATGCTGATGGCGATCGAGCTGATCCTGCTCGCGGTCAACATCAACCTGGTCGCGTTCAGCGCTTTCCTCGGCGACCTGGCCGGGCAGGTAATGGCGATGTTCGTCCTCACCGTCGCCGCCGCCGAGGCCGCGATCGGTCTCGCGATCCTGGTGATCTTCTTCCGTCGCCGCGGCTCGATCGCGGTGGATCAGGCCGACAGGATGCGCGGCTGATGGACATGACGGTTTCGCTCGAACTGATCGTCTTCCTGCCGATCATCGCCGCAATCGTCGCCGGGCTGTTCGGCCGCTGGATCGGCAAAACGGCCGCGAAGGTGGTAACGACCGGCGCGCTGTTTACCGGTGCAGCACTCAGCTGGCCAATCTTCTTCTCTTACATTGCCGGCCACGCTCAGCCGCAGGTCGTGACGGTGCTGGAGTGGATCCGCTCCGGCGGGCTCCAGGTCGACTGGTCACTCCGCGTCGACAGCCTGACGGCGGTGATGCTGGTGGTGGTGACCAGCGTGTCGAGCCTCGTCCACCTCTACAGCTGGGGCTATATGGAGGAGGACCCGAGCCAGCCCCGCTTCTTCGCCTACCTTTCGCTGTTCAGCTTCGCGATGCTGATGCTGGTGACGGCGAACAGCCTGGTGCAGATGTTCTTCGGCTGGGAAGGCGTCGGCCTCGCTTCCTACCTGCTGATCGGTTTCTGGTATTACAAGCCGAGCGCCAATGCGGCGGCATTGAAGGCGTTCGTCGTTAACCGCGTCGGGGATTTCGGCTTCTCGCTCGGCATCTTCGGCACCTTCCTGGTGTTCGGAACGGTGTCGATCCCGGCGATCCTCGCGGCGGCGCCGCACATGGCAGGTTCGACCATCGGTTTCGCCGGAATGCGGGTCGACACGATGACCCTGCTCTGCCTGCTTCTGTTCGTGGGAGCGATGGGGAAATCGGCGCAGATCGGCCTCCACACCTGGTTGCCTGATGCGATGGAAGGCCCAACGCCGGTCAGCGCGCTGATCCACGCGGCGACAATGGTCACCGCCGGCGTCTTCATGGTCTGCCGCCTTTCGCCGATGTTCGAAACGAGCGCGACGGCGATGGACGTGGTGACCTATGTCGGCGCCGCGACCTGCTTCTTCGCGGCGACGATCGGCTGCACGCAGAACGACATCAAGCGGGTGATCGCTTATTCGACCTGCTCGCAGCTCGGTTACATGTTCTTTGCAGCCGGAGTCGGCGCGTACGGCGCGGCGATGTTCCACCTCTTCACCCATGCTTTCTTCAAGGCGCTGCTGTTCCTCGGCGCGGGCAGCGTGATCCACGCGATGCACCACGAGCAGGACATGCGCTTCTATGGAGCGCTCCGGAAGAAGATCCCCTTCACCTTCTGGGTGATGATTGCGGGCACGGTGGCAATCACCGGTGTCGGCTTCGGGCCGGTCGGTTTCGCCGGTTTCTGGTCGAAGGACGCCATCCTCGAAAGCGCCTACGCGAGCGGGTCGGTGCCCGGCGTGATCGCCTTCTGGCTCGGAACCGTCGCGGCGCTGCTGACCAGCTTCTATTCGTGGCGGCTGATCTTCCTGACCTTCTACGGCGAGGCTCGCTGGGCGTCCTCGGAGCATATCCAGCATGCGGTGCATCACGAGCATGAGCCGGAAGGTTCGGAAGGCGCAGGGCACCTCGACCACGCGCCCGCGCATGCACCCCTGACCGGGACCGCGGGCTATCATCCGCATGAGAGCCCGCTCAACATGCTGATCCCGATCGGGCTTCTGGCGCTTGGCGCACTGTTCGCGGGCCAACTATTCCACGGCATCTTCATCGGCGCCGAAAGCGCCCCGGATTACTGGCAGGGCGCTGTTGCATTCAGCTCGCATCTGGCGGACGCCGCCGAGAGCATACCGCTTCTCATCAAGCTGATGCCGCTGATCGCCTGGATCGTCGGCCTGTGGATCGCCTGGAACAATTACATCCGCGATCCGGAAGCTCCGGCGCGGCTCGTCGGCTATTTCCCCGGCATCTACCAATTCGTCTTCAACAAATGGTATTTCGACGAGCTCTACGACCGCATCTTCGTTCGTCCCGCGCTGTGGCTGGGCCGGCTGTTCTGGCACGGCGGTGACGAGGGCACGATCGACCGCTTCGGCCCGCACGGGGCGGCGGTCGCGGTGGGCGTCGGCAACCGCGTTACGGCGAGGCTGCAGTCGGGCTATCTCTACAGCTACGCGTTGGTGATGCTTCTCGGGCTGATCGGCGCCGCGAGCTGGGCATTGTGGTGGGCCAAATGATCGGCTTCCCAGTGCTGACATTGATGATCGCGATCCCGTTGCTTGCGGGGCTGGTCTGCCTGTTCGTGAACGCGTCGGCGGCGCGCTGGACGGCGCTGATCGCGACTTTCCTCGATCTTGCGCTCGGCATCTACCTGTGGGCGAGCTTCGTCCCTGGCGGCCCGCAGTGGCAGTTCGTTGAGCATATCGCGCTCGCCGGCAATTTCTCCTGGGCGCTCGGGATCGACGGAATCGCGCTGACGCTGACGATGCTGACGGTGTTCCTGATGCCGATCTGCATCGGCGCCAGCTGGCGATCGATCGTAAAGCGCGTGCCGGAATATATGGCGGCTTTCATGCTGATGGAGGCGCTGATGGTCGGCGTCTTCGCGGCGCAGGACCTGTTCCTTTTCTACGTCTTCTTCGAAGGCGGGCTGATCCCGATGTACCTGATCATCGGCGTCTGGGGCGGCGTCGATCGCGTGAAGGCGAGCTACAAATTCTTTCTCTACACGCTGCTCGGCTCGGTGCTGATGCTGATCGCGATGATCTATATGGTCGCGACGTCCGGCACGACCTCGATCCCGGCACTGATGCAGTACAATTTCCCGCCTGAGGTGCAGCAGTGGCTGTGGCTCGCCTTCCTCGCCAGCTTCGCCGTGAAGCTGCCGATGTGGCCGGTCCACACCTGGTTGCCCGACGCGCACGTGCAGGCGCCGACGGCAGGTTCCGTAATTCTGGCGGGCGTTCTGTTGAAGATGGGCGGATACGGTTTCGTCCGATTCTCGCTGCCGATGTTCCCGGATGCGTCGGCACAGTTCATGCCTTTGATGTTCGTGCTGTCGGGAATTGCGGTGGTCTACACTTCCCTCGTCGCGCTGGTGCAGCGGGACATGAAGAAGCTGATCGCTTATTCGTCGGTCGCGCACATGGCCTTCGTCACCTTCGGCCTCTTCGCCTTCAACCGGCAGGGGGTCGAAGGCGCGCTGATCGTGATGCTGAGCCACGGGCTCGTTTCCGGCGCGCTCTTCCTTGTCGTCGGCGTGATCTACGACCGGCTGCACACGCGGGAGATCGCGGTCTACGGCGGCCTCGCCAACAACATGCCGGGCTACGCGCTGCTGTTCATGCTGTTCACGATGGCGAGCGTCGGCCTGCCCGGCACAAGCGGTTTCGTCGGCGAATTCCTGAGCCTGATCGGCACCTATCAGATGTCCACCTGGGCGGCGATCGCGGCAACCACCGGCATCATCCTCGGCGCGGCTTATATGCTCTGGCTCTACTGGCGGATCTGCTTCGGCGCGTCGCGTACTCCGGAAGCGGCAACCATGGTCGATTTGAGCGCTCGCGAATGGTGGCTGCTCGCACCGATTGCGGTCGGCGTGATGTGGATGGGCATTTATCCGGAAAGCTTCCTGAGACCGATGCGCGCTGATGTGGGCCGGATTGTCGAACGCGTGGAGCATTCGCGCCCGGCCAGTGATTCGCAGCCCAGTGGCGGTGCCGCACAGACAATCCAGGTTGCGGGAGCCGCCCGATGAGCGTCTTACAGGCAGAGCTTCCCGAACTGATCCTGATGATCGGTGCCATCGTCCTGATGATGGTGGCCGCGATCGCCGGCCGGCGCTCAACGGGAGCAGTAAGCTGGATTTCGGTCCTGCTGCTGATCGTCGCGACTGCCCTGTTGTTCGGACCGCCCTCGCACGCCGGGCCGGTCTTCGGGGGCCTCATCACAGACGACCTGTTCGCGGCCTTCGGCAAGGCGATCATTTTCCCGGCTGCTGCCGTCGCGATCATTGCCGCCCACGGATGGTTTGAGCGAGGGACCGAGCATGCCGCCGAATATCCCGTACTGATCTTGTTCAGCGCGGTCGGAATGGGCGTGATGGTCTCCGCGACCAACCTGATGACGCTCTATGTCGGGCTGGAGCTGCTCAGCCTCGCTTCCTACGTCCTCGCCTCGTACCGGCGGATGGACGACCGGTCGGCCGAGGCAGGTCTTAAATATTTCGTCCTGGGCGCGCTCGCGAGCGGAATCCTGCTCTACGGGATCTCGCTGCTCTACGGCTTCACCGGCACGATGACCTACCCGGGCCTCACCGCCGCTTTCGCGCGTGATGGTGCCCATTCGCTCGGGCTGCTGTTCGGGTTGGTGTTCCTGCTGTCCGGCATTGCCTTCAAGGTCAGCGCTGTCCCGTTCCACATGTGGACTCCGGACGTTTATGAAGGCGCCCCCACTCCGGTCACCTTGTTCTTCTCGACCGCACCCAAGGCGGCGGCGCTGCTTCTCGGCGTGCGCGTTTGCGTCGAAGGGCTGGGACCCGCGACCGAGGCCTGGCGGCAGATCATCATCTTTGCGGCCCTTGCTTCAATCTTCCTCGGCGCAATCGCAGCCTGGGGCCAGACGAATATCAAGCGTCTTTTGGCTTATTCTTCGATCAACAATGTCGGTTTCGCGCTGATCGGGCTCGCGGCCGGTGGAGCGGCCGGGGCTTCCTCAGTGCTTTTCTACATTGCGGTTTATGTCGTGATGACTCTCGGCGCCTTCCTGTGCGTGCTGTGGATGCGCGACGAAAATGGCGAACCGATCGAAACCTTGGCCAGCCTTTCCGGCCTATCACAGACCCGGCCGGCATTCGCGCTGGCCCTCTTCATCTTCATGTTTAGCTTGGCCGGCGTGCCGCCGATGTTCGGCTTCTGGCCCAAGCTGGTTGTGTTCAACGCAGCAATTCATGCAGGCCTTGTGCCGCTGGCGGTAGCGGGCATCCTCGGTACTGTCGTCGGCGCTTATTATTATCTGAAAGTCGTCAAGATCATGTACCTCGACGAGCCGGCAGCCCCTTATGCCCGCGCCCGCGAGCCGGTCCAGGGGCTGCTGATCTTCGCGATGGCGCTGCTCGTGTCACCAATCGGATATCTGCTGATCCGGCCGCTCAGCACTCTCGCCGACCGCGCTGCGGGGTCGTTGTTCTGAGCCGTATCCGCTTCGTCGAGCAGACCGGCTCGACCAATAGCGATTTGTTGGCCGACGGCGATGTAGTGGAAAGCGATTGGCTGGTCGCTTTTCACCAGACGTCAGGCAGGGGCCGCCAAGGCCGCGAATGGGTCAGCGCCGGCGGCAATTTCTACGGGAGTAGCCTTGTCCATTTGGAGGCCGGGGATCCGGCGGCGCAATCGCTCTCGCTAGCGGCAGGGCTTGCGCTGATCGAGGCACTCGACGCGGCTGTCCCCGGCAAGGCGTTGATGCTCAAGTGGCCGAACGATTTGACGCTCGGGGGCAAAAAGCTCGCGGGAATCCTGCTGGAGCGGAGCGGTGATCGCGTGGCTGTGGGTTTCGGCGTCAATCTCGCGAGCGCTCCCGAGCTCGCGGACCGCAAGGCTGCGGCCCTGGGAGGGCAGATCACGCCGGAGGCCTTCGCTCCGCTACTCGCGGGAAGCGTCGCGCGAATGCTGAATCTTTGGCGTAGTTCATCGCCCGAATCGTTCGCACAGGCGTGGCTTGCTAGGGCACATCTCCCGGGCACTCGGCTGACAGTCCATGTCTCCGGCGAAGAGACTGTCAGCGGCCGCTTTGCCGGTCTCGAGCCTGACGGCGCGCTCCGGTTGATGCTCGATGATGGATCGATGGAGTTGGTTCGCGCCGGTGATGTCGATATCGGCTAAACTGGGCCTCTTGCCCAAAGCTCCGGCTAGTCTCACGAGAGGCGGACGCAGTCCTCACCTTGGAATCGACAATGGCCGAACCGACCCAGCAACTGATCGCAACACGCGGAGCGCAGATGTTTCCGCAGCTTTCCGACGAGGAGCTTGCCCGCCTCTCCCGCTTCGGGGAGCCGCGCCACTATCGCTCCGGTGAAACGGTCGTCAAAGTGGGAGAGCCGGGGCCAGGGCTTTTGCTCGTCCACTCGGGGGAAATCCAAGTCACGCAACACGACGGCTCGTGCGACCGGAGTCCGATCGTGACTCACACGCGGGGCCACTTCCTAGGCGAGCTCGCCCAACTTTCAGGGCGCCCGTCATTGGTGGATGCGGTGGCGCTGAGCGATTCAGATGTCGTTGTCGTCGCACCGGAGAAGCTCCGCGCGCTCCTTATCGCCGAGGCCGATCTCGGCGAGCGTATCATGCGGGCGCTGATCCTGCGCCGGGTTGGGCTTATCGAAAGCGGCGCCGGCCCGATCATCGTGGGAGATGAGGCGAATGGCGATGTCCTTCGCCTTATCAATTTCCTTCGCCGCAACGGCTATCCGTACCGCAATCTTGATCCTGCTGCCGACGGTTGTGCGCGCACTCTGATTGAACGGTTCGAGGTCACGCCGGAAGAGCTGCCGATCGTACTCTGCCCTGGGGGTCAGTTGCTCAGGAACCCGAGCGAAGATCAGCTCGCCCGATGCGTGGGCCTGGTCGGAAAGCTCGACGGCGATCGGGTTTATGATGTCGTAGTGGTAGGGGCCGGTCCGGCCGGACTTGCAACCTCGGTTTATGCCGCTTCCGAGGGGCTTTCGGTGCTCACCATCGATTGCCGGTCCTTTGGTGGCCAGGCCGGAGCTTCAGCGCGAATCGAGAATTATCTTGGCTTCCCGACCGGCATCTCCGGAATGGCCTTGATGGGGCGCGCTTTCAGCCAGGCACAGAAGTTCGGGGCGGAAATCGCCATTCCCGACGAAGGGGTCAAGCTGGAGTGCGGAAGTGATCCCTGCCGGCTCCAGCTCGCAACGGGAGAGCGTGTGAAGGCCCGTGCAGTCGTCCTT
>Ga0207695_10002671_pt1 | contig 26049 bp, 26 predicted proteins | sample KBSC54metaG_FD_184354 | JGI IMG/M metagenome (GOLD analysis project Ga0207695, IMG submission 184354) | Corn rhizosphere microbial communities from Kellogg Biological Station, Michigan, USA - KBS C5-4 metaG (SPAdes) (version 2) | ecosystem: Host-associated > Plants > Roots > Rhizosphere > Soil...
TCGGGCGTCGAGAGGCGCTCAAGACGCACAACTTGTCGGCCAATCTCATGCAGATGTGGCTAGGACAGTTTGATCGCGGTGAGCTGGATCGGGAAGATGCTGCTGCATCAACGGTCGCAGAGTATGAAGCGCACATTGCTGCTTTGGAGCGGAAGGTCGGCCAGCTCACGATGGAACTCGATCTGCTTAAAAAAACACCGCGACTGCAACTCGTCAACAACAACGAGAATTCATCGATCATCAGCGGCCCCAAGCCTGCTCCATCCGGCGAGGGTGCCAAATGATCGATCTGCCGCGTAGCACCTACTATTACCAGCCTAAGCCCGCCACTGCGGCACTCAGCGATCATGAGTTGGCCCAACTGGTAGAAGATATTCACGATGTCTTTCCAGGATATGGCTATCGTCGAATCACTTTGGAACTGAAGGCACGCGGGCATGTGGTCAATCACAAACGTGTAGCGAGGATCATGCGTGAGCACGAAGTGTACGGCCACCACGGACGCAGATTCAAGCCGGTGGCTGGCTCTGAGGCTGAGGTCGCAGCCTTTCCCAATCGCTACCGCAACATCATTCCAACGGAACCAGATCGTGTTTGGGTCGCCGATATTACCTATATCCGAATTGCATCCGGCTTTATCTACCTGGCCGTTGTCCTGGATGCTTGCAGTCGTAAGGTGATTGGCTACGCCTTATCCAAGCGTATCGACACGCCCTTGGCTCTGGCCGCACTGACGGCGGCTTATAGAAGCCGCAAGCCGGCGCCCAACACATGCATTCACCACACCGACCGCGGGTGCCAATACGGAAGTGCCTTGTATCGAGAGGCGCTGGAAGAATTCGGCTTGATTGGTTCGATGAGCGCACCAGCCAACCCGTATCACAACGCGCAAGCGGAGAGCTTCATGAAAACGCTCAAGGTCGAAGAGGTCTATCTGGCGGGTTATGAGAAATTCGACGATGTGGTCGGCAGGCTGCCATACTTCATCGAAGAGATTTACAACGAACGGCGCATGCACTCAGCGCTGGGCTATCAATCACCTAACCATTTCGAAGCACAACTTGCTCGGCAAGCGGCTTAGTTTCTCGATCAACCTTGGTCCAGCCCGAGGGGTTCACTCCAAAAGTGGGTCAGTTTTCGATGCAAATCTACACTGCGTTCGAAAGAGCATTTCCGATGGATTCATAAAATTTAGCTGCATCATCAAACATAAAATTTGATTTCCATTTCGATTGAAATTTTCTATTTTTAATAGTCCGCTTCTGGCCGCTTGCGGACATCGATTTTCAAACTGATTGCGATGAACGAGGCCGATAAAGTAGTGCGTCAGCTAGTTCATAGGAGGCCAAAGGCCCCTTCTTTACCATCTTCATTTCAAACTGTTCGGCTGGTTTCAGATACGCATATACCTCGATTGGATTTCGCGAATCGCCTTCCGTAGGAATGACGGATATCTGAAGTCGCCGGTATCCATCAGATTCGTGAATGCGCTCGAGATTGTCCATGGCTTTTAGTACGGCATCGCTTACTGAAAAAATCTGCCCCCTTACAGCCAGGCCGTCTCCCGGGCTTGCAATCATCCAGGGCGACATTCGCTCACCAATCAGGTAGAGCGGGAAACGTTCTGTGGTCACAAACTCACCTGGGTAGCGAATACCTCGATTAGTCGAGAAGTTGGGAAATCCCTCTTTCAAAGTGCCAAATACGAAAACCAGGTGGTGGTTTGTGTCCATCGCGACATCCTTCAATTTTTACTAATTTTATCTAAATGTTGTCGGCTTCTGGCCGGTTGCGGATGTAGATTGCACTTGCTAATAATTCAACCGATTGTAGATTGAGCTCTGATGCCATTCTCATCAATCCGACAACACCATTTGACGTGGCTACTCCAGCCGTCAGCTACGTTTCTGGTCACCTCGCCGTGAGCAATCAACTTATCCGCATGTCCATTGTCATCGACGTCGTCCATGTAGACAGTGATGACCATCCCCTCTGATATCTTGACTGTCCTACCCGAAGAATCCACCTTCGTGTCATGCTGAGATAGAAGTACAGTAGTGGCATCTACCATCTCATTGAAATCGACATAAAAAATCGGATGAAGCATACCTATCCTATTGTTAAACCGTGGTTGCTCGAGATGTCTGCGTCTGGCCGATTGCGGACTTATTCAGCCCAAGACGTCCTCATAATCTGATACCTTCACGTTCAGAGCCCAACTCGGCGGATATCCAATGTACGCTCGTAGCGTATCTAAGAGAACCGTGACGCGGGCCGGCGGCTGTCTTAATGCCCGTAGCGCATGAATTCCTGTGCATGCATGCGGTTGCTCTGACCATTCAGGAAAGAGCTGCAAAAGATGTCCGTCTTTGACATCAGGTCCGACTACCCAGTCTGGAAGATAACCAATCCCTAGTCCCTCCCTGGCAGCGAGGCGCATTGCCTCAAAATCATCACAGGCGAACACAGGCTGTGAACTGAATGCGCGCGCGGGCTGACCAAGCACATCAGTCCATCCAAGCAAATCCGCTCCATGCAATTTGTCGATTAAGCGATGTGATGCCAAATCAGCGAGTTCGGTCGGGCTGCCCATTTGTGCAAGGTAGGCCGGACTTGCACACAGAATGCGTGTCTGCGTCGCAATGCGAGTCCCAATCAGAGTGCTGTCAGCCATGTCGCCGATTCGGATGACCAAGTCCAACCGCTCTGCCACCGGGTCCGCAAGCCTTTCGGTGAGATCCAATTCCAACCGCAAATCAGGATACTTACGGGCTAACTCCCCCATGACTGGCATAACGTAACGCTTGCCAAACGTCGGGAAGCAGGCCACGCGAAGCGTGCCGGTCACAGCGCCCTTCATCGATGCCAACTCCTGCTGCGCGTCTTCCAGTGAGTCAAGGATTTGTCTTGCGCGAATCAATAGCGCTTCGCCCGCATCAGTGAGTGTCAACAGTCGCGTGGAGCGTAAAAACAAGGGGGTATCGAGGTACTCCTCGAGGGTGTCAATCTGACGCCCGATGGAGGATGGTGTGCGACCACGGCGTCGACCGGCACCGGAGAAGCTACCTTCCCGCGCCACATCGGCAAAGACTCCCAGGAATTCCGCGAATTTTTCTGACTGCATTTGTGCATTCCTTGCATAGCCATTGTGGGGAATAGTCATCTTATCAATAGTCCCCCGCAGTTTTAATCTTCTTCCTACGGCAAGCCCACATGTTACCGAATTCAACCAAGGAAGATAATCATGCAAAAGTATAAGTACGACCAGCTCTATCTGTTTATCAATGGCGTCTGGCTGGAGGCCGGAAACCGCGACACCTCGGCTGTCATCAATCCCGCAACGGGCGCGGCGCTGGGCCGTCTGCCGCTCGCCACTGCCACAGACTTGGACCAAGCACTAACCGCAGCTAAAGCGGCTTTCGAGGTATGGCGTCATACAGTGCCCACTGAACGCGCCCACATCCTGAGAAACGCTGCCGGATTGATGCGCGAACGCGCTGAGCACATTGCCACGTTGATGACGCTGGAAGAAGGGAAGCCCCTGAGCGAGAGCCGCGATGAAGTGCTGCGTGCCGCGGAATACTTCGAATGGTTCTCCGAGGAAGCGCGCCGTATCGATGGCCGCGTAGTGCCCGCCAATCGCCCAGGCGTTCAGCAATTGGTAAAGCGTCAGGCTATCGGGCCGGTGGCTGCTTTTACGCCTTGGAACTTCCCTGCCATTACCCCTGCTCGCAAGTTGTCGGCAGCATTGGCGGCAGGCTGCAGCATCATCCTGAAACCGGGCGAAGAAAGCCCTGCCACCGCCTTGGCTCTGGCCCGCTGCCTGGATGACGCCGGTCTGCCCAAAGGCGTACTGCAAATCGTCTTCGGCGTGCCGGACATGGTCTCGGGGCGGCTGATTGCCTCACCTGTTATCCGTAAAGTCGCGTTTACCGGCTCCGTGCCTGTGGGACGCCTGCTGTCCGAGCGCGCCGCAGTCGGCGTCAAGCCCATCACACTAGAGCTGGGCGGACATGGCCCCGTGCTGGTATTTGAGGATGCCGATATCGACGCTGCAGCTGTGGGGGGTGCCGCCAACCGTTTCCGCGGCACCGGGCAAATCTGCATTTCGTCGACCCGGTTCCTGATTCAGCGCGCGGCCTACGCCCGCTTCGAGGAGCGCTTCGTCGCAGCAACGCAGAAGCTGGTCATCGGTGACGGCATGGACAACGAAACTCAAGTCGGCCCATTAGCCAATCCCCGCCAACTGGCCAAGATGGAATCGCTGGTCGCCGACGCAGTAGCGCACGGCGCCAAGGTATTAACAGGAGGCAAGCGCATTGACCGTCCGGGCTATTTCTTCGAACCGACCGTGCTAGCCGATGTACCGATGAGTGCTCGCATCATGCATGAAGAGCCGTTCGGTCCCATCGCCGTCTTGCGTCCCTTTGATACGCTGCAAGATGGTCTGGAGGAGGCTAACCGTCTTCCCTATGCACTGTCTGCCTACGCTTTCACCCGCGATGCACGCACGGCCATTGAGGTTGGGGACGGTCTTGAGGCGGGAATGATTGGCATCAATCAGTACCGTATCATCGCCACCGAACTGCCTTTCGGTGGCATGAAGGAAAGCGGTCATGGCTCAGAAGGCGGTACTGAAGGTATCGGCCATTACCTGACTAACAAATTCATCAGCCAAACCTGATTCAGAGGCGAAAGGAAACATCATGGAACCCATCGATTTCACTAGCCCTCGTGCAGCGGCTCGACACTTCACCCCCAAGCTGTCCGATTTCGTCGAGCACCCGCTGTATTCGGACGTCTGGACTGACCGGGACCTCGCGCCACGCGACCGCAGCCTCATTACCATCGCTTGCCTGATTGCGATGAACCATGCCAACGAACTGCCTGCACACTTGCGCCGCGGTATCCAGAATGGCTTAACGCAGACTGAGCTGAGTGCAGCCATCACTCATCTGGCGTTCTACGCCGGTTTCCCGGCGGCCATCACTGCGTCTGCTTACGCTAATGCAGCGTTCTCTGAAGACCAGTCCTCCTGACTAAATTCTTGTGCCGCGCAAGTCTCCGCTGCGGTCATCCAACTCTATCGCTAAGAAATAAGGAACAATCATGAAAGCTATTACGTTTGACCAATTCGGCGCAGCCGACGTACTCAAAATCAGCGAAGTCCAGGAGCCGGTTCTCCGCCCCACCGACCTGCTGGTGCGAACGCATGCAGCCGGCGTCAACCGCGCCGACCTGACCCACCGTCGCGGCGGCTACGGCTGGCCAGACTTTGGCGACTCCACCATCATGGGTCTGGAAATCGCAGGTGAAGTGGTCGCCATCGGCGCGGATGTCCAAGGCTATTCTGTTGGCGACCGTGTCATGGGTATCGTTGGCGGTGGTGCATATGCCGAAGTTGCCCGCATCGACTACCGCATGGCGATGCCGATTCCAGACGGCATGGACTATATTCATGCCGCAGCAATCACCGAGGTTTTTGTGACGGCCCATGAAGCACTCATCCACTTGGGCAAGCTGCAACCTGGTGAATCCGTGCTGATTCATGCCGGCGCCGGAGGGGTCGGCGGCGCGGCTGTACAGCTAGCGCACGCTGTGGGCGCGACAGTCTTTGCCACCGCAAAGACAAGCGCCCATGACCTGGTTCGCCGCATGGGTGCGAATCATGTTATCGACTATGAGAAAGAAGACTTCGCGGAAGCAGTTGCTTCACGAACCGAAAATCGCGGCGTAAACCTCATCCTTGATTTCATCGGTGCACCTTACTTCGAACGCAATGTGAATTCGCTCGACTTCGGAGGCCGCCTGGTACAAATCGGCATCATGGGCGGCATCGAAAACGCAAATATTCCGCTGGACCGTCTGCTGTACCGTCACCTGAAAATTATGGGAACAGTCATGAAATCGCGCTCGCAAGAAATAAAGCACGCCATGTCGCGTCGTTTCAAGGAACGTTGGTTATCCCAGTTTGGCAAAGATGGATTGAATCCAATCATCGATAGCGTCTACCCCTTGGCCGAAGCAGGTACAGCGCAGAGACGTATGGAAGATGGTTTGAATGTGGGAAAAATTGTCCTGACTACCTGAGCAAGTTCTTAAGTTGTGCATGCTATTTCTCATCTAAAAACAGCGTGCAGAAAAAGTCAGACCTCTTCGTCTTTCTCAGGGTTCTTCAGAGAACCCTGAGAAACCGTCGCCGCTTATGCGACGCCAAAGACCGTGAAGCAACCTACTTAAGAATGTCGGTTCCGATTCTGTAGAACAATAACCAAATTCATTTGGCGCTATTTTCGTGTGGCTGCTTCTGGCCGATTGCGGACGACCAGTTGAAGAGATCAACCTTTGCGATTACTTAGAGGGATACAACAGCAACTCCGGCATGGAAATCTCTCGCTTTCCGGTCTCCTCGTCGACTACATGGAGGAGTGGCTTGGGGCCGCCATAAGATCCCTTAGCCTCAAGCCACAGAAAGTAGTTCTTGCCGGCTTCTACGCTTATCTCGACTTCATTCCTTGCCGCTCCTTCGGCGGCGATCGTATGGTGGCCTGGCGATAAGTGCTTCCAGACATAATAGAAACTAGGTGGATTGCCAACCAAGGCGCCATCGATCTTGATTTGCATTGGCCCCCAATAGAACAATTCATTGCGATAGATATAGACACTCGCAGACTCAGGATCAGCCCGAAAATCTTTAGCCAGGTCATTTGCATCTGCGGCCTTGCTTCCATCCTTCGCATACACACATTTACTATCGCGCCCCTCCAATTTGGGATAGCCGCGCTTACTGGATAACAGAACGCGTACGCATTCGCCCATCCGGATGCCTTTAGGTGGATTGAGACGCGTCAACAGCGCCACTTCATCACCGGTGTCAAGCTTTACACGGTAGAGCGCACTTTCCGCGTTTACCGTCGTGACGGTCACGGAGCCGGCTGCGGAAGCAGTTGCAGCGGATGGTTTATCTCTCTGCGTTGTGCTTGGGAAAGGGATAATGCGCCCCTTCACTGACACCGCATTCGGGTCAGTGGTCGCGCATCCTGCGAGCAGAAGCGCGCAAGCCGTCAGGTAGTAGATTTTCTTTTTCATGTTAGGCGTCGAGGTCGTTGAAACCGACATGTCTTCAACAAGTATGGGCGACGAAAAATCGGCAGAGTAGCTGTTATTTCTTGGGCGCCACGCATGCGGGCAGAGCTTCGTAGGTCGCCACTTCCATCCCGCTCGCCGCGTCGACGATGTCCATTTCGCAGCTCACTGAATAAAGAATAGGTATCAAATGGCCACTCTGTTCGACAACATAATGCGTCGACAGGGCATATTCCTTTCCGGCCTCAGGAATGAAGCTCGCCATGCTCATACAACTGACGAAATTACTGCCAGTCCCGGCGCGGGTATAGGTTTGCCGAATATAGAGACGTTTGCCGCTCTCCACTCTGACGGGTTCTGGCTGCTTACGGAAGATATTGAAAAATGCCAGTTGGCCATCATCAGGGCCAGGTTCGCAGTTCGCGTGCGTGAAAGCGTTAAATTCGATCGTCTGATTCAGCGTGTTCTTATGATCCGGAAATTTCAACAGGGCGCTTTGTGGCCCGAAAGGCTGACGATATTGCGGTATGGTGCAGCCACATAGCGTCAAGAGCGCCAGGACACTGCACATATTGATTGTTTTCATTTGCCCCCACCTTTTTTATTAATTTAGGAATCAACCATGTGAGTTTAATAGATTAAATTCCCATGAGGCAATAATTTGGCACAACTGTGCACTCAGATGCCTGATCTTTAAGGCCTGCGGTTTTTGAACCTATGATCACTTCCCGGAGAGGGGCAGATTTGGGATGGATCTTCGAAATGGGGGGATAACCAGACCGTACTTCCGAACGGAGGCGGTTATGCTTTGATCAACGTCCGCTTCTGGCCGATTGCGGACGCATAAGGCTACCGAGTAAATTCTGAATGAAGCAACGTTCCATTCTTCAGATTTATGTCGGATGTGAATCCATTCCAAGATGCGCAACGGATAGTGTTTTCATCAAGCAGCACGATATGATTCGCATATCGCATGGCTGCCGATGCCGGTAAGAGGCGCGAGCGGATTGTTAAGGCGTTAGCGTGCAATTAAGCTGCTCTCGGGTTGAAGCTTCAGGCGACAGCGTTCACGCTTGCACATCTTTGCCGCAACACTCCAGCAATGAGCGTCCTTTTTTCTTCGGGAAGAACCATTCTGATCACCTCGGCTGCACCAGTCGAGATCGTTTTACATTTCTCGCGACTTGTCGAGATACTCTGCGAGAGCGGTCGATTGTTCACTAATAGGTCGGCTCCTGGCCGATTTTCTCGTCCAAGAAATAGCGCCCGCGAACGCCCCGACGTTTCTTTAGTCGCCGTCAGGCCATGCTCGCATCAGCATGCGAACCTCAGATTGAGGACAATGACTCAGCTACTTTTTGATGAGAACGATAATGCCGCCCGCGCCCGCATTGTCTTTGTTGACGCCCTTCAGGACGTTGTTGCTGACCTTGTTGAGCGTGTAATTGTCTGCGTTGTAATTGCCAGTGCCTGACACATACACCGGGTTACTGCCATTGATGGAGATCGTTTCTCCCTGCACAGTAATCAGCGCATCTTCCTGAATCTGCTTGGTGACGCCATTGGAGGTATACGACAGCACGATCACGCCACGGAAGACGCCATTGCCGACGGCGTTGGTGACGCGCACGGTACCGTTTGCCGAGTAGCCGCGCGCCGTGGTGTAATCCAGCGTCCACTCGCCCAGCATGGTGAACACGTTGCTATCTTGTTTCGGCGTCTTTGCATTGGCTTGTCTGTCGTTCGCCTTTATTGTGTCGCAGCCCCACGCGCGCACGATGCAGCTCGATCCACCCTGGCTTCGGCATTCGGACAGGGCCCGCTGTTGCACGACGGCGCTGGTGGCTGCACCCTGCCACCAGCCGTAGACGGTGGAGCCGGCAGCCTGATCGGCAGCAAACGCGGCACATTGGTTTTCAAAGCGTTTCACGATGCTGCAATCCGGGCCGCACTCTCTCTTTGCACGCTCATCAGCGACGCCGTACGACGGATGGTTGAAAGAGAATCCGTATTCCTTGCCTTGCAACGTATCAATCGCCAGTGATCCCGCCGCGAATGCTGTGCCGGCGGCAATCGCCACAATCGCACCAGCCACACCGGCTGCCATCTTTATCAATCCACCGCGCATACATTTCCCCTTTTTTATTGTTGCCTTCTGTGAAGGCGGCTTTTGCATTATTTTCTGTACCGTTCTTGACTGCTGCTTGTTGCGACTGAGGTCGTCTTTGACAGCAGCACGGATCAATTTATCGGAACTGGTGCGCTAAGACAAACATTTCTGTCTGCGAAGCTCGGGTTTGCATGCCGCGGGGAAATTTTTTGTGCAGCGGGTGAAAGGGGCCGCTCTTATCAGGGCATCAATCCTGCTGCACGATAGCTGTCGAGAACTTCGTCATACACTGCGACGTTGTTCTGTCCGCGTGCCAGCAATTGCGCGCCGCCGATCGCGGCGAAGATGCCGAGCGCGCGATGGCGGATTGCCTTCTTGTGTTTGGGATCGGCGTCTTCCAGCGATAGCAGTGACGCAATCCAGTCGATATTCACTTCGTGGAACCGGTCGACTTCGACACTAACCTCGGGTGGAAGATCTTCGCGCTCGGCCGACATGATGCCGCACAGACACATGCGGTTGTCATCCACCAGCGCCGCGCGAAAGATGTCGGTGTATTTCTTCATGCACGACCGTTGATCTTTGTAGTTCGCTATCAACTCGCCTATATACGCGATGCCGTCCTCGGTATAACGGCGCGCGATCGCGGCGCCCAGATCGCCCTTAGTCGGGAAATGATAGTGGACGCTGGCGCTCTTGATGCCGACCTCGGCCGCCAGGTCTCGGAAGCTTAACGCGCTGTAGCCGTGCGCCTGCACGGTCTTGCGCGCGACGCTCATGATCTTTTCTCGGGTATCGGTCGCACTCATGGATAAATCTCTCTATCGATAGATAGTTGTTGACAGGAGTATTGTACTTCTTTATTGTCTACCTATCGATAGATAGATGAGTGATTTGTGATCTGATTGTGTCATTCACTCATGCAATTCGATCGTGCAGTTCAACCATGTATTTCAACTGATTAGTAGATCTATAGCCCAATAAACAGGAGTTTCAACAATGAAGATTTATGACCGTCCCGGCTTTCCCAATCCCGCCCGCATCCGTATCGTCCTCGCACAGAAAGGACTGGACGCGCAGGTCACCTTCGAATCCGTGGACCTGATCGGCGCCGAACACAAGCAAGCCGCGTATCTGGCCAAAAACCCATCCGGCGTCTTGCCGCTGTTGGAGCTGGACGACGGCACGCTCATCTCCGAGAGCACCGCCATCACCGAGTATCTCGATAACCTGGACGGCAATCCGCTCCTGACAGGCCGTACGCCAAAAGAGAAGGCCATCATTCACATGATGCAGCGGCGTGCGGAAAGTGGTTTGATCGATGCCGTCGGCATCTATTTCCACCACGCCACGCCCGGACTGGGCAACGATTTGCAGAAGTACAAGAGTCCGGAATGGGCGCATCGCAAGGAATGGGGCGAGCGTGAACGCGAAAAAGCGCTGCAGGGTATGAGCTACTTTGATCAAGTGCTGCGCACCAGCAGCTTCGTCGCCGGTGAACAATTCTCGATGCCGGACATCACGGTCTTTGCCGGCCTGGCATTTGCCGACGCAGCTGGTATCCCGATTGCCGAAGAACTCACAGCGTTACATGCATGGCGTGCGAAAGTGGCAGAACTACCTGCAGTCAAAAACCGGAGCGGACAAATGTTTGTCGCCGAAGACCTACGCCGTCTCGGATTCTGACCACGTTGGCATGCGGAAATCAGGAAACGCCCGATAGCCGTGAGGCGGCATGATCGATAAAGTAACACCTGACATCACGTCGTCTCCTCTCGGTCGAAAGACTGATTCGCCCGCCGTCGGCCCGCGCCGATCGCGGGCTTTTTTTTAAATTGCGGGTCAAATCAAATGAGGAATCTGGCCATCGATATATCGGCCAGGTAGTTGCCGTCCGGAAGTTTTATGCGTTTCTCAAAACGTCCTTCCTCAACAAAACCAAAACGCTGATACAGGCGCAGGGCAACAGCATTGGCTTCGCGTACCCGCAGCTCTATTTTTTTCACATGCGGATGATGAGCTGCCCAATCGAACAAGGCGGTCATCAAACGGGTACCCACACCACGTCTGGTATATCCAGGATGGACGACGATGGTCAGCGAAAAAACATGGGACATGGAATCCAACGGCATCGGCTCAAGAAGCGCATGGCCGGCGGTGTTTCCATCGATCTCTGCGACGAGATAAATACCGGCGTCTGCCAGCCGGACAATCTTCGACCTGAAGTCAGCCTCAGAAAACTCGTGCGGCAGTGATATCAACAGGCCGGGCGTCCTGCTGGTCTCCTGTTCCGCCAGGCAAAGCACCGGTGCGTCTGCAGGCAGTGCATTTCTGACAGCGATTTCTTGATGCATATCGGGATGAAAACGGGATGAAAAATTAGGTAAGGACAATGCCCTGTATGCGACTACGTCACACGTCTGTCAAAAAGCATCATTAAAATCACACCAACCGCGCAATTCAGCATTGCACCTACCGGAGCCGGCGGTCGGGAAACATACCGGCACCACAACATCATTGCGACGTTTTGATTGTCTTCAACAACGCAGCAAAGCAGTAGCGCGGCACGGTTTGTTCAGTCGCCGGCTTTGGCAACGATCGCGCCTTCAATGCCATTCTTTGCCAGTGACGCCGCGACAAAGCCGGACGCTGCCATCTCTTCGACAAACCTGCTCAGATAAGCAGCCGCTGCGTCGCCGCGGGCTTTGGGTACGCCCATCGCCTGGCGGATGACCATAAAACGCTGCGGCAGAATCCGCATGCCGCCGACTTTTGCAGCATCTTGCTCAAGCTGTTGCCTGACACCTGCGGCCACGCTCAGATGCTGGTCGATGAAGCCCTGCACCACCGCCGGAGAGGTAGGTATGCGCACGATAGTCGCCTGGTGCAATTCTCGTGTGAGAAAAAGATCGTAGGCGCTCCCCTTGCCGACGGCGACAGTGATGCCCGGCTTGTCGACTTGCTCATTGGCGGTAATCGGCGAATCGTTGCGCACGGCGTAGAAACCCTCGATCAATACATAAGGGCCGGTGAAACTGATTTCCTGCGCGCGCTTGGGGTCGACGGCAAAAAAGCCGATATCGGCCTTGTCCTGCTCAATATTCTCCACCGAATTGCCCGCCGACTTTACCGCCACCAGTTGCAGCGGTACGCCGAGCCGTTTGGCCAACTCGGTTGCCAGATCAACGGACACGCCGACCGGCGCGCCGGTCTTGGGATCAAGGTTCGCCAATACCGGATTGCCGAGATTGATCGATGCGCGCAAAGTGCCGTGCGGCGCAAACTGTGCAACCAGAGATTGATCCGCTGGTATGGAGGAGGGCGTGGATTGCGTCATCTTGGTTCCTGAAGTTTGCGCCTGTGCGGCAGAGTTGCATGTCAGTAGAATCGCCAGCACCGACAATGCTGATGCCGCCGCTGTCCGGTTCCTTCGTGTCATGAATGTCTTCATCTTGGTGTGGCCTCGTTATACTCAGTTTTGTTTATTCGTCTTGTCTGATGCACAACTGATGATGACACAACCTTGCGAACCGCGCCGCCGCAGATCAGGAAGCGGTCAGGCAAACACGCTGCGCCACCAGGCGATCGCACGGGTGAGGAAGCTTTCTTCCTCTTCAAAGAGATAAGGCTTCTTCACGCGCAGGCGCTCCAGAATTTCCTTCTCGTCTTTTTCCTTGACCGTGCCGTACGCGACGCCCAGTTTCAGCAAGCTGCGCAGTGCGCCCAGTTTTTCGTGGGCGACGCTGCCGCGAGCGTGTTCGACCGCGATCTTGGCGTCATGCAGTTGTTGCGCCAGCGACGCCGCCAGCCGCCATGCCGGTGTCTTCAGTTTCTCTTCCACGTGGGCGATGCTGACCGCCGACGATTTGATCTGCGCCGCCAGGATGTCGATTTGCGACTCATCGCCCTTGGCCTGTTTGACAATGGCCGTGGCCCACGCTTTGGACGCTGCCGTCAGATCGTCTGAGCCCCAGTCCTGACGCACCGCGATATGGAAGCCGTAGTTCGACGCCTGCGAAATCAGGATCGCCACCACGTCCGGAAAATCTTTATCCAGTGCGCGCTTTGCCCACGCGTACTGTCCCGACATCATCAGATGCTGCACGGCTTCTTCGGTCAGGAAGGTCGTGTTGTCTGATAGTTTTGCCAACAAAAAATTGTCGAACGACGGCGAGACAAAACCCGAGTCGCACTTCAAGGACAGACGGATGAAGTTTTTGAACTCGCGGTCCAGCGACTCATAGACTTCATCCTTGACGTTCATGTTGATTTTTTTCATGTTCTTCTCCCGGAGTACTGCCGCGCACGTTAAGACTTTAGTTGCGAATCCTTCAATGTCAATCTCTATGCCGGTTTGAAGCAAAGAGGCAGAGGACGGCGAAGGTTTCGTACGAAATGTTTGTTAACGGCAAGTATGGAGGAGAACTTTATCGCAGGAAATATTTTCTGCACAATAAATCAGCAATAAGCCCGCAATAAGTTCGCAATCAGTCAGAGAGTGATGACTAAAAATAAACGTTGGGAGGGCAACAAGGTCGTGCCGCCTGTGCCCGGCAGATACACGGCGCGCATCTCCTGCACAAACGCGTAGCGGAAAGCGGCGAGACGCGTTTGCCGATCAGCGATGCGAAGAAGGGTGTGGCGAGCGACAAATCAACCTCCTCGTGCCGACGACGCAGTGCGTTTTCTCGCCGCAGCAACGTGTTCCAGAATTTCAAAGATCGCCATCCCGGCCAGCATGGCAATGGTAAAAAGCACCGGCTTCATGCTGCCCGTGGCGAGTGACGCCAGCACCGGACCGGGGCAATAACCGGCAAGTCCCCAGCCTGCACCGAACAGCAGCGCACCGGCGATGAGGCGGCGGTCAATGCGGGTGTTCGTCGGCATGCGCAGGGGCGCGCCTGTCAGCGATTGTTTTCTTTTGCCGATAAAGCGAAACACCGGAAACCCGATCAGAATTGCACCGGCCATGACGAACGCCAGTGAAGGATTCCAGTTGCCGGCGAGATCCAGAAAACCGGTTACTTTTGCAGGATCGGTCATGCCCGATACGATCAGTCCGATGCCGAAAATCAATCCGGCGATGAGCGCCGTTACGATATGCATACTGTCCTCCTCAACCGAGCAGATGGCGCACGACAAACACGGTGACGAACCCGGTTGCCATGAAGGTAATCGTCGCCGCCAGTGAACGCACGGATAACCGCGACAAGCCGCATACGCCGTGTCCACTGGTGCAGCCCGAGCCGTAGCGTGTACCTAGTCCCACCAGCAAGCCGGCGATGATCAGCGTCGGCGTGCCGGCTTCGATGGTGACCGTTGGCAAGGATGCCGCAAGACCATATGCCAGCGGCGCGCCAATCAATCCGGCGACAAACGCCACGCGCCAGAAGACATCTCCCTTCGATGGCCGCAATAGTCCGCCCAGGATGCCGCTGATACCGGCGATCCGGCCGTTGAGCAAAATCAGCAACGCCACGGCCAGCCCGATCAGCAGCCCGCCGGCAAGAGAAGTCCAGGGGGTGAAGCCCGCCCAGTTGATGGTCATGTGGTTGTCTTTCTGAATAGGGAGCGTCCGGAGAATGCAGCCCCGGCGCGACGCCGGCAGCATCATGGCATAAGTCTGATGCTGCTGAAGCGAGAAGACAAGCGCAACTTATCTGGCAGACGTTTTTGCCGGTGCGCCCATCTGCCCCAAGGTCTTCTCGTTGACTGAGTCCTGAATGGCGGCGAGGGTTTGTTCCAGATGCTGTTTGACGATCTTTTGCACCAGCCGGCCGTTCTTCTTGTTGAAGCCTTCGAGGATCATGCCGTGTTCTTCGTTGTCCACTTGCAGGATCTTGGGGTGCATGAAGATAGACAGCGAGACATAAGGCTCGGCAACGACGAGGAGATTCTTGACGATCTCGTAGAGTCGCGAATCTTCCTCGCTCATCATCAGCTTGATGTGAAATTCGCGATTCAGCGCCGACCATCGATGCGGATCGGTCGAGGCGCACATCTCTTCGTGGATGATGTTCGCTGCTTCCAGCGATTCAGGGGAAATCGAGCTCACTGCCTTCTTCGCCAGCAGCGGTTCCAGCGCAATGCGCAGTTCGTAGATTTCTGCGACGTCCTTGACGGTCAGTCCTTTGACCACCACACCCTTGTTGGCGTCGATCAGCACCAGACCTTCCGAGCGCAGGCCGCGAAAGGCTTCGCGCACCGGCGTGGTGCTTACTTCAAAACGTTTGGCGACTTCGTCCTGTCGCAGCTTGTCGCCAGGGCGGTATTTGCCGGAGAGGATGTCGTTTCTCAGCAGGCTGAGAACCTGTTGCTCGATGGTCTTGAAGGCTTTCGGCATGCGCGGTTTCTATTGGATGTCTCGGCTGGCAGGCGGTATTTGTTCGCCTGCTCCTGGCGGCTCAATCGGTTGAGCTCTGTCGGTGTTGCTGGTACTGGTACCGTATTTTGTCTTGCACGGCGGGCTGGCGCAAGCACTGCACCAGCCCGCCATCATCAGAGCGATGCCGGCTTCATCGACGGCAGGATCGTGCTCAGCCACTGGCCGGTTTGCAGCAGGGCCAGGTCGCCATCCGCGCGTCCGATCAGTTGCACGCCGTACGGCAGGAAGTCCGTCGAAAATCCCGACGGCGTCGTCACCGCCGGCAAGCCGAGCAGCGTCGCCGGCGCGCAGAAAGACGCGTCGCCGGTCTTCTCCAATCCCTTCAACGCAGTCGTCGGCGAGGTGATCGTCATGATCGCATCGAGATCTTTCAACAGCGCGTCGCGACCGGCGCGCAGCACGCCGACTTGCTCGATCAAGCCAAGGTAAGTCTCTCTGGAGATCGTTGCACCGCGGCTCACCAGCTCGCGCGTGTAAGGGCCGGCCAGCGCTTCGGCATCCTTGATGTCGTCGTAGATGGCGGCGCGTGCCTCATAGGCGAGCACATCCACCACCAGCTTGTTGAGATCGCGGATATCCATACCCAGATCCGCATCGACGCATTCGACGCCCAGCGCTTCCAGGCGACGCACCACGGCGTCAAAGTTTTGCTGCACATCGCCTTCCACTTGCGCCCATTGCGAGGAGCGATAGACGCCGATCTTGCGCGGCTTCACGCCTGCGGAAAACGCCTTGGCCGACGCCGGTGCGGCAATCGCGTTATCGCGTGCGATGACTGCGTGGCAGACTGCCGCCCAGTAGAAGCTCGATGTGATAAAGCCAAGATGATCCAGCGTCGGCGCCAGCGCATGCACGCCTTCGGTCGGGATCAGTCCGAACGTCGGTTTGTAGCCCACCGCGCCGCAGTACGACGCTGGACGAATCACCGAACCGACAGTCTGCGTGCCCAGTGCGATCGGCACGATGCCGGCGCCCACGGCTGCCGCCGAACCGCTCGATGAGCCGCCGGGGCTGTGTCCTGTATTCCATGGATTGACGGTCGCACCCGGATCGCGCCAGGCGAATTCCGTGGTCACCGTTTTGCCGAAGATCACCGCACCCGCTGCGCGCAGCCTGGTGACGATCCAGGCGTCTTTCTGCGGCTGATAGCCTTGAAAAATCTTCGAGCCATACGTAGTCGGCATGTCCGCCGTGTCGATCAGATCCTTGACTGCCACCGGGATGCCGGCGAGCGGGCCTGTACCGGGGTTCACGTCGGGATAGGCGTCGGGGCGATAGGTGAATGCTTTCAGCGTATCTTCGATGCGGTCCGCCGTCGCGACCGCCGATGAGAGTGCCGCCTGGTTTGTCTCTTGCGTGTGTGATGTGCTCATGATCTGCTCTTCAGAATGTGCGGCCTGCGGGTGCGTACCGCTCGCAGGGAATGGCCAAGTTGCAGACCGGACGAACAACGCGCGCCGGTCTGCGGACTTGTGTTGCTACTCAGCGACCAATTACTTGCTTACTTTTTCGGCAAAGCTGTTGTCCACAGCGCTATCGTAAGTGACTTCGCCTGCCTTGATGTTGCCGATGGAAATCTGCAGATCAAGACCAGCCTGGAACGCCTGTTTGGAAATCGACGGCGTTGCCGGATAGATCTTCTGATCCAGCAGACGCTTCACGGCCGCTTCCACCACGGTCTTTTCCAGCGAAGGAAATTCCGCCACTGCCACACGATACGCCACTTGCGGATTGGTCTGCATCAGCTTCTCGGCGTCGGCGATGGCGCTCACAAAACTTTGCACCATTTGCGGACGCTTCTGGATCGTTGACTTCAGCGTGTCGATGGTCGAGAACGCATACACGCCGTCGTACTGCTTGGCGAAGTCATAGACGATCTTGTAGCCGTTCGCCAATGCCTGTTCCACCTGTGGCTGATACAGTGTGGCAGCAGCTGCGCGGCCGGCTGTCACCGGCGAGATTTCGGTGCCGATTGAGACCGTGTTGAGCTTGACGTTGGACAAGCCCTTTTCCTTCAGCAGATTTTGCAGCAGGTAAGTGCTGGTCGATGGCGGCAACGCAGCCGAAATGGTCTGGTCCTTGAGATCGGCGATCGACTTGATCGGCGAATTCGGCGGCGCCACCATCCACACCGGCACACCCGACACCACCATCGCCACATTCACCAGCGATGCGCCCTTGAGGTTGGCCAGCACCGCCGTCATCGGATCCTGCAGCGAGAAATCCGCATGCCCGCCGATTACCGCCGCCACGCCTTGTGCACCGCCGCCGGCGGTTACCTTTTGCACTTCCAGTCCGTGCTTGGTGAACAGGCCTTCATTCATCGCCACATACAGCGGCAAATATTGAATCGACTGGAAGGCCTGATAGATCACCGCCTTCTCGGCGGCATTGCTGACCGGCGCGGCAACACAGGCCGCAGCAATCAGGGTGGCGCCAAGCAGACGGCGGGCATGCATGAATGTGAAACTCATTGTTCTGTTTTCCATGAAACGATCCTCTCTTCGATTAATTGGACAACCCAGGTAAGAACTGCGGCCATCAACGTCAGAATGATGACGCCCAGCCAGACACTATTAAGATCGAACAGCGAGCCGGCGACGAACACCGCATGTCCCAATCCGTTTTCTGAAGCAATGAATTCACCCACCACCGCACCAATGAGCGCAAAGCCGATGTTGATGCGGAAGATGGAGAAAATCCACGGGATCGACGCCGGCACGATCAGCTTCTTGAAGATCATCACGCGCTGCGCCTTGAACGATTTGAAGAGGTTCAGCAGATCCTTGTCGACTTCCTGTGCCGCTGCGCAGGAAGAGATCATCGCCACCGCAAAGGTCGAGATGCCGGCCAGCCAGATCTTCGACACCATGCCCGAGCCGAACCAGATGATGATCAGCGGGCCGAGCGCGATTTTTGGAATGCTGTTGAGCAAGATGGAAAACTGCTCGACGATGTCCGAGGTACGCGGATAAAACCACAGCACCAGCCCAAGCACGATGCCCAGGCCGCTTCCCAGCACCAGCCCGAACAGCGTTTCGAACAGCGTTACCCAGGTGTCGTACAGCAGCTGTCCCTTGGTGAAACCGATCACGGCTGAGCGATAAATACCCAGCGGCGAACCGAGCAGCTGGCCGTTGATCAGATTGGCCTGCGCCGCCATCTGCCAAAACACGACCAGCACAATCAGGATGGTGGTGACGATCATCGTCGCGCCATTGTTCTTTCTTTTCATGAGATCCCTTTCTTCACTCAGTTCGGCTTAAACGCTTGCGTGCGCGACATCGCTCGCACGCAAGGCATTCCAGATTTCCTTGTGAAACAAGGGGAACTCCGGCGCACCGCGCGCCGTCACCGCATCGCGGTCGCCATCGGTGATGCCGTCGACGGTGAGCAGGATTTTTTCTTCCCGCGTGATCTTTGCCGGACGTCCGCCGAGCACGACGATGCGATTGCTCATGGCGATGGCTTCATCGATATCGTGCGTCACCAAAATGACGCTGGTGCCTTCGGTGCGGGTGAGGCTGATGACATCGTTCTCCAGCATCAGCCGCGTCTCGTAGTCGAGCGCCGAGAAAGGTTCATCCAGCAGCACCACTGAAGGGTCCGCCAGCAGCGTGCGCGTCAGGGCGACGCGCTGTTTCATGCCACCCGACAGCGAATGCGGATAAGCGTTGGCGACCGACTCCAGGCCATAGCGGCCCAGCATTGCTTTGGCGCGTGTCCGATCGGCCTCGGTCACCGGGCGGTGCAGCTCGATACCCAGCACGGCGTTCTCAAGAATCGTGCGCCACGGCAGCAGCAAATCCTTCTGCAACATGTACGCAATGCTGCCAGGCGTGCCGTCGGCTTTTTCGCCCAGCGCGATCTTGCCGGCGCTCGGCGTCAACAGGCCGGAGATCAGGTTGAACAGCGTGCTCTTGCCCGCACCGCTGCGACCGACGATCGCCACGATCTCGGCTTTGCCCACCGTGAAATTGAGGTTTTGGAAAATACGAATCTCTTCACCGTTGGCCTTGATGAAGGCGTGGCTCAGATTCTGGACTTCAAGACGGTTCTCCAACATTTGCTCCACAAAAAGGCGCCGGCGTCGCCGCCGGCAGATGAGTCAAAAGTGTTGCCTGATATTTCCTGAAGACAACTATGCATAATGCATAATCTATCATGGTGAGCACGACACCAAGCAGAAGCCGTGCCAGAAAACACGCACAACTGGGCACCGGAAAATGGAACCGGCGGGAGGCGTAGAAACGGCGCGGGATCTGGCTTGCTGGCCTATCTGATGTTCAGCTTGAAAGCCGCGCGAACGGCGGCGGGTGAAGCCGGAAGAGGGCGCACACAATGCGTGCGACGACGCGGCGATTCACAAAGTTGGCGCGTGCGCTCTGGTGTGCTGCAGTGGCGTCGACGCTGTGCCGGCACTGTGCTGGCACAATCGTTTACGTCCGATCATTGCGCAGGCGGGGTGAATCAGAATTGCATCTGCACGCCCAGGCTGGCCATGTTGCGGCGGAAGTAGCCGTAGGCGATGTTGGAAGGATTGTCGATGTGCGTGTACTGCGCGCGCACCACCATATTGCGGCCGGCGTAACGGCTGATGTCCCACAGCGCCGACAGCGAGCTGACCACCTGGCGATCGGTGCGCGGCTGTGTAAACAGCGGCATGGTCTGATCGTAGTGCACGTCGGTGTAACTGAAGTTGGCGCCCAGCAGCAGGTCGGGCCGGATGCGGTATTGCAGATAGGCGCTGGGGCCGGACAGGCGGCGCGAATACACGGCAGCCTGCGCCTGTTCTCGCTGCAGTAGATACTCGCCGCCCACTTGCAGATCCGGTGTCAGCTGCGCGATGGCGCCCACGCCGCCTTGCCAGGCATCGGCGTTGCGCGTGCTGTCGGTGTGGACTGTGCGTTTGGCATAGCCGGCGGTGGCCGTCAGCGAGACGGTGTCGCTGATTGCGCGCGCGACGCGTTCCACGATGCCGGGCGTGGTTTCCTGCAGGCGTCCGTCGAGGCGGGTATAGCGCACATTGGGCTGCAGGCTGGCGGACCACGCCTGGTTGCTGTAGACCAGCGCCGCCGCCAGGGTGGTGCTGTCGTTGTTGTAGTCCTGGCGATCAAAATAGCCGGTGCCGAACCATCCGGCCTGGAACAGCAGCGAGAAACGATCGTCGAGCCGCAGCGCGTAGCTGCCGTTCAGACCCAGCGCGGCGCCGGCGGATTCGCGCGGCATGGATTCCTGCATTAGGTCGAAGGTGACCGGGATGCCGCCGATCACTGCAGGCACGCTGCGCGACACCGGTCCGGCGTTGGTGTTGTCGTCCCAGGTCAGCCCGGCATACAGTTGCACCGCCCACGGTTTGTCCTTCGAATTGAGGCTGGCCGAAACCGGATCGTTGGGACGCAGCCGCGAGGCCAGCAGGTCGAGGTCCGTACGCGCCTGGCCTTCGCTGGCGTCGGCCGCCTGTCCCAGCAATGGCGCAGCATCCCCCTGCCGGCCCATGGCCAGGTACAGCCCGGCCAGTTCGATCTTCGGCGTGGCGTCGGCCGGCGCCAGCGCGATCGCGCGCCGATAGTACAGCTCGGCCTGGACGCGGTCGTGCACGGCGCTGGAGCAGCGTCCCAACAGCAGCATGCGTTCGGCTTCGGTGTCGTCCACCGGCGGCGTGTCCTTCAGCATGGCGCAGGCGAGGTCGGGGCGCCGCTCGGCGAAGGCGCGGCGGGCGAAGGCGAGTTCGGTGGCGTTTTGCTGTTCGATCGCGGTAATTTCAGCAGCCGTCTCGGCGGCATAGGTTTTCCCCCAAGCGGCAAGACACAAGGCCATTGTCAGCCAGGAGAGCCGAGGAACTCTGCTGAAGTTTGCAGGAGAAGCCGCCGGCGCAGCGGCAGACGCGCTGGCGGGGCTGGAAAGGCGGAAGCGAAAACAAGCGCTCATTGGAGTCAATTCAGAGAGATGAAATCAGAAACGAAATCGCATGGCGGCATGGCAGCAGGATGGCGAGGCGTCACCTGCAGTGCAGCGACGTCATTGCTTGGCCTTGAAGGTGCCGGTTGCGCTCAGCGAGCCGCCGGTGTTTTGCATGGACCAGGCGCCCGCCAGTTGTTCCGCCGCAGGGCCGAAGAATTGCCCGTTCATGATGAAGCCGCTGACGTTTTGTCCTGCATAGGTGCCCGACATCGCGCCGCCGACGTAGCCGCCCAGCAGCGTCAGGTTGAACGAGGTGCTGCCCTGATTGCCGTTGAACGTAATGCCGCCCGCGATGCTCGGTGCACCGCTCCGGATGGTGGCAAAATTGACCGATGCCGACAGGGTTCCACCGATGCTCGCTCCGGAATTGAGCGTGCCGTTGATCGGGCCGGTGTAGGTCGCCGACAAGGAAGACGGAATACTCACCAGCGGGGTGACCAGACCGGCCGTGACATAGTTAAAGCTCTGTTGCTGGGCGGCTGTGGCGGCAGTAGCAGCTTGCTGCTGCTGCTGCTGCTGTAGCGCGCCCTGCGTTGCCGAGGAACTGCCGTCGCTGCTCGAGACTGCGGTGGTGGCGGCCATGATGGCGGCCAGGGACCCGGCCGACATTCCGCCGGTCGATATTCCCGTGATGCCAACGGCACCGACGGTGATGCCAGGAGTGGTGCCGTCGGGCACAGGAACGGAGGATGGGCCGGCAGCAGTGGCGGTCTCGCTGCCGGTGCCTGTACCAGTGCTGGTTCCGCCGGCAGAGGATTGAGGTGCCCCGCCTTCCGGCACGGAAGCGGCGGCAGGGGCGGCGTTGGCGGTACGCACAGCACCGCTCGTGGCGGGCGGTATGGCGGCTTGCGCCTGGGCGGCGCCGTCGCCTTGGCCGGCTGCCAGATGCATCATGACTTCGCTGGTCGTAGCCGGTTTGGCGGGCGACTTGCCAGGCGATTTTTCGACGCCCGGTCTGGCGATTTCCTGCGATTGCGATTCCGGCGCGGTCGTCATCTTGCTGCCGGGCGAGGTCTTGGTCTCAGGCCCGTTCTTTGATTCGGTCTGTGTTTTGGTGCTTTCCGGGCTGATCGCAGGACTCCCCGCTGGGTTCCCTGATTGCGCCAGCATCGATTGCACGGACTGCGCGATCTGTTGCAAGAGTTGCTGCTGCTCTTGCGACGTCGACGACGATTGCCCCTGCTTTGCCGGCTGCGCCAGCGCTTGCGTCACTTTTGTGAGCGCGGTCAGGCTTTGCTCCACTTGCGCCAATTGCTGTTTTTGTTCTGCTGTAGGTCGGGGATTCTGTTGCAGTTGCTGGCGCAGCACGGTCAGCGCGGCGCTGAGCTTGCTGGCGTAGGCGAGGTTGGCGGCGGTGCCGTCGGACGACTGCTGCTTTTGCATCTGCGTCCGCTGCTGCTGTACTTGCTGCAGAGTCGTTTCCAGATCCATAGTCGCGATGTTGGCCGCGCTGATGCCCGGCAACGTCTGCGCCTGGACTGCGTTCGTGAGACCGAGCAGAGGCAGCAGCGATGCACCGATCAGTGAAGAAATGGGAAGCGCGCGGCTCCCGCGATGGCGCGGCCGGACGACCGGCGGACGAGTAAATGGCATGCTGACCCCTTGGCGCGGCGCGATGACGCGCAATGATGTTTTTTGTACGCACCATGTTACGAGGCGGCTGTGCCGGGGTAAATACTGCATCTGCAGTATTTAGGCCTGCTGAAAATGCCGTTGCCGCGATCCGGTCTCAGGACGAAAGCAGCTTGCTGCGCAACGCGTAGGCCGTGACCTCCGCCACGTTATGCAGCGACAGCTTGCTCATGAGATTCTGGCGATGCTTGCGTACGGTCAGCACGGAGAGATTCAGGCGATCCGCAATGTCGCTGCTGGATTCGCCGTGCGCGATGAGCGCCAGGATTTCCTGTTCGCGCGCCGTGATCAGCATTGCCGCAGCCTGTGCCGGCAGGTCCGCGCCATCCACAGGTTCGGCAAAATCGCCCAGGCCCTTACTCAGATAGACGATGCCCGAGAGCACCAGAGAGATGGCGTAGAGCAGTTCCTCGGCGTTTTCGTGCTTGAGCACATAGCCGTCCGCGCCCGCTTCGAAGGCCGCCTTGACGGAAGCTGCGCCGGGGCTGGCGGTGAGGATCAGCACGCGCACTGCACGAGATGCAGTGGACGCGGCGGCGGAGGCCTTGATCCGGCGCGTCAGCTCGATGCCGTGGCAACCCGGCAGGTCGAGATCGAGCAGTAGCAGGTCGGCCTCATGCTCGCGCAGCAGCCGCTCGACATCGCCGCCGTCGCCGGTGTCGGCCACCACCTGCAGATTGGACCTGCTGGAAATGAGCAGCTTCAGGCCGTCGCGAATGATGGCGTGGTCTTCGGCGAGCACAATTTTCTTCATGCTTTTGTTGTCCCTTTATCAAGGCCTTGCACCTTTTCCCCGATCGGCGGTCAGCTTCCAACGCCGACAGTACGCCGATATTACAATAAACTGTCATTCTGCCCGGCAAGTCCGCCGGCCTCCCGACTACGGCAGTCAAAGACCGCGAACCACGCCAAACAACAATGACGCGTCTGCTTCCCACTCAAAACCAGGCGGTGTACCTGGAGCTGGTCAACACGCTCTACCGCCAGTCGCCGCCGATTTTCTTCGGCAACATCATGGTGGCCAGCCTGACCATCTTCCTGCTCTGGGGCCAGCTTGCCCATAGCGTGCTGCTGGGCTGGGCGGCATCGATTTACCTGCTCACGATATTGCGCATCATCGTGGTCTGGCGCGATCTGCGCGGCCCCGCCGGGCGCCAGCCGACTTCCCGGCGCTGCTGGCGCTATGTGGCGTGGGCGGCGGTTTCCGGTTGCCTGTGGGGCGCGATGGGATTGCTGTTTTTCGCGCCCGACAACGCGGTGGTCACGGTCTACATCTGCATCGTCTTGGCCGGGATGACCGGCGGTTCGGTCGCCTCGCTGTCTTCCTTCTGGCCGGCTTACTACGTGTATGCCTTGCCGACCGTCCTGCCGTTTGCGATCCGGTCGTTCGCGCACGGCACGCCGCTGTTCTCGGTGCTTGGCGTGCTTTCGCTGTTTTTGCTGGGCGTGAATCTGGCATACAGCCGCGTGATGCAGCGCACGGTGCGCGACGCCATCGCGCTGCGATTCGAGAACGTCGAACTGATCCGCCAACTGACCGAGGAAAAGGAGCGCGCCGAGCAAGCCAACCGCAGCAAGTCGCAGTTTCTCGCAGCGGCCAGCCATGATTTGCGCCAGCCTGCACATGCGCTCGGGCTTTACATCGCCACCCTGCGCACGGTTGCGCAGGCGCCGCGCATCGAACGCGGCACGGTCGACATGCTCGCCGGCCGGCTGCAATCGGCGCTGAGCAGCATGTCGCAATTGCTCAACGTATTGCTGGACATCTCACGCCTTGACGCCGGCGTCATCCAGACCGAAAAACGCCGCTTCGCCCTGCAGGAAATTTTCTCCGCGCTGGGCAATCAGTTCTTTCAGGCCGCCGCCGCCAAGGGGCTGACGCTCCACATCAGACCGACATCGGCCTGGACCGACACCGACCCCGTCCTGCTGCACAACATCCTGACCAACCTGCTTTCCAACGCCGTGCGGTACACCGAAAAAGGAAAAATCCTGCTGGCCTGCCGGCGCCGCCGGGATCAGGATACGCTGGACATCTGCGTATACGACACCGGGGTCGGCATCGCCGCCGATCAGTTCGAACCGATCTTTCGCGAGTTCTACCAGATCCACAACATCGCCCGCGATCGCGAGCAAGGGCTGGGCCTCGGCCTCGCCATCGTGCAGCGCACGGCCAGGCTGCTCGACACGCGCGTCAATCTGCGTTCGGCGCCGGGCAAGGGCTCTTGCTTCTATCTGCGTCTGCCGGATTGCCGCACGTCCGGACCGGCGGTCGCCGAGCCGCCGGGCTCCGGCCTGCCCGCAAGCGCCTTCGACCGGACTGAGACCGTGCTGGTGGTGGACGACGACAAGCAAGTCCTCGACAGCATGCAGATCCTGTTGCAGAGCTGGGGCTACCGGGTGCTGGCCGCACGTTCGCTGGAACAGGCGCTGGCCATGCTTGGCGACGATGCGGATCGCCCGCAACTGGTGGTGAGCGATTTCCGGCTGGCGGCCGACGTCACCGGCATCGACGTCATCAGCGCCGTGCTCAGGACGCTGGACGCCGACGTGCCCGCCATCATCGTCACAGGCGACACCTCGCCGCAAGGCATCAGTCAGGCCAGCGCCAGCGGCTATCAGGTGCTGCACAAGCCGCTGGATCCCTCGCAACTGCGCGCGACCATGTCGCGGCTGCTGGCTGCAGGACATGACACATAAACTGCGTGATCAACGGGTGCCGCCTAGCGTGCCTTTGCACTGGAGAGTGTGACGCTTTCGGCCATTCCGATCGCTGCTGACTATCGATTCCCAGAAACAATCAGGGCGTCGGCGCTACCGTACAGAACGGACCAGATTCGCCGACGGGACGTGTCCATTCACGTTCCGCGTA
>Ga0207695_10002674_pt1 | contig 26036 bp, 23 predicted proteins | sample KBSC54metaG_FD_184354 | JGI IMG/M metagenome (GOLD analysis project Ga0207695, IMG submission 184354) | Corn rhizosphere microbial communities from Kellogg Biological Station, Michigan, USA - KBS C5-4 metaG (SPAdes) (version 2) | ecosystem: Host-associated > Plants > Roots > Rhizosphere > Soil...
TAACGGTCAATCTCAATTTGGGCCCGAGGGGCCACAAACACGACCTGTAGAGGCGAAGACCGCCGCGCCATACGATGTTACGGGCTACTGGGTATCGGTAGTGACGGAAGACTGGCGTTGGCGAATGGTTACTCCTGCAAAAGGGGACTATGCAAGCGTACCTCTCACTGCGGAGGGCCGGAAGGTTACCGACGCCTGGGATCCCGCAAAAGATGAAGCGGAAGGGGCGCAGTGCAAGGCGTATGGTGCGCCGGCGATCATGCGTGTGCCAGGACGAGTTCACATTACTTGGTCTGATGGGAACACCATGAGGATCGAGGCGGATACTGGAAGCCAAGTTCGAAGTTTGCATTTTGGCGAGTGGAAGGTTCCCGGAGGGGCGCCACAGTGGCAAGGCGATTCCGTCGCTTCGTGGGATGAAATAATCCCAAGCCGAGGCGGGCTTGCTCTCGTCGCACCGTCCCGGGAGATCGGGGGACAGAAGAGAGGAACGTTAAAGGTCGTTACTACACACATGCGCCCCGGCTATCTGCGCAAGAACGGTATTCCATACGGTGAAAATGCGGTCGTTACGGAATACTACGATCTCAGCCGGGAGGCTAGCGGTGACACTTGGCTTTGGATCACGACCGTAGTGAACGATCCGAAGTATCTGAATCAGCCGTTCATAACGAGCACCCACTGGAAAAAGCAGCCGGACGCCTCCGGATGGAATCCGACACCGTGCTCGGCGCGCTAAAGAAGCCAATTTCTACGATCCACAACGACCGATTTGGCGAACGACGCATTAATGAGGAGCGAATAATGAATCAAAAGCGATTAGAAAATGCAACGAAAGCGGCAGGCATCTTATCGTTCGTCGTGTTCGCTCTTTTCAGCTCACAGGCATCTGCTCAAGTCGATTTGTCGGGAGAATGGGCCGGCCGAGTCCACAATGATGCGCCCGAGCGCGGCGGTGGGCCGGAACTTGGAGACTTTACAGGTCTGCCGATTAATGATGCCGCACGCATGAGGGCGGAGAGCTACAGTCCATCGCTTCTCACTCTTCCTGTTTGGCAATGCCGTCCGCACCCGGCCGATTACATGGCGGGTCGTGCTGGATTCAACATACGGTTCACCCCGGAAATCGATCCCTCTACCCAGCAATTGATCGCGTGGCATGCCCGGGCGGCTTGGATGGCTCAAGAACGGACAATTTGGATGGATGGGCGTCCCCATCCTCCAGAGGAAGCGCGTCATACCTGGCAGGGTTTCTCAACAGGAAAGTGGGAAGGCAACGTGCTGACCGTCACCACCACACACCTGAAAATGGGCTTCCTACGCCGCAATGGAGTTGTGCGGAGTGACCGTGCAGTCTTGACAGAGCACTTTTTCCGGCACGGCGATATGATGACCGTTGCCTCGATCGTGGAAGATCCAGCCTATCTAACTGAACCTCTCCCCCGGAGCGTGAGCTATGTGCTGGATACGGCTCAGCAAATGGCGCCGTACCCTTGCGAAGCGGTTGTCGAGATTCCACGCGAGGATGGCGTTGTGCCGCACTACCTGCCTGGGACGAACCCTTTCCTTGCGGAATTTGCAACTAAACACAATTTGTCACTAGACGCTGTGAAGGGTGGTGCGGAAAAGATGTATCCGGATTATCAGAAACAATCCCGCGGGCTGGCAACTACTGCTAAGTAATCGCCGATCTTCAAAAACAGGACCAGAGCCACAAAATGAAATCAACGAAGTTGAGAAACCTTCCAGTAGCGCTTCTTTCTGTTGCTCTGGCGTCGCTTATGATTGCGGTTGGATTTCCCGGCTACGTCTTGGCACAGCAGGACGGCGGACAAAACCAGAATTTCGATAAAGTTGAAGTTCGAGTGCTGCCGGTACAAAACGGGATTTATATGCTGGTGGGCGCGGGTGGAAACATAACCGCGCAAGTGGGCAAGGACGGAATCCTCCTGGTCGACACCCAGTACGCAGAGATGGCGCCGAAGATTGTCGCGGCCCTTCGGAAGCTGTCCGATAAACCGATTCAGTACATCATCAATACGCATGTACACCGCGATCATACGGGTGGGAACGAAGCCCTCGCGAAGGCGGGCGCCACCATTGCGGGCGGCAATTTCGCCGTTGATCTATCCGATGCAGGACAGCGCGCAGCCATTATCGCTCACGAGAATGTGCTTGATGTATTGAGTGCCGCGCCTTCCGGGAAGCCGAACGATCGCTCGGCACCATCGGGTTCATGGCCTACCGACACTTTTTTCGGATTACAGAAAGATATGTTCTTCAATGGTGAAGGAATTGAGATCATCCATATTCCGGAGGCTCATTCTTCTGGCGATAGCATGGTGTTCTTTCGGCGGTCCGACGTGATCAGTGCCGGTGACATTCTCGCGATCAACCGTTACCCTGTATACGATCTGGAAGGGGGAGGGAGCATCCAGGGAGTGCTTCAGGGCCTGAACAAAATCGTGGGGCTCTCGATTCCCGCCGATAAAGAAGAGGGAGGTACCCTGATTGTTCCGGGCCATGGCAGAATTTGCGACCAAGCAGACGTTGCGGAATACCGGGATATGACCACGATCATCCGGGACCGTATTCAGGACATGATCAAAAAAGGAATGACTCTTGAAAGTGTCAAAGCCGCGCGCCCGACTTTCGACTATGATCCACTGTACGGCTCAAGCACCGGCTTGGGGTCCACAGACAATTTTGTAGAAGCAGTTTACAAGAGTCTCAGTAAGAAGCAGTAGAACAGGGATCTCGTCTATGAAGACACTTGGCTCACATAATTCTTTGTGCGGCCACCGCTTCGAATTGCGGAATGGTCCCTCAACCGCGGTATCAGCTTGGGATAGTGAAGTCGGCGGGAAATTTCCCATGCGGCCTCTTTTACTAGCTCGCTTAGCGCATTCACATCTTTCCATATCATGAGTTCACGCCTGCCACTAACAGCGACTGTCGCTCTAACGGTCTCAGAGGCGTCGAAGATCGGCGCAGCTACGGCGCAATATTGATTGCGAGGTCCAAACCGCATCATGCAGTACTCCTGCTGCCGCACTTGGGCCAATTCTGCTATCAGATCCTGCGTAGCTACATTTTTGCGCGTACCCTTCTTTGCGAGGGGGGATCGCTCCAAAAACTTGGCGAGGTGCTGCTTCGCCAGATAAGCTAGCAGTAACTTCCCACTGCTGTTGTGTAGGCTGGCGCTTCACTCCCGATCGCCCACTCCCCATCCATGTGTCTGGAGTCCAGCCCTTTACTCGATTTTGCCGACCCTATGAATGTGGGGCCCTCTACGCGATCCAAGATGATCACGTGACCTCCTTCAAGGACCGCCAAGTTAGCAGCAAGCCCGGTGTCGGCGGCCAGCCTGTATAGAGTAGGTTCGCCCGCGGAGCGAAAGCCAACCTCGCGAAGAGCGCTGCGACCGAGGATCACGGTCTTAAGTCCGATCCTATACTTTCCACTCTCCTTATCGCGCGCGAGTAGCCTTCTCGCTCCAACCTGCTAAGGATATACGAGCATGTGCTGCGTGCAATTCGGAATGCCAGGCTAATCTCAAGGTTCGTCTGGCCACCGGGAGTCTCTGCGATGAACTGTAGTACGTCTAATGCGCGATCGAGCGAATTGGTCGGCAATCGTGACATACGCCTTTGGGGAACTCCCTCATAAGACACGAAAGAAATTCAGCGGCTAGTTGTCCTGTCCTTTCACAATGCCATTTCTTGAAGTGCTGGGCGGCGAGGCAAATTGACATCTAAGAGAGCCGCCTAAAATACCGCGGCAAATCGTTCTTGGTGTCGCGAAGGATCTCAAGGACCGCTTGACGATCCGTCTTTGATAAATGTGCGTATCTAGGTTGCCTCTCTCCGCCGGACAGGATCTGCCAGATTCGCGCGTAAATGGCGTCTTTGGCGACGGATGGCAACGCATTAAAAGCATCCGAATAGATCATGTAACTACAGGGAAATTTGAGGAGTCGGTGATTAAGGTCAAATTGACGAAGCGACCGGCCTTTGCGATCACGCGGCCCCAAGTTTGCGAACTTTTCCGTAAAGCCAGAAGTTCCGATGATCCGGCTTGGCAGCGGGGCTTCATCAACGAATAACAAGTAGTCGACTAGGCTGCTTACTGTCTCGCGCGAGGGGGCAGCGAGCCCGTCCGCAGAGCGTGTTTCCAGATTGAGGCGCGAGATTACATTGCTCATTTGGGTTTGATGCTCCAACACCATGAGAGCAACAATGTCGCTGTACTCAGTGGGATAGCCGGACGTGTGGAACTGATCGTACAGCGACTCAAGCCACCCTTGTCCGATGCGATTTCCCAAATGCCGGAATCGATTGGAACGGCCCGAGACGTACCAGCCCCCCCATCGTTCCGTGAGGGGAGTGCGTTGATCCGAAACCACGCCATTGGAGTCCACCTCGCTAGACCCCACGGAGGGCCTACTGCTCAGTACGAAGAGGCCAGGAACACCTTGGGTCCGTTGCGACTGATGGCACGAGAGGCATGAATCGCTGCGTTGAAAATGTGGCTTTTCCACCAAAGATTGATCGAGCGTATAAAATACAACTCCTTTTCCCGGTTCGATGGCGGCTGCCTCCAGCAGTGGGCTTCCTCGGACCCATCCAATGACGATGTCATCGGTGAAGTAAAGAGCGCGCGGATTCTCGGTACTAATGAGCTTCGCTTGGAAACTAGTTTTTGAAAACACCGCGACCTGCGATTCGACCATTATGTCCAACTTTTCCAGAACAGAGCCCAGATAGCCAGAAATCGGTTGAAAGGTTAGGTTGACTGTCCCATTCTCAATGCGTTGGTTCAGCGTAGCGATTCGATCATGGGACACCACGGAGTGTTGAGCCGCCGACTCATGAACCCATGCCCCGGATAGCTTTGAATTCAGCGAAAGCAACACGAGTGAGCCGATGATCGAAAACCCCATCCAAACCAAGTACGATCGCATGCTTCGTAAAGCGTAGCATCATGGCAATCAGAAGGATAACGCCGGTTCAGTGAATTGAACTCAATCCGGTTTTACGCTATTCAATACATTGAACCACGCCTTTGCTCCGACATTCGCCGCGGGGTATACTTCCCGCGGAGTGATGATACCTCCACCCGGGATCCCATGAAAATATACACAATCACAGCCGCGGCGTTTGTTTCAGGTTCAGTCTTGCTGTTTGCGACGAAATCCTTAGCCCCTCAAGCCCCTCAACCAGTTGCCGTCCATTCGTCTATCCCTATTGAGGCGATGGCGAAAACGATCTTGAACACGACGCACCACCACCGGGAATGGATCAACATTCCGTTTGAATCCGGTGGTATTCGAGCGTTTATCGTGTATCCGGACCGGGCCAATAAAGCTCCCTCTGTCCTATTGGCGGAAACGAAACAGGGAGCAAGCGATTGGGTTCGGGCCGCCGGGGAGCAGCTTGCGACCGAAGGCTACATTGCCGTCATTCCCGATATGTTGTCGGGGCTCGGACCCCGCGGTGGCGACACCAATTCCTTCCCTAGCCGAACTGCTGTAGCTAATGCGATGGATGGTTTGGATCCTCGTGTGTTGAGCAGGCGAACCTCAGCCGTGCGGCAGTGGGTCGCGAATTTGCCGGCTTCCGATGGGAAGACCGCAAGCGTGGAGCTATTTCCTTCTCTCGCCGGTACTCGCATCGAAGTTTCTGTCGCGGAGAGGTACGGCGCGTTCCTATCGCGCGGCTCGGAATGGAAGGAGACGATCGATTTCCTCAATAAGCAGATGGACAACCATCCGGTAGCAGGAGAGAATACAAACGCCCCGGAAGATCACATGGCTCATATGTTGATGGCCCAAGCGAAGGGGCCGGAAGGCGCCGCGCCAGGCAACCCCCGGGGCCCGGCCAGCCTACCACGGGGTTACCCGTTCAATAAACTGCCGGATGTTCCAGCTGGAATCTTCAATGCCAAGTCGACGCTAAATCATTCGACATTGCGCAAGGAATGGGTGGACATTCCTGTCGGTGATGTCAAGCTCCACATGTGGGTGGAGTATCCTACAGGCAATGCGAAGGCGCCATTGGTTCTGGTCATGCAACAGGCGCCGGGCCTCGATGCCTGGCAGCGCGCCATTGCTGACCAGCTGGCGCTGCAGGGTTTCTTCGCGGTGGCTCCGGATCTCTACTCCGGGCTGGGTCCGGGCGGGGGTAACTACGATTCCTTCGAGGACGTTGACGCCGCCATGCGAGCCTCAGCGCGCCTCACCCATGAAGAGCAGATACGCCGCTATAAGGCCGCCTACGCTTGGGGCATGGCGCAACCGCGTGCGAGCGGAAAGAGCGCGAGCTTCGGCTTCTGTGCCGGCGGCGGAATGAGTTTCGAATTCGCCGGAGTGGTTCCCGAAATCAACGCGGCTGTTGTGTTTTATGGCGGCGCTCCCAGCGAAGCCATCATGGCGGCAATAAAGGCCCCAGTCATCGGCTTCTACGGCGAGAACGACGAACGAGTAACAGCAACAGCACTACCCGCCGCGGAGAAGATGAAGGCGCTCGGAAAGTCTTTTGAGTATCACGTCTATCCGCGTGCGACCCACGCATTCATCATGTTTCAGGACATGGGTGGAAATGGAGCGGCGGTCGCTGATTCGTGGCCGCGAGCGATCGCGTTCCTGAAGCAGAACCTAAAATAATTCGATTCAATATGTTGAATTGGATCGCGACAGGATGCTGACACCTGAAGTATTATGACTTTGGTAAATTGGCCGTAGAAGGAAGGCAATGTATATGTGGAATCAATCAAGATTGAGTTTGGGTGTTTTGTGCGTGCTTACTTTGGCCGCGCCAATGTTCGCCCATCACGGAAGTGGCATCTCGTATGACATGGAGCATCTTTGGACGACCAAGGCGACGGTGACGGAGTTTAAGTATGCCAATCCCCATCCGTGGCTGGAATTCGATCGCGTAAACGATAAGGGTGAAAAGGAACACTGGACAGCCGAACTCATCACCAATCCGACGTTTCTGCTGCGGGCGGGATGGACCAAAGCGAGATCGCTTGAGGCTTTGAAGCCCGGAACCGTTGTGGAACTCACGCTCGGTACAGCCAGAGTTGGCGGACTCAACGGGTGTATCCGGACAATTCGAAGCGAGACGGGAGAACTGCTCGTGAATTCCGGTGGGGCCGGTGGGGATGCGCCCGTGGCTCCCACGGGGCGGGGCGGTCAATAGCCACACATGACGAAAGACGAACAGTCCAAGGGGATGCATAATGGATAATCGCTTAGTCAGGTGCTTGCTATTTTCCGTGCTGGTCACGGTTTCTTTGGGGACCTCTATCGCGCAGCAGGGTGGTCGTGGTCAAGGAGGTGGCGGCAACGGCAACTCCCTCGGCCGCGGTGGCGGGCCCCTTGTGCCAGATAAGTTGCCGTATGACAAACATGATCTTTCGGGTGTATGGCGGGGAAACCAATACGGCTTCAACGCGAAATCCGAACCGCCAATGACGCCTGAGGGTAAGAAGAAGTACGACGCTCAGAAGCCTTCCTACGGCGCCACGCTCGGAACCCCAGCAGCCCAAGACGAGAAGGTGCCAGCCGGACGCCGACGGGCAATCCCGCCGTCACAAGGCAATGACTACGTCGGGGCGTGTAACTCGCTCGGATTGGTCCGTATGATCCTTTATGACCCGGCTCCGATGGAGATGATCATGACACCCAATCGGATCATCCAAAGGTTCGAATGGACGTGGGATCATCGAGAAATTTGGCTCGACGGACGGGCGCTCCCCAACGTGGATGCATACCTTCCCAGGTGGAATGGGTATTCGGTCGGGAAATGGGAAGGCGATACGCTCGTCGTCACCACGGTAGGCTTAGACGATCGGCAGTGGCTCGATCACTTTGGTTATCCGATCAGCGAAAAGGCGAAGGTCGAGGAACGGTGGCGACGAACAGCACACAACGTTCTGGAGCTAACCATCACGGTGACGGATCCTGAAATCTACAAGGAACCATGGAAAAGCGATGTCGATACGTTCCGCTTGGCGACGACAGCCGATCTCTCCGCAGGCACGGGCTGGGCCGCGATGGCGGAAGACAAATGCATTCCGTTGGACGAAGTCGAACAGTACAACCGTAACGTTCGCAATCCCGCCGGCGGCGTTCCAGGTGTAGCGCACAAGTAGTCTGATCGAATTCGTAAAACATATATGAGAATTAACGCAAGGGGCGGGAGCTTCCGCGGAATCGGAATGACATTGGCCTGGCTGTTGGCAGCCGCAACGGCAAACGCCCAACCCGCGTCGCAAAAGACGCTCATGGCCGAAGATGTCTTCAAAAACATTCAGGTACTTAAGGGGATTCCCGTCGGCGAATTCATGGATGTGATGGGCTTCTTTTCTGCAGCCTTAGGCTCAAACTGCGTTCATTGCCACGTCGACGAGAGCCTTACGCATTGGGAAAAGTTCGCCGAGGATGTTCCACGCAAGCGCATGGCGCGGCAGATGGTGCTGATGATGAATGCGATTAACAAGAATAACTTTGGCGGGCGGAAGGTGATGACGTGCTATTCTTGCCACCGCGGCGATATCCGTCCCGAAGGCGTGCCTAGCCTCTTGACGCAGTACAGCCTTCCTATTGAAGATCCCAACAAGGTAGAGATAGTCCCGGAAGCTCCAGCCACCCCTACCGCCGAAGAAATTCTGGACAAGTACGTTCAAGCGCTGGGCGGAGCGCAGCGCCTCGCCGGTCTCACCAGCTTCGCCGGAAAGGGGACTTACGAGGGATATGACTCTTACGAGCAGAAGGTCCCGTTTGAGGTTTTTGCTAAAGCACCTAATCAACGTACGACCATCGCCCACACCCAGAGCGGTGACACGACCACGACCTTCGACGGACGCGCGGGGTGGGTTGCAGCCGTTGACAAGCCCGTAACGTTGCTTCCGCTGAGTTCCGGCGATTTGGATGGCGCCAGACTAGATGCGGATCTATCTTTTCCGGGGCGTATCAAGCTGACTCTGAGCCAATGGCGCGTGGGTTTCCCGGCCACAACCATAGAAGACAGGCTGGTCCGGATTGTCCAAGGCACGGGAGCAAGCGGGACCCGTGTGAAAATGTTTTTTGACGCCGAGTCAGGGTTGCTTGCACGTGTGGTTCGGTATAGCAACACAGTCGTAGGCATTGTTCCTACTCAGATCGACTACTCCGATTATCGGGAGGTCGCGGGAATTAAGTTGCCTTTTCACTGGACTGTGACCTGGACTGATGGCAGGTCCACAATTGAATTGAACGAGGTGCGCCCAAATGTCCCTATTGATGCTTCGAAGTTCACTCAGCCTTCCCCAGCCGTAGTCACGAAAGCGGCGCGATAACACTCAATGGCGAGCGGCGGCGAAATGCTACTGGGATACCGATTGCAAAGCTTACCCTGGTAAGGGAGGCGCCTTTGGGTCGTCTACCAGTATCCCGTTGAGCTAGAGGTTCGATTATCGAAGCAGGGGACGACGTTTAAAATTGGCTAGGAAAGAAAAACGATGAACACCGAAAATCAGTACGCGGCCTTGAGACTACAACTGAGCGGTTATACAAAGCCCGGTCAGGAACTCTTTCGCAACGTTCTGTTCGATGAGCTCTGTGCGTCCATTCCCAAAGATCCGCAGGTTAAGATTCAGATTTATAACGCGGAGATTGCTCCCGGCGGCTACACCAACTGGCATTGCCACAATGGCGCCACGTTCTTTCTAGCACTGCAGGGCATTTTCGAGGCTCATTTCGAGGAGGGCATCCTCATAAAAGCAAAAGCTGGAGATGTGTATTCGGAGCCCATCGCAAAGTTTCATCGGGGCCACAACCCGCATCCAGAGATCCCGTATCTGTGTGTTGGGTTCTGTTTAACCCCACCCGACCGCGAACACGTGACGAACGTGATCCGGCCATGGTAGTGAAACTGTGGGGCTGATTCCCTATATTTGTACAAGGGGATAAGCGATACATATTCCAGAGGCGCACCTTCTGCATTAAGTCTGTCATGGATTGGCTGCGCAGCCAGCCCAGCAAACGAACAGATTGAATGGAGCGAGGTGCGCACAAACATCGCTAGTGATGCGTCGAATATCACCCAACCCTCCCCAACTGTGATCAAGAAGGCGGCGAACAATAATCAACTGTCCCGGTTCAGTTGGAATGAAGAAGTTGTTCTCGAAGTAAGGCAAAGGAAAGAACGCACCATTCGCTAAGATCAAGCAATGACATCCAGGGATATGACAGTACATAGCGCGTGCGATCCTGGTTCGGTCGAATCGTGGCTGATCTCAGCAGGACGAGACCGGCGACCGGGCTCGCCGCTAAACGTGCCGCCGTGGCCGGCGTCGAACTTCGTGCTGGGCGAGCGCCGTGCATACTCTCGCGACGACGGTACGCCGGGCTGGGAGGCACTGGAAGAGATCGTCGGCGGCCTCGAAGGTGGATCCTCGGTCGCCTTCGCTTCCGGCATGGCGGGGATCGCAGCAATTTTCGATCAACTCTCCACAGGCTCTGTCATGGCCCTACCGGACGACTGTTACCAGGGCGTCGCAGGACTCGCCAAGGCTGGCCAAAAGCGCGGCCGATGGACCGTGCATCGCCTGGCTGTGACCGACACCGCAGGTTGGATCGAGATGTGCGGCGCGGCCGACTTGATTTGGCTGGAATCGCCTTCGAACCCCCTTCTGACGGTTGCTGACGTAGACGCTATCTGCGCCGCACCGCGGAAGCGTGGCGCGATCCTGGGCGTGGACAACACCTTCGCAACACCGCTCAATCAGCGTCCATTGGCGCTCGGCGCCGACGTAGCTGTGCAATCGGTGACAAAGTTCATCGGTGGCCACTCGGACCTGCTCGGCGGCGTCGTCACAGTTCGCGACGCGAGCCTGCTGGCGGCGCTGCGGCAGTCTCGGGAACTCGCGGGTGCAACCCCCGGCACCCTCGAAACCTTTCTCGCGGTCCGCGGTGCCAGGACGCTGGCACTGCGGCTGAAGCGGGCGCAGCGCAACGCGATGACACTGGCCGAGCGCCTCTCGCGGCATACAAACGTCACTTTGACGCGCTATCCCGGCTTGGCGAGCCACTCAACTCACGATGCCGCGCTACGCCAGCTCAAGGGCTTCGGCACGATAATCTCGTTCGACGTGCGCGGCGACGCCCCCGCCGCCGACGCTGTGTGCGCCAGACTGCAACTCATCCAACACGCCACTAGCCTGGGAGCGGTGGAGTCCACCGTCGAACGGCGAGCCAGCATTCCCGGACAGGAGCACCTGCCTCCGGCGCTGCTGCGGCTGAGCGTTGGTATCGAGGCCGTCGAGGACCTTTGGACCGACCTGGATCGAGCGCTACGCAACGTGCCGGAGATGTAGGTATGGGGCGAACATCACACATCTCTCCTCAGTGTGATCCAATGCGTACCGGTCGAATCTCTCCGTCTCCGCGATTCGGCGCGGTTGAGGCTCCCCTTTGGATCACATTTGGGTAATGCAACCTACATGATATCTCCCACGCTGCTTGTGTCACAAGCTCACTCAAAGTTTGTTCATCGTTCCAAATCGCCAGATGCCGCTTACAACTTACTGATACCGCAGCCCTGACCGAATCATTCGCATCAAGAATCGGCGCTGCAAGAGCGCAGGATTCGTTATGCGGTTCGAACTGCATCAGGTAATATCCCTTCTTGCGCACTTCAGATAGTTCGCTCGCTAGCTGTCGTTTGAATATAGCTCGCTTCTCCGGATCTCCCTGGGCGGGCGGTGATTGATCCACAAAACCACTGAGCTGCTGTTCCGATAGATGGGCTAGAAGTACTCTCCCCAAAGCGGTTGAATATGGGGGCAACTCATCGCCGATGTCACGGTGTCCTTTTGTTAAGTATTCCCAACCGAGAGCGCGGTTCGGAGGATTCGCGCCACGAGGCTTTTCAGACTCCTGAATCGCAGCCTTTACGAATGTGGGACCTTCAATCCGGTCCAGGATAACGACACGACTTCCCTCAAGTACAGCGAGATTTGCGGCGAGGCCGGTATCGGTTGCCAACCTGTAGAGTGTAGGTTCACTAGCCGCGCGAAATCCCACCTCCCTGAGGGCCCCCCGGCCCAGAATCAGAGTCTTAAGGCCAATGCGGTACCGCCCACTCTGCTTATCTCTCGCTAGATACCTTTCCTTCTCCAACCTGCTGAGGATGTACGAGCAAGTGCTTCGGGCGAGTTTGAACTTCTGACTAATTTCAAGATTTGTTAGCCCGCCCGGTGTCCTGCCGATGAACTGCAGGATCACCAATGCACGGTCAAGAGAATTCGTTGGCAAAGGGCTCATAGAGGGTCGCATCAACTCCTTGCAAGCGAGGAACAATCAAGTGGCCGTTGTAGCGTGCCACAGAATGCGACTCAAACCAAGAGAACAAGGGTTAACTTAACGTGAACTCTCATAGAAGTCCCCTTCTAACAATGGGTTATCGTGTGTGTTTTGACGGCCGCTTATCGTGAAGCATACCGGTCCGTCTGGCCAGTCTTGGATAAGAGTTACTACTACTGTAGTTTCATCCGAATCAGCAATTTCTCGAACCGAGGATCAGACCGAAGGGAATCATACATTGGCTCAGCCTTCAAAGGAGGGAAATCGCCAGCATCCAGAGCCTTATTGAGCCAGAGGAAAGCATGGTCTTTGTCGCCCAGACCGACATAAACATCTGCTATGGCAGCTGGCCGGAACGGTCCGAGCTTGGATTGTTCGAGGAAGCGATCTAGCGTCTCATGGGCCAGTGCTGTCTGGCCTGCCAACGCATAAGCATAACCGAGCTTACTCGTTGTCATGAGGTCCCCTTCCAGAAGCTGTCTCCCTAAGATTATTTCAGCCAGGCCTTTAGAGAACATTCCTTTTTGGAGATAGGTTTGTCCTAACCCAAGATGCGCCAACCCAAAGTTAGGTTCCAAAGCCAGAGTTTTCTCAAATTGATCTATCGCCTCGTCATAACGGTGAAGATGGTACAACGCCGTACCCACTGCAGTAGATTCATAGAGTGAGACCGGATCCAGCTCTAAGGCCTGACGGGCTTCATGGAGCGATGCATCCAATTGCCCGACGTGTCCCAGGAAAATGCCGTACCAACGGTGACCAACCGCGCTCCCCGGACTAAGTTCCAGGCCCTTCCTGAACTCTGCGAAGGCCGTTGTCAAATCATACTCAGCGGCAGAGGCTTGAGCAAGCTCGAAATGGGCTTCACCAAGACTACTGTCAAGTTCCAAAGCCTTTGTCGCCAAGGCTCGAATCTTCGGCGCCATTTGCAGCACAGTGGAGACGCCGTGAAAAGGGAGTGCTCCGTAGCAACTCGCCAAGCCCACGTAGGGCAAGGCGTAACTTGGATCTTCGTCAATTGAGCGCTGGAAGTACTTGAGAGCTATGTTCAAGTTAGCGGCTGTGCTCTTGTACCAAAAATACCGGCCCTTCAGGTAATTCTCGTAAGCGCTGGAATTTACCGAGGCCCCTTGGTCTAGGCGGGAGCCATTTGTCAAAAGCGACTCCGATCCTCTGAGCGTTCCACCAAGCGCGTTCGCTATGGAAGCCGAAATTTGACGCTGCACCAGCAGAATATCTTTCAGCTGCCCATCGTAGCTGTGGGACCAAAGCCGGTATCCATTTGACGTATCGTCCAGTTCCACCGAGATTCGCAGTAGCTGACCGGACTCGCGAACGCTTCCCTCCAAAACTGTGCGAACGTTCAGTTTGCGTCCTATCTCACGAAGATCTATCGCCTTTCCTTTGAACTGGAATACCGAGGCTCGACCTACGACGTGAAGTCCTGGTATCCGGCCCAACGAATCAATAAGTTCGTCTGTCAATCCGTCACTGAAGAACTCATTCTTTTCGTCGCCTAGATTGACGAAAGGCAACACAGCGATTGATGCCGTTGCTGGAGTCATGCTCGTTCGATTTCGCAAAAGAACGTATCCGGCGTAAGCGACCAGAATTAAAAAAACGAGACCGGCTGCCAAAGGTCTCCAGCGGAAATGAGCCTGGGTTCCTTCTACCGGTGCGGCTGGGGAGGCAGGCGGAGGGGCAGTCGCATCTTCGGCTATCCGAAAAACCGGTGCGTAACTCCCCTTTACGAAATCGATTCGCAGCGTATCGTGCTTACCCTCATCTTGGTAATACTCGAGAATCTTTGCGCGAACCTTGCGGGCCTCCACGCGGACGATTGTGTCGAGGCGAGGATCAAAAGACTGGTCTTTACCAAATACCTCTAAGCCGATGGAAAACTCCTTGAGCTGCGACCCGCGTCCTTCTAAGGTTTCTTCGACCACATAACTAAGGAATTTGCGTTGACGCTGGGAGCTCCGAAACACTCGGCTCGCCGCTATCGCCGCCAGTCCAGCGCGGACGGCATCGGCGTCGGCAAGAGGAGGTGAGGCGAACGCTATGGCGTCGCCGTTGTGGGTGAACTGGCGTGCCCTTTCCACAATGCCCCCCTAAGAAATTCGGCGGCTAAGTGGCACCACTATATGGTCTGACCACCCCTGCCGTTACCTATCCTACCAGAGAGAAGCGCTCCACACCCCCCGGGCACCGGCAGGGGATTCCTTCCGACCATCAAGCGAGGCGGATTTTTGGTTCAATATGTTGCACTCAATGTTGACTACGCGACGCGAAGGATTTTATCATCCGAAATTCTGTTCAGTCTCGACTCGGCGACGTTTCGAGTGCTGCCAAATAGACTGCGTAAGATGTTGATACAGACGAATGTGGTCCTTCAGGCGATGATCGAAAAGCAGTGGCTCTTCCCGGCCACCGAATGCGTTCACATCGTCTCGTTTGCCTTGTCGGTCGGGACGATCACTCTCGTGGACTTCAGTCTTTTGGGTATCGGCTTGCAGCGGAAGGCTGCTTCGCAACTGGTTAGAAGTACCGACCTATGGACTCTTTCTGGCTTTGTTCTCATCGTTTTTTCTGGACTGCTGCTATTTGCAAGCGATCCCGATCATTACTACTTGAGTTCGGTCTTTCAATTCAAGATCGCGTGCCTGGTGTTAGCGGTTATCTTTAACTACACGATTCATCGCAAGGTAGCGTTGTCGGCGGATGCATCAGGTATGGCAAGCAAGATGGCGGCGGGCGTTTCACTGGTTTTATGGGTTGCGGTGATCTTCGGCGGTTTGTTCTTTTCGTTTGCGTAACAGTATCAGGACTTTATGCCACTTGCATCAGTTGCCCGCTGGCTCGAGCAGAGAGAGTGGGCGGGCGCCTTTTCCGCTTCCCAATGGCTCTACCCCTCTGTGCTGGCGACCCATTTAACCTGTATAGCAATATTCGGGGGAATGATATTAGTTACGAACCTTCGTTTGCTGGGATGGCTGCGCAGCCAATCCGTGACAGGCGTAGTTCAGAAGCTGCGCCCCTGGAAGTGGATCGGATTCGTCATCATGGTGACGTGTGGGGCTCTTCTGGCAGGATCGGAAGCCGAAAAATATTATGTCAACCCGTACTTTTGGGTCAAGATGACGCTCTTGGCGCTCATCGGCGTACACGGATTGGTGTTTCGAAACAGCGTGTACCGCAACACTGCGGAACTCGATAGCGCGCAGATCATGCCGCCTCGGGCGAAGCTGGCCGCCGTGCTTTCGCTGATTCTATGGATAGGAGTAGTTTGCGCCGGACGGATGATCGGCTACTACGTGGGTCCTCGCAGCCTTGCAGTTGCGCTGTGGCGTTGACGGGGATGGCGCGTCGTCGAGACGGGCCAGTCCTTTGATCTTCCGTTATACAGCAATGCTGTTGCTCTGCGCGCTTAGCCTGATTGTTCTCGGAGCCTGGGTGACTCGCGAAGTTCAACCTATTCCGGGCTTGAGGGCTCCGCTGGTTTCCACGGTTCAGCCAGCACTGATCTGGCTGGAACAAGCCCATATAGCCATGGCCTGCGTTGTGGGTGTACTCACGCTCGGTCTCATCGGTTGGCTTCAGTGGAGGATACGGCGCCCTTGGCCGCGATTACTGGGATTGGCTGCTCTCTTGATACTTGGTCTGGAAGGCTGGTTGGGGATGCAGGGCGTTCGCTCTTCGCTTTCGCCAGTGATCGGTTTTTTTCATGCCTCGCTCGCTCCAGTCTTATTTTCGATTCTTGTCGCGATAGCTGCTGACGTCTTTACTCGGAAGGACCGCATACAACCGCTGAAGGATCCCGGCCGGCCTCCTTTTCGCTCTCTGACGGTCGCCGTTTCGCTATTGGCGCTTTTGCAGGTCCTACTGGGCGCTGCATACAGGCACGGCCTGCTGGGTGTGTTGACGCATATCCTCAATGCGCTAGTCATCACGCTCATGGTTCTAGTCGTCTCCATTCCGGTGATCCGCGAATTCCCCTGGCATCCATCCCTCCGACCAGCGGCGCTGGGATTGGCTGTCGTAACTGGCGTGCAGGTGTCCCTGGGGTTTGGTACATTTATCGTCCTTTTGATCGGCGCAGGAAGTTCAACTACATTATCGATTCTCAGCGTTGCACACGGGGCGACTGGAGCCATCACCCTCGCAGCAAGCGTTCTGCTAACAATACTGGTTTGGCAGAACCTGTGCTCCCCGAACCTAAAAACTTAATTTCTTAGGACGCAGATGCTGTACTTTCATGCGCGTGCGATCGAGGGAAGGGAAGCCACATAGCGACGGACTTGGTAATAGCGAACTAAAACGTCCTACTTTGCGATCGAAACCGGCAATGCCGCGAGCTCGCGCGCGCCGGCTTCAATCATTTCCTGGATGCGCGGGCTAGGCTCCGGATTGTCTTCTCGGATCGTAGTCAGAGGTCCATGGACGGTGAAATATTTCTTGCCCACTACCAGAAGTTCCTCGGCGGGGAAGCGCGTAATTACTTCGGCGCCCGTTTCGGTGACGACGATTTCTTCCTCGATGCGAGCGGCGCGCCAGCCGTCCTTGGACGGCCAGAAGGTTTCGAGCGCAAATACCATACCTGGCTTGATCGTGTGCGCGTGCTCCATCGAAACGAGCCGGCTAATCACCGGTTTTTCCCAGATGGCTAGCCCGATCCCATGGCCGAACTGGAGGGCGAATGCCGCTTCTTCATTCGGGAAGCCGAATTCTTGTGCCCTCGGCCATACCGAAGCGATCTCCGCGGTAGTCCGCCCCGGTTTTACCAGAGCGATCGCCGCATCCAGATATTCGCGGCAGCGTGTGTAGGCGTCAATCATTCCTTGGGGCGCGTAGCCGACGGTGAAAGTCCTGTAATAGCACGTGCGATACCCCATGTAAGAATGCAAAATGTCGTAGTAGACAGGATCACCGGGTCGCAGTGCGCGGTCTGAAAACACATGCGGGTGCGGGCTACAGCGTTCGCCTGAAATCGCGTTGACGCCTTCCACATATTCCGAGCCATTGTCGTACAGGTACTTGTTCACTAGTCCGACGGCTTCGTTCTCCTTGAAGCCGGGACGCATCGCGTGATACAGCTCATGGTAGGCGCCATCCACCAGCATACATGAATGATTCAGAAGCAGGATCTCATCCTGCGTCTTAATCTCTCTCACGTCCGACATCAGTTGCTGGCCGTCGATCACCGAGATGCCTTCCTTCATTAGTGCAAACAGAATCGGGGGCTCTACGATGTCGATGCCGACCGGTTCCTTATGTAGGCCGCGCGCTTCGAGCTCGATTTTGATTTTGCGAGCCACATCCTCCGCCCGCCCCATTTCCGGCGACATTGCTCCGCGCAACAGAGGGATACCAGGCCGCGACCGTTCCCCCATCCATGGGCAATTTTGCTGATGATGCCGGGCGGCCGAGCCAAAGTCCCACAAGATCGGCTCGTCATTCTGTGGCAACAACGCGAATCGGCTGATCTTATCTTGCGCCCAGGTTCCGATGTGCGTCGCGGTCAGGTATCGGACATTGTTCATGTCAAAGCACAGCAGCGCGCCCATCTCGGACTGCTCTAGCAGCATCTTGGCTCGCGCCAGTCGCTCTTTCCGCAGGCGATCGAAGTCGATCCGCTGCTCCCAATCTACCGCCATTGATCCGAAATGTTTGATTGCCATCGTATTCCTCAGAATTCCAACCTTTAGACAGGTCTAAAAAGTCTCAAGCATCTGCTTTGCTAAATTCGACAGGTCGCGATTTTCATCCCGGAGTCAAGCCTGTCGCCGACTTAACGGTGCCGGGATCCTTTTTTCGACTAGGCGGGAACCTTTGAGCGGGTGAAGTTGTAACCCACTTACACTAACCGTCGGGCTGTTGCCGAGTGATTCTAGTCTCCTCGGGCCTCAGGTCGCACCGAACTAGAGGTCCCTCCATTGCGTATAGCATATTGTTCGCGGATGAAAGGGCGGCAATCGCTTCGTACCTATTCACTCCAGATCTGCAAATGAGTTTCAGGATTCCACGAACGAGCTTTAGACTCTTAGGATCGGTGTACATAACCGTTTCAAGCGCATGCCCACAGCGCAAAGTTAGGGGCAGTCTTCCAGGTGCCAAGCATAATGAACGATTTATGTTACTGGGACTCGAACCTCATGTCTAGACGCAAGTGCAATCTATTGAATTTGTTCTTTTTTCCCTAATCAAGCGGCTTTGCCGTCTGGAACCTGTCGCCGGCGGCGAGTTTTGGCACTGACTTTTATGCTCGTTACGCCTCGATCGACCGTCGCACGGTGTCCGCAACTCGCGCAACACTTGGGATCGCCATGTCTTCGAGCGCGTCGGCGGCGGGAAGAGGAATGTGCGGTGTGGTAATGCGCACCGGCGGTCCGTCGAGATTGTAGAATCCTTCCTCAACAACGATCGAGACGATTTCCGCGCCCCACCCGCACAGGCGCGGGTTTTCCTCCACCGTGAAGAGGCGACTAGTGCGTGCCACGGAATCGAGAATTGTGCGCGTGTCCAGTGGAACCAGCGAACGCACGTCGATCACCTCACAGCTGATGCCGTGTTCTGTTTGAAGTCTTTCTGCGGCAGTGATCGCACGCGGAACCATCAGGGCCAGTGCCACAATCGTTGCATCCGTGCCGGGTCGCACAACTTTAGCCGTGCCGAGTGCCTCCAAGATCTCGCCCTCTTCCACTTCTCCTTTTACGGCATAGAGCGACTTATGTTCGAAGAAGACGACGGGATCGGGACTGCGCACCGATGCGGCCAGGAGGCCAATCACATCGCGCGGGGTCGATGGTGCCACCACCTTCAGGCCAGGGATCATCATGCACCAGTTTTCGACACTTTGACTATGCTGTGCGCCGAAACACGCCGAGCCACCATTCCCCGTTCTGACTACGAGTGGACATTTCACTTGGCCGTTGGTCATGTAACGGCTTTTAGAAAATTCGTTGGCGAGATAGTCGAAGCAAACGGCGATAAAATCCGAAAACATAATTTCGGCGATCGGCTTCAGACCGGTCATCGCTGCGCCCATGGCTGCGCCTAGAATCGCCTGTTCGGAAATCGGCGTATCGCGTACTCGCAAAGAGCCAAATTCTTCAAAAAGCCCCACTGTTGCCTTGAAGACCCCGCCGGCCTTTCCAATATCCTGACCGATAAACACGACATCGGGGTCGCGCTTCATTTCCTGCGCGATTCCTCGGGCGACGGCATCACGATACGTTAGTTCCGCCACGCCCAGCCTCCGTCTGCGTACACATCGGTACTCAAAATGTCGATCGAGGTTGGAGGTGCCGCTTTGCAGATTTCTGTAGCTTCGTTTACGTTCAGTCTTGCCTTGTGCTCAATTTGCTGAATGATGTCGGCAGATATGCCTGCATCCAGCAGTCGCTTCCGGTAAATCTTAATAGGGTCGCGGTTCTCTCGCCAGTCCTCAAGCTCGCCGGCCGGCCGGTACTTGGCTGGATCGGCACGGGAATGTCCACTATAGCGATACGTTTTGAACTCAATCAGCGAGGGCCCACCGCCCTCTCTAGCTTTGTCGTACGCCCTTTTGGCAATACGATAAACCTCGTCGGCATCCTGCCCGTCTCCGACGATTGACTCCAATCCATACGCCGCAGCGCGCCCGGCAGCCGGATCTGCTACGGCGGTCACCTCGCTGATAGGTGTGTACTCCATGTACAAATTGTTTTCGCAAACAAAAATCACTGGCAATTTCCATATGACTGCGAGGTTCAGCGCCTCATGAAACGCGCCGATGTTCGTCGTGCCATCGCCAAAAACGCAAACCGAGACGTCTTTCTGGCCCTTATACTGCGCCCGCCATGCTGCACCGCACGCAATTGGCAAATGGGCACCGATAATTGCATAAGAACCCATCACACCGTGCTTCACGGACGTCAAATGCATGGAGCCACCGTTGCCGCGCATTAGTCCGTTATCACGGTTCATCAACTCGCCTAGCACTTTCTCCATCTCGACGCCGCGCGCCAAAGTATGTGCGTGCCCTCGATATGTGCAGAAGCTGAGGTCGCCTGGGTCCATAGCCGCCGCGCAGCCGACCGCAATCGCTTCCTGCCCCAGGGATAGGTGGCTGGTGCCCTTCACTAGGCGTTGAAGGAACAGGTCATAGGCCCGTTGCTCGGCCTCTCGAATCTCAAATAACATCTGATACATCCGAAGCCTTAAGACATCACCAATATCGTCCGCGATTTGCAAGACGAGTGCTTCTGCGGTTAATACGTTCTGAGGGATCATGCTAGTTGGAAACCCGGTGACGGGCCGAAAGCTGGAGAAATCATCTGTTATAGAGGTGGTCTCGCAGGGAACCCTTATTGGCACTGAAACGCGCTTTCAAAGCTGCAAAACCACCCATTCAATCTAAAGCTATTAGTTGTCGCTTCGTCGACAACGAGTGCAACATATTGAATTGAATGATTTTCAAGGCTCTCGCCGCTAAGCAGTAAGCATTCACAAGAAATATTCTCGCTTTGAGGGTCGGTCCAGCGAGTTACTTTCGAGCGAATGATAGGGAAGCCCTGGCGTATGGACGTGGCCGGGTGCGTACGCGCCGTGGGAATGAATTTCTCCACGCAGTCGTTGTAAGCTCCGGTGCTGTTCAAGTTCAGTGAGCCGTCGCCACTTGTTTCATGCTCAGCGACCACTGCGACGAGGTCCATGCACGCCAGCATGAGTACGAACGCAAAGCATTTTGCGGTCGTCTCAACGCTATGCTTAGTGCGTGCCCATGTGCGCCTTGGCTTCGTTGTACATCTGCTCGTACCACCGGGTACTATTCTGAAGGTCGTTTGGGGCAAAATTTTCGGTGGCGAATTTCGCGTCGAAGTCCTTCGAAGGCCGCGCCGCGCGGATCTGCTCGAGTGTCATACCGTTGGCTACCATTTCCCGAAATCTGGCGTGGATCGTCGTGATGGCATCTCGAACGGCAATCACGTCGGAACGCCTTGACAGCTGCGCGTGGCCGGGAACGAAAATCGTTTTCGGTGTCGTCATTTGCAACGCGAGGTTGTAATTGTCGATGAAGTTTTCAATAGTGCCTCCTTGCGCAACGCCGATGGAGGGATAGTCTGTTGTGAAGACGTCGCCAAACGCGAATACGTCGGACCCACGGAAGTAGACGGCGGTGTCCCCATTCGTGTGCGAGGGCTTCAGCGGAATGTAGGAGATTTCTTCGCCGTTGAAATGAAGCGTCATAGGCTCGCTCGACGTCACCACCGGCAATCCTTCCGTTGGAACAGGCGGACGTGTTTGCTGCAACAGTGACAAGCGCAGGTTGGGTTGGGCGAAGATCAAGGCGCCTTGCTTCGCGAAATTCGCATTGTTCTGGTTGTGGTCGAAATGCGAGTGGGTATTGACGATAATGCGCACCGGTTTTTCCGAGATCTGGTGGAGCGCCGCCACGATCTTGGGGTAGAAAACGGCGAAGTTATCATCAACCAGAAATAGCCCATCGGGGCCGGCCTGAACCACGATGTTTCCTCCGGCGCCCGCGATCACATATACATTCCCCGCAACCCTCGTCACGACCTCCTCAACTGGATCTGTCAATTTGGGATTCTCTACGCTGCCGTTGAATCCACGCCGATCCGGAATCGGGCCTCCCATCGGGATTTGCTGCTGGCCCCTTATAGCGCCGACCAACAAGACCATGAATGCCCACGCTCGGACCGCTCTGTTCATAAATCCGTTCCTGAATATCGGTCTTCTCGATGGCCGATGATTCAATCGTATATTTTGGGGCATGAAAGTCGATCTTGCAAGGGCGAGCTAGTTTGGCAGCTCACGTTACTTCAATACGTTGAACTGTTCATAACGCGCCTTTATGGTAAGCAGCGTTGACCTTATTAGCCTGAATCTTAATGAGATTTTTTTGACTTAAATTGCACGGCTCAGTATTATTCCTCTTGTCGGTTTTAAATGACTGTGGGGGTGATCCTATGAGCGCCACGCGTTAGGGATCAAGGAGCGACTTGGACTGTGGATTCTGCCGAGTTCCGCGCGATAGAAAAGTGGTTCCACGGTGTTCTTAAGGAGATTGAGCATGTCACAGGTGCACTCGAAGATTTGGGCGGCTGCTTTGCTGTTGGCCGCTGGTTCTGGTTCGGCTTTTGGGCAGGAAGTGATAACGCAAAAAACGCTGTCACTGGATCTGGCGCAAATGATCGCCAGAGGCGCAGTGGATAAATGCCGGGAAAACGGGTATCACAGCACGGTTACGGTGGTCGATACGGCCGGCTTGGTAAAGGTCACGCTGAGGGACGATGGCACCTCTCCGCAAACGATGGAAGTGAGCCGGCGTAAGGCGTATACTGCGATGATTTACCGGCGCAAGTCGGGGGAAACGCTAAAAACTTACCGGGCCAATCCGCCATGGCCAGGCGTGGAGGGCACGATTGCACTCGGCGGTGGCGTGCCCATTTTCGCCGGGAAGGACATCGTGGGCGGGATCGGAGTTAGCGGTGCTCCAGGCGCGGACAAAGAAGAAGCCTGTGCCGACGCCGGTGTCGCGAAGGCCGCGGAATTTCTAAAGTAGCCCTGGAGGGGTCACGACGGCTTTTCTCGCGCTAAGTAAAAAAGTTTGCGTTCAGAGGCAGTGCGAAGGACTTGCTAACGTTCATCGGGACACGCCTTGGTTTCGACATAGGGGCGTGCTTGCGAATTGTGCCGGTCGAAACAAACGCACGTGCGCTGGTGTTTCTCAGCGCTTGACGGGCCTGCCATACACGGCGATCGAGCCCAGGCTAGCCCAACCTCCGAAACCGTGGCCGCTGCCGGGCATCAAGTCTGCTTATCCGACTTCATCCACCTTCACCAGGTCTGGATTGTCAATCCATCGTCCGTTCGTCTGGTTCTTTGTCACGATTCGTTCAATATCGACCACTAGCCACCGAATCGTCGCAGGCGAAAACTCGATGTCGTTGAAATAATTGAGTGATACGTCGGCGCGATCGCCAATTACCCACGTGCCATCAGCGAGTTTCACCACCGGACTTCAGCTCAAGACTCGGGTTGGACACCACGTCCGGTGTCACAGGGTGCTGTTTACCGTCGGGCTGCGCCGAATCCGCAGATGGTCCCGCTGATAGTCTGCATCGTCATCGCTAAAACCTTCCTGCTTGTGAGCTGAAACACTTTTACTTACCCTGATTCGGACCACTGACGTCTGGAAACCCGCGCCAAGGCAATGAGGGATCGCTAAGGCCGTCGAGTATCTGAAGTAGCCCCCGCTTCGAGGAACACCAGTCGCAGTTCTCAGGACCGGTATTTTGCTGCTGGTCATGGCATCCTCGCCGCACTCAATCTAAAGCTATTTCTTTGTCGGCTAGTCAACAGTGAAGTACAAGGTACTAAATCGTCACGCTCTGGAGCGGAAATGTCAAGAGCTTGACCGGCAGGCTTCAATATGTTGAATTGATCGGGAAAATCGATTTGACTCGCCAAACAACCCAGCTTAGTGTTGCTAAGGCCTGCAAGAGGCCGTCGTCTAGTGCTTCATCGGGAGTGTTTTTCCCGGATGATGAGTTTTGGGGAGGGGTGAGAAATGCGATTGCCGATCTTTATTATTCTTTTCGGTCTGCTGAGCGCTACGCTTGCGTGGGGACAGGCCACAGCTCAAATTCACGGTGTTGTGCAGGATACTAGCGGCGCAGCGGTTCCGGGCGCCATGGTCAAGGCAACGCAAACGGAGACTGGCTTATCCAGAACCGTGACTAGCGAAGCGGATGGCGGATATATCCTGACGAACCTTCCGCTAGGGCCGTACAGCGTGGAAGTCACGAAGGAAGGGTTTGCGACGGTTGTTCAATCGGGTATTGTATTGCAGGTTAACAGCGATCCCGCGATTCCGATCGCGCTCAAGATTGGTACGGTGACAGAGCGTGTCAACGTCGAGGCGAACGCCACTCAGGTGGAAACTCGGGCCGTTGGGGTCGGAACGGTGATTGAAAACCAGCGGATTCTCGATTTGCCGCTGAACGGCCGTCAGCCGACTGATCTGGTGACACTGAGCGGTGCCGCGGTTCAAACAGGTTCCTCGCCCGCATACATGATGAATTCCGGCGTGAATATTACCGTCGCAGGTGGAACCAGCTACAGCATCCAGTACAACCTCGATGGCGCTTCGCACGTAGAAGTCTATGGCGGGACGAACTTGCCGCTACCGTTCCCAGATGCGCTCCAAGAGTTTAGGCTGGTCACGAGCACGCAGGATGCTTCCAGCGGTGGACACTCGAGCGCGTCCGTGAATTCAGTGACAAAATCCGGGACAAATGCGTTTCATGGGGATGCCTTTGAATTCTTTCGCAACAGCGACCTCAACGGACGCGATTTCTTTGCGCCTAAAAGTGACCAGCTCAAGCGCAATCAGTTCGGAGGAGTGATCGGGGGCCCGATCAAGAAAGACAAGCTCTTTTTCTTTGTTGGGTACCAGGGTACAATGACTCGCCAGACACCGAGCGGGACGCAGGAATTCATTCTTACGCCCAAGATGGAGACAGGTGACTTCTCGGATTACATTGCGAATAACTGTCCGGACGCTCACAAGTTCAGCCCGGGCGTGATCAATAGCAGCGGCCATTTTACTTTACCCATCAGCCCCGCGGCAGTGAATATTGCAAAGCGGCTTCCTCAAGTGGGTAACCCTTGCGGCCAAGTCTTTACCGGTAACCCTCTGAGCGAGAATCGTTTGCAGGTCCCAGTCCGGTTGGATTATCAAGTGAGCGATAAGCAATCTCTTTTTGCCCGTTATCTTGCGACCCGAATTGACACCAAGGTGCCCTATGATATAAATCATGATCCGCTAGCGACCACTGGAGTAGGTACGGACGATTTGGCGCAATCGTTGGCTCTTGGGGACACCTACGTTATTAGCTCAAACGTGGTCAACTCCTTTCGCGTCTCGGGTAACCGCATAGGCTCAAACCATCCGGCTCCAAACTTCTTCGGGCCTTCGGACGTGGGAATCAATAACTTCTACTCCTATATTCCGAATTTCGTGGCTATGCTTTTCGGTACTGCCAATATTGGTTTCGGAGCTAACTTCTTGACCGAAACATCGGCCATAACCAGCTTCGGCGCGAATGAAGACTTGACGATCGTTCGAGGCTCACACCAACTTTCGTTTGGGGCAAGCATCATACATGCTACTTTGATCTCGAACTCCTATGCTTGGTCTGCCGGCACGTTCGTTTTTGCCGGAGTGTTTACCGGCTCTACTATCGGTGATTTTTTGGCTGGAAAAGTTGTTCAAGTGCATCAGTCCAATCCTAATCCTGAATATTTGAACCAGGATTATCTTGCGATGTACGCGTCCGACGTCTGGAAAGCCACATCCAGGTTAACCTTGAATTACGGTCTCCGCTGGAATCCGTTCTTCGCGCCCGTATACCGTCAATCGGATGTCTCTTCTTTCAGCGTGAACAACTTCAACCAGGGTATAAAAAGTCAGTCCATTCCAACTGCGCCCCCGGGTTTCACATATCCAGGGGATCCTGGGTTCAATGGCAGGTCCGCACAACCTAATCAACTCGCGCATTTTGAGCCCCGTATTGGCTTCGCCTGGGATCCTTTTGGAAGCGGCAAGACCGCTGTGCGCGGCGGCGCGGGAATCGCCTACGATTTCGTTCGGATGGATATAAACGAAGACACCTCTGTC
>Ga0207695_10002675_pt1 | contig 26030 bp, 23 predicted proteins | sample KBSC54metaG_FD_184354 | JGI IMG/M metagenome (GOLD analysis project Ga0207695, IMG submission 184354) | Corn rhizosphere microbial communities from Kellogg Biological Station, Michigan, USA - KBS C5-4 metaG (SPAdes) (version 2) | ecosystem: Host-associated > Plants > Roots > Rhizosphere > Soil...
ACCGTAGTTTCCATATATTCATATTTTAAGCGGATAAATGCCGAAATTTCCCAAGGCCGACATATTTAAATTGTTGAATTCGAACGAAACAGGACCAGTCCTTGGTTGTCGAATATACCCTTGTAATTCCAGATTGGATGGCTTTGTACAAGTTGCCCAGGGGAACATGTTTATAAAATACAAGGTTGGCCGTTTCCTCTATTTCAACGTCCGTTGGAAACAAGATAAATCCAGTAGTCTCCATGTCAATAGTTCGATTCGCCGCATGACGGTCGAACGCGAATAGGGTTGCTCCCAAGTCTTCTCCGGCAATGCTGGATTTTATTGCCTTCAGCGATTGGCGTAGCAATCGCGAAGCCTGGAGCTCGCCAATGTGTGCATTGAAGGCAAGATGGTTGATCATCGTTGAGTAGCCCACGCCGAAACAACTGGCGATCATAAAGCAATCAATGGCGGTAGCTTTATTGATTTCTATATTCCTTTTGGCAAAAGCTGCTTTTAGCCCTATGGGCGGCAATAAAAGAAAGCTTGCCAGTGTATCAACCAGAAATTCCTCCTCACTGTAACCCCCGGGTGAACTGGTTATTTGATCCACCGAAAAGCCATGCCCGAAGTAATGATGGCCGAACTCATGCGCACAAGTATATATTTTTCTGTGAAACGGTCGCAGAGCCGAAACAAAAATCATAGATCTTACTCCCTCTCCCAATTGTACATACATGCCCTCCATGTTAATATCGACAAAGCGGACGGGCACCCCGGCCATGTCACATAGATCGAATATGTTGACGGGTGCAGATAGGTCGTAACCATACCGTTTCCGGAGCTTCGAGGAAGCCGTCAGCGCTTCCTTGGCCAATTGCGCTCGGTTGACGTTGCTGATCACTTCGGTATAGTTGCTAACAGGTTAAGTAATCGCTGTAAATCGTCAGACTTCAATTTTTGAAGTTCCCTGGCTGCAAGCTTCAGCCGGCTGTCATTAATGTCCAAATGGGATTCGCCCTCGCCTAGCAGCCAGGCTGAGTCCACTTGATACAGCTCTGCCAGAACGATGATTTCTTCCGCCGTCACTTTTCTTCTACCGGCTTCCATTTCAGAAATGGCGGGCCGGTGAAGCTTAAGAAGTTCTGCCGCCTGTGACTGTGATAGACCAGCCAGTCTTCGCGCCTCGCGGAGGCGAAAAGCTATCAACTCCCTTCTATTTTTCAAGTTATCTTGATCCATCGGAAGAGGTTAAACTTAATAATTTTTCCGCTGCCTGCTCAACAGTCAATTGTTCCCCAGCCACGCCGAGAAATAGTTGGCATTTTTTGGGGATCTCAATTTGCAAGGCTTCAGCCAGCAAACCCGTGACTTGTAAAAGCATCGGACTGTCAATATATTCGAAGTCCAACCCAGGCTTCGAAGAAGATAGAATTTCTTCGTCGCCTTCAAAGCTTTGCCGAATTTCTTCGAATGTAGTCAGCATTACTTCCAGCACGGCTTCTTTTGTCAGTTCTTGTACCATATTTCTTACATTTTTGTACGATTAACTTACTAAAGGTAAGATTTTATCGTCAACTGCCAATTTTTTTAAAAAGCGGTTCCTTACCAGCCTTGAGGACTTGAATTCGGCAACGGCTTTCCCCGGATCAGAAGACGGTTATAATATAATGGTCTCATTCTTTGACATTTAGCAAGGCAGGTTGGCGCAAATTCGTTTTCAATTCTGTAAATAATTTACAAATTTGTAAATTATTCCGTATCTTTAATACTGGAAAAATTGCAATGGAATGGTTTTGGAAGATACTTCAAATGGCGAAAAGCCGGAAGCGACAATTGAGCCGATGACGCCCGGCGACTTTAAGGTCGTTAAGAAAGATAAGGCGCGGTTTGATTCGTTCAATTGGGGGAGCCTTGTTGCCAGGGAAGTCTTCAAGATCCGAATAGAGGGGGATGACAAAATTCTTGGACTGATGTGCATCCAGGACCACCCAGGGGAAGGAATAAATGCAATCGAAATCGAACTTCTGGAGGTTTCTAAGGAGCACCGTGGGAAAACAAAGAAGCTAGATCTTGTAGCTGGATGTTTAATAGCCTATGCTTGCCGGGAGTCGTTTAAGCGAGGGTACGAAGGTTTTGTGTTTCTCGTACCCAAAACGAAAGTGATAAAAAATTATCAGGTGAGTTACGGGTTTATACACATGCCAATTACCAGTAAAGACCGTCCAATGGGGTTTATGATGTTAGACACTCAGGCTGCGCTGAACCTCATAAGAAAATACCTGGATTAATCGTTTAAATCGTCAACGCCCTATCTGAGCTTTTATTTAGGGATAAATCGTAAGCAGTATGAAATCGTTTAAGCAGATCGAAAAAGAATATTCCCCGGAAGAAATTGCGGAATCTTTTGTGTTTCCTGGTTCTAAAGACCCTGAAAAGCGGGAAGCGCTTTTGTCTGCAATTCGCGAATACAAGAGTAGTATTCCTAGTAAGCAGCCGGAACATCTGAAGATTATATCGCTATTGCTTCAACTGAGATATTTAATGGAAGATTATATTCAATTGGATGCTGCGAATAAGGAGGCTTCGTTTAGCTATTTTCTCAAAGAGTATATTGACCGCCTAAATAAGAAAAGCAAGGAATTTGCAACAGAGATCAGCATAGACCCTTCTCAATTGAGCCAGGTGATCAATAATAAACGGCGGCCTTCCGAAATATTGATCTTTCGGCTCGAAATTCATTCAAACAGAAACTTTCCTGCGATGATGTGGTTTAAACTCTTGGAAAAAGATCGGATGTATGAATTGAAACATCACCGAGAAATCATCGAAAAGGAAAGTAAAAATGTCAAGGAGAAATTGACATTTTCTTTATAAGTTGATTTGTCCTTTCTCAATTTGATGGTTATCAAGTGACTAATAAGGAAAGTATTTGCTTTTAAAAGGTAGGGTATTGCCTAACGAGTATTGCATAGGATTCTATTGGCTAATCGCTGTTTTGAAATTACTCCCTCGGTGACCCGTGAAAACACCTTTTTTTCAGTGGGTACGGCGAAAGTAGCGTGTAGAAAAGGTAAGAATCTCTACTTTTATACCTACACTAACCAACGACTGCAAAAAGAAGATGGACCTATTTCGCCTAAAGTCGCTCAGGGTTCGCGATCACCAAGTTTTTCAACATCCAACCGAGATACTTTTCTCGGCAGAAACGGACACCTTTTCACAGGGGCTGCCCTATTTTACTTTAATCTTGGGGTTGAATGGGACTGGGAAAAGCAATTTATTAAAGCTAATCATCGAAATATTTCGAGTAGCCTACAATAAAAAAGTAGATGAGAGGACGGCCACTTATCCGGGAGGGAAATACTCGCTAGAGTATTTTTACGAGGATGGCAACTATACGATTTTGAATACGCTGGGGTGGTCGAATTCAGAGGCGCTTACTTTTTCGGAGGGAGAATCAGAATTTGAGAAGGGCTTGCGATTCTTCAAAGACGGCACTGAAATCCCACCTCCTGAACTTCGCCTCCCGGAATCCATCATCGCATTGTCGATCCTGCTAACAGATAAATTTCTCTTTACAAAGGATGGCGGGATGTTTCCGCCTTACAAATACTTCGGAGTCAGACGTGACAGCAATACCGCAGGAACCAAATCGCTCATTGCCAGGATTATCGATTGCACATTTATTGCAGCGGCAAGAGAATCGTTTCTGGCGAGCATAAAGGAAATACTCACCTTCCTTGACCTCGAGCAGGAATTTCTCGTGAGCTACTCTCCAAGATATAAGCATTATTTTTTCAAAGAAGATTTGACGGTCGGAGCATTTGACGAGTTTTTTAATAATTACAAGAAAATTCTTCCTAGGCGGACAACTGCTCCGTGGAGCGTGGCAGTGTACAAAAAAATAAAAGAAGAAAGCCCGGAGCTTATACCTCGCCTTGTCAAACTTCTCCGCTATCTTTCTCAGCATTTAGAGGTGGTAGAGAATTCAAAAAGCAAATACTTCGCATTTGACATTTTTCAACAAGATGAGCAATTCCAACAATTTTTTCCTCTTTTACCGGACCTGCATCGGCTCGATCTTATCTCATACCCGCGAATAACACTTAGGAAAAAGGGTCAATACCATATCGATGACAGTAGCTCCGGAGAGTATCATTTTATTTCCACCATGATCTCCATCTTGTCTGCCATCACGCCCCATTCTGTAATCCTGATCGACGAGCCAGAAGTCAGCCTGCATCCAAAGTGGCAAATGCAGTACATTGCATTTCTTAATAAGGTCTTCGCTGAGTACAACTCTGCTCACTTTATTATCTGCTCTCATTCGCATTTCATGGTTTCCGATATGCCGCCAGGAAATTCCACCGTTCTTTCGCTCAAGAGAGCGAATGATACCATTGTGTCAGAGGTGCAGCCGGAGGCTTTTGGATGGTCCGCTGAGGAAATTTTATATAGTATATTCGAGGTTAGATCAATGAGGAATTCGTTCTTGGAATACGATCTCACAAAACTTGTCACATTGGTAAACCGGGGATCCTCCGACTACCCAGAAATCAGACGCATTACTAACAAGATCTCGTCGTTGGTATTGTCAGAGGGCGACCCGCTCGTTGTATTAAGAGAAAAAGCCTTAAAATACCTAGCCGAAAGAAATGCTTAATATTACCACTCGAATTTCGCTTTCTAGGAAGAGTAAAAAACTCATTAGGAAATGGCGGGCATTGCACGGAGGTCAATTCACGCCTCGTGCTTGGTCCTCAATAAACATGTCGGTAAAAAACGAGATCTCCACAAAGCTTTTAGATTCTCATGGACCAAGATGCGTGTATTGCGAACGCGACCTGATTGGACTAACTCCAGAAATGGACCATTTTGCGCATAAGGCAGTGTATCCCGTCTTCACCTTTGTTACGGTGAACATTTTCTATTCCTGTGGGTTCTGTAATTCGCCCGACAGGAAGGGGCAGCAGAATACTATTTCAACTTTCTCTGCGCGATATAGAAATTGCGTATTTTCTATTGTTCATCCTTATTTTCATAACCCAGATCACCACATCGTATATGCAGATACAGACCGGGTAAATTATGACATGATTGCTTGTTCTGATCTGGGTCGGCGCACCATTGAATTTTTTAGTTGGGATGATATCATGTCAACAATGGTCAGGTCACGGGATTTGACTAAACAAAGGCTTAATCCCATGACAAATGCTGAGGAGCGGAAACTTATCAATGAGTGCATAGCCTACAGGAAAAAGCTTTGACTACATATCGCGAGAACGCACTGCTGATCGAGGGGATGGACTGGCTCTTCATCCGGATCGCATTATGGGACCAGTACCAGCTCCTCGCGCCGCTGCTCGTCCGGCCACCGAAAAAGGTCGTCTTCCTTTCACCAGCCACGGGACACAACACCGGCAACCTCCCGGAGAGGGTCGACGCCCATCTTAAAGCGCCATACTCGTCAGCAAGACTTTCCAAAGTCTGGGAACGACTGAGCCACCCAAAGTTCACTGCCAGGCCGCTCGACTTCTTTTTCCTCAAGACCCGCTTCCGGTACGAGGTGGTCCGGTACCGCGACCTCCACCAGGTGTGCATGTGGAAGGGAAGACTCCAGATCTTCACCCGCAAGGGGGAATTCGAGACCCGCGGCAGCCTGACCGGGTTCCAGGCCCGCCTCCCGATCCCGCTGGCCCGCGTCCGCCGCGGCTGGCTGGTCAACGAGGCCTACCAGCCCTGATGGCTGTCCGAACGGTTTTGTATCAAGGCACCTTACAGCTTCGCCTTCACCTTGTCCAGGATCTCCAGAAAAACGTCAAAATCGGATTTTTTCATCCGGACGAAAGCAGCGGCGTCATGTTGCCTCAGCCAGAGATAGGTCGTCCAACCGCCTTTTTCGGTAAAGCATCCCGCCTCCAGGCCGCACCGGCTCCGGTACCGGGTCTCGGTATAGTTCGCCGGGTGTGTGGCGAGGACTTTCTCATTGATCAGATGCATGGCAACCGTCAGACCCACGACCTCATCGGAGTCCAGCACGGCTACCCGGCCATCGGTACCCGAGAACTTCAGCGCGCTGAACCGCGTGCCACTGATCAGATCGGTAAAATGGATCAGGTCCAGCGAACAATTGAGGATATGACCCATGTGGATATACTGCTTTTGAAAGAGCGTCCCGGCTGAATCGTCGAGCCGCTGGGCATTGCTGTACAGATCGGGGGTGCTGTCGGTTGAGGACCCCGGGGGCTGAGCCTGACAAACCGAAACCGAAGAAAAAAGAGACCAAATGACGGCGACCAGACCTGGGAGCATTTTCATACGATGAGTTTGGATAAAGATGCAAAGTTTTCCCGGGTATACACGTTTAAAAACGATTAAATCCGTGTTCATCAAAAAAGCAAGCGGCCACACGAAACATCCAAATACCAATGCACCACTAAGACGGCCTCCTCGTGCCCCCGCTCCAAATCCTATCCCCCGCTCCGCCAGGTGTGCATGTGGAAGGGGAGACTCCAGATCTTCACCCGCAAAGGAGACTTCGAGTCCCGCGGCAGCCTGACCGGGTTCCAGGTCCGCCTCCCGATTCCGCTGGCCCTCGTCCGCCGCGGCTGGCTGGTCAACGAAGCCTACCAACCCGACTAAGTGTTTTCATGTGTTTTTTGGAAAAGTTCCATTTAGATGCCTGGTAGAGTAGTGGGAAGCCTGTTTGCACAGTTATGCAGCGGATCGACACGCCTATGCGCATTTTTAACACGATTGTGAAATCTTCAATGCTGGGAAATGAAGACCAATTCTGTATGCATTTTGTCTGAACGCATGCCCCAGAGGTTTGGAATAGTTGAATTTTTGTTCTTATTTCGAATTCGAGAATTCTACAGAGAATCTCGTCTCACGTCAACTGTTACACTGCTATTACTCCGCTTCCCTTTTTTAAGTGTTAAGGACCGTTAACCTCTTCGCTTATGAAATTCCTACTAATCGGGATTGTGGGTACAGTTTGCGCTGTCGCCTGCGGAAATCCGGCCGCCTCCCAGCCGACCGCCTCTTCTGCGGATCCCTCTGCCGAAACTCAGGCAGCGTCTTACTCCCGGATCAACTCGAGAGTTTTTCAGCGGCTTGAAAAGCAATACCAATCGCTGGATAGGCACATTCAGGGAAGAACAACCAGAATGCTTCAGAAGATGGAAGCAGAAGAGTTGGCGCTGGACCACGAGGCGTCGATACGGGACAGCGTAAGAGCCAGGACCGTGTTTGGGAATGTGCAAGAGCAATATGATCGGCTGCGCAGTCAGATTCAATCTCCGCCCGGCAGTAATCTTTTTCCTCTGAAAGAATACTATTCAAAGATAGACAGCATGCAAACCTTACTGCGCTATCTATCCCTTAACTATGCAAAATTGCCTGCATTTAATCCCGTCAAGCTATTGGCGATTCAGAACGCTGCCTCATCGCTACTTCGTTTGCAAAGCACTTTGCAACAAGCAGCCGGGGCAGCAACATTTGTGCAGCAAAGAGAGCAACAGCTGAAAGGTCAACTCGGCCAGCTAAGCATAGCAAGAAACCTCCTGGGTGTCAATAAAGCAGCTTTTTATTTGCAGCAACAGGTTGCCGAATACAAAGATATGCTGCAGGACAGAACAAAGCTGGAAGAAGCGGTCCTGCGCAAGCTACGGGATGATCCGAGGTTCCAGTCTTTTATGCAGAAGAGCAGTTACGCGGCGCAGTTATTTCATCTTCCGGATAATTATGGATCAACTGAAGGTCTTGCCGGTCTGCAAACGAAGGCCCAGGTGCAGGAGCTGATCAGCAGACAGGTGAGTCCCCCGTCTGCGGGAAGCGGGACAGGCCTTGCCACCGATCCTGCGCAATATCTCCAGGATAAGGCTATAGCCGCGCAGGGGCAGATAGATGCGCTGAAACAGAGACTTTCATCTTTGGGGCGCAGCAGCGGCAGCGGCGACATGACCATCCCGGATTTCAAGCCCAACAACCAGCGGACTAAAACCTTCCTGCAACGCCTGACATTCGGTTTCAGCCTGCAGACACAACCGTCAACTACCTTACTGCCCGCCACCGCCAATCTTGCGTTCACGGCGGGCTATAAATTGAGTGGCAATTTTATTGCCGGGGTCGCAGCAGGTTACCGGTTAGGAGTGGGCAACGGGATCAACCACATTGCCTTTTCCAACCAGGGTGTGAACCTCCGCAGCTACTTGGAATGGCGGGCAAAGGGCAACTGGTGGCTGACGGGCGGCGCCGAGTACAATTACATGCAGGCGTTTACGAAGTGGGGAAGCCTGCTTAAACCGGACGTATGGCAAAAAAGTGCCCTTATCGGCTTGGAAAAGAAGTACCGGATAGGTAAGAACAGGCTTTCCAATGTGCAATTGCTATTCGATGCACTGTACAACCAGCATGTCCCCAACTCCCAGCCGGTGGTCTTCCGCACCGGACTGGAATTCTAACCAAAAAGATCAGAATTCCTTAAACCATGACAAGCAGGATCATCACCTTATTGCTTTGCTTAATAATCGGCGCGGTGCCCATTTGCCTTGAAGCGCAGACTGACCCACCAAATGACGCCAATGCTTCGGCTTTAAAAGGAACCGCCGGAACGGCAGACCGGTTTGCATCCATTCCGGTCAACCTGTATACCGGACTACCTACCATATCGCTGCCGTTATACAGTTATTCGCATAGGAACGGCCTGAACCTGAATATATCACTCGATTATTTTGCGGGGGGCGTGCAGGTAAACCAGTCGGCTACGCCGGAAGGCCTGGGCTGGATGCTCAACGCAGGAGGCCTGATCACCCGCACGGTCAGGGGAATGCCCGATGATATTTCGTCCAATGGCTTTTTATATAATGGGACACTGCCGAGCAACTACCAGCCGTATGGCTTTCAGTACTATCATGACAGCCTCGATGCCGAGCAGGATATCTTCCAATTCAATTTCAACGGGAGATCAGGGAAGTTCCTGATCGGCAAGAATGGACAGATCGTGACAGTACCGCTTACCAAGCTGAAAGTCAGCTATTCGGTGACTTCGGGCGGAACCAGCATCGCAACTTTCTATATCGTGACTGAGGATGGCGTCAAATATATCTTCAATGACAAGGAATACGAGACCGATAATCTTTCGTTTTTTAAATGCGGGTACAACAACATGAATTATGCGACCAGCTGGTATCTGAGCCAGATCGTCGCGCCGTTTGGGACGGATACAATCTATTTTAATTACAATGCAATAAATGAATCCAATCAACAAAGCGCATATCCGCAGACGGTGTACGTGAGGACCAGCGACAATTTCGTGGCGCAGCACTATACTCCAACAGTAACAAACGCATTTACCAAGATAAAGATCGCATCGATCATCTTTCCTGATAAAAAGAATATCACCTTTTCCTATGATGGCCGTTTGACTTATGACGGGACAGACTTCGTGCTGGACAAAATCAAGGTCAATGACAGCGTTTTTCGATATGGGTACAGACTCAACTGGTCTAACATTATGGACCCGAATGATACGTTGATCAACGGTCGTTCGTTCTTACACGGGTTGATAAAATATACATCGACTGCTGCAAAGAATCTTTACACCTTTTATTATCAGGCTCCGTGGTTTGCAGCGCCAGGTACTTCACACGACACGCTCGGCAATGACAGGGACCATTGGGGATTCTACAACACGTACAACAACGGCAGCAATGCCATCCCGACGGTCTCAGGAGTTTATACAGGGGCTGTCCGGGACCCGGTCGGCTCGTACATGTCGTCCAGTTCGCTTCAAATAATCGTTGATTCGCTGACTGGGAGCCAAACCCGTTTTGATATGGAGCCCAACGATGTTGTTCAATATACTACCTCTCCCCAGACGGTAGCCATCAATGCGATGAATTCTACGAATAATGCTATCACCCTCAGCCAGACCTCGGGGGCCCAGTATACCATGAATTTCGCCTTCGATAATTCCTTTTCGAGAACGGGCAGCCCGCCATTTTCCGGGACCTGCGCCGTAAACGTAAGTATAACCAGCACTGACGGTCTTACCACTTATGCGAGCACCAGTATCAGTTTGTTTCAGCTGTTTTACGTTGGCTCGGCCGGTTTCACTTTTACAGTGCCCAACGGCAATTACCGGATACAGACCAGCCTTCCAAGTTGCTCGGTCACCGCCGGCTCTTTGCCTGTAAACATAACCTGGCAGAATGAAGTGCTGGTCGGAAATGCCGTTACGATGGGCGGATTAAGGATCAAACATCTCATCCGTTTTGATCCCGTCGTCTCGAGAAGCGACACGATCGCTACCTACAGCTATTTGACGACTTCCGGCCAAAGTTCAGGTTTTCTCGGCGCGGTACCTATATACACCTATCCCTATCAGCAGACGGTGATCAACCCGACGAGCGTAACGACTAATTACACCGCCATTGGCAGTGATCCTATCAATGATCTGAATTACACACAGGGCAGTCCGGTCGGATATAGCCGTGTTATTGTTTATAAGGGCAGCCCTAGTCATAATCTGGGAAGTCAGGTGTACGAATTCACCAGTCTCCAGGATGCGGGTTATTCCCAGCCTTCGGCGTCGTTTCCCTTTGCACCGGTAATGCAGCCGGATTGGGTGATGGGCTTACCGAAACGGGTTTCCGTATACGATAGCACCGGGAGGTTGGTCCAGATCACGCATAACACGTATACTGCTACAACCAGTTCATTTTATAACAATACTAATTTTCAGTCGCTGAAACTCGGAAAAATCTCCACTACGTACAATGGAGATCCTACTCAATCAACGACGCCTTATACAGAATATTATACGGGTCAACTTTATTACCCTCAATCGGGAAGATCGGATATTTCCTGGTCGATCGATTCCTTTTATCACTCCGATGGATCCTTACAGGTGAGGGAAACAGATTATCAATATGATTCCAATTACAACGTGACACAGGTGACTACACCGTATGACCCTACCCGTGGCCTTACCTTGCAAAGAAAATTCTATTATCCTTACAATTATACCCTCTCGGGAGCTGTAGGAAGGCTGCGGGACAGCGGCAATATCAGTAAGGTTGTTTCGTCCGAGTCCTGGATCACCGGTGATGCCAATCCGCGAATGACGGCTGCGCAAATAACCGACTACCAGCAGTTGACAAAGGGCGAGGTTAAACCCCTGACGCTTTATACCCTGCAATCCAACGCTCCTGTTGCCCAATCGGTCATCGGGACGTTCAATCCTGCATCCCTGGTAAGAAACAGCTCGTATCTGGTGGCCCAGAAGAGGTTTGTGACCTATGACAGCGTTGGCAACCTAATCCAAACCCAAAATGCGCTATCGGGACAAAATGACGCGGTTATCATGGATTATTTCAATCAATTTCCCGTTGCCAGGGTCTCCAATGCAGCCCAGAGCGATATCGCGTATACAAGTTTTGAATCCGATGGATCCGGGAATTGGAGTATACCAAGTTCGGTGCGCAACCGTGTAAGCTACCTTACCGGCAAGTCCAGTTATGATCTTTCAAATGGAAGTATTACTAAAACAAGCCTAAATACCGCCACGACATACATCATTTCTTACTGGGATTCCAGTAATGCCTCTGTTACTGTCTCGGGTGCTCAAAATATTACACTGGCGGCACAACAAAAGGGCTGGAATCTTTATACTCAAACGATCAGTGGGGTGAGCAGCGTGACGATCAGCGGTACCGGTCTGATCGATGAATTACGTCTTTATCCGAACTACGCCAACATGACCACTTCTACCTATGAACCCATGGTCGGGATAACCAGCGGTTGCGACGCGAATAGTTCGGTTTCCTATTATTTATACGACAATCTGAATCGCGTTCAATTTATAAAGGATAAAGATCTGAATGTCGTGAGGAAGTTCGATTACGACGATAGGGATTCCATTATTTCCTTGTCCCCCAATTGGGTAAATCAGGGTAGTCAGTTCGTATGCGAAGTGCCACATAATGGAAATATGGACAGGATTCAGGTTGACACGAATTATTTCAGCGATACCTATGGACAAACAAGACTGGTGTATGACCATCAGGATTGCTCTACCTGTGCTCCGTCGTGTCCTACTCCCCAGAACAAACTGATCAATTGCGTTTGCCAGCCCGGCACGCGATATAACGATTCTTCAGTGCATACCAAAGTGAACGGGGTATGGGTGTGGGTGTGCAGTTACCACTATCTGTATCCAGACGGGACTACCAGTTCGGAATACCAAGAAAATGATTCGAGTTCGTGTCCACTAGGGTGCGTGGGGCCAAATTGCGGAGTATAAAAAATACTTAAATGATTGCTTTATGATCCAGTTTGCTGTTATGATCCAGTTTCTGCTGACCGTAAATATTTACAGTTTCAGCGTGCGAACCGCCGATGGACAAACACTATCTATGAGTCAGTTTCGGGGAAAGAAAATATTCATAGTCAATACAGCCTCGGCCAGCACTTATGTCAATCAATTGAAGAGTTTGGAGCAGTTACGTCAGAAGTACGCGAGCAATCTGGTCATTCTTGCCTTTCCCAGCAATGATTTTGGACATGAGCCGCTGACTGACAGCGCGATCACCCAGACATTACATGACGAATATGCTGCCGGCTATGTCGTTTGCGCGAAGGGGTCGGTAGCCGGTTCGAATGGCCTGCCGCTGTTTCAATGGTTAGGTGATGCTTTGCAGAACGGATCTATCAGCAATCCTGTCTCCGGTGATTTTTTCAAATACCTGATCGATGAGAACGGGAATATCGAGGGGGTATTTTCGGGTCCGATAGATCCCATGGACAGCGTGGTCACGCGGGCGATAGAAACCAATTATAATTAAAGCAGTAACTATATACAACCTAAGCCCATGCGCAAACTCCTATACAGCCTCATGCCTATGGTCCTGCTTTGGACGGTATCCGCTTTCGCACAGACAAACGTCCCAACGGGCGCCACCGGGCCTGCTGCCGCCACCGCGAAAGCCGTTCCGACGAGTTATTTTATGGCTCCGCTTACTTATCTGAGGACCTATTCGCCTGATAAGCCAATCACTGACGGGTCGCAGGTTAACATGAGCGCCTCGCCTGTCGATATAGGAATTAGTACGCAGTATTTTGATTCTTACGGCCGGACTTTGCAGACCGTAATCAGACAGACCTCGCCTGCTGACAACGATATGGTGGCACCAGGGAATTTCGATGAGTTCGGTAATCCCAGCACGAGGTATCTACCTTTTGTGCCTCAAACGGGCAATACCAATGACGGCAAATTCAAATTGACCGCTTTTTCAATGGATTCGGGATTTTATGCAGGATTAATACCGAATGAAAAGATCAATTATGGGCAGGTTTTCTATGATGCTTCTCCTCTAAATATCCAAGTTAAGTCTACTGCTCCAGGGAACAGTTGGACGGGCACGGGAATAGGCGTAGGCAGCTCCCATCGAACCAATACACTTGCAGATAGTGTTCATTTATGGACGATTTCCATCAGTACCGAGGATGATGTGCCTTCGACCACGACGACTTGTCAGCCCGGCTCATTGGCAATATTGAAAGTTATTGATGAGAGAGGCGATAGTGTCCTGAAATACGTTGATGCTTTAGGAAGGACCGTCCTTACTAAAGTACAGGCCTCGGCCACACCTTCCACCGGTCATACGGGATGGATGTGTACCTATTATGTGTACGACGAAATGAATCACATTCGATTGGTCATTCCACCACTGGCCGTAGCGGCATTGAATACTTCCGGTGTCAATTGGAATCTTGCCGGCAACAGCGCCATCAACACCGGCTATTGTTACGGGTATTTCTATGACAGCCGCGGAAGAGTAACAATGAAGAGGATTCCAGGCAGGGGGAAAATATATATTGCTTACGATCTGTTCGACAGGGTCGTGATGACGCAGGACCCGAACCTTCGGACAAGCAATCAATGGACATTTGTGCTTTATGACGGACAAGGGCGGCCCAACGAATCCGGGTTGATCACCACATCCCTCATTAAAGACTCTATTTTAGCGCAGGCCGGGCGGAGTACCAGCTACCCCAGCCTATCGGGCACCTATACGATCACCTCCCAAACCTTTTATGATGACTATAGTTGGATATCGCTAACCGGCGCGCCAGTGGGTTCAAGTCTGGTTACAACCAATATCAACAGTGCCAATTTTAATACCAATTACAATACGTCACCCGACTATTCCCAACCCATTGTGGCGAGCGGCAGAACCAGGGGGGCCGTTACAGGAACAAAAAAGATCATTATCAATACTTCGACTTATCTCTATAGCGTTAGACTTTATGATGATCATGGCCGGCCGATCCAGACTTCCGAAACCAATTATTCAGGTGGAACGGACGTTTCCACGATGCAATATGGATTTTCCGGTCGGATACTTAGAGATCATATTGCACATCAAAAATCGGGTAACAATGCACAAACCCACACACTTTTAACCAAGTACAGCTACGATCAGGCGGGCAGAGTGCTCTCCGTGACTAAAAACCTGGACGGCACAGCGGATAAGATAATCAGCCAAAACACATACAATGAACTGGGGCAGCTGAAGACCAAAGTTATCGGGAACGGCATTGAGACCCAGAACTATACTTATAATATGCGGGGATGGCTTCTCGGCATCAATAGTGCCTATGCAACGACCACCGGCAGCACATCTAACTACTTTGGCGAAACTTTGTCGTATGACTATGGATTTATCAACAGTCAACTGAATGGGAGTATAGCGGGTGTGACCTGGAAGGCTGCCGGGGACGGGGTTGCGCGGGCATACGGCTTTACATACGATTTTGCCAATCGATTGACAGTGGCAGACTTCAGTCAAAACCAAAGTTCGTCATGGACCAGTAGTACTGTGGACTATACTGTTAACGGGATCAGTTATGACGCCAGCGGCAATTTGCTGACTATGCGGCAGCGAGGACTTAAACTGGGTGCATCGACCACCGTCGACTCACTAAACTATCAGTATCTTTCGAACAGCAATCAGTTGCAAAAGGTGACTGACGGGATAACCGATATGGCTCCCCTTGGAGATTTTAAGGATACTTCAATATCCGGAAACGCCTATTCCTATGACGCCAATGGTAATATCGTAACAGATTTTAACCGGCATATGTGTTCCTCTTCAGGAGGCCAAGGCGCTGTCTACGACTATTTGAACAAACCGGATTCCATAGGAATAAATGGCAAGGCGGGTATTCATTATTATTATGACGCCAGCGGAAATCAGCTATATAAGCAGGTCAATGATTATACCGGGTCAACCCCTGCTGTCAAAAACTATTTGTACATCGGAGGTTTTGTGTATCTCAATGATACCCTGCAATATATCCTTCAGGAAGAAGGCCGGATCCGCTATGCCAAAAAGATAAACAGTACTACAGGGGCAACTTATTACGCCTTTGAATATGACTATTTTATTAAAGATCATTTGGGAAACGTGCGCACTGTTCTGACGGAGGATCGGGACACTTCGGCCTATGCTGCAACCATGGAAACAAAGGACAGCGCGGTAGTAGCAGCGTTGTTCAGTAATGTTTATACCCCTGTCAGGACGGTCTATCCGAAGCCAGGTGCTTTCGACAGCGATACCAGTAATCACTTTGTTGCCAGGCTGAATGCTTCCTCTGGCGTCAATATTACTGCAGGACCGTCATTGGTACTGAAAGTAATGGCTGGCGACCGTGTGCAGATCAGCACTTATGCCTATTACACCACTCCTGTACAGGCCCCCCCCGGCGGTGTCAATTTATTAAACAGCATCCTGCCATTACTGGCCGGCGGTGTGATCAGTAATAGCCAGGGAAAATTGCTGAGCTCCGATATGACTAATTTGAGTAATACGCTTAGTCCTAATGTCACCCAATTCCTCAACAACAGATCTTATGACACCACAAAGCCCAAGGCATATTTAAACTGGATCCTATTTGATGATCAGTTCAACTATGTGGCCTCCAATTCCGGCGTGCAACAAGTTCTCCCGGGATCTTCCAAACAGGTGCTTTCCGCGCCAACGCAGACCATTGGCAAGAATGGCTTTCTCTATGTTTATGTGAGTAATGAAAGCGCGCAGGATGTATATTTTGATAATCTTACAATTCAATATTTTACAGGACCGTTGGCTCAGGAACAGAGTTATTATCCATTCGGCCTCCAAATGGCGGGAATCAGCGACAAGCAGTTGCTCCTTCAGGCAAACCCGTACAAGTTTAATGGAGGAACCGAATTTGAGGAGGACAATGGAGTAAGTTATTACAATACTTCCTTCCGGAAGTATGATCCGCAAATAGGAAGGTTTAGTGGGGTGGATGCACTTAGTGAACGTAGTTTCGGAATGTCTCCGTATCACTTTGCATCTGATAACCCAATATATTTTAATGATCCGAGTGGAGCATTTGGCCTTGCATATCAGCTGCCACTTTCTGCCCAAACCGCATTGCAGCAGTACGATGAATTTACCCAGCAATCCGATCTCTTTTTCTCCGGCGATGATGTAAACATGCCACTTCCATCAGACGTCACAGGTATTAGCGGTGGTGGCCAATATACGTCTTATTGGTCACCTATCCTCGCGCAGGTTTCCGGTGCGAACAACAATAGGATCGATTATAACGCGAACTGGGACGGACCGCCCCAAGTAATATATAATTATAATTGCTTGACGTGTTCGTCTTCTTTTGAAACGTCGGAGTATCACAACGAATTTACGCACCAAGAAGGTCAGGATTGGGTATTTGCAGGAAGTTTTACGCGGATGGGTTTGCCTCAGCGCAATAGCGGGTTAGGTGGTTTCGGAGGAAACGCAATGTTTACAGGGGATTTCGGATTTGAGTTTCCAGATTTCAGCATCAATCACGAGTTTATCACAACTCAACAAAGCCAGGAATGGTTTAACTATGGGGTGTTAAAAGCGACAAGAATGTGGGGAGGCACAAAGGAAATTGGAGAAGGCCTTTTTGCCAAATTTTCAACTATTGATAACGGACACTTGGCCAGCAGAGGGGTTGGGGTTCATAGCGGAGATTACTCGGCATCTCTTAACTACGATATAGATAATATGGGACTATTTCTTGATATTGGGATCGGTCCTTGGGACATCTTTCCTGAAATTTCAATAAAAAACGGGATTTCCTTGGGACACAGCTACACAGATCCCGAATCAGGCTTAATGAACGGGATGAATGTTTCGGTCCCTTTTATTCCAATAGGCGGACCCGTGGGTTCGCCGGCTCGTGTGCCTATTTTTGTTCCCTAATTAGGGGTGGCAAATCAATAAAAGGATTTAGGTGATTCCATTTATTCTATTAGGAGCAATGCAGCAACAAAAGTATGACCCAGGAATTTTCCGAGGTGATTTTGTACATTTGACCAAACATCCGCCGTTTGCATTATTTTAGATCAGGGAAAAAGGTATTTAAATACATTGGAATTGGCATCGGCGTAGTTCTGTGCGGTGAAATTTGCATCTTAATAACCGCAGGTGGAAACAAGTATTCTCCAAAGTATTCATTCTCGTCGCCTTCTGATTATACCGATCTGTTCAGTGATTCCGCCAGGCACAAAGTATCGCTGCGGGTTACAAATTTGATTCGGGGCCGGAACCCGATATCGGAATACGTTTACGATGATAGAATATCGATTGTTGTTTATAAGATAAACGTTGATGCGAGCGCTGTGCTGGATTCAATATTGGTTCAGGGGTTTGATTTTGCTCGGCGTGGTTTGTTTAAGCGATACTGTGCCTTGACCGCAGGACAAATTAAAATGTCTTATGCGTGTGATTCCATTGATTCGGTAAAAAAGATAATCGTTTCCTTTTACGGCGATTCCTTAAGTCGTATATTTAAGAATAGGAATTTGGTGTCCGTTAAAATGCTTTTGGATAAGGTGGGAATTCAATACGAGAAAAATGGCCGAACCGATCTTGAGGTGGAAGAATACCGGCCAAAAGGTAACAAGATTTCGATTGAGTTGACGCTTTTAAAGCATGGTGACGCGGTGTATTTTATTCTTATAAGCCCCACATTCAATAGTAACGTGGATATTACTGATTTTTCGCGGACGATTTTGGATAAAAAGCTTTTCAGATGAAAGCCGAGATTCCACACAAAAGGAGACTTAAGAAATTTTATTACCTGAGTTTGTTGTGTCTTTTTCCCGGACTCGGCCTTTTGATCGGTATCGTGCTACTTGTTTATGCAGCTATTATCTTTAAGAATATTAAATTGGTCCTTGTCGTTCTCCTGGCGATGGCGGGAGGATTCGGTATAATGAAACTTGATACAGCGTACTTAAGGCATGATCTGTTGTACGGTAAGGATTCAGAAAATGGCTTGTCACTGTTGGCGCGTAGCGACCTCGATGCTATAGTCAGAAATCTTGAACTATATAGGCTTAAGCATCAGCGATATCCTGACAGTCTGAAGCAGTTGGAGAAAGAAAATCCCGAGCTTTTCATTATTGACCCCCTGCAAGCTAGGAATCATAAAAGGGATTCATCCAAGTTTAAGGACATCTATTTCTTTTATACCCGAAGCGGAGACAAATATGATCTTTTTTCCGCAGGGCCGGATGGAATACCGCATACTGCAGATGATATTTATCCGCAAAAGCCTTTAAACTGAATTCGTATCTTTATTTGAGGGAACTCTGGTTTTGACGGCGGGTCAAAAGCGGCTCCTTAGCGTCTCCGATTATAGCACCGCCTGGGCGTGCTATCTGATTTCCTGGGACACTCTGACATCACCCTTAATATCGACACCTGCGGTAATGGGCATTTTGATGACATTTTTTCATCTGCCCTGTCTAAACAAGATTGTTTAGGCTTTTATTATGCAGTATGCCGTCTTTACAGTAGGTAGTGCTCTTGGAGTGGTGAGATCCTTCGGGTTGCTGGTGATGCGGTCGCCGGTCTTGACGATCGCGAAGCCGCGATTCAAAGTGTTCTGCGGCGATAGCGCGTTCACCATCGCCAATTGATGATTCAAAAAATCTCGTTTGCTTTTCAAAAATAGGGCAACAAAAGACTTGATATTTCCGGTTATTTGTTCAATGTCCTTCTTTTTATGGGCTACCACAATCGTCGGCTTCGTAATCAGTGTGCCTGAAATATTTAATAATTGCTTTTTGAGATTAAAAAGAATTGACTGCGTTTGTTGAGTAAGGTTGTTGCTGATGCTTGCCATTCTTTGCATTTTGGCCGACAACTGTTGCTGACTCCGGATGATGATCGTTTTTTGAAAGCCATTAATCTTCTCTTCAAATACGCGTTTGTGCGCAATAATCCTTTCAGCCGCCTGCGTCGGCGTCTTCGTCACCGTGTGCGCCATCAGATCCGCGATCGTCTCATTTTTCTGATGCCCAATACCAGTAATGACCGGAATCGGAAACTTCGCAATCGCCTTCCCAATCGCATAGTTATCGAATATCAAAAAGTCTGTCTGGGCTCCGCCGCCCCGAATAATCACAACAGCATCATATTCGAGTTGGCTGTTGAACACATCGATCTACCGATCAACTATATGTTGTGCATTGTCTTCTCCCTGTACCAACGTGAAATAATCGTCGCATTGGAACCGATAGAATTCCTGGTTCGTTGCCCGGAACAGGTCTCTGTGCATTACAGCGCAGGCTGTCGACCTACCGACGAGATATACGCTTTGCGCATGGCACTTTCCTGCTTCGCTGAAAATTGCTTACTTTTCCGCCTAAAGTTAGCCAACAGTTAGCGGGTTCCTTTGACATGAAAACCCAGGATAAAATAAAGCAATACAATTTAATGTTGCAAAAGTACATCGGCACCCGATCCTTGGTGAAGGTTTTTAGGACAGTGTGCAACGAAGACGAGGATTTGTCCGGGTTTATTCTCGGAATGTCGAAAAACTTTCTTTTTTTGCAACTCTACGATGAAATGACGCTTAACGGGTATTCGATCATAAAGCTTGACGACTTTGATAGCATAAGGCATTCCAGCTATGAACGGACGCTACGAAAAATATTGAATGCGGAAGGGCTGTTGGGTAGCGGATATGGGTTTGATAAGCAATTGCCATTGACAACCTGGCCGGATATTTTTAATGCGCTAAAAGGTTATGACATTCATGTCATCGTCGAGAATATCAATAAGGATTTTCTTGACTTTTGGATCGGCCCGATTACAAGAGTTTCGGCGAAAAATGTGAGTATTCGAAACTATAACCCGGACGGAGTTTTTGATGTCAAACCTACCGCAATTGAATTGGACACCATAAGCGTTCTAAAATTTGGTGATAGATACTCTACTACCTTCAGAAAATACTTAAAAGAAAGGAAGAAATGAGCGGAAAAATGCGATGAAAAGCATCTTGATTTTTGTAATGGTTGCGCTGTTCACCTCGAGCACGTGCGCGCAGTTTGCCGCATCGGCATTTAGCGAGGACTTTAACGAGTCCGCTCTGCATAACTTTTTCTATGGATCGACCGGTGTGAAGGATTCCTTCAAATATGGTGTCGGTGTGCCTTCCTCTTTCGAACCGCATACAAAGGTGTTACTCTTACGGATCGATCCGGCAGACAGCGCAGGAGCAGGCCGGGGGCCGGAGATCATTTCCTCCGGATTTACGCATTTTGGGAGCTATTCCGCCCGGCTCAAGATTCCTGATGTGCGAAATGTGCAGCCGAATACTGGCGCCGTGGTCGGCTATTTCACCTATCACATGGATAGTTTGCTGGGGCTGAGCGAGATCGACATCGAATGGCTTGTGGCCGACCCGACCATCATTTATATCGGGACCTGGACTGGCCGGAAAGGCAGGCTGCAGCGGATCGGCCGGACGGTCAATCTAGCCAGGGGGATCGTCTACAATACTATCGCCAAAGTAGGCTACACCGGAACGCCCACCAACATGATCGGGAAACAGAACGAGCCCGCCACTGTTCCAGCCATCCCCGGTTTCGACGCGTCAGCAAGATTCTACGAGTACGGATTCGACTGGTATTCCAACCGCCTGCGCTGGTGGATTATCGACCCCGCAACCCGAAAAAAAATCATTTTGTGGGACTATCAGGGATCCTCACTCGGCATTCCACAGAACGCCTCGCAATACCGCGTCAACTTCTGGTATACCAATAACTGGTCGGTAGAAACCAATCCCCAATCTACCGAAAGACCACTTCATCCGTATGAACTCGAGGTGGATTGGATGAAGTACACGCCATTAACCTATTATCATCACTTGTAATAGTAATACCATTTACCCTCAAGTTCCTGATCAAATCGCTCCCTACTGTCAAGGGAGATCGAAAAGTTTTGCCGGTCAAAATAATTGAACTCGTCGTATTGCTTCAAAAACTCAAAATACTTGTTGGTTGCAATCGGTTACAATAAAACGACTACCTTAGTCTAAAGAAGGCCGCCTTTGCCTTCTCACCAATAACCGACGATACATGAAAATTACAGCGATTATTCTCCTGCTTGCGATTGCCGGATCGGAGGCGCATGCCCAGCATTATCAACATTTCAAAGTATCGGTATATTGCCGCGCGTACGAAGTAAAGATGATGAGCGACACGACTAATTATCTGAAACCTTTGTGGAATGAGATCACCCGGCAGGTGAAAGTGGATAAGATCTATCTCGAAACGCATCGCGACCTCGTAGTCGTGGACCAGCAAACCCTGGATATCGCTAAGAAATTCTTTCGCGACAGGGGGGTGGAAATAGCGGGCGGCATCACTTTGACCATCAGCGAACCCAACCGGTTCCAAACCTTTTGTTACAGCAATCCGGATGACCGGAAAAAAGTAAAGGAGCTGGCCGAATTCACGGCGAAGAACTTCAATGAATTTATCCTGGATGACTTTTTCTTCACGAACTGTAAAGACGACGGTGCGATCAAAGATAAAGGCGATAAGTCCTGGACCCAATACCGGCTGGACCTGATGGCGGTGGCTGCACACGAGTTGATTGTCGGCCCAGCCAAAGCCGTCAACCCGAAAGTGAAGGTTGTCGTTAAATACCCAAACTGGTATGAGCACTTCCAGGGTCTTGGCTTCAACCTGGAAAAAGAACCCGGGATATTCGACGGCATTTATACCGGTACGGAAACCCGGGATGCGACCTTGCTTGCGCAGCATTTGCAGCCATACCTGGGCTACAATATCTTTCGGTATTTTGAGAATATCGCGCCAGGCAGGAATGGGGGCGGTTGGGTCGACCCAGGCGCCATGGGTACGGCGGACCGATATGCTGAACAACTGTGGATCACGCTGTTTGCCAAGGCGCCGGAGCAAACATTATTCGACTTTAGGCAACTGAGCCGACCGCTCTACCCTTCTGACCGGGCTCCCTGGCAAGGAAATAGGACCAGCTTCGACTACGACGAAATGATGACACCGGTGAATTACAATGGCGGTAAGCCAGCCCGCCCAACCACGATCGCCGCCATTGCCGGATACACTTTTCAGAAGATAGATAGCGTCATGGGATTCCTGGGAAATCCAGTTGGTATAAAGAGTTATCGTCCCTACCATTCCCGGGGAGAAGATTTTTTACAAAATTACCTCGGTATGATCGGATTGCCAATGGACATGCACCCGGATTTCCCCGCAGAAGACAGCGTAATATTATTAACCGAAGAAGCGAAGTTCGACCCTGCTATCCTTGACAAGATCAAAAAGCAGCTTACCACCGGAAAGACGGTAATCATCACTTCGGGTCTACTACGCGCGATCCAGGACAAGGGCATCAACGATATCGCCGAACTGCATTGTTCGGAAAAAAGAGCATTTGTCCAGGATTATACTGTCAGTGGCATCTTCCGGTTGATCCATACCGAAAAGCCGATCCTGATCCCACAGATCCAATACCTGACAAACGATTCCTGGGAAATAGCCTCCGCCATCAATGGCCCAAATGGGTGGCCTATCTTGCATGAGGCGGATTATTCAAAAGGACATTTATATGTACTGACGATACCCGATAATCCGGCAGATCTCTATAATCTTCCAAATGAGGTACTAAATAAGATCAGGGAAGTGGTGGGCAGGCAATTGAACGCGCAACTAGAGGGTCCATCCCAGATAAGCTTGTACGTTTACGATAACAATACTTGCATCGTCGAGTCATTTCAGGATAAAGAGACCGAGGTGAAGATCGTCACGCCCAAACAATTCAACCGAGTCACGGATATGACTACCCATGAGGTCTTTAACGGCGAAATCAGGAAGCCTGGGTTTAGCTATATTGAAAGAGGCCGTCCGGAGAAGAAGGTCTTCACCCTGGTGATAAAGCCGCATTCGTATAGGGTGCTACGGATGGAGTAGGGTAAGTGACCCGGTAGTGGAACCACTTGGGCAGTCGGGAAATGACCACTCTTGTTCCATTGAAGGGAATCACGTCTCCCGGCTTCTTGCCCTGTAGTGATCGGGCAAGCGGGGCCATCGGCGAGACAAACAGCACGGTTTGGCCCTCCATCTGCTGCTTGCCAAGCCCCGCACTCACAAAATAGGCAATTCCTGAACCCTGGATAAAAGCTCCCGGGCAACCCTGCTTGAGTTACCAAGGGCTAGAAGCCTGACCCACAACGATTCTTTCATAATACCGGCATTTTTCATGGCGGGTTCCATGCTCGTTGCATCGCTGTGGAACCTGGCGGCGGCGATGGTGCTCTGGTGGGCATAGGCTGTTGCAACGCCTGCAATAAGAACGAGTCCACTAAAAAATAGCTTTTTCATGAATTAGCCTTTGGGTATTAAATATTTCAGAACGAAGGCCGCAATGGCCATCCTATTACAAATCATTAGACGCCTGATCCGGCAGAAAAGTTGCATTTCCTGATAAATCAGAGGGATTCACATACCTGGGCCCAGCGGCGCCTATTTCTTTGGAAATTTCGGGTCGGCCATTACTTCTTCCAATTGCTCCGTGTGGCGCTCGCAGTGCGCGGAAAGCATGACATAAGCCTGGTACAGATCCAACGTGCCCCATTGGGGATGATCGATAAAATGATCCTTCAGGTCATCTTGGGTGGATTCAATATAAGCGATCGTGGAATCCCTTCGACCAATAAATGTCCGGACGGCATCGGCCGTAGTAGGAAATTGCCCGTCCGGCAGCCAGGGACCGCCTGTTTTGGCCCTATTCTGCGACCGGTCGGTTACGATAACGATCAGGGATTCCGGGGTGTACCTTTCTTCGCTCTTTCTCTTTGGAGTACCCGGTTGCTGCAGGGCCCCATTGATCCATTGCTTGACCAGGTCCTCCGAAAGCGTGATATGCTCCACGCATTGCGCCACGCACCAGCTGGTATCGTTCGGCTTAAAATACAACTGGGTCTTGCTTAGGCCACGTACGTCTTTCAAAAGGCGAGCCCTTGTTTTGTTGAGGTAATCTATGGCAAATTTTCTCTCGGCAGCCGTCGGGGCTCCAGGTTCGGGATTTCTAAGTCCGGTCGTAATAAAGACCAAACAAAGGAGCAGTGGAGTTTTCATAATCAAAGTTTAGATACCGAAGGTATCGGGGCCGGGTATGTAATAAAATTTTCTTCGACATATTCGATGATTATTTCGACCAAATGGAGCTGCGCGCCTTATATCTGTTACCGTACGGCCCATGGCTGGTCGCCCGGGGAGAGGCTGGGGCCACAGGTCAATGAGGCTTCTAAAGCAGGTATGCTCCGGGACTGTCGATTTCACGGGATGGGTGGCGCTAGCTGGCGTAAACTGAAGCGCTGACGTTCACGAAGCTGGCGTTACCAGGCAAAGCAGGCGCTTTACTATATGGAGCGATACCTCGACAATACCGAGCCATCCATTGACCAGGTGAGACAGTGGGGATATAACGAGGAAATGTCGCTATTTTGATGGAACCTGCCTCGGAAGACAGGTATCAGTAGAAGACCGGAACGTCTTTAAAAGTACCTTTGGTGATCAGCACCGATCCCGGAGCGCCATAGGTATTCGTCGGATAACCGGCGGTGGCCACGGGCGTAAGTTTTCCCGAAAAATTTCCGCTTATATGTCCTTTCGTGTAGGACGTTATATTAAAGCTGAGACTGTCTGCCGGGGCGTGAACATATTCGGCAGTTCCATTGTAAGTTGCAAAATACATGTCCCCATAGTTGGCGATATAACTGTAATTTCCGACCGCCAGGCTATCGGTATAAAATGCAAACGACATTTCTCCGGAGCCTAAACAATCAAGGCTGTAAAAAGTGGTGGTTGTGCCGGGATAGAGCATTTTGGTACAGCCCAATTGATAAGCGGTGGGCGATTGCCCGTCCGGGTCTTGAACGGAGACTGTTACCGAAGTCCCATTAACCGCATAGGACATGGTAGCGACATCCGGGCCGCTTCCCTGGGTTCCGGATCGTTCATTGGCAAGCATTGCGTCTGCGATCGATTGCTTTAAACAGGATGACAGGAGTACGATCGATAAAGAGGCTACCAATAATTGTTTCATCGTCGAATATTTATTGCACATCGTCTCTTTTTCCAAAATGTAAATAAAAAGATAAACCCAGACTTACATAGTTATCAGACCCCCCGTGATCGACAATGGTCTCATAATGCAGATGTAAGTCAAGCGGGGTATTCCCCAATAAAAATAAATAGCCCGTTCCCGCCGCCGCTACCAATCCATGAAATGTAAGGTTTTGCGTATACCCATCTACGTTGACAGACGACACGCCATAAATATTATAACCGATCTGGGGTTCGACATATAGGCCCATCCCCGTTCCATTAAGCGAATACCGATAACCGACTTTCAGGGGTACGACTGCTGTACCATCCCCGCTGCCTCCATCGTTTAGGAAGAATGCATTTGCACCCAGTTCCAATGTCAGATCGCTCGCCTGCGAAACGGTAAATATGCCTTTTACATAGGCGCCGACTCCGTAAGAGTAATTGCTGGTATTGTGGCCGACCATTTTTATGATTCCCAATTGGGCGTGTGCCTTTGTAATGATCAACAATAATACGGCTGTTAGTATTCCTTTCGACATGGCTTTAGTTTAAATACAGGATGGCGTCA
>Ga0207695_10002676_pt1 | contig 26013 bp, 21 predicted proteins | sample KBSC54metaG_FD_184354 | JGI IMG/M metagenome (GOLD analysis project Ga0207695, IMG submission 184354) | Corn rhizosphere microbial communities from Kellogg Biological Station, Michigan, USA - KBS C5-4 metaG (SPAdes) (version 2) | ecosystem: Host-associated > Plants > Roots > Rhizosphere > Soil...
GCTTGTTATGACTGTCATTCCAATGAGACGAAGCTGGCCTGGTTTGACAAGCCGGCGCCTGCTTACTGGCTGGTGGCTGCCCATATAAAGGAGGGCAGAGCGCTGCTGAATTTCTCTCACTGGGACAGTCTGAATGCGGATCAGCGGAAGGGAAAGCTTTTCGAATCCCTGAACCAGATGGTATTTAACGAAATGCCATTGAGCCAGTATACGACATTTCATACGGATGCCCGTATTTCGGGTGAGGATGTCAAAGTGTTGAGAAAATACCTGGCGTCACTGGCGCCTCCGAAGCTGGCGGACAGCGCTGTCATCCGATCTGCCGATGACCAGTATGCGCGATGGACGACGGCTGCGCGCGCACAGGAGGTAAAGCCGGAACCTAATGGACTTGCTTATATGGCCGATTACAGCGACTGGAAGGCTATCAGCAGCACTGACCGGTGGGATAACGGCACCATGCGGGTGATCATGGGTAACCCTGTTGCCGTCAAGGCTATCCGGGAAGGGCATATGAATCCCTGGCCGGATGGGACGGCTTTTGCGAAGGTAGCATGGAAGGCGCTGCTCAAGCCATCCGGTGAGGTCACGCCCGGAGAGTTCCTGCAAGTAGAGATCATGCTCAAGGATAAGGACAAATATGCTGCCACAGGAGGGTGGGGATGGGGGAGATGGAAGGGGGATCAATTGAAACCTTATGGAAAGGATGCCTCTTTTGTTACGGAATGTACCGGCTGTCACCGGCCTATGCATGATCATGATCTTGTCTTTACATCGCCGGTGAACTGGCGTGGGCATGCCGGTGTAGGTGCGGATACGGCAGCCTTGCAGGCGTTGGATTGGAAGGTCATTACGTCGAGGATCGATAAGTCACAGGGAACCATGTCCGTTTTGTATGGAAATGATCTGGCTGTTGCCGCGGCCCGGAAAGGGAAGGATTATCCTCTCAACTCGGTGCTGACGCTGGTGACATGGAAGCAAAAGGAGGATGACCACTGGTATGGGGCGAATGTGCCGGACAGCCTGATCTCGGTGGAGAAGTTTACTTTTGGGACGGATACGGCTCGTAGGGATTGGATAACGCAAAAGGCATCGGTGATGCCTAAGTGATAAAAAATCCCGCGCATTGCGCGGGATTTTTTATGATTTTAATAACGGTAGTGTTCGGGTTTGAACGGACCAGCCTTAGGGATCCCCAGGTAGGTGGCCTGTGCCTCTGTCAGCTCATCCAGTTCTACGCCGATCTTCGCCAGGTGCAGGCGTGCCACTTTCTCATCCAGAACCTTGGGCAGCACATATACTTTGTTCTCGTATTTGCTGTGGTTTGTCCAAAGCTCGATCTGAGCCAGGGTCTGGTTGGAGAAAGAGTTACTCATCACGAAGGAGGGGTGGCCTGTGGCGCAGCCAAGGTTCACCAGGCGGCCTTCTGCCAGGACGATCACATCTTTTCCGTCGATGTTGTATACATCTACCTGGGGCTTGATGGTGTCCTTGGTATTGCCGTAGTTCGTGTTCAGCCATGCCATATCGATCTCGATGTCGAAGTGACCGATGTTACAAACGATGGCTTTGTCCTTCATCAGACGGAAGTGTTTTTCCGTGATCAGGTCGCGGCAGCCGGAGGCAGTGACGATGATATCGGCTTCCTTAACGGCATCCACCATTTTCTTTACTTCAAATCCGTCCATAGCGGCCTGCAGTGCGCAGATGGGGTCGATCTCCGTAACGATAACGCGGCAACCGGCGCCTTTCAGGCTGGCGGCAGAACCTTTACCAACGTCACCATAGCTGCCTACAACGGCTACTTTACCGGCCATCATTACATCGGTAGCGCGGCGGATAGCGTCCACGAGAGATTCTTTACAACCGTATTTGTTATCGAACTTGGATTTGGTAACGGAATCGTTCACATTGATGGCAGGAATGGGGAGAGTACCTTTTTCCATTCTTTCGTAGAGGCGGTGTACACCTGTGGTAGTCTCTTCGCTGAGGCCTTTTACGTGCTGTACCAGCTCGGGGTATTTATCGAATACGATATTGGTGAGGTCGCCGCCGTCATCCAGGATCATGTTCAGGGGGCGGTCGGTGCTACCGAAGAACAGGGTTTGTTCGATACACCAGTCGGCTTCTTCCAGGGTCTGGCCTTTCCAGGCAAAAACACCGATACCGGCGGCTGCGATAGCGGCGGCTGCCTGATCCTGGGTGGAGAATATATTGCAGGAGCTCCATTTAACCTCTGCGCCCAATTCCACCAGCGTCTCGATGAGAACGGCCGTTTGGATGGTCATGTGGAGGCAACCGGCGATACGGGCGCCTTTCAGCGGCTTTTGTTTGCCATATTCCTGACGGATGGCCATCAGGCCCGGCATCTCGGCTTCTGCAAGACGGATCTCTTTCCGGCCCCACTCAGCCAGGCTCATATCCTTCACTTTATAGGGAAGTTTCAGGTCGATCGAAAGTGTTTTTGTAGACATCGGTATGTGCTTTTTTAAAATTTATACAAAATTAGAACAGTAGAACAAAAATGTAGCTATCAATGTAAAATTTGGAACAAAAGTATATTTTTTTATACTTTTATAGAATAAATGTATAGAACGTCATGGAAAAAGTATCCGAAACAGAAAAAACGGCTGCCGAACCTGTCGCCCTGGATGAAAAGGACAAAGCCATTCTGCGTCTGCTGCAGGCGGATGCAAAGATCACTGTCCGGGAGATTGCCACGAAGGTGCATCTCAGCACTACGCCCGTGCATGAGCGGATCAAGCGGATGGAGGATACGGGCGTCATTATCCGGTATGCCACGCTGGTCGATCATTCCAAGGTGCGAAAGGGGCTGATGGCCATTTGTTATGTTTCGTTGAAGGAGCATAACAAGCGATCGGGGGCCAGGTTTATCAAAACCATCCAGGAACTGCCGGAGGTGGTGGAATGTTATATCATTTCAGGAGAATTTGATTTTCTGTTGAAGGTGGCGGTGGACAATATGGATGACTACTATGATTTTCATGTGAACAAGCTGGGGCAGGTGGAGAACCTCGGACATGTGCAAAGCACTTTTGTAATGGGGGTCATTAAGCAGACGCATCAGCAGATCAGGTAGCCCCGGCGGCCGCGGCCAGGGAATTGCTCCGGCAGCCATCGGAAATCCGTAAATTGCGAGGCTCACTAAATTTATTTGCCATGTACGCATACGACACGGTCACCGAAGCCGTCAAAGGGCTCAAAAGTAGGGGATATACCATCGATTTCAACCTGGAAGCGGACCATATCAGCTGTCCCGACGGTACGCCTCCCCTGCGGCCTTCCGAGTTCGGGATCACGGAGGTTTATCGTTTTGAAGGCAACAGCGATCCTGCCGACGAAGCCGTCGTGTATGCCATCGAATCAAAGGACGGACGGAAAGGAGTGCTGGTGAATGGATTTGGAATATCTGCCGATGAGATAGGGGAGGAAATGGTGGAAAAACTGTCTATTCGCCATTAAAAAAAATATCTACAGATCATGGTAACCATTCGAAATGCGCGGGAGGAAGATCTGCCCGCTATTCTTGAAATTTATAATCATATTATCCTCAACACGGCTGCGGTATATCACTATGAGGCGCATACGATGGAGATGCGCAAGGCCTGGTATGACACCCGTATACTGGGTGGTTATCCTGTCTTTGTGGCGGAGTCGGAGGGGAAGGTGGTCGGCTTCAGCTCCTATGGCCCTTTCCGTCCCTGGCCTGCCTATAAATATACCATGGAAAATTCCGTGTACGTAGCGGATGGACAGCGGGGAAAAGGGATCGGGAAATTGCTGATAGAGCCACTGATACGTCATGCCAGGGAGAGAGGTGTTCATGCCATTATCGCGGTGATAGATGCCGATAATGACGCCAGCGTGCAATTGCATCGCAGCTTTGGATTTGAAGAAGCGGGACATCTCCGGCAGGTGGGTTACAAGTTCGGCAAATGGCTGGACCTGACTTTAATGGAGTTATTGCTGGATACGCCGGCGCATCCGGTGGAGGGGTAGGGTGGATTTTTGGTTAGTGGGTTGGCCGGGCGGTTAGTTAGGTGGTGTGGTTATCAGTAATTGGCTTTGACCATGCCGGCCACCACCTTGTCGATGGGCAGGGTCACACTTTCGGCGCTGAACAGGTGCCAGTCGATGAATCGAAAGGTTTCGGTCTCCTTTTTCTCCGCATATACTTTTAGCTCCCGTTCGTCAAAGTCGAAAGGTTTTGTGCGCAGAGGGACTTTTATGGGCTCCAACGCCTCCGCAAAATAATAGATCGAGATGATCTGGTGCTGTGGGTTAAAAGCGGACATTTGAAAAAAGTCGGTGGTATAGAGATGATCACCGATACGTACATCCAGGTCCATCTCTTCCTTGAATTCCCTTTTCAGACAGTCTCTTGTGCCTTCGCCGAACTCCAGGCCGCCGCCGGGAAATTTCGTATAATAGCCGCCGCGGATGTACTCATCGCTGACCAGGACTTTTTTATTCTCTCCGAAAAGGATACCGTAGACTCTTATGTTCAACATGTCAGTTTTATTTATAAGACCCTCCGGCAGGCCGGAGGGTCTTTGAGATCAAAGATTAGTGTGTTTTTGCACAGCAGCCCTGACCACAACGGTCCTTGCAGGCAGGTGTACAAACTTTTTCCGTACAGGCCTTACATGCTTTTTTTACATGTTTGGGTTTATCTGTAGCGTGAACGGTCTGGCCGACAGTCAATGCAGTAGCCAGTGCCAATAAAAAGATATTTTTCATATACATTTTTTGGGGTGATTGTAAGATGGTCATACTGGTTTGCTGAATTCTGTCAGGCATTGGGCGGCTTCCAGGTCGATGGCGTATAATCAGTCAGGTGTTGTCCGGGGATGTCCGGGTAATTTTTGGTAATAACGGTGGGAAGGCAGGCCGAGGTAAAGATAGAGGACAGTTCTGCCGTATAACAGAGGGGGCAGTTGCTACAGTTGGCTGTGGTATTGCAGCAGCCGTTTTTGTTGTTGTTGTTTTGGTGTTGTCCGTCTTTGTTACGATAGGGGCACTCCTGTTCTTTTTCTTTGCCCTGGTGACAGCACTGGTCTGTTGCTGTTGCCTGCCGTTCCTGCTGCGCCTGCTGTTCAGCCAGCTGGAAAGGCAACCGGATCGTCTCACCGGCATAGGTCAGTGCCGCCAGCAACAATATGTAAACAGGCCATTTCATGCTTGAATAAAAGTACTGAATTAAAACCACTTCTTTTTCATAAAATACCAGCTGATCACGATGGAGATGCCCAGGGACAGCACGATTGGTATATAAAAAGCGTAATGTGAGTTGGAGCCGGGGATGGGTACGTTCATGCCATAGATGCTCGACACGAGGGCGGGTAGGGAAAGGATGATCGTAATGGACGTCAGTCGCTTCAGCACATTGTTCATGTTATTGTTGATGATGCTGGCAAAGGCATCCAGGGTGCTGCTGAGGATGTTGGTGTAAATATTGGCCATTTCCAACGCCTGGGACATATCTACGGCCAGGTCGTCGAGGAACTCTTTTTCTTCGTCGGTAAGGCCCAGGAAATTGGTCCGGGCCATCTTCAGCAGCAGTATTTCATTGCTACGGAGGGATGTGACGAAATAGACCATGCTTTTCTGGATCTTCATCAGCTCCAGCAGCTCTTCATTCCTGTTGGACGCATATAGCTTTTGTTCCATAAGGTTGCGGCGCTGGTTGATCTCCTTCAGGAATTCCAGGTAGGTCTGGGTGATCTTTTCGATGACCTTCAGGACCATCATATTCTTTTTATCCGGGTGCCTGTTCTGGAAGGTATTGAGGAATTTTTTGATAGCGCCGTTCTCGAACGAGTTTACCGTTACGATCTGATTGTGGGTGAGGATAATGCAGATGGGAATAGTGATATAATAAGCATCGCTTTCGTTGAAAGAGTTATTCTCTGTCGGCGTTTTGATGACGATGAGCTTTACATTGTCCTCTTCCTCGAAACGGGGCCGTTCGTCGATATCCAGCGAGTCGGTAAGGAAATCCAGGGGGATATCCAGTTCTTCGGACAAGTTGGAGAATTCCTGCTGTTTCAGGGGCGGCAGGATATTCACCCAGGTGCCATTCTCGGGGTGTTCAATCTCTACGGTCTGGTGATTGATATTCTTAAAAAACTGGATCATGGGTGTTGTTCAGGTGGCTTGGGTGTGTCAATCCTGGAATTCTCCTTCGAATACTTTTACGGCAGGGCCGCAAAGCCAGATATTCTCAAACACATCTTCTCCCACGCGGTCGAACTCCACTGTCAGTTTACCTCCTTTGGTGATGACCCGGACATCGTTGTATCCCAACTCATTATGATAGCAGGCCAGGGCGCTGGCCGTGACACCTGTACCGCAGGAGAGGGTCTCATCCTCGACACCCCGCTCATACGTGCGGACAATGATCTCGTCGACCTTTTTTTGTTCGACAAAGTTCACGTTGATGCCCTGCCTGGCGAATTCACTACTATAACGGATCTCCATGCCTTTATGGAAAACATCATAGTCCATGACATCGGACACCAGTTTTATATAGTGGGGGGAACCTGTATCGAGGATAAAATCATTATGATAGTCCCGGATGCCTGTCACATCCTTCATCTTGAGCCTTACTGTGCCGTCGTCGTCGATCTCGGCGTGGTGGGGCCCGTCGGTGGCTATGAAAAAGTATTTATCCTTGTGTATGCCCAGGTCGTAGGCGAATTTGACCAGGCAGCGCCCGCCATTGCCGCACATGCTGCTTTCCCGGCCATCGGAATTGTAGTATTTCATCTCGAAATCATAGCCTGACCTGGTATTCAGCAGCATCAGCCCGTCGGCGCCGATGCCAAAACGCCTGTCGCAGAGAAACTTTACCTTTTCCTCCGTCAGGGCGGTATAGCTCCAGTTGCGGTTGTCCAGGATGATAAAGTCGTTGCCTGTGCCCTGATATTTAAAAAAATGCATTTTGCTCATGGTGGGTTAAGGAGGAACAAAAGTATCACAAGTTCTCGACAATTGCCAAAGTCTTGAGAATGAGCTTTTCGACGACGGCATTGCCATCCGGGGAGAACGTTCTGTTGATGCGGTTAGCCACGATTGCGCTGAGGCTCAGACTGTGATGACCCAGCAGACGGCTTAATCCATAGATACCCGCTGTCTCCATCTCGAAATTCGTTATCCGGTGGGGACCGTAAGAAAAGCCTGTCAGCCTGTCGATCAGCTCGGGCTGGCTCAATCCCAGGCGCAGTACCCGTCCCTGGGGACCATAAAAACCGGGACAGGTGACGGTGATACCCTGGTGGAAGCCTTCCACGAAGTGACGCAGGAGGGAAGGGCTGGCTCCGCTGATGTAGGGGTGGGCCAGGCGATGGTGCAGCTGGGTCTGGGTGGTAAATGACTGGAGGAGGGCATTGTCCTCTTCGTTGTCGTCATGCCGGTAGAAATTCAACAGGTTGTCGATGCCCAGACCATGGGTGGAGGCGACAAAGCTGTCGACGGGGATATCCTTTTGCAGGGCACCGGACGTGCCCATACGGATGATGGTGAGGGATACGGGTTGGGGTTTTACCGTGCGGGTGGCCAGGTCGATATTGGCCAGGGCATCCAGCTCATTCAGGACGATGTCAATATTGTCGGTGCCGATGCCGGTGCTGACGACGGTGACCCGTTTTTTACCTATATACCCCGTGTGGGAGACGAATTCCCTGTGTTGGGCCTTGTGCTCGATGGAGTCGAAGTGTTTGCTGACGGCGGAGACGCGGTCGGGGTCGCCTACGGTGAAGATGGTGGATGCCAGCTCTTCGGGTCGGAGGTCAAGATGGTAGATGGCGCCCCGGCTATTGATAATAAGTTCACTTTCAGCGATTGCTTGCATAAATTCGGATGTTTTTTTTCAACTTCTTCAAAATTATCGTAAATTTGCACCCACCCAAAAAACGCCTTGCAATTACTCAAAGAAAAATGCTTTGGGTGAGTGGGGGCGGCTAAGGGGGTGAAATGGTTCCGTGGCCGAGTGGCTAGGCAGAGCTCTGCAAAAGCTTCTACAGCAGTTCGAATCTGCTCGGAACCTCGCAAAAGACGCATACAATGCGCAAAACCGCCGAAAGGCGGTTTTTTTATTTGCTGCGACGGAGATGCGAGCTGGCTCGTGATCGACGGAGGCGCAAAAAAAATGGCAGACGTAGGACGCCGGCAAATGCCAAGGTCTTAAGCCCCCCAATCGGCAGATCACCGGAGGCGCTGGCCGGAGGTAATCTGCGAGGGATGGCGACGACCTCGTTGACGTGAGTAGTTCGAAACAGGTATCCGTCGTATTCCAGCTTTTAGGGGTAGATGGCGCTGATAATTTGCATTTTAAGATAGATGTCGACGTCTTATGTCAGTTGTTTTATCACGGTTTATCCCAGAACACCCGTTGTGTTAATCCATCGCCGCCCATGCTCGCAACCGCTGCATTATAGTTGGTAGTATTTTGGGCTTGCTCAGCAGTAGGATAAGACATACGTCTTACAAAGCCGCCGTTTAAGTTATTGTTGTACATATTGGGTTGCAATACCGGGAACCCGCTTCTTCTCCAATTAGCAAAACCTTCGGCGCCGTTTGTCATACATTCGATCCAGTATTGCGTATTGATAAGATTAAGTGCGTTCGAATCATTATAAGCAATTGCTGGTTGAAGCAGGTAATTGTTTTTTTCCGGGTCTGAAACTGCGGGGCTAAACGTGCCCGGAAACAGGTTCCATTCATCCATGGCTGCTTTAACGCCGGCTTCATAATATTGCTGAGTTGTTGTGCCGCTTGTAACCCACCCCCGGAATTTAGCTTCTGCCAGCAACAGTTGGGTTTGAGCATTAGTAATAAAAAAAGCAGGGGCAACAGTGCTGATCATTACGTCGTAATTAAGCTGTGTGTAGTTTTGTCCTCCGCCTTTAGTACCCCGGTATCCCGGATAGGTTAAAACGCTTACAGCATCATACCCTATAGGAAATCCATATTGGTCAGCTGTAGTGGTATCACGTGCAGAGGTAATTGATTGTGGTAAGGCATAGCTGGCTCCGATATACTTTAACCTGGGATCAGCAGCGTTTTTTAACTGGTTAACAAAAGGCTCCGCTAAATAGTAAAAATAGGTACTGACGTTCCGCTGCAGGTTAGAGAAACCGTTTTGAACTGTATTATTATATTGTGTAACAACAACATTATCGCTATTTGATAGAATGACACCACCTGCAAATGCTTCTTGTGCTATACTTGCGGCTTTGGCTCCATCAATTTTTGAGTAGCGCATACCTAAGCGCAGCATTAAAGAGTAGCCTATTTTTTTCCAGTGGGCTACCTGTTCGGTTATTAAAACAGGGGTAGGGGCGGTAGAACCACCAAAAAACAAGTCGCCGGTTACATATTCATTTGAAGCAGACAAAGCCCCCGTAGCCGTTTTAAGCTCGCTGTAAAGGTCGGCATAGATATCGGCCATTTTATCATACTTGGGATAGTTTATCTGTTTAAGGTATCCCTGCCCCGCTTCGCTGTAAGGCACGTCACCGTATGTGTCGACAAGGGTCATAAAAGCATACGCTTTCCATATCCGGACCATGTTATACAGGTTCTTATAAGCAGAATCATCTTTTGTAAGGCTGATGATCTGTACCAAAGGTTGGATGACAGCTGTGTAAACGCCCCAACGCGGATTGTTATAACTGTCCACGTCCTCGTTAAATTGAAACCCTGCTGTAGCGCCTGTGTTATAAGCATTCACATATTGTTGTACTATGGTTTGTTCTCCATCCCAATTGCCAATATTCATACCCCGTTCTGCTGTGGCAAATAACAGCCCGGCATCAATTTTTGTAATGGCATAAGGATCCTGATTTTTCTTCTCAAATCCCTTTGTGCAGCTCACCAGGCAAAGCACTGCAGCCAGCGGGATTATAAGACAGCTATTTTTTATCATAATAGATACTTTTAGAATTTTACATTTAAGTTAAGCCCATAAGTGCGGGTAGTTGGTTCGGTATGTTGCTCATATCCCAGGCGGCTGTCGCTTGATGATGCGAATGCCTCCGGATCAACAGTAGGTATGCGTTTCATCAGTAAAGCTGCATTCCGGCAATAGGCTGATAGTGTTAGTCCTTTGACAAACTTTGCGTTTTTAATCATTAAAGGGGTAAAGTCATAGGTAAGTGTGATATTTCTTAGCTTGATAAAGTCGCTGCTGAAAACAAACGGATCTGCTATATTCTGGGTACGGTAATTAGCATAAAATGTTTGCGCGGGCACCGATATTGTATTCTGGGATCCATTAGGCAGCACGCCATCGAAAACAACGCCATTACGGCCTACTAAAGAGGTCTTGCTCATACCTGATCTTAAACCGTTTAATGCTGTTGATGAAAACACTTTGCCGCCAAATTTCCCATCAACATGGATTAATAAGCTCAGGCTCTTATATTGGAACGTGTTGGTAAAACCACCGATTACTTTGTAGTTTGCACTGCCATAATTTACCGTGTTTTTTGAAGGCTGAAGCCCTCCTGCACTATTTAACATTACCTGTCCCTTGTCATTGCGGAGATACGTGTAGTCTACCAACTGGTTCATCTCTTTACCAACATCATACACTAAATAACCTATGAACTCGTTTCCTGTTCCATTAAAAAAAGTTACTACCTGACGGGTTTGCCCCGGATTTAATGCTAATACTTTTGATGTATTATATGCTCCGTTTACCGATACATTCCAACTGAAGTTTTGTGTTTTAAAAGGTGTTCCGTCAACCAACACCTCCACTCCGGTATTTTTCAATTTCGCGATATTAACTGTCGTACCAGTATAACCCGAGGCGGGTGATAAAGCAACCGGTAAGATCTGGTCATTGGTCCGCTTGTCGTAAACGGCGATATCGAAATTCAGATGGCTGTTAAAGGTTCTCAATTCCAGGCCAATTTCCTTTTCATTAATGCGGTAAGGCTTTATGAATGGATTTGGATTACTTGTGTTAGCAATGCTTCCGATTGGGTAAGCGCCGAAAAGTTGCGCATCGATGGCGTACGTCAACTGGCTGCTGTAGGGGCTGATACCGTTTGCGTTGCCCACATCTGCATAGCTCATTCTTAATTTTCCATAATTCAACCATCTGATATTGGGCAGCAATTCGGAGAAAATGAAACTGGCGCTTACTGATGGATAGTTGAAGGAGTTTTTCGGGTCGGCTACTATTGAATGTGGCGGCGTAAGCACCGAAAAGTAGTCGGTACGATCGGTGAGATTCAAGTAAAGGAAATTTTTGTAGCCAAAATCTGCAAAAGCATATAAAGAGTTTACCTGGGTTTTGTAAATGCCGTACGTATTTGCATTTTTGATGAGACCATTTGCCAAGCCATAAATGTCTTTTACTACAAAGTCTGTTACACTTTGGTGGGTATTGTTATTGTCAACTGTATACATATTACCGCCCACGCTTGCGTCGATGGTAAAATTGCCAATTTTATGATTGGTACCCAACAGGAAATCCATATTCAGTTGTTTGTTGAAACCAGTAAAAACATCGAAACTCCCCACCCAGCCGGTGTTACTACTATTACGCAATGGAACGCCTACACCATGTGGAAAATTTTGTTCGTTATTATTATACCCGAAATCTGCGTTTACGCGACCCTGTAAATACAACCACTTAGCGAAATCATATCTAAGGGAAACTGTACCTAAAAAACGATCTCTTTTGGTATAATTGAATATTCGCCCGATAAGATAATACGGGTTAGTCAAAAGGGCATTAAAGGGGTTGGTTGATAATAAGCTGCCATCAGGGCCTACAGCATGTTCTTTCAGCGTCGGGATCGCTATCGTTAATGGAATACGGTTAAGGAAACTGGAAAACCCGATACCCTGAGCGCCAACCAGCGGAGGATTATTATTTTCCTCGTGGGTATAGTTAATATTCGTTTGAAGCGTCAGCTTATTAGTAACCTTGCTGTTAAGTCCGAGGTTAAAGATCTTTTTATGATAAGTATTGCCGGGGGAAATACCCTTAACATCCTGGTTTGAAAAAGATACACGGTAGCTGGTTAAGGCGTTACCTCCGGAAACCGCTATGGTATTTGTATAGGAAGTTCCGGTGTTGTAAAATTCCTTCATGCGGTTTTTATCAGGACGATAAGGCCTTAAAACGCCGTCATACTGATAAGTAGGAACGCCGTCATATTTTTCGCCCCAGGAAAGATTACCAAATGATTGTGCAGTAGCCTGCGAGGAAGGGCGGACACCCTTTGAGCCGGTGCCGTATTCGGTTTGGTAATCGGTAAAATCCAGTATTTCATCAGCGGCAAAGCTGGAGTTAATTTCCACGCTCAATTTCGAATTTTTAGCGCCGCTTTTGGTGGTGATAATTATGGCGCCATTGGAAGCCCTTGAACCATACAGCGCAGCGGCTGTTGCACCTTTCAGGACGGTCATTGATTCGATATCGTCCTGGTTGATATTTGACAGGTTGTCGCCTTGATCGGTCTGGGCTGAGACAGTTCCACCGCCCTCGGCGCTACGTGTACCCTGATCCATTGGAAGGCCGTTAATAACAATTAAAGGAGAGTTGGTTTGACCATTAAAACCCGACTGCCCACGCAAACGGATCCGTGTACTTGCATCTGCACCGGCGGTGGGCGGAGCAATTTCCAAACCTGCTACTTTACCCTCCAAAGACTTCATCACGTTGGTAGTGCGGTTCCGGGTGATGTCATCCACCTGTACGGTAGAGACCGCGAAACCCAGTTTTCTTGCTTCCTTTCTTATACCCAAAGCGGTTACCACAACTTCATTCATCTCCTTTGCCTGGGATTGCAGTACTACGTCTATCACCGTGCGGGCACCTACCGTTTCAGCTTTTATGCCGTACCCTACATGTTGAAACACCAGTACCGAATTGTTTCCCCTTACGGTAATCCTATAGTTACCCTCCTGGTTGGTGATAGCACCGGCGGAAGTACCTTGCTCCAAAACGCTTACACCAATCAGCGCCTCTCCCGTTTGGTTTGTTACTTTACCTGTTACTGTTTTTGCAATAGCATGGCTGTTTGTTATCGCTTTTTTCGGAAGCCTGAAAGCGGGCCCTATTCTATTTTCATTTCTGCCGCTTGCTGCGCTTGCAGTCAAAGCACAAAAAAGCACCATGACAATACCCGAAACAATACGTGTATACGACGTCAGGCCTGCAGGAAGTTTGTTAATATCGCCGGATGCATTTCCGGTAATAATTGTCTGGATAAACGAAAAAGTGTAAGTGAACAGAGTTAACGGAAGGAGCAAAAGGATATGATAATCCCTGAGGAGCATTGTAAGTTTTCTCATATGGCAATTTGGTTTAGGTAAAGAATCGTTCAATGTCGCAAATCTATGAAAGCGCAACTTTAAAAACTTCCAATAGAAAACTTTGATGAATTTTGCACAAACCGGAGAATAATTGCAGATCGCACACCTGCCTGTCGTGAATATGTATCGTAAACGCAGTGGTTGTCGAATGTCACCTGATTGTTAGAGACTTAATTACCAACTTTAAAGTTCCTTTGCATACATCGCTTTCACGTCTATAACCGTATATCTCTGCCTGCCGTGGCAAAGCTGGATGCCTATATTGCCGTCTAAATAGCCTTCGCCATGAATAATGTCGATCGTTTTAACGCCGTTCAGCCATGCCTGTATATGGTGGTCTTTTGCAATGATATAATAATGGTTCCATTCATTGGCTTTTACAACTTTTGCAACCAATGAATCCGGGTATTTTTGAACCATTTGTGCGCGGAGCTCTTCCCAAAGCGACCCCCAGTAACCTTTACCCATGTCTATCTGGTAGCCTGGTGCAATATCGAAACTGGCCGGATGTATCCGGATACAAACACCAGAGTTTGCCTCTTCGTTACCCGTCATTTTAATCAGCACGTTCAGTTCAAAATCCTTATAGATTTTTTTGGTATAGGCATAGTGATGCTGATCCTGTCCCTTGCTTTCACCATGTAGAACGCCATTGTTCAACTGCCAGTATTGAACTTCGGCATTCCATAGCGTGGTATCCAGCAAATTTATCCAACCTTTACCCGCAGGTTTACCCTTATGGAATTTACCTGCAGCCGGCATCGTTATTTTTAATGTGGTGTCCTTCTGTGCTGAGGCCGTGCCGTAAAAGGCAGTGGTGATAAGGCCTATGGCAAACAATTTTACGACAGCAGTTTTGATTGATTTATACATATTAAGGCTTAAATTTAATTTACCGTTTTTCCAACGGCATGCTTACTTGCCGCCAAATCTTTCCAAGTATTTTTTGTATAGTACATCGATTAATGAATCATACCCCTGCCGGTCAATGAATGCTTCCGGGCGATATGCATCGCCGGGCTTTCGTTTCTTATGAAGCCCGAACTGACTGGCATGGGAGGAGAGCCAAATATCAAACTGTAATTTTGTCAATGCATCAAACGTGTAGGCATAATCTTTACTTACATCAGGATACGTAGCCATGACTGGTTTTACCCCGTCGAGAATAGTGGGCATATTGACGATCACTACATGGTAACAGCGGTTTTCGTCTTTAACATCAAAGACAAAGCTGCTTGCGCCTTTGGTATGGCCGGGATGATGCAACAGGACGATCTGCATGCCGTCCAGATTTATAGTGTCATGGTCGTGCAGCAAACGGTCGGCCTTAACAGGCTGGAACATGCTACCCTTACCACCTAAAATATAATCCGAATTGCCGCCATCAGACAGTACCGGGGCATCTTTTTCATTGATCAGCAGTTTTGCGCCGGTCAGCTTTTTTATTGCCGCCATAGTACCTACGTGATCATAATGCGCGTGCGTGGCCAGCAAAATCTTAATGTCGGAGAATTTAAAGCCCAATGCTTCCACATGCGAACGGATCATCGTTTCCGACTCAGCAAGACCCGTGTTGATCAGTATATGTCCCTGCGGAGTAGTAATGAGATAGCAGGCAAGGTCATACGTTCCCACATAATACAGGTTGCCAGCAATGCAGAAAGGTTCATAGTCCAGCAACCAGTTTTCCTGGAAAATTGGAGGAGGAATAAGCTTTTGAGCTGTGGAGTAAAACCCGGCGAATGACAGGATTATCGTGAGGAATGCCGTAAGTTGTTGCTTTTTGTTGTAGCGTATCATAAGCTGATTAGCGTCTTTTAATCTTTAAACAGCAGGGGAGCTAACTCGTGTAAACTACGGCGCCATGTAAGAAACTCATGAGCTGTGTTTTCAGAAACATATGAAACAGCATTATAACCAGCAGCTTTTAACGAATCAGCTGCTTTCTTAACGCCATCAGGCCTTTCTTTACTTCCACAACTCAGGAAAATAAGTTTCACTTTCGATTTATCTTTTATTTCCCCGGGACTATAAATGCCCCCACTTAACAGTGCATAGTATGAAAACACATCTGGTTTATTGAGTGTTATACTATGTGTTTCCATACCTCCCATCGAAAGGCCGGCCATGGCCCGATGTGATTGGTTTGCAATTGTGCGGAATTTTGCATCAACATAAGGAATAAGCTCATCCACAAGTACAGTTTGAAAGGGATCAATTTTAAAATTCCTCATTCCTCCCATCTTAACCTCGTTTGTCATTCCATATGTCATCACGATGATGAACGGTTTTATTGTGCCTTCTGCAATCATGTTATCAACAATAAGATTGGCATGCCCCTGGTTACTCCATGCAGTTTCATCTTCTCCCCAACCATGCTGCAGGTATAATACCGGATATTTGTTTGATTTATCTTTTTCATAACCAGGTGGTGTGTAGACATAAGCCCGGCGTGAGGTATTAGTACTTGGGGAAGGGAAAAGTACTTGCTGTACATTTCCATGAGGAACATTTTTTAACGCATAAAAATCCTGGTCATGCGCAGGTATCTCAATACCACTTTCCCAACGTGTAGAGCCGTAGTAATTGTTTGCGCCTGGATCATTAAATTTGCCGCCGTCAATTTTTATGTTGTAATAATGGAAACCTTCATCCATCGGCCCCTCAGTGGTGCCCATCCATGAACCATCTTCTGCTTTTTCAAGTTTGGTGCCGCCCCTTCCGCCCAAACCAAGGCTTACCCTGACACTGTCAGCCGAAGGGGCAATAATCTTAAATCTTGCATAGCCTTGCGAATTTACCTTCGGATATTCCTGTCCGGGTTGATTAAGAGTGGAAGATTTAAAATCTTCGATTACAGCGGGCTGGGTTTGAGCAACGCTATTATAGCTTATGAATGCGATTGCTAAAACTATAGATAATAATTTGCCTTTCATTTTTAAAATTTTAGAGTTGTTTTTTTAACAATAGATTGCACTGGAGCATAAGCTGTGTGACTTAAAAAGGGGGACATACCGAAAATAACCTGGCGAATCCGATTAAGCTACCAAAATACAACGGCGGTAATATTTGAACATGTTGCTATGCATGGAAACGAACATTCTGCTATAGCCCCTGTTGGTAGTGGTGGCGCAATCTTTGCAATTAAGCTGTGTAAAGCAATATTTTATGGCACGATTTCTATTGTTGGCCGGCCTATTTATGCTATTGACCCTTCAGGGGTGTGCGGTGGCCGGTGGCATTTTTAAGGCAGGTGTTTGGGTAGGTATATTTGTAGTGGTGCTCGTGGTCATCGTCATAGGAGTAATCGTAAGCAAGGCTAAAAAATAGGGAAACGTGATAATTATTTTGAACGCAGATCGAAGCCTTCTGTGTTTATGGAAAAGGCTGCTTGAAGAGAATCACGGGTCTGAAAACCATTTAATAAAAAGGGTGGGGTGCCGGGTATTTTGATTAGCAGGGTAGGAAACCGGCTGATATTGAAATATCTGGTCTCCTGGAGGTCGTTGCTGAATTCTTGCCTTGCCCTTTCGCCAAAAAGATCATTCCGAAACAAAAAGGGATCGAAATGCGGATAGCTCCCGGCAAGGCGATCCGCCAAAGTGATAAGGACCGGAGTTCGAGCTATGTTTAATCCTTGTACCATTACTGCCTCCTGTAACAAAAAGAAATACTTCGCCGCAGCATCCTCTGACTGTAATTCTACCGCCTTGACGGCGATGCATGCGGGAAAGGATGATTCGGGAGGGTCAGTCAGCCAAATGCGGTCATTGACAGGTACACCGCCGACGGCTTTTGCATGCATCCACTCCGGACCCATTTGGATCGGCTTCGTAATCGAATTCAACGCATCGTGATAGTGCTTCCAGGACGGTAACAGGCCACCCATCTTATAGGTTACTTTTGTCGGGCGATCGACAATTGCCAGAAATTGATCCCATTGAGGCTGCATCGCCCAGGTCCAGCAGCAAAGCGGATCGGTATAGAATTTTACTTCAATACCGTCCGTTCCGCCAGGACTAATTTGATTATTTGGAATTTGCTCTTTTGTGTCGTTTGTGGCCATGTGCGGGTTTTTCGGATGAGTCTTGCTCCGGTGATTCATTCCACTGTTGAACACCTGGCGGAGTTGCCTGTTTCACTTCTGCGCTTTTTAAACCACTCATCCGTTGATTTGCCTGCTGAACAGCTTTTTCTGTCCTTTCCGTTCCCGTCGCTTCATGCTGAAGGAGGCCATTTGTTTCAAGAACATATGCAATCGGATCCTCTATATACTGGATCGTTTCTCCGAGTTGGGTCGTTTTTCCCTCGTTCCATGGACCGGTAAAATTATTTCCGCTTGACAGGTTAAAATACACGTTGCTAAACTTAGGGTCGCTTTGAAGAACACCAGGTGGGAAATTTGGATGAATAGTATTCAGCGCCGCCTCGAACATCTGATAGTGGGCAACTTCCCGGGTCATTAAGAACCGTAATGTTTCATGAATATAGGGATCCGTAGTAAACTGCATCAGGTATTCATAAACCATCTTAGCACGCGTCTCGGCGGCGATGTTCGATCTTAGATCAGATGTCAGATCACCCTGGGCATCGCCATTTATATAGGCAGCCGTCCAGGGTACTCCCTGGCTGTTGGTATACGACGGAGTTCCGGCGCTGCCGACAAGAAACTGGGGAGCGGTCATTCCCTCGTGTATTACCTGCTCTTTGGCGGCTTTGCCGTCTAAAAGTTTCATGATCTCTGAACTTTCTGCGGCATTTTTGAGGTCTCCGTTAATGCCCGTAAGCAGCATTTGGATCGTCGCGCCGACAATTTCAAGATGACTGAACTCTTCTGTAGCAATATCCATAAGCAGGTCATATTTGTCTGGATAGGGCTTTTTTGCACCGAATGCCTGTCCGAAATATCGAAGCGCCGCTGCGAGTTCGCCATTTGCTCCTCCGAATTGCTCCAATAATAAAGTGGCAAAGGCAGGGTCCGGCCGTGAAACACGTGCATTGAATTGAAGGTCCTTTACGTGATAGAACATATAAATTGTGTTGGGTGAACAATTTATACAGAAAATATTATGCCTTGGGCAGCTGGGTAGGTGTTTGCACATAGTCGAAGGGTCGGAGATCTTTGTTTTGGCTTATTTATCGGCAACCGCGGTATTTTTCTTTTGCAGGTCATTTCTTATCCGGATAAAGGTCCGGACCGATGTTTCGTTCAACTTCTTCAACTCTCTGATCGATCTTGATTGTTGGCTGATCAGCGAATCGAGCCTGACGATTGTTTCTTCGTCCAGAGCGATCCTTTGCATGGCTTCCCTATACCGGGAAAATGCGACGGTGACGCTTTTCGAAGATTCCACCGAATGGTCTATTGCATATCTGGATGCCTCGGCCAACTGAAAGGTAGAATAAGCGAGCCCTACAAGAATAATGATGGCCAGCACGGATAGGGTGATGGTGATCAGTTTGCCCCTCGAGCGGCCGGAAGTACCCTCGACCGACGATCTGGCCTGCTGGGCGGCCAGGGCTTGCGCCAGTGACCGGTGGACAGCCTCTACCTGGTCGCTGAGACGTTCTGTCGTTTCCTTTCCTTCCTGGGTCGCCTGTAACTGCTCCCGGGTATTGAAATTGATATCTTCGAGATGTTTGTATAATTTTTGGAACATAGCAGTCGTTTCCCCTACCTATGAAAATATTATGCCATGGGTGGAGGAAAATGGCAATATCGTTACGATGGTGGTTGAAAGGCGACGCTGATTTTTGCGTCCCGGATTTGAGGCGTGGCTTCAAAATAAGGCGTATTGGTCGCAATAACGTCGAGGTCATGCTTACTGAGTCGCTGCTGCCGGTATGCCTGCTCGGAAAATTCTGAACATAGGTAAGCTCATTGGCAACATGCTCCATCAACTTATCATTCTCAAACCGCATTATCAACTGATTACTGTTCCTTTCGCCTGTGTATATAAAATAGGATTCATGGAAATAAGGAAAATACCGGGAAACATTCTTGAAGTTCTCGATAAAATTGTGTTCTACATTACCAGGAGAAATGACCAAGCCTCCCTCAAATGCCCGGCGAACGGCTACTCTTTCAAATGACTGGGCGGGACTTTTCAAAAACAATACAATGAAGGTAGTCTCATAACTGGCGTTATTTGCCTGGTCGATAAGGTCTTTAAACGCTTCGTCATTGAAAGGTGTTTCCAGGATAATGTTCTTCCGGTTTTTGATCGTATCGAAAAAGACCTGACGGGACTGTGCTTGTAGACATCGGTCATAATCACTTCGTAATCCTTAAACTCGCTGAGATGGCTTCGGATCAGGCTGGATTTCCCGCGGCGTTACATCCTGTGACAAATACTAGTTCCGGGTTGACCATACTATCGGATCCTTTTTATGATATTATCTTTAAACAGGTAGGAATCGTTGGAGGTAGGGGTGATGTCGACGGTGACGAGGTAAATCTCACCCGTTGGGAGCTCTTTTCTGTAAAAATTGCCCCGTTCGTTGCCTGGCTATTTTGCATCGGCGGCGTCCTGATAAACAGTAAAGTTACCAATTTTCTGTAAGAAATCATATGCCATCAGAATCCGATAAGGCGCTCAATAAGGAAAACTACAATTCTTCCCCAGAAAACCTAATAGGGAATAGATGCGAATCTTAAACACTTTATACCTGTCAAAGTATGGTTTTGCCATCATCAGGAGGCTAAATTTTTTTCTTCGTGCTCAATGGGCAATAGTCGGGAAAATAAAATGGTATTTAGAGTTATTGGTCTGGAAAAAATTGCCAGGGAAGGGAGCCTGGTGAAGGGAGGGCGGACTCCCTACGCCAACGACATATATTGTTTCAGCAGCTGTTCTATCTCTTCCAGCCGGAAGGGCTTGGAAATAAAATGATTCATCCCCGCCTCCAAGCAACGTTCCATATCTTCTTTCATGGCATCGGCAGTCAACGCAACGATAGGGATGTTACTTTGCGGGTTTCCCAGTGCCCGAATAGCCCGTGTAGCGCAAAACCCGTCCATCTCCGGCATATTTACATCCATGAAAATGATCATGGGATCATGCACCTCCAATAGCTTGATGACTTCATTTCCAGTCGTTGCCTTGATCACTCTAAAACCCATTTTTCCCAATACTTCTGAAATAAGCAGCATGTTCACCGGCTCATCCTCTGCCACCAGTATGCTCGTGCCTTTTGTTAGTTGGTTAACTATCCGGCCTGCGGGTGCCGTTTTTTCAGCAGGTTCATTTTTATCAAAAATGGAAGCCAGTATATGGCTGAGCTCATGGAGTTTTACCGGCTTGGACAGGAACAGGTCGATGCCAATGCTTTCTGCTTCTGTCCGGAACATGTTTTTTTCCAGCGATGATAACATCAGTATGAAAGGCTGAGGGCGGTGCTTTAATAATCTCTTGATCTCCTTTACCAGGGTAATTCCATCCATCACCGGCATTTGGTTATCGGTGATGATCAGATCAAATAGCTCGTTTTCGCTCAGCGCCTTTGTCAGCGTTTGCAGGGCGTCCATCCCACTGGTACAAAGGATACAATCAATGCCCATATAATCAAAAATGTCCTTCATGAGCCGGCAGTTGGTGATATTGTCGTCCACTACAAGAATACGCCGGAGCGCAGGCCTGGATAACGCAGCTTTCAACGGCTGTTCATGTATGATCTCCAGCGTGAGATGCAGCGAGAACACACTGCCCTTGCCCGGTTGGCTTTCCACCTCTAATGAGCCTCCCATCATTTCAGCAAGGTTCTTTGCGATGGTAAGGCCCAACCCGGTGCCACCGTATTTTCGGGTCGTGGATGAGTCTGCCTGGGTAAAACTTTCAAAGATCTCGCGTATTTTTTCTTCATGGATGCCGATGCCGGTATCTCTCACAGCAATAATCATACGCTGACATTTCCTCCCATGCTCGTCATAAATAGTATCTCCTTTTTTTACCGATACAGCAATTTCCCCTTCTTCGGTAAATTTAATGGCATTGCCGATCAGGTTGACCAATATTTGCCTGACCCGCATTGGATCGCCCAGGACCTGGTCCGGGAACCGTGGGTCTATTTCACCTATTACCTCCAGGTTCTTTTCAAAAGCTTTTATGGCCAGCATATCGATGGTTTCTTCCACCAGGTTACCCAGGCTAAATATGGAGTTGTCGATGCAAAGCTTCCCGGCTTCAATTTTCGAATAATCGAGGATATCGTTGATCGTGCTTAGCAAGCTATAGCCTGACCGGTGAACATTATCCAGGTATTCCCGCTGTGCTTTTGGCAGGTCGTTGGTCAACATAAGATCCGTAAACCCGATAATGGCATTCATGGGGGTTCGGAGCTCGTGGCTCATGTTGGCCATAAATTCGCTTTTAGCCTGGTTGGCTGATTCGGCTTCCTGGCGTGCATTTCGCTCTTCTTCAATAGACAAAGCCAGCTGACTGGTCCGTTCCTTTACCTGCCGCTCCAGCGCCTTTTTCTGGGATTTGATACTATAAACGCGTATCCGGTGAATAATGATGACTGACCCGGTGACGGCCAGGACGACGAGTAGCCTGAACCACCAGGTCTCCCAGAAAGGGGGTGTTATGGTAAGTTGGATGCTGGCTATGTTGTGCGACCAGCTTCCGGCACTATTAAGTCCTTTGACCATGAAAACATAGTGACCAGGGTCCAGGTTGGTATAGGTAGCGGTTCTTTTTGTACCAATGTAATTCCAGTCCTTGTCAAATCCATCCAGCTTATACGCATACTGCTTTTTCGCCGTGGAGGTGTAGTTCAGGGATGCAAATTCAAAAGAAATGACAGACTGCTTATAAGACAGGGTTATTGCTTTTGTTTCCGTAATATCCCTTTTCAGCGGAGAGTCGTTTTTGCCGTCCGCCGAAACAGGTACGTCCCTGCTAAATAGCTGGAAGCCCGTGATCATCAATGAAGGCTCGAACGGACTTTCTTTCACGCTATCTGGTGAAAATACATTAAATCCGTTGACCCCTCCGAAATACATGTTTCCCGATGGGCTTTTGAAACAGGCATGTGCTTTAAATTCATTGGATTGCAGGCCATCGGCGGCGGTAAAATTTTTGAAAGTCCGGGTTTGTGGATTGAACCTCGATAATCCATTATTGGTACTGAGCCATAAATTCCCCTTGTCATCTTCAAGTATGCCAAAGATCATAGGACCGGCCAATCCATCTTTTGCAGAATACGAAGTGAACCGGCCGGTCTGCCTGTTGAGAAAATTGAGACCGACCGTAGTGCCGATCCATATCCCGCCATGGCTGTCCTCAAAGATATAGTTGACAGAATTATTGCTGAGACTGTTCTTTGCAGGATCGTGCCGGTAGTGTGTAAACACATTTGTTTTTTTGTCGAACAGATCCAGGCCTCCATCAAAAGTGCCTACCCATAAAAAGCCCTTACTGTCTGCAAGCATCGAATGCACCCGGTCGCTGCTGAGGCTATTGGGATTGGACTCATCATGTTTGTAGTGCACAAAACGGTCCTTTTTGGCATCATATTGATCGAGCCCATCTCCAAAGGTGCCGGCCCAGATTGTCTTTTCCTTGTCTTCTGCAATAGCGTAAACGTTATTCCCACTGATGCTGGAAGGATTGCCAGGGTCATGTTTGTATTGCCGGAACTGGTTTCTTTCTTTATTGATGACGGTTAATCCATCTCCCCAGGTACCCACCCATAAATTCCTTTGGCCGTCTTCACACAAGGCTAATACATAGTCCCCGCAAATGCCTTTTTTACCTGGCGTTTTACGCCGGAAATGCCTGAAATCTCCTTTTTCCCGATTAAACAGATCAAGTCCCCCGCCATCCGTACCTATCCATAAATTGTTCCCGGAATCTTCCATTATATCCAGGACATTGTTATTGCCGAGACTTCCGGGGTAGGAATTGTGCTTATAGTGTAAAAATTTATTTTCGCCCCTGTTATATAGATTGATCCCCCCGCTATAGGTGCCCACCCACATATTTCCCCGGCGGTCTTTATAAAGAGAATAAATGGAATTAGTACTCAGGCTGGTATTGTCAATCTCATCATGCCGGAGATTACGGAATTTATCCAGGTCCGGACCCAGTATACTTATCCCGCCATTCTCCGTCCCAATCCAAAGGCTGCAGTTGTCATCTCCGCACAGTGATAATATTGCATCGTGAGCCAGGCTGTTCCGGTTGTTCGGATCATTGCGGAAATTCCGGAATTTTCCTTCCTGGCTATTGAACAACTCTAATCCTCCGCCCCGCGTCCCGATCCACAGCCGGTGTCGCGAATCTTCAAAAACTTTCATCACTGCATCACTGGATGATGACGAACTATCTTTATCACAATGCCGGAAATGGGTGAATGTCCCCCTTTCACTGTCCAGGAGGTTCAGTCCGCTATGGGAAGTGCCCACCCATATCCGGCGGCGGCTGTCTTCAAAGATAGCCGTAACATCATTATTGCTCAAACTCCGGGGATTGCTTTCATCATGCAGGTATTGAATGTATTTGTCCTTATCCGGGTCAAGTTTAAACAAACCTCCGCCATTGGTCCCCGCCCATATATTCCCCCGCGTGTCCTGCAGCACGTTGTTTATAATTTCGCTTAGGATCCCTCCAGCGTGATGGATGAAACGGTTCTTTTCCCTGTCAAACCGGTTCAAACCCCCTCCCCAGGTGGCAACCCAAAGGTCTCCTTTCTTATCCTCGATCAGACCGGTGATAAAATTATTGCTGATACTTTTTTGATCCCCCTCGATGCTTTTGTATACAGTGAACTGATAACCATCGTATTTATCCAGGCCGTCGCGCGTGCCAAACCACATAAATCCCCGGCTATCCTCCAATATACAAGTAACATTGCTTTGGGAAAGTCCTGCTTCCGTGCCGATGTGTTCGAATTTCAGGTTAGCAGTCTGGCAAATAGCACAGATCGAGATGGTGTTAAGCAATATAAATAGAAGGTAACGTGGTTTTTTCATATAAAGGTGCATTGCAAGCTCCAGTTGTTCCAGGATTTACACCCTCAAACCGATTAACATGCTAATTATTGTAACCGCAGAAATGTATATAGTATCATAGAGACATATAAATAGGAGATGCTAAGCGGAAGTACCTGTTCACTATTTGGAATAGGAAGAATAGAAGTGGTACACACCCTGTAACTGGCGCTGATGGATGGGAGCTTTCCAAATAGGTTTTTGGCACATTCTATTAGTAAATCGGTATCGTGACCTTCAAGAGACATCCTTTGCCAGCCTCAGAATAAATATCGGACGTTCCATGGTATGCCTCCGCGCGGTTGACAATGTTAGCCAGCCCAATTCCTTTGCGTTTTTGGTGCAGATCAAACCCAATGCCGTCGTCTTGTATCGCCACATGAACCCAACGGGTGTCGCTATCCAATCGCATACTGATCGTGGTTGCCTTTGCATGCTTGGCAATATTATTCAACTGCTCCTGTGCGATCCGGTATATGGTCTCTTTAACAGCTAAAGGAACGGTAGCTTCCTGCCAATCGCTGCATTCAAACTGAATGGTTTGTTTGTAGCTATAGTCTTTCAACAGCTTTTCCAGTTCGACCTTCAACGTAGTGTCTGAAAAACGAGGAATGACCATCCGGTGAGAGAGATTCCTGACTTCCTGTATGGCGTATTCCACATTTTCTTTGCACTCATAGATCATATCCGGGTGGTTCTCTGGCGTTTCGAGGAGATAGCACAGTTTTAGGTTGATCGACGCGAGGATCTGGTTGATATTGTCGTGTAGTTCCCTTCCCAGGAGATTTCTCTCCATTTCCTGGGCTTGCAGGATAGCCCGGGTCAATTCCTTCTGTCTTTCCTCCTGATTTTTTTGGATAGCCTCCGCTGTTCGTTTACGTTCCGTAATATCCGTACGGATGGAAAGGTATTGATAAGGTTTACCGGATTCATTCAGGAATGGAACAATGGTTGTATCCACCCAATAGAAAGTCCCGTCCTTTGCCCTGTTCTTAAACTCTCCCTTCCATATTTTGCCATTGGCAATGGTCCTCCATAGGTTCCGGATGAACTCTTTGGAATGATGCCCTGAATTGATGATGCGATGGTCATGGCCGATCAATTCGGCTGCACTGTATTTAGAGATCTGGCAAAAACTGTCATTCACATAAGTGATAATTCCTTTAATGTCAGTGATCGCTACGATAGATGACTTGTCTAAGGCGAATTTATAATCCAAGAGCTCTTTGCCGGCCATCGTTCCGCCCTCGATGTTTTCTTTTGAAGATTCGATACTCAGGTTCGCATTCGGACGCGAAGAGGATCGGGCTCTCTTCAGCATTTGTGGCTCATTTAGGTGTTTCATGGCAATGGTATTTGGGTTAAAAAGAGGCAAAAGCGGTTTCATAATGAATTGGGGTTTCAAAATAGTGGTTCACATATTGAAATACGGGAATAAACATATCACCTGATCATGAAGTAAATTATGATCCTCGTCATATACCGGGTTAATTTTGATCAGGCGACAATCAGCCGGATATGCTCGATCGTTATAGGCTTTTCAATGTAGCCCGAGACATAGGGGTGCTCTTTCGATTTTTGAATATCACGATGGTCGACAGATGACGAAAGCATATATATCCTGATATCCGGCATGGCTGCGGATTTAAATTTTATTGTAA
>Ga0207695_10002677_pt1 | contig 26011 bp, 23 predicted proteins | sample KBSC54metaG_FD_184354 | JGI IMG/M metagenome (GOLD analysis project Ga0207695, IMG submission 184354) | Corn rhizosphere microbial communities from Kellogg Biological Station, Michigan, USA - KBS C5-4 metaG (SPAdes) (version 2) | ecosystem: Host-associated > Plants > Roots > Rhizosphere > Soil...
ACCCGGCGTAGCGTTGACGCATCACAACGGTCGCCGTACATCACGCGGGAAGACCAGCGATGGACGACTTCCGGGGCTCCGTGCGCCTATGAGGCGAGTCGTCCCATGAATAGCGGCAGCAGCGGCAACGTGCCACGACTTCTCGAACACGCCGACGGCGCCCGGCGTGCCGCGGCAGCGAAGCGCGGCGCCACGGATCCGGCCAACGCCGACCCCCACGTGACCTCCTTCATCCGGCTCAGCCTCGACGACACCCCCGCCGCGCGCGTCCTGCAGAGCGCCGCCGCGCAGCTCGCGGTCACGACCGAGGTGGCCGCCACGACCGTCCTCTACGAGGCGATGACCCTGACCGCCGCAGGGAACCTGGTCGGCATGGTGTCCACGCACTTGCCCCGCCCCGGCACCCCGCCGGCCCGGGCCCTGGAGGTGACCCGGCTCTACGGCCTGTTGGCCGGCGAGGCCCTCGCCCGGAGCCTGGGCAGACGAACCGCGGCGCACTTGGACGGACAACATGGCGCGGGCCGGACCCAGCCCGACTCGTCCTCAACCCTCCCGCGCACCGCGGTCCTGGACCTGACCGACACCATCGTCCGTGCGCTGCTGTCCGCGGGCCTGAGCCTGGCCGGTGCGCAAAGCCTGCTCGGCGACGGCACCGCGAGCGACCGGGTCGCCGAGGCGCTCGACGAGCTGGACCAGGCGTTGGGCGGCATCCGGTCCGCGGTGCTCGACCTCCACGGCTGAACCGGCCGGCGACGGTGCCGGCGCCGGCGCCGGCGCCGAACGGCCGCTCACCGCCCGCTGGGCCAGGCCTCCTGTTCGGCGCCGGGATGAGCGGACTCGCGGTGCAGCGGATGCACCGCCCCGGTGTCGTCGAAGAAGCAGAGCGCGTCATACCTGCGGCCCATCACGGTGGGCACCCAGTTGGCGAACTCATCGGCCTCCGGGTGGTAGACGACGCCGATGGCGCGGTGGCCACGGCTTTCGGCCAGCCATCCGGAATCGCGCCGATCCGGGAAGACCAGGACGGAGGGCTCGCCGAGCGCCTCGTGCAGGAGTGCTTCATGGGTGCCCCGAGGCGCCGGTGGGACGGTCAGGCACTCGGCCGCGGTGCCCCAGGCGTCCGCGGCGATCACGCTGCCGCGATACCCCGCGAAGCCGACGATCACGACGCCGTCGGCCTCGTGGTGTTGCCGCACCAGCTGCCCGACGTTGACCATCCCGCGTCCGGCCATGGGAGTCGCGCGAGCGTCACCGACGTGGGTGTTGTGCTCCCAGACGATCGCCTTGGCCCGCGGCCCCCGGTGGGCCAGGAGGCGATCGAGGGTGTCGGCCATGTGATGGTCGCGGATGTTCCACGATCGGGCGTCGGCGGCGACCATGGCCCGGTAGTAGCGCTCGGCGCCGGCCATGACCTCGGCGTTCTGCCGGGCGTCCAGACCGGCCTCCGGGTCCTCGTCCAGGGTTCCGGAAATCCGCCGCAGGTCGGCCAGCACCGCCACCACTTCGTCCTCGCACGAAGTGGGCACCAGCCGCGTGGCCCGGGCATAGCGCTGCGGGTCCTGGCCGTACGGTTCGAAGCAGGCGTACGCCTCTCGCGCGGTGTCCAGCGCCTCGGGCCGCTGCTTCGCCAGATAGTCGATCACCGCGTGCATGGAGTCCCACAGCGAGTACACGTCCAGCCCGTAGAAGCCGACGTCCGCGCCGGAGCGCTCGTTGTGCTCCCGCAACCAGCCCAAGAACGCGGCGACCTCCTCGTTGGCCCACATCCACCGCGGCCAGCGCTCGTACCGGCCCAGGACGTCGACGGCGGTGAGATCGCGATCGGCGCGGTCCCCGGCCCAGCGGTTGACGCGGAAGCAGTCCGGCCAGTCGCCTTCGACCGCGACGAACGAGAAGCCGTGCTCGGCGATCAGCCGGCGCGACAGCGCGGCGCGCCACAGGTAGTACTCGGCGGTGCCGTGGGAGGCCTCCCCCAGCAGCACGATCCGCGCGTTCCCGATCCGCTCCAGCAGTCGGTCCAGATCATCCGGGGTGCGCAGCGGCCCTGCCAAGCGCGCGATCCCGGCATCGGAACCGCCCTGCCGATCGCTGGCGAAATGGTTCATGCCGACTCCTCCTCGCCGCCGGGCGGTGACGCCTTCGATTCCAGCCTGCCACGGGCTCCCGGGCCGTGGCCGCGGCCGAACGGGATGCTGGACGGCCAAGCCGATCACCCGCCCCGCCGTGGGTGTGAGCGTGACAGTCGGCCGAAGGACCTGGGCACGTTCGGGTCCTTCGGCTCTGCCAGGCGTGCTGTGCCGACACGAGGCTGGTGACAAGGAGATGGGAAGCCATGAGCGAGCGTGAGGGTTACGAAACCGGTGAGCAGGCACGCCGCGCGGTGGCGCGCACTACCGGACAGGAGAATGCTTCCGCTGACGGCCTGGAGGCGCTGCTGCGCTATGTGAAGGGCTCCGGGCCGGGACAGTCCACCGGCACCGACCAGGCCAAGCCGCTCAGCGACGCGGAGATCCGCACGTGCGCCGTGGACCGCGTCATCGACGCCGGAGGCGAGGTCTCCGCCGCGTTCGTGACCGCGGGTTCGCTGCGGCTGCGCGGCCGCGTCGGATGCCGCAGCGAGATCGGACTGCTGAAGCGATCCCTGGCGGACATTCCCGGCGTGAGGCAGGTGGACTTGCGGCTGGAGTACGACATCGACGACACCACCGGCACCGGCTGAACAGGGCGAATCATGAAATCCATCGTCGTCGTCGGCTACGAACACACGCTGGCCGGAGGCCGGGCCCTGCTGGAAGCCGGCCGCGAAGCCGCCTGCCGGGGCGCCGACGTCAGCGTCATCCACGCGTACCACCCCGGCCCGGCGGCCAACAACCGTGACGCAGCCGACACGGCAGCCGCGACCGCGACATTCGGTGCCGACATACTGCGCCACAACTACCCGGGCTTGACCGTCCGCGCAGAGGCGTTCGCGGGCGTGCCCTACGAGGTGCTGGCGGCGGCCGCCCGAGGCGCTGACCTGCTCGTTCTCGGCAGCAGCCATGAAGACGGACGCGCGGAGCAGCCGCTGGGTCCGGTCGCCGAGTGGACCCTGCTGAGCACACCCTGCCCGGTCATGGTGGTCCGCGGCCCCGAGCGGTACCCGAGGGGTGTCGTGCTGGCCGCGATCGACGTCCAGGAACAGGCAGAAGAGGTGGTGAACTTCGCCTTCGCCGAAGCCCGCTTCCACTCGGCGCGGCTCCAAGCGGTCAGTGCCTTCGACGCCGCCAAGACTCCGGCAGCCAAGACCCCGGCAGGCGTCGGCGCCGCCGGTCAGGCACCGGACGACCCTCGCGCCGAAGCCCAGGCCGCGCTGGACCAGATCCTGGCCCAGCGGATGGAGCGCCACACCCGAGTCCGGGCCGGAGGCGAGCTCATCGACGGTCCGCCGGCCTCGGTGCTGACCGCGGCCGCGGCACGCGCGGACCTGGTCGTCACCGGCGCCCGTCGGCGCGGCAACGGGCGCGTCGGGATACGGATCGGCCCGGTGACGGACGCGCTCCTGCGGTGCGTGGTCCGTCCGGTGGTCGTCGTCCCCCACTTCTGACCTTCGCCTCCGACCTCATCCGACCCGCCGGCCACCGTGGCGGCTACCGAAGGCGGTACCGGACGGGCGGCTCACGGGTCGACGGGTCACGGGTCGACGGGTCACGGGTCGACGGGTCACGGGTCGACGTGGACCCGGTGTCCCTCCACCGCCTCGATGTCGGCCTCGCTGCCGCGCAGCAGCTTGGTGCCCAGCGCGATCAGCGCACGGCCCGCGGCGACCTCGTCGCCGATCTCCGGGACCTCGAAATCACCCGGAGCGCACCGCGCCTCGGCAACGGACTCCAGCGTGCCGGCGTCGGATTGCATCTCCACCCGCGCCTGGGTCTGCCCGTCTTCCTCGAAGAGATAGAGCTTGATCGGCCACTCTTTGACGTGCTGCATGATGCTGCCCCTGTAGTCGGCTAGTGGTGGTCCCTCCTTTTCGATTCCAGTCCTGCGTAGCCCGGCACACGAGGGTCTTTCGACCCGGGCGGGCCGGGACCTCAGGTCCTTATCCGCGCCTTGGCCGGCGACTCACAGTGGAACCGAGAGCTGCGAACCCCGGGCAGGGGCACCGTGAGCATCCGCGCCTGTGCCCGGGCCGAGCGAAGGGGCCCAGACCATGAACGCCAGTGTCGTCGTCGGCTACGACCAGGCGCCGCACAGCGAGTTCGCCCTCGCCGAGGCAGCCGAGGAGGCCGTACGGCGCGGTACGGCACTCGTCGTCGTCCACGCGTTCGATCCGGCCTCGACGGCGCCGCCACCGGACGCCGAGCGCACCGCTGAGCCCGTCACGCGAAACAGCGCGCTGCGGATCGCCGAACAGGCGGCGGCGCACGCGCGCTCGGAGCACGCGGATCTGGAAGTCCACGCCCGGGCGTCCGCCGGTCCCGCCCCGGCGGTCCTCGCCGAATCCGCCCGCGACGCCGGCCTGCTGGTGGTCGGCCATCGCGGCCACGGCTGCCTGGCGGGCCTGGTCCGCGACTCGGTGGCGGCCCGGGTGGCGGCCCGGCCCGTCTGCCCGACCATGGTGGTGCGAAGCCGGGGACCCGAGCCGCACGGCACCGTCCTGGCCGGGATCGACCTCGAAGACCCCGTCGAGACGGTGCTCGCCTTCGCCTTCGACGAGGCCCGGCTGCGGCGGACCGCCCTGAACGTGGTCAGCGTCCGGGAGCATTTCTGGCCGCCGGTCTACGCCGGCGATCCCGACAAACTGCGCGAGGCCGCGATCCAGGCCGCGGACAACGCCGCCCTGGCCCTGGAGGACCTGCTCAAACCGTGGCAGGCCGAATACCCCGACATCCATGTCCGTCACGAACTCGTCGACGGCCCCCCGGGCGCCATCTTGACCGCGGCGGCTTCCTTCGCCGATCTCGTGATCGTCGGCGCCCACCGCCACGGCGCCGCCGGCCTGCCGGCCGGTGACGCGCACATCGGCCCCACCATCAACCCTCTGTTGCTGCGCGCCGCCTGTCCTGTCGTGGTCGTCCCCCGCGGCTGACCCCCGGCACGACGGCCCCACGGCCCGCGACCGTGCCCCGGTGACCGGTGTCCCGGCCACGCGCGTGCCGCTCGGCCCGGCTCATGGCTGCGGATCCATCCCGTGCCACGGAAACACCGCGTGCCGGGTCGCCATGATCGCCCGATCGACGGGATCGGCGGGGTCGTACCCGTCCGCCCAGGCTCGCGGCACCGGGTTCCGGCCGTCGGTCATCACCGCGACCGGGTCCGGATCGCCGGTCCGGGCCCGGGCGAACGCGACCCACTCCGAGGGGATCGCGGTCGTCGGCGCCACGGGATGGCCGGCGGCCTCGGCCAGCAGATGGGTCCAGATCCGCGGCACGACATCGACGACCTCGTAGCCGCCCCCGCCCAGCGCCACCCACCGCCCGGAGGCATACCGGTGCGCCAGGCCGTGCAGGCGCTCAGCCGCCGCACGCTGCCCGTCCACCGTGAGCAGCAAGTGGGCCAGCGGATCGCGCAGGTGGGTGTCACAGCCGTGCTGGGTGACCAGGACTTCCGGCTCGAAGGCCCGCACCAGCGGCGGCACCACGGCGTCGAACGCCCGCAGCCACGCCTCGTCCCCGGTCCCAGGCGGCAGGGCCACGTTCACGGCGTAGCCCTCCACCCCGGGGCAGCCGACGTCGTCCGGCAAGCCGGTCCCGGGGAACAGGGTGCTGGGATGCTCGTGCAGGCTGATCGTCAGGACTCGGGGATCATCCCAGAACGCGGCCTGCACCCCGTCCCCGTGATGGACGTCGACGTCGACGTAGGCCACGCGCCGGGCTCCGGCTGCGAGCAGCCAGGCGATGGCCACGGCCGGGTCGTTGTAGACGCAGAAGCCCGAGGCCCGCGCGCGCATCGCGTGGTGGAGCCCGCCGGCGATGTTCACGGCGTGCTCGGTCGTCCCGGTCCACACCTGCCGTGCGGCGGCGACCGAGGCCCCGACGATGCGCGCCGCGGCCTCGTGCATCCCGGGGAAGTAGGGGTTGTCGTCGGTGCCGAAGCCGAAATCGAGGCGTTCGGCGTAGGTCGCGTGAGCCGAGTGCCTGACGGCCGCGATGTACCGGGGAGCGTGGACCAGCCGCAGGATGTCGTCGTCGGCGGGCACGACGGCCACGGTCTCGACCCCCGGGCGGTCGAGCACACCGAGCGATCGGGCCAGGGCCATGGTCAGTTCCACTCGTACCGGGGCCAGGGGGTGGTCGTGGCCGAAGTCGTACTCCAGCAGGCGGTCGTCCCAGGGAACGCTCACTGTGTCGCCCATGGTTGTCCTCCAGGTCGAGTCCGGCGCCGCGGTCGCACCGTCGGCATGCCCGCCGGGCCGGTCAGCCCATCGACACCGGCACCACCGCGACCGGGCATTCGGAGTGCTGCAACAGCGTCTGGGTCACCGGACCGATCTGCATCCCGTGACGGCCCTCGGCATGCCGCCGCGCGCCGGTCACCAGCAGGTCGGCATGGTGGGAGGCCTCGACCAGCAGGCGGCCCGCGGAGCCGGTCGCGACCTGGTGGAACGGCTTGACGTCGGCATAGCGGGGCTGGACGGCGCGGACGACGGCGGCCAAGCGGTCTTCGCGGTCGCGCTCGATCACGGCGATGTCGTCGGCGATACCCGGATCCTCCTGGCCGTAGGCCAGGATCCACGGCTCGTCCCACACGTGGATCACCGTGAGCCCGGCCCCGCGCCGGGACGCTTCGGCGAAGGCGAAGGCCAGGACCGGCTCGCACGGCTCGTCGATGTCGACGGCCGCCACGATCCGGCCGTGGTCGACGCCGGTCTCGCCGCGGATCACCAGAACCGGGCAGCAGGCGTCGGCCAGGGCGCGCATGGACGTCGAGCCCATCTGCAGGCCGGCGAAGCCGCCTCGGCCGCGAGTGCCCAGCACCAGCAGATCGGCGCCGTGGGCGGCCTGGGCGACGATCTTGCCCGCGGCCCCGACGAGCGCGTACGGGGTGACCGACAGGCCCGGTTGGCGGTCGCGGACGCGGTCCACACCGTGCCGGGCGACGGCCTCGGCGCTCTTGCGGGCGGCATCCTGCGGATCCGGCTCCGAGACCGGGGTCGATCCGGGCCGGACCGGGCGCCGGAACGCGGTGACGACGTTCAGACTCGCGCCGCGCATCCGGGCCTCGCGGGCCGCTTCGGCCAGGGCGAGGTCGCTGTGCGCGGTCTGGTCGTACCCGATGACCACGGTGCTGCTCATCATTCCTCCACGGGCCCGGCGAACAGGCGCGTCGATCGCGCTGTCTCCACGTTCGTCGCCCCGGCCGCCGGCGGCCAGGGTCCGAAGTCCCGGTTCGGCACGGGCCGACCGGTCCGGTCCAGGTCGTCGGACTCGGTGGAACGGCCGGACTCAGTCGTTCAACGGCACGCGCCACACCACCACGGCGCCGCCGCCCTCGGCCGGCTCCAGAGTGAAGTCCCCTCCCAGTTCAGCGGCCCGATCGGCGAGGTTCGCCAGGCCGCTGCGGTGGCCGTCCTCGGGGATCCCGACGCCGTTGTCCGCGATCCGCAGCGTCAGGAAGCCGTCGGCGGTCGTCACGTCGACCTCGGCCTTGGACGCCTTCGCGTGTCTGGCGACGTTGGACAGCGCCTCGCGCGTGACCGCCAGGGCATGCTCGGCCGCGTGGTCGGAAACCTCGAAGTCCACCGGACCGGTGAACCGGACCGCCGGGCTGAAGCCGAGGGCTTCGGCCGAGTCCTGACACACCTGCAGCACCTGGGCCCGCAGCCCCTGCTGCTCGCCCGGGGCGGCGTGCTCGGACAACGCGAAAATGGTCGAACGGATCACCTTGATGGTGTCGTCGAGCTCCGATACGGCCTTGTTCACCCGATCCCGCACCGCCTGCTTCTCGGTGATCTTCAACACCGACTGCAGCGTCATACCGGTCGCGAACAGCCGCTGGATCGCCAGGTCGTGCAGATCGCGCCCGATCCGGTCCCGGTCGGCGTACAAGGCGAGCAGGTCCGCGTCCGACCGGCGGTCGGCCAGCTCCAGCGCGACCGCGACCTGCCCGCCGACCTCCGTCAGCATGCGCACGACCCCGGCGTCGAACGGCATCGCGCCGAACCGTTTGGCCGCGACCAGTACACCCCGTATCTTGCCTGCCACGCCCAGCGGCGCGATATAGGCCGGCCCCAGGCCCAGCTCCTTCCACAGCGACCAGTCGTCCCATTCCCCGTCGACGATCGCGCGTCCCGTCCCGTCGGCGAACACCGAACCGACCTCGGAGCCGGCGATCGACGCCGAATTGCCCCGGACCCGCTCCTCGCCCACGCCCGCGGCGACCTGAACTGTCAGGTTCTCGGCCGCGGCGTCCGACAGCAAGACCGTCACCAGGTCCGCCGCCGCCATGTCCCGGATCCGCTCGACCAGCACGGCCAGCACATCGTGGGCGTCAGCGCCGGAGAGCAGGCCACGGGTGAGCTCCGCGGTGGCCTCCATGCGCCGCTGCCGACGCTGCGCCTCGTCGTACAGCCGGGCGTTGTCGATCGCCACGCCGGCGGCCGCGGCCAGGGTGGTCAGCAGCGTCTCGTCGTCGGCGTCGAACATGGCGCCGCCGCGCTTCTCGGTCAGATACAGGTTGCCGTAGACCGAGTCCCGCACCCGGATCGGCACACCGAGGAAAGTCCGCATCGGCGGATGGTTCTCCGGGAACCCGAAGGACGACACGTGGTCGGCGATCTCCGGCAACCGCAATGGCATCGGGTGCCGGATCAGCTCGCCGAGCAGGCCCATCCCGGTCGGATACGGCCCGATCGCGTCGATCTCCTGCTGGCTCAACCCGACGGTGACGAACCGCTCCAGGTGCTCCCCGCCGCTGTCGATGACCCCCAAGGCGCCATACCGGGCGTCCACCAGGTCGGTCGCGGTGCCGATGATGGTGTGCAGCACCTGGTCCAGCTCCAGACCGCCGGAGACGGCCAGGACCCCCTGCAGCAGCTGCTGGACCCGGTCGCGGGTGGCCCGGATCTGGGTCACCCGGGAGATCAGCTCGTCCAGCAGCTCGTCCATGCGCAGCTGCGGGAGCAGCGCGTTCCGGGACTCGCCCGACCCACGATCGGCCATCCCCGAGCCGCCTTCCGCCAGAGTGAGGATGCGAGCCGATGAGCCACACCGGCGCCTGACATGCCCACTTTAGTGTGGCCGAGGTTCGGGAGAAAGGCGGACAAAGCCGCGCCGAAGTAGGGTCCAAAGACCCTTCTGCCCCGGTCCGGGCCGCGGGGACGATCAAGTCATGACCGTGGAACAGCGTATGGAGCGCTTCTCCGAGGCCGAGGCTTTGGACCTGGCCTCGACGGTGCCGGTCGGCCGCATCGTGTACAGCCGGTACGCCCTGCCGGCGGTCTTCATCGTCAACTTCAAGCTCGACGGGCGCGACCCGGTGTTCCGGACCCGCAAGGGCTCGATGTTCGGCGCCGGCGTGGCCGAGACCGTCGTCGCCTTCGAGGTCGACCGGATCGACGAGGCGACCCGCGAGGGCTGGTACGTGACCTTCCTGGGCCGCGCCAAGCTGATCACCGGCACAGCCGAGCAGTCCCGGCTCTCCGAGCTGGGCATCGACCCCTGGGCTCCCGGCGACCGGGGCTACTACATCAAGATCGTGACAGAGCGCGTCATCGCACGCCGGATCCCGCACGACGACGACGAAGTCGAGGAGTGATGTCCGCATGAAGGACGCCACGGGCCACCCGGTCGTCGTGGGCATCGACGACATCGAACACAGCGCTCACGCCATGGCCGCGGCCGCGCACGAAGCCCGCGTTCGCCGGGCCCCGCTGTGGCTGGGCCACGCGTACCACTGGCTGCCCCCGGCGACCGCCGGCATGATGCCCGGCGCTGACACCGCCGAAGGCGCGATCCGCGACGCCGCGACCGAACTGCTCGCTGCGACCCTCGCGCAGGTGCACGCGGCCTACCCGGATCTGGACGTGCACACCTACGCGATGAGCGGAGCGCCCGGGCCGTGCCTGGCGGATCTCGCCAAGGACGCGGCGCTGCTGGTGGTCGGCGCCCGGGGCCGCGGCGGCTTCGCCGGGATGCTGCTGGGCTCGGCGGCGCTGAGCACGGTGGCCCACGCACGCTGTCCGGCGCTCGTGGTGCGCAGCGATTTCGAACCATCGGCAGCGGCCGGATGGGTGCTGGCCGGCGTCGACGTCACCGCCGAGGCCACAGGCAGCGAAGCCCTCGGGTTCGCCTTCGAGGAAGCGGCCCTGCACGGTTACGGCGTGCGCGCCCTCACTGCCTGGCAGGAGCCCGGCTACCGCTACCGGGGCGCTCTCGGCAGTTTCCCGCGCCGGTGGCTGAACCAGCTGAACGACGAGCGCCGCGCAGCGCTGGAGGCCCTGGTCGCACCGTGGCGGGAGAAGTACCCCGGCATGGCTGTCGAGACTCAGGTCCTCACCGGCACACCCAGCCGGGTGCTGGTCGACTCCAGCCGCTTGGCCGACCTGGTGGTGCTCGGCGGCCGACGGGCCCGCGACGGCGACGGGATCCGTCTGGGTGGTCTGGCGCACGCGGTGCTGTACCACGCGCACTGCCCGGTGGTGATCGTTCCCGAGACCTGACGAAAGACCGGCCCCTCTGTAAGGCACAAAGGGGCGAGCAAAGGAGGAACACCATGTCACATCCACTCCTGAACGCATTCTGGATAATGCTCTGGTTCTTCCTGTGGGTCATGTGGTTCCTGCTGTTGTTCCGCGTGATCGCGGACGTCTTCCGGGACCACAAACTGTCCGGCTGGGGCAAGGCCGGCTGGCTGATCTTCGTCTGCGTGGTGCCGTTCCTCGGGGTGTTCGTCTACCTCATCGCGCGCGGCGGCAGCATGGGCGAGCGGGAGGTCTCCCAAGCCGAGCAGAACCAGAAGGAACTCGACGACTACATCCGCAAGACAGCGGGCAGCAGCAACGGCACTGACACCCAGGCCAAGCTGAGCGCGCTGGCCGGATTGAAGGACGACGGTGTCTTGAGCGAGGAGGAGTTCCAGCGGGCCAAGGAGAAAGTCCTGGCCTGAGCGCACGCCCCGCCGCACCGTCCGCGGCCTCGCCGGCGAGAAGGACCCGCCATGAAGCCCACCGTCGTCGTGGGATACGACCGGAGCCCGTCCGCCGATCGCGCGCTGGCCCAGGCCGGCCGCGAGGCAGCCTGGTGCGGCGCGGCCGTCGAGGTCGTGACCGCCTTCCACTGGATCGCGGTGACGACCCCGGTGGCCTACGTGCCGATGAACGTGGAGGCGGCGCTGAAGACGGGCGCCGCGGAGATGGCGGATACCGGAGTGCGGTGGCTGCGCGAACACCATCCCGGTATGTCTGTGGGCTCCCGGGCCATCGCCGGCGCCACCGCCGACGTCATCGCCGCGGCCGCCCGCGACGCCGTACTGCTCGTCCTGGGCAACCGCGGCCGTGGCGGCTTCACCGGCCTGCTGCTGGGTTCGGTGTCGATGCGCACGCTGGGATTCGCGTCCTGCCCCACGATGATCGTGCGCGGCACGCCGGCGGAGCCGGCCGGCTCGATCGTCCTCGGGCTGGACATCGACGACCCGGGCGAGGAGAGCATCGAGTTCGCGTTCGCCGAAGCCGCCCTCCGCGGGGCCCGCCTGTGCGTCATCAACGCCTGGGGCGTGAACAGCGCCGGCGGCTCCGATCCGGGGATAGCCGCCGAGATCGCTCTCGCCAAGGCCCGCACCGCGGTCGGTGCCCGCGCCGCGCTGGAAAGCTTGCTGAACCCCTGGCTGGCCAAGTACCCGGATGTCGGGCTCGACATCGAAGTCACGGACGAATCCCCGGGCGCGGCCCTGGTGAAAGCCGGTAAGACCACCGACCTGATCGTCGCCGGCGCACACCGGCGCGGCGACGGCAGCCTCGGGATGCGGGTGGGTCCCATCGCCCACGCGGTGCTGCACCACGCCGAGTGCCCGGTGGTGATCGTTCCGCGGACGTGAGGCGCTGGAATGCCCGGTGCGCCAGCAGGCTCGCAGCGCTGCCCGGTGCGCCAGCAAACCCGCAGCGCCTCCGAGCGCCGTCGGTCATCGGCCACCGGGTCTTTCGGCCGTGGTACCCGCCGTCTTTCGGCCGTGGTACCCGCCGCGGTCAGAGGCGACCATGGAATCGCAAGAGCACTGGCCTGACCGGCCGAAGCGGCCGGCGATCATCGAGGGAGGCGTCATGACCACCGCTATCGCTCAAGACCTGTGGCACAGCCAATGCGACGCGCTCCAGGACCTGACAGCGTTGATCGACGAACACGGGCCCGGTACTGGACAACCGCTACCGCTCCTGCACTGGCGCGTCGGTCCGTCCCGCATCGTGCGTGCGGAGATCCATTCGCTCGACCGTGAGCACGGCGGCGCTCATCGCGACCCGCGTGCGGTCCTCGTGGCGTACTCCAAGACCCTCGGCACGAAGATCGTGGAGCACCCGGACCCCGAAAGGGTGCTGCTCGTCGCCGACGGCCGGATCGGGCCGCCGGAAGACGGCGGGACAACCGGGCGGACCCAGGTCGTGATCAGTGCGCGGGTCCCCATGCAGAACCGCAGGAAGACAGGCGGGCGGGCCTTCCTGCCTTGAGGGCGGTGATCGGCGGGCCGATAGGCCCACCGTGATCGGTTCTTTCGTCCCTGCACATCCCGCACGAGCCGCCATAGCGTCGTCGTAGAGGGATCTTCCGGACAACCGGAAGCCCGGGAGTGCCAGAGGACCACGATCATGTACTTCGAACCGCCTCAGCCGCCGCGGCCCGGACCGAAGCCGGTGCCGCACAACCCGGTCGACATCGAACGGCATCCGCGCACGCGACACCGCGGGCAGCCGACGTGGAACCTCCACCTGGAAACCACGGGCGGCCACGTCGCCACACGCTTCCTGGCCGAATCCCCCTCGGCGACGGCGCTCGTGGTCGAGGACCTGTGCTGGGAAGCGGCGGCCGAGGACTGGAAACACCGTCGCCCCCACTGGTGGCGGCTCGGAGCCCGGGCTTCGTGGAAGGCCGAGGGTGTCCAGCTCGCCTTTGAGGCAGAGCAGGTGCGGGAGACGGCCGACCGGGTGTTCCGGGAGCTGTGAGAGGCCGGCCGGCGAGCACCATGCCACCGGTAGCCCGGCAGGCCGGCCTGCCGGGCTACCGGCCTGCCGGGACCCCACAGGATCGGCTTTCTGCGCGGATCAGCGTTCCGGGACGATCAGCGCTCCGGGACCACGCGCTCCGGGACCACGGCGACCGGGCACTGCGCGTGGTGCAGGAGTGAATAGGTCAGCCCGCCCAGCCGCATCCCCTCACCGTCCCGCCGCGGCAGGCCGCCCATCACCAGCAGATCGGCGTGGCCGCTGGCCTCGACCAGGTGCCGGGCGGCGGAACCGCCCTCCACCAGGAGATCGACGGCGACATCGGGGTACTCGTGCCGCCAAGGCTCCAGCATCGCCTCCAGGCGCTCGCGGTGGTCGGCGTCGAGCGCCGTGAGGTGATCACGCGTGTAGTCGCCGACGGGATCGGGGTAGAAGGCGCCCTGGTCCTCCCACGTGTGCAGGACGACGAGGTCCGCGGCGCGCATGACCGCCTCGTCGAAGGCGAACCCGAGCTGGGCCCGGCCCGCCGTGGGGTCGTCGACGTCGACGCCTGCCAGCACGCGGTTCATCTCCCGCCGCTCGCCGCGTGCGACGGCCACCGGGCATCCGGCGTGGGCCACGGTCCGCAGCGCGACCGAGCCGAGCAGCATCCCGGCGAAGCCGCCACGGCCGCGGTGGCCGAGCACCAGCAGCGAAGCATCGTGGGCCAGGGCTGCCAGACCCGGCGCGGGCGGGCCGGCCAGCGCATAAGTCCGGATCGACATCCCGGGATGGTCGGCGCGCACCTGTTTCAGGGCTCCTGCCAGCGGCTCGATGGCCGCGTCAAGCACTGTCTGCTCGAGCATCCTCCCACCGGGCACGCCTACTGCCGCCGGCGGTACCCGACGGTAGGCATGGGCCATCCACAGTGGCGCGACCCGCAGTTCCGCTTCGCGCGCCGCCAGCTCCAGTGCGTGGGGGCTCTGGTGCAGATCGTCGATACCGACGACGACGGGAGAAGTCATGGGGTCCTCCGCCCTCGGATGGGATGTCCCGATTCCAGCCTCACCGGTCCCTCGCCGCGGGGACAGGGGCGAAGGTCCCGGCTCCTGAACGGCCCTTCCGGCGTCAGCCCCGGAACATCCGGGTCGTTCGGCCCTGGAACAGCGGGTACGCGCCGCGATCGACTGGAAGGGCGGGAGGGGTCCGGGTACGAGCGACGCGGAGCAGCGGTTCCCCCGTGCCGCGCACCGCGCAATCGGGATCCGCGAGAAGCGGATCGGGCCTCTCCCGCCCGATGAGATCCACGCCCCAGGAGGTGCGGAGCACAATGAGAGTCCTGCTGACGGAATCCGCACCGGGCGCAGCCGACGAGACGGAGCAGCGGCTCCGCCAAGCCGGCTATGACCTCTCCTTCTGCCATCCCGACCACCGCACCGACGAAGACGGATGTGTGGTGCTGCGCGGGATCGGACATTGTCCGCTGCGCACCGACGCGGACATCAGCCTGGTGGTCGACGCGCGAGCGGCGGACGCCCCGGCCCTGCCCACGGCCCGCGAGTTCGGCACGTCCTGCGCGCTGCGCAACCACGTCCCGCTGGTCGTCACCGGTCCGGCGGACACCAGCCGCTTTCCCTGGTCGGAAGCCTCGGCGATCTGCACCGCCGAGGAGCTCGCCGGCGTCTGCGAACGCCTCACCCGGCCCGTCGACGAAGCAATGCGCCGGGACGCCGAACGGGTCGCGCGCACGGCTTTGCAGGCCAACGGCTACGCCCCGGACCTCCAGGTCACGATCGCCCACGCCGCCGGCTCCACCGCGGTCTTCCTGCACGTGCTGGGCCGGTCCGACGACGCCGCCCGGGCCGAGGCCGCCGGCCTGGTCCGCGAGGTGCTGCGCGGCCGCAAAGACCTCGACGAAGAGGTGACCGTCGTGACCGTCCCGGAGGACTGACGAGTGCGACGGCGGACGAACAGCTCACCCCGCAGCCGGGATCGCCCGGACCACCAGCCGGCGACCCGCCGCCGCACCGGGTCCAACGGCCCGGATGTCATCGGGACCTCAAGCCCTGGTCCCGCCCCCACGGCGCGGCAAGTGTGAAAGATAAGGGCGAGAACCGCGCTCCACCACGGAGGTTCACCATGAGCACCACAGTCGCCGTCGGATACGACCGCACCGGGCCGGGCGAGCGGGCCCTCGGGGTCGCCGCGCGAGAGGCGGCCCGCCGAGGCGGAACCCTCGTCGTCATGACCGCCTACCACTGGCTGACTCCGCCCGAACCAGGAGCGCTGACGGCCGCCGACACCGAAGCCACCGCGCGCAAGGCCGCGGAGGAGATCGTCCAGTACGGCGCCACCCGCGTCCGCGGCGAGCAGCCCGACCTGCCCGTCGAGCCGCGCGCCGTCGCCGGGTACGCCGGCAAGGTGCTCGCCGCCGCCAGCCACGAGGCGGACCTGCTGGTGGTCGGCAACCGGGGCACCGGCGGATTCCAGGGCATGCTCCTGGGCTCCACCTCGCTGCGCACCCTGGCCGAGGCCTGCTGCCCGGTCATCGTCGTGCGAGGCGACGCCGACGACAGCCGCAACCGGATCGTCGCCGCCGTCGACATCGACGAGAACAGCGACGCTCTCCTGGACTTCGCCTTCGACGAGGCATCGCGGCGAGGTTCCGGGCTGACCGTGATCCACGTCTGGGACGAGCCCTGGATCGCCGCATACGGCCAGCAAGACCCCGGCATCGCCGACGACGTCGCCCGCATCGAACGCGAACGCGACGACCGCCTGGCCGCACTGGTCCAGTCCTTCCACGAGCGCTATCCCGAGACCCACCCCTTCCACCAGCTAGCCATCGGCTCGGCCGCGGGCCTGCTGGTCGAGGCCTCCCGGCGGGCGGACCTGCTCGTCACGGGCGCACGCCGACACGCCGAGGGCCGCCACGGCATGCTCATCGGCCCGGTGTCCCACAACCTGCTGCAGCACGCGGAGTGCCCGGTCGCCGTGGTGCCGCTGAGCTGACAGCCAGGTCGGCAAAGACGTGAAGCCCCGGGATACCGCCGCACGCGACAGCCGGCTCCGGGACGCGGCGTCCGACGACGTCGTGGCCGCCGCGCATGACGCGGTCAGGGCACTTGCGGCGCGGTCGCATGCGAACGTCTCGGCAACGACTGTGCGACTCTCGCCGGGCGACGATGGAGCCGTCGCCCGGCCGAGCCGTCGCGCCGTGGCCCGGGTCGGCCTGACGATGGACGGCCGGCCCCTTCAGGTCCAGGCGGCCGCGCCGACACCCCGTGAAGCCGTGGGGCTCGCGATCGGACGTCTCCGAGACCTGATGAGCGCTCTGGGCGAGCACGACGGCCACGGCCGAACGGATACCTCCTCGCCCAAGTCGAGCCGCAGCCGGCCGTCCGAGGACAGCCGCAGGTCGCCTTGACCGTCACCACCATTCCCGCACCGCGCATGACCCTCCCCCAAGCCCGCGGCGAACTCGCGGCGCTTGAATCACCGTTCCTGTTCTTCACCGACGAGGCCACCGGTCGCGGCAACGTGCTGTGTCGCCGCGATGACGGCGACTACCGGCTGGTCCTTCCCGCAGCCTGAGACGTCATGCCTCAGCTGTGCGGAACGACGGCGACCGAACAGTCCGCGTGCAGGAGCAGGGTGTGCGCGATCGGGCCGAGATGCATTCCGTGGTGGCCGTCTCCGTGATGGTCGTCCCTGTGGTGGCCGTCTCCGTGGTTGCCGTCTCCGTGATGGCCCTGTCTGTGATGGCCCTCTCCGCGGCGACGGGCCCCGACGACGATCAAGTCCGCGTAGGTGGTGGCGCCGGTGAGGATCTCTGCCGGTGCGCCCTCCACGAGCTCGGACTCGACAACGATCTCCGGGAACTCGGCCCGCCATGGTTCCAGCAGCCCCTCCAACGCCTCAGCGGCGCGTTTCACGGCCTGAGCCGAGGCGTCGCCGAGTTCACCCCGGTCACCGGCGTACGCCCAGGGCCACAGGATCTCCAACGCACCGACGACCTTCAACCGGGACTCGCGCCGGGCCGCCTCGGCGAAGGCGAAACCGAGGATCTCATCGGCGGGGTCCCCGACATCGACGGCCGCCAGCACGGTGCCACGGGACCCGTGCCCGGCGCCCCGGACCACGACGGTCGGGCAGCAGGCCCGGGTCACCGTGCGCAGCGCCACCGAACCGAGCCGCAGGCCGGCGAACCCGCCGTGCCCGCGATGCCCGACGACCAGCAGGTCTGCGTCGGACGAAAAGCCGGCCAGCGTGGTCGGGACAGAACCGGCGACAGACAGCGCACGGACGGACAGCCCCGGATTCTCACCCCTGGCGCGCTCGGCACCCTGTTCGGCGACGTCTCGCCCGGTGTACGGCGAGGAGGACTCGGCGTGCGGGAGCGGTTCGTGATGCATCGAGGCGGCGAGGCCGTGATGGGACGCGTGAACCACCGTCAGACCGACACCGCGGCTCGCCGCCTCCGCGGCCGCCTCGTCGATCGCGCGCTCGCTGGACGGCGTCTGGTCGTAGCCGACGACGACTCCGGGTTCCATGGCCCTCGTCTCCTCTCCCGGCGGGGAACGGCGCGGCGCATCTGGTCCGCCGCCGTCCCCGCCTGTCTGTTCCACGGTCTTCCTTGATCGCCCTTGACCGCCGCGGTGGCCGGGCGTCGGTTCACTGGGGCGTGCGGGGAACGGCCGCCCGGTGCCCGTCCTCGACGTCCTCGATGTCCCGCGTGGCCTGGCCGAGCAGTTCGTCGCCGAGCGCGAGGAACGCACGGCCGGCGGCCACCTCGGCACCGATCTGCGGGACCTCGACGTCGCCGACGATCCGCTGCGCCTCGCCGTGCGCCTGCACGCTGCGCAGACCGGTGTCGGCGATGACGTGAGCCCTGGTCTTCCCGCTGCTGTATTCGACGATGCCGACCGTCACGTTCCACTGCGCCGTTCGCATCGGCGACGGGGCGGAAGCGGGTGTGGCCCCGCCGGCCTCAGCGTGCCCGCGAGGGTGCTGGACGACGGCATCGGGCCCCGGGAACAACACCCCGGTGTGCCCGGTGTCCAGCCAGTGGACGACGTACGGCGGGGCGCCCGCGGCGCCGTGCACCGCGACGATCTCACCTTCGCGGACGGCTTCGTCCAGGTGCCGGGACATGATGGCGATCCGGTCTCCGACCTCGGCTTTCATCGCCTCTCTCCTTCCCTGTCAGCGCCGGTCCCCCTGGTGGGGCACGACCACGATCGGGCACGGCGCGCGGTACACCAGGTGCCGGCTGACCGAGCCGATCCCCTCCACCCGGGGTGCGGTCCGGCCTCGGATACCGACGACCAGCAACGACGCCCGCTGGCCGGCCTCGCACAGCGCCTCGCTCGGGTGGCCGTGCGCCAGCACCTGGTTCACGGCCACATCGGGGTACTTCTCACGCCAGCCCGCCGAGGCCTCGGACACCAGCCGCTCCGCCCCGGCCCGCACCGACGCGGCGCTGAAATCGAGCGGGACCACGGTGCCGGGCACATGCGGACCCGGCCGCGTCCACGCGTGGACCACGACCAGCCGGCGCCCGCGCAGATCCGCCTCGGCGAAGGCGAAGCCCACCGCGGCCTGGGAGTCGGCCGAGCCGTCGACACCGACCACGATCGGTCCGTCCGGGTCGCCCAAGCCGCGGGTCACCAGGACCGGGCACGACGCCTGCGACGCCAGCCCACCGGCGACCGTGTCGGTCAGCGCCCTGGCCAGGGCGCCGAGCCCGCGGTCACCGACAGCCACCAACTCGGCGTCCCGGGACGCCTCGATCAGCACCGGCTGCGGGAAGCCCCTGGCCACCTCGCCGGTGACGGTGAGTCGCGGATACGCGGTCCGAGCCCGTTCGATCGCCCGGTTCACCCATCGCCCCGGCTCCTCCGGCAGCGGCCCCGCTCCGGACGCGCCGGAGTCCGCCGCTGTCGCGAACGGGTCGGCGTGGATGACGTGAAGCGGCCGGCGCCGCAGTACCGCCTCCGCGGCACCGGCGTCGAGCGCGATCAGGCTGTTGTCGCTGTCGTCCACACCGACGACCACGCAGCGTCCCGTGGCGGCCATGTCTCCTCCTCCAGCGTGGGCTGCTCTGCTATGTCAAGCACACGTCGCGCGGCACCGGCTGAACAGGGCCGATGGTCCTGTCGTACCGAACACCGAGGACCTTCGCCTCTGCCGCGGCCCCGTCGCAGCGACGACGCTTGAACCGACCGGTTCTGGAGGCTCCCGCGCCGAAGCCGGGCCGCGCGGGTCCCCCGCGCGGTACTCGGACGGAGGTTCTGACATGGGTGACACCGTGAAACTGGGCCGGATCCTGGGCGTCAAGGTCGGAGTGAACTGGTCGGTCCTGGTCGTCTTCGTCCTCATCGCCTGGGGCCTGGCCGGAACCGTGCTCCCCCGGGAAGAGCCCGGCCACTCCCACGCCGTTTACTGGACGGCGGCCCTGATCACCGCCGCGCTGTTCTTCCTGTGCCTGCTCGCGCACGAGCTCGCGCACGCGATCGTGGCCCGCCGCAACGGACTCACCGTCTCCGGGATCACGCTGTGGCTGCTCGGCGGGATGACCAGGCTGGACGGCGACATGCCGTCCGCCGGCGCCGAGCTGCGCGTGGCCGGAATCGGGCCGCTGGTCAGCTTGAGCCTGGGCGGGATGTTCACCGGCGCCGCGGCAGCGCTTCAGGCGGCCGGCGCACCGGGTCCGCTTGTCGCCTCCGCCGCCTGGCTCGGCGCCATCAACATCCTGCTGGCGGTGTTCAACAGCCTCCCGGCCGCCCCGCTGGACGGCGGACGGCTGCTGCGCGCCTACGTCTGGTGGCGCACCGGCGATCACACCCGCTCCGTCCTGACAGCCGCCGCGGCGGGGCAGGGCCTAGGCTGGCTCTTCGTCGCCGGCGGAACGGTGCTGGTCTTCGTCATCGGAAGCATCGACGGGTTCTGGCTCGCCCTCATCGGCTGGTTCCTCGTGGTCTCGGCCACGGCCGAGAGCCGGCAGACCCGGATCCACACCCTGCTGAGCGGCGTCCGCGTCCGGCAGATCATGACCTCCGACCCGGAGCCGGTGTCGGCTTCGCTGACCGTGGAGCGGTTCCTCGACCAGGACCGGGTGGGCCACCGCCAATCCGCGTTCCCCCTCACCACCGGAGACCCGATCCCGGTCGGACTGCTGACACTGGACCGTGTCCGCCGCGTGCCGCTCGCCGCCCGGAACGAGGTCAGGCTCCGCGAGATCATGTACCCGTTGAACCAGGTCGCCCTGGCCGCCCCCGACGATCCGGCCGAGGGCCTGATCCCCCGCCTGGGCCCCGCCCCGGCCCACCACGCCCTGATCCTCGACGACGGCCGGCTGGTCGGCATGGTCACGCCCTCGGACGTCAGCCGGGCGATGCAGTGGGCGTCGTTGGAGTCCCGGGCGTCGAGATCGGGCGGTTCGGTTCCGTGACGGCGCGGGCTTGGGGATCGTGGCGCGGGAGGTCATGGCGTGGCCGGGGTGGGACTGGCGCCCCGCCCCAAGACCCACACCAAGATCCGCCCCGACAGGCGACGCATCCGATCAGGCCAACTAGGATCACCTTGTTCGCGGCCGTGTTCCGTAGCGACCCGCCACCCTTGGGAGATCCGCACTATGAGCGTGGCCACCGATACTGCGGACTCCGTCCCGAATGGTCGAGCCGAGGTCTTCGTCGGCCGCCTCCCCGAAACCGATCAGCTCGCGGCGTGTGCGGCGAAGGTGCGCGATGGCGAGGCGTGGCTGGCGGTCGTGGAGGGTGAGGCCGGAATCGGCAAGAGCGCCTTCGCGCGCCGGCTGGTGGCGTCGTTAGAAGGCTTCACTGTTCTGTGGGCTACCGGCGACGCCTCGGAGACGGACCTTCCCGGCGGCATCATCAGCCAGCTGGTACGGCGCGTGGACCACGATCTCGCCGCCCCGTTCCCGCTGCTGGCCCAAGACGGCGCCGGCGGAGCGTCGGCCAGTGCCGTCGGCGGGCAGTTGCTTCTCCTGCTCGGCGTGTTGCAGGAGTCCCGGGGTCCGGTCGCGATCGTCGTCGACGACGTCCACTGGGCCGATTCGTTGTCGATGCAGGTGCTCGGATTCGTTCTCCGCCGCCTGTGGGCCGACCGGGTGCTGACCGTTCTGCTGACGCGGTCCGACGCGGAAAGCACCGTCGGGAGCCTGGACCGGCTGGTCCGGTCTCTGGAGCGGGCCGTACACGTCGAGATCGGCGGGCTCGGCGAGGACGACGTGGCGCAGGTCGCCCGGCAGCTCCTCGGCGTACGCCTGGCACCGGGCCTGGTGGAGCGCCTGCACGGTTACACGAAGGGCCATCCCCTCTACCTCCGGACGGTCCTGGCCGAGGTGCCGGTCGAAACGCTGCGCGACGAGACAGCGCAACGCTGGCCGGCTCCGCGCACCCTCCGAGTGAGCATCAAAGCCCTGCTGGACCAGCTCCCGCCGGACTCCGTGGCTCTCCTGGAGGCGATGGCGGTACTGGCGACCCGCCTGCCGCTCGCCACCGTCGCGCGAGTCGCCGGGGTACCCGATCCGGCCACGGCGCTCGGCCCGGCGCTGAGCGCAGGGCTGGCCCAATGGTGGCCGACCGAATCGCAAAGCCCTGTCGCCCTGGTCCACGCCCTCCAGCGGGACGCCGTCTACGACGCCATCGCCCCCGGACGCCGCCGCGCCCTGCACCTGGCCGCGGCCGGCGTGGTGGGCACCGGCGCGGCCTGGGCACACCGGGTCGCGGCCGCCGTCGCCGCCGACCCCGCGCTCGCCGGCGAACTGGAGCAGGCCGCGATGACCGAGGCCGCCGCCGGCCGCAACGCCCTGGCGGCGACCCGCCTGCGGTGGGCCGCGGAACTCTCCGACGAGCGCGCCGACCGCGAGCGCAGACTGCTGACCGCGTGTGCCCAGTCGCTGCTCACCATGCAGCCCATGGCGGCCGTGAAACTGAGGCCGCAGGTCGAGGACTGCCGGCCGAGCGCGTTGCGCAGCTGCGTGCTGGGCGTCATGGAGATGCTCTCCGGCCAGTTCCCCGCCGCCGAGGCCCGGCTCACCGAAGCCTGGCGGGAGGCGCTCGACGATCCGGAGTCGGGCTGGGTCGCGGTTCTCGCCGGGACGTTCCTGGCCACCATCATGATCCGGGCCGGCCGCGGCGCCGAGACGGCGGACGTCTCCGCCCGGACCCTGGCGATCGGCGACCTCGACCCGGCGACGACCGATCTGACCCGGACGATGCTGGCGACCGGCCGGATGTGGGACCAGGGCCCGGCCGCGGCGCTGGGGCATCTGGCGTACCTGCCCGCCGAGGCCACCGAGGTGCCCAACGACCAGCTCGATTCGCTGGCCACGCGGGGCGTGTGCAACCTGTTCCTGGCGAGGATCCCCGCCGCGCGCGCCGATCTGGCGGCGGTGGCGCTGCGCGATCGGCAGGGCGCCGGCTCGAAGCTGGGCCACCTGTCGCTCGCGCTGCTGGCGGTGGCGGAGTACGTGGCCGGCGACTGGAACGCCAGCGAGTCGTCTGCGGACCGGGCGCAGACGATCGCCGCCGCCCAGGACCATGTCTTCGGCGACGCGGCCGCGGGGTTCGCGGGCGTGTGCGTCCTCGCGGGCCGTGGACAGTGGGAAGAGGCCCTGGCCCGGATCGACACGCTGGATCGGATGAACCAGGCGTTCGGATCGCCGGCGGTCGAGACGATGTTCTGGGCGCTGGCGGGGGCGACGCTGGCGCAGGCCCGGGCCGATTCGGCAGCCATGCTCAGCGCGCTGGAGCCGTTGCTCGACCGCGCGACCGAAGGCCCGGACGGGCCCGTGCGCCTGCGCTACAAGCCGTTCTGGCTGTGGCAGCAGTCGTTGCTGGTGGAGGCGCTGACCGGGACCGGCGACCTGAAGGCGGCGGCGTCGGCACTCGATGCTCTCACCTCGGAGTACGACGGCACGGGCTACATGCGGCTCGTGACAGCCCGGCTCAGCGGCCACCTGGCCGAAGCGCAGGACCGGCCGCGCGACGCGCTGGCGATCTACGAACAGGCCCTCGTGCGGGCCCGCGGTGCCGAGGACGACGCGCCGTTCTTCCGCGCGAAGCTGGAACACGCTTACGGAAGAGTGCTCGTGGCGACCGGCTCGGGCTCCCGGCGCGAGGCCGCGCGCTGGTTCCGGTCGGCGCACGACCGGTTCAGCGCTCTGCGAGCGGCGCCGTTCCTCGAACGCTGCGACACGGACCTGGCGGTGATCGGTCTGGCCGCCCCGGGCCGGACCGGCGGCGGACTGGCCGCCCTGACCGAGCGCGAGCTGTCGGTGGTCCACCTGATCATGGACGGCCGCACGAACCAGGAGGCCGCGGCAGAGCTCTACGTCAGCCAGAAGACGGTGGAGTACCACCTGTCCAACATCTACGCCAAGCTGGGCATATCATCGCGGCGACAGCTCGGCGCGGCGCTGCGGCCCAACGAGGCCTAGCCGTCCTGGCGAGGCGTCACTAGGGTCCGACCCTAGGGTGTCCCGGGGCTGGGGTTGGTTCCCTAGTGGGGATGGCTGCCTACTTACCGACCGGAATCCGATCCCGCGGGGTTCCGCTCACTGGTCGCGGTGATGAGCTGCGGGCGTTGACCGAGCTGCTCGCCGGTGTGCGCAACGGCGCGAGTTCGACGCTGGTGCTCGCCGGCGAGGCGGGCATCGGCAAGACCCGCCTGCTGGACCAGGTGGCCGAGATGGCCGGCGAGCTGCGCGTCGTGCGTGCGGCGGGGGTCGAATCCGAGGCGCACCTGGGCTTCGCGGCCCTTTACAGCCTGCTGCGTCCGTTTCTCGACGGGGCCGACGCGCTGCCCGGTCCGCAGCGCGAAGCTCTGGCCTCGGCGTTCGGGATGCTCGCCGGGCCGCCGGCCGACCGCTACCTCGTCGGGATGGCGGCCCTGACCCTGCTGGCCGGCGCCGCCGCGGAGCAGCCGCTGCTGTGCCTGGTCGACGATGTGCACTGGCTCGACCGCGAATCCCGCGACGCGCTCTCCTTCGTCGGCCGCCGCCTCGGCGCCGACGCGATCGGCCTGGTCCTGGCCGGCCGCGACGACCAGCTGGGATTCGCGGCGTTCGAAGGGATCACCGTGGTCCCGGTACGCGGCCTGGACGACGCCGACGCGCACGAGTTGCTCGCCGTGAACGTCGCCGGACGGCTGGATCCGGCGGTGGCCGAGCGCATCGTCGCCGACACCGGGGGCAACCCGCTGGCGCTGATCGAGAGCGCCGACGCGCTCAGCGCGGCCCATCTGGCCGGGACCGCACCCCTGCTAGAGCCGCTGCCGGTGGGGACCAGCCTGGAGAACTATTTCGGTCGGGTGATCAGCGGGCTTCCCGACGACACCCGGACCCTTCTGGTCTTGCTGGCCGCCGCGCCGCCGCAGGACGCGCCGCTCCTGTGGCGCGCCGCCGGCGAACTCGGCGTGCCCGCCGAGGCCGCGGACGCGGCGATGTCGGCGGGCGTCATCACCGGCGGCCGGCTCATCGAGTTCCGCCACCCGCTGATCCGGTCGGCCGTGTACCGCGGAGCCGACGCCGCCGAACGCCGTCGCGTCCACGCGGCGCTCGCCGCGGCCTGTGATCCGGTCCGCAGCCCCGAACGGCGGGCCTGGCACCGCGCCGAGGCGACGATCGGCCTCGACGACGGGGTGGCCGGCGAACTCGACACCGCCGCGGAGCTGGCGCGCGCCCGGGGCGGCTACGCCGAGCGGGCCGCGCTGCTGGCCAGGGCGGCGCAGCTGTCGGCCGCCGGCCGAGGCCTCCGGCTCGTCGAAGCCGCCCGCGCCCACCTCCTGCTCGGCGACCCGGCCACCGCCGTGGCCATGCTGGAGCAGGCCGAGCCGTTCCTGGCCGCCGACGACCCGGTGCTCCAGGCGCGAGCGCTGCACGCCAGGGCGACGGCCGACATCTACTTCGAACGGATCGGGGGCGTGCTGACCCGGCTGCTGGCCGCCGCCGACGTCGTCGCCGGCACCGATCCCGCCCTGGCGAGGTCGATCCTGATGGAAGCACTTCTCGGGGCGCTGTGCGGTGATCACGACTCCATCGCGCCCAGGGAGTTCGCCGCGATGGTGTTGACCTCGCCGGCCGTGCGCTCTGCGGGACCGACCAGCGCCGATCTCCTCCTTCAGGGCTTTGCCCTGCGCGTGGACGGCGACTATCCGCGGTCCGTGCCGGTGCTCCAGGCGGCGCTGGCCGCGGTGGGCCGGGACCGCGAGGTGATCGAACACGGTGTACGACCGGCGACGCTGGCCAGTTACGCCGCCGAGGAGACCTGGGACGACGTCGGCGGCTACGAGGCCGCCCTGCTCGCCGAGGACCACGAGCGCCGCATCGGCGCGCTGGCGGCGTTGCGGTTCACGCTGGTGGTCCGGTCCACCTGGGAGCTGCGGACCGGCCGGCTCGCCGGGGCCTCGGCATGCCTGGACGAGGCCGAGGACCTGGCGGCCGTCGTCGGACAGCCGGTGCCCGGACCGTCCTGGCGGGTCGAGCTGATGGCGTGGAGCGGCCGGGAGACGGCGGCCCGGGCCGCCGCGGAAGAGCTTTTCGGCGACCACGCCAACGACGGCCTCGGAGATTGGGCCCGGTACTGCCTGGCCGTGTTGGACATCAGCCTGGGGCGCTACGCCGAGGCTGTGGCCTGGGCGCGCGGGGCCTTCGACGACGACACCCCGGCGGCCGTGTCCCGGGCGCTCCCGGACCTCGTCGAGGCCGCGGCACGCTGTGGGGACCACCGCACGGCGAAGGACGCCTTGCGCCGGCTGGAGGAGCGCGCGTCGCTGGCCGGAACGCCCTGGGCGTCGGGGCTGCTGGCGCGCTGCAGGGCACTGATGGCGGACGAGGACCATGCCGAGGCTTTGTTCCGCGAGTCCGTGGTCCACCTCGGC